>Ga0157375_10006372_pt1 | contig 10288 bp, 10 predicted proteins | sample M35metaG_FD_115311 | JGI IMG/M metagenome (GOLD analysis project Ga0157375, IMG submission 115311) | Miscanthus rhizosphere microbial communities from Kellogg Biological Station, Michigan, USA - M3-5 metaG | ecosystem: Host-associated > Plants > Roots > Rhizosphere > Soil | place: USA: Michigan... | reverse complement strand
TTCGACGTCACCGGCGATCCGCTCGATGGGATCGGCCCGATCGCGGTGCTCGTCGACGGCAACACCGCGTCGGCATCGGAGATCGTCACCGCGGCGCTGAAGGAGAACGACCTCGCGACCGTGATCGGGACCCGCACCTACGGCAAGGGCGTCTTCCAGGAGGTGATCCCGCTCGACGCCGGCGGCGCCCTCGACCTCACGGTCGGCGAGTACCTGACCGCAAACGGCACGTCGATCCTCGGCAAGGGGGTCGTCCCCGATCGGCGGGTCGTCGACGAGGACCCGAGCAACGGCGACGCGGTGCTCGACGCCGGGCTCGATCAGGTCGCCTCCGACTTGCCGGGCAACTGATGCCCGAATCCGCCGATCCGGGGCGCCCGCGCGCGCTCGTCGTCGCTCGTCGTGGGCGCTTCTGGGTCGGCGAGCCGCTGTTCGAGCGCGGCCCCCAGGTGAGCCTCGCCCGGGGCCGCGTCAAGGTCGCGCCGGGCGGGATCGCGCTCTGCCGGATCGATCATCGTGGCGGCCAGCCGATCGTCGACCTCGGCCGTGCCGACAACGCCCGCGACGTCGTCACGGCGCTGATCGCCGACCGGGGGCTGCGCCCGACGTTCCGGGATCGTCACGAGGAGGAGGCGCGGAGCGCCGTCGCCCGCCTCGAGCGCGACGCCGGCCGGCGTCGCGACCTGACCGCCGAGCCGACCTTCACGGTCGATCCCGCCAGCGCCCGCGACTTCGACGACGCCGTCTCGGCCCGAGCGGAGGGCGGCGGGTTCCGGGTCTGGGTCCACATCGCCGACGTCGCCGCCCACGTGAAGCCGGAGAGCGGGCTCGACCGCGAGGCATTCCAGCGGGCGAACTCCACCTATGCGCCCGGCACCGTCAGCCCGATGCTGCCCGCTTCGCTGAGCAGCGACGCGTGCAGCCTCAACCCCGGCGTCGAGCGGCTCGCCGTGACGGCCGAGATCGAGCTCAGCGAAGCGGGGAAGGCTCGCTCGGCGAGCTTCTACCGCTCGCGGATCCGATCCGACGCGCGCCTCGACTACGACCACCTCGACCGGATCTTCGCGGGGGCCGAGGGGGCCCCGGAGCCGGTCGCGGCTGCGATCGCGACGGCTCGGCGGGCGACCGCGGCGATCGCCCGCTCCGCCCGCTCCGGACTCGAGGTGACGGGCTCGGAGCCGGAGTTCACGTTCACGCCCGAGGGCGACGTCGAGGCCGCGCACGCGCTCGTCCAGACCGAGGCCCACCGTCTGATCGAGAAGCTGATGATCCTGACCAACGAGCAGGTCGCGCGGCTGCTCGAGCGCAAGGAGGTGCCGACGCTCTACCGCGTCCACGAGCAGCCCGACCCGGCCAGGGTCCGGGTGCTGATCGACCAGCTCGCCTCGCTGGGCGTCCCGACCCCGGCGCTCGGCGAGACCGCGGGCCCGAGCGAGGCCGGGGAGACGGCGATCGAGGCGAGCCGCCTGGTCGCGGCCGAGGCGAAGCGGCGCGGTCACGGCGCCGCCAGCCTCTCGTCGCTGGTCCTCCGGGCGCTGAAGCCGGCCCGCTACAGCGAGGTCAACCTCGGGCACGCCGGGCTCGGCAGCAGTGCCTACTCGCATTTCACCTCGCCGATCCGCCGCTACCCGGACCTGATCGCACACCGCGGACTGCTCTCGGTCATCGACGGCAGCGAGGAGCGTCCCGACGTCCACGCGGTTGCCGGGGCCGCGGTCCACTGCTCAGACCGCGAGCGCGACTCGATGCGGATCGAGCGCGACGGCGATGACATCTGCGCTGCCTTCCTGCTCCGCCGGGAGCTGTTCGAGCGCGGCGCCGAGACCAGCTTCGCCGGCGAGGTGTCCGGCGTCATCCCGGCGGGTGCTTTCATCCGCTTCGGTGGCGAGCACGCCGACATCTACGAGGGCTTCTTCCCGGCCCGGCGGATGCCGGGCGAGCGCTTCGAGATCAACGAGGTCGAGTCGGCCTTGATCGGGATGCGGACCGGTAAGCGGGTCGGGATCGGGGACGCGATCGAGGTCCGGGTCGAGTCGGTCGAGCCGGCCCGTGGACGCGTCGACCTGCTCGCCGCCGGCGATGCTCGCGACGGTGGAAGGCCACAGCGCCGATCCGGGCGGGGGCGGCGGCGGCGATGACCGAGGCGAAGCGCGGCCCCGACGTCGCGACGAATCGGGCGGCGCGGTTCTCCTACGAGATCGTCGAGACCTTCGAGGCGGGGATCGTTCTGACCGGTACCGAGGTCAAGTCGCTGCGCGACGGCAAGGCGCGCCTGCAGGATTCGTACGCGGCAATCGAGGAGGGTGAGGTCGTCCTCCGCGGCTCCTACATCCCGCCGTACCCGCCCGCCCGCGACAACCACGACCCGGAGCGACCGCGGAAGCTGCTCATGCACCGCTGGGAGATCGAGCGGCTGATCGGCCGGATGCAGCGCAAGGGCCTGACGCTGATCCCGACGCGGATCTACTTCAAGGGCAAACGCGCCAAGGTCGAGCTGGCGCTCGCCCGCGGCAAGCAGCAGCGTGACAAGCGGCGCCAGATCCGCGACCGCGATGTGGCCCGCGACATCGAGCGCGAGGTCAAGCATCGGAACCGCTGAACGGCACCGTTCAAGTCCATCGGGCGGGCCTCGCGAACACCCGCTGCCCTTGCTTGAATGTCGATGTCGGGCGGAACAGAGAGGATTCGATTGAGCGAGCAGGATCAGCAGCAGGGGCCGGGAGCTCCGGAGCCGGGCGCCGCCCCACCGCCACCGCCGCAGGGCGCCCCACCTCCGCCGCAGGGCGCCCCACCTCCGCCTGCTGCCGATCAGGCCGCACCCGCCGCGCCTGCCGGCGCCCCGGCACCGGCTCCGAGCGTCCCGCCGCCCGGTACTCCGCCGCCCGCTACGGCGCCCCGCGTGGTGACCCCGGCTGAGGACCCGCGCGAGCGGAGAAAGCGCGATCGCGAGGAGAAGAAGCGCCAGCGCGATGAGCTCAAGGCCCGCCGCCGGGCCGAGCGTGAAGCGCAGAGGCAGCAGCGGGCCGAGCAGAAGGCCGCGCGCCGGCGCGGAGCGACACCGCCGGCCCCGGCGCCGCCCGCCGGCGCTGCCGCCCCGGTTTCCCCGGCGGCGGAGGCGACCGGCGAGGCGACGCCGCCACCGGCCGCGGCAGCCGCAGCGCCGGCGCCCGCAGCGCCCGACGGGCCGGCCGCGCCGGCAACGGACCGGAAGGCGGCACGGGAGCAGAAGAAGCGTGAACGGGCCGAGAAGAAGGCGGCCACGAGGGCCGAGCGCGACCGCGCCCGCGAAGAGCGCCGCCAGGCGATCGCCGAGAAGAAGGCCGCGCGCGCGGCCGCGAAGGGAAGGCCGGCGCCGGTGATGACGCCGCCGCCACCGCCCCCGGAGCAGCCCGCGACTGCCGAGTCGAAGTCGGATCCGAGGCTCGCCCTCGGCGCCGCCGCGGTCGCCGCTGCCGGCGCTGGCGCCGGAGCTGCGGTTGCCCGGTCCGGCGACGAACCGGCGGGACAGGAGCCGCCACCCGGCCCGGCCGAGACGCCACCACCCGCGCCGCCGTCGGCGACGGCCCCGCCCCCGCCGGCCGAGACACCACCGCCGCCGCCGCCGCCGAGCCTTCCTCCCGAGGCCGAGGTCCCGGGCGCACCCGGGGTCCCGGCGACACCGCCGCCCGAGTCTGCCGAGGTCCAGCCCCCCGAGGCCGGTGCCGAGGAGGCGGGCGAGCGGCTCGAGGTTGCCCAGCAGCGCGAGGACGATGCGCTCGTGCGCGCCCGTGAGGCCGAGGCATCGGCCGAGGCCGATCGCCGGATCCGTGAGGCCGAGGGGCTGAGGATCGCCGCCGAAGGCCAGGCCGCCGATGCCGAGATGACCGCCGGCGACCGGGACCGCCGCGAGGAGGACGCCAGCGAGGAGGGCCCCGGCGAGGAGGACGCCAGCGAGGAGAACCCGTTCGCGAACGAGCTGCGGGTCGCCGACGAGCAGATCGACCGCCGCCGGCAGCGGGATCGCGAGCTGGTCGAGGAGCTCGACGACACGGAGCGCCGGATCGGCGAGAAGCGTGAGCGAACCGAACGCGCGCTCGAGGAAGCGCGGGCGCGGCTCGAGAAGATCGAATCGCAGGCGGGCGAGGCGGAGGAGCGCGCCACCAGGGCCGAGAAGCTCGCCGACCTGCGCCAGCAGGAGGCCGAGCGGGAGCACCGGCTGCAGGAGATGCTCGCCCGGATCAACGACGCCGAGAACCGCGCTCGCGAAGCCGAGACCCGCGCCCGCGAGGCAGTCGCCGGCGTCGCCAAGCCGTTGAGCGCGGGCGGGGCCGCTGGGGCGGGGCCGGCTGCGGCCGCCGTGCCGCCGAGCCCGGAACCGCCGACGGCGCCGGAGCGGACTTCGGCTGTCGAGCCGTCAACGGCGGCCGAGCCTGAGCCCGTTCCGTCAGAGCCCGAGCCGGCCGCCGCCGAGCCGGAGCCGCAGCCCGAGCCCGAGCCCGAGTCGGAGCCGGAGCGGGAGCCCGAGCCCGAGACCGCCGCGCCGATGAGGCTGCCGGAGCCCTCGGAGATGAGCTCCGTCCAGTTCCTGCCCCTGAACCTCAACGACGCGACGTTCGAGCAGCTCCGCGACGTCGGCCTGTCGGTCACTCAGACGGGACGCGTCCTCGCTCACCGCGAGCGCTCGGGCCACTTCGCTTCGGTCGACGAGCTCGAGGGCATCCCCGGCTTCCCCCGCGACTTCCTCGAACAGATCAAGAGTCGCCTCACCGTCTGACGGCCCGAGGCGCCGCGACTCGGCGTCCTCGTCGCCTTACGGCCGGAGGCCGCTGCGGCTCCTGCGTCCTTGCTTGCTTCGCGACCCCTCGAGCTCGTCAGCTACAGCCCGTATTCCTGGAGCAGGTAGAGCCAGATCTCGTTCCGGGTCGGAAAGACGGGGACGGCGTCGATCAGCGCGTCGACGGGGACCGCGGCGCTGACCGCGATCGTCGCCGCGTGAATCAGCTCGTTGGCGTCGGGGCCGACGAACGTCGCCCCGACGATGACCCGCCGGTCGTCGTCGATGACGAGGCGGCTCGTCCCATCGGCGTCCCGGCCGTGGAACGAGGCGCCGGCGGTCCCGGCGGTCGCAACGTCGACGGCAGTCACGTTCAGCCCCGCCCCGCCGGCGCCCGCGAGCGTGTAGCCGACCGCCGCGACCTCGGGATCGCTGAAGACGACCCGGGGCGAGCGTTCGTCGTCGGCTCGGGCGACGGCATCGCGGCCGAGGATGTTCTCGACCGCCACCCGCGCCTGGTACTTGCCCATGTGGGTGAGCAGCGAGCGGCCGATGACGTCACCGATCGCGTACAGCCAGTCGCGGCCGCCGACGCGCATCCGCTCGTCGACCTCGATCGGATCGCCGTCGGTGCCGGCGTCGACGGACTCGAGGCCGAGGCCTTCGACCCGGGCCTTGCGGCCGACGGCGACGAGGAGGTGCGCGGCTTCGAGCGTGTCGTCGCCATCGATCTCGAGGACGACGGTGCCGGCCGCCTCGTCACGCCGCGCGGCGGTGGCCTCGGCGCCGGTCCTGATCACGACGCCGCGGTCGCGAAGGGCGGCGCCAACCTGATCGGAGGCGAACTCTTCCTCGTTCGCGAGGATCCGCCCCATCCCCTCGACGATCGTCACCTCGCTGCCCAGCGAGCTCCACGCCTGCGCCATCTCGACGCCGACAACGCCGCCGCCCAGGATCAGCAGCGATTCCGGGACCGCCTTCGCCGTCGTCACCTCGCGATTCGACCAGGCGCCGACATCGGCGAGTCCGTCGATCGGCGGCATCGCCGGGCCCGAGCCGGTCGCGACCACGACGGCGCGGCGAGCGGTCAGCTCCTCGTCGCCGATCCGGACGCGACGCTCGCCGACGATCTCGGCGTGGCCGCGGAGCAGCGTGATGTCGCGCTTCTCGAGCCAGGGGAGCTGGGAGCTGTCGTCGAGGTCGTGAATCACCTCGTCGCGGCGCGCCAGGATCCGATCGACGTCGAGCTCGTCGCCGACCGGGAGCCCCGGCACGCGTCGGGTCTCGGCGAGAAGCTCGGCGGGACGGAGCAGCGCCTTCGAGGGCATGCACGCCCAGTAGCTGCACTCCCCGCCGATCAGCTCCGCCTCGGCCAGCGCGACGTCGAGGCCGCCGTCGGCAAGCCTGCCGGCCGCGACCTCCCCGGCGGGACCGCCACCGACGACGACGACGTCGACCTCGCGGGCGCTCATCCCGTCCGGCCGCGCCGGCTGTTGGCAGACTGCGACGGGTGGCGAAGCGCAAGCCCAAGCCGCGAAGGCGCCGGGAGCCGGTCGCGACGAGCGACTACAGCGACGCCGAAGGCAACGTCCTGACGCTCCGCCGAGAGCTCAGCCCGGGGACGATCGCGAAGCTCGCCGAGCGTCCGGGGAGCGCCGCGGCGTCGATCGAGGACGCCTGGCAGCGACGCGAGGAGATGCTGTTCGAGCGGCTCGTCGTCCGCTGGGAGATCGCCGGGCTGCCGATCGACGACCAGGCGATGCTGCTCGGCCGCTACCGGATGGCAGCCGGCGAGGAGCGGCGCTGGATCCGCGAGACGATCGACGCCCACCTCGCCCGCTTCCTGCCGGAGCTGCGCTGAACGGGGTCGCTTTCCGGGGCTCATCCCGGTTTCCCTACCCGGCGACGGCGACGCGAACCCGCCCGCGACCTAGCGCGAGTACTCGCGGCGGTTGCCGATCAGGCCGAAGCCGCTCAGGTCGGCGAGGAACGCGAGGATGACGATGAACCACTCGAAGCCGGTCACCCCGTTGGTCCCGAGGCTCCACATGCAGGCGTACGCGAGGGTCGTCCACGGCAACAGGAAGAACCCGAGCAGCGGGATCAGCCAGGAGTCGAACGCGTCGCTGAGGAGGTCCGAGAAGATCGCGACGAAGAACAGCGCCAGGCGCGGTGAGATCAGCGCGAACAGGACGACGAAGCAACCCACGCGCCAAACCTATCGTCTCGGCCGCCCCGGTTGATCGCAGCCGTACAATGGGGAACACATAGACACATCCATAGGGGGCGAAACAGAATCGACGTGAACGGTTCTCGCCCCGGTGTTGCGAGTCGAGGTTCCTGGGCCGGCCTCGTTAAAAAGCCCAGGAAAACCAAGAAGTGCGGACTCTCACGAGTTCGCTCTCGCTGCCTAGACAGGTAGTTTGAGAGCAGTCGCTCCGGGCGGCCCACGTCCCGGGTAGCGGCTTCATCATGTGGGCTCACCCGACCGGCAATTTCCTCGGCCGGTAGGGGACAATCAACAGGAGGATCTGGCGCCGGCAACGTGCCCCTCGGATCGACCGAGCCGGAGGCCGAGACAGACTCCGTAGGGAACGCTCGTTGACGCATCGGGGCGTCCTTCGCGGACGCCGGGGCAGTACCGGCCGCCTCCACTTCCCGGACAGCGCTTGCGCCGCGCCGATCCCGGGGATAACGTGGCTCCCGCCATCCAAGGAAGGAGTCCACAGTGAGGAAGTTGTTGTCCGCGGCGCTGGCGCTCACCGCCTGCGTCCTGATGGTCGCAGCGACGGCCGCGTTCGCCGCCAGGGCCGAGACGAAGGTCACGATCAAGGCCGAGTCCGGCGGGTTCTTCGGGTACGTGAAGAGCGAGAAGAACAAGTGCGCGAACGGGCGCAAGGTCACGCTCTACAAGCTCAAGGGCAATGGCTACGACCGCAAGAACGACGAGAAGATCGGCTCCGACATCGCCCAGGCCAACGGCGACAAGTACATGTGGTCGACCGGCAACACCGGTTCCCACAAGGGCGACTACTACGCCTACGCGAAGAAGATCAAGGGCTGTAAGGCGGATTACAGCAAGGTGATCAAAGCCCAGAAATAGGACCTGGGCATCGGGCGCGCCGTCAGGCGCGGCGCGCCCGCCAGATCTCCTCGCAGGGCCAGTTCCGGCTCCAGTCGAGGGTCGTCAGCGGGAACGTCGCAGTGGCGCCCTCGGGCGGCCTGACCTCGATCAGCTGCTCGACGTCGAACCCGGACTCGCGCAGCAGGCTGATCATGGCGCCGTGCGAGATGTGGAACTCGACCGAGTCGTCGCCGGACCACTCGAACCTGTGGATGTCGAACTGCGGCCGCAGGAGACGCTCGCCGGCCGGGGCTTCGACGTCGTCGGGGAAGCAGAGCATGATCAGTACCGAGTTGACGAGGAAGACGAGCTCGCCGCCCGGCCGGAGCAGGCGGGCAGCCTCGGGAATCCACCGGTAAGGGTCGCACCAGATGCTCGCCCCGTACTCGGAGATCGCCACGTCGAAGCTCGCATCGGGCAGCGGGACTCGCTCGGCGTTGCCGTGAATCAGTGGGAATTCGATCCCGAACCGCTCCTGGAAACGCCGGGCGGCGCCGAGCTGCGCCTCCGAGTTGTCGATGCCGACCGGTCGGGCGCCACGACGGGCCAGCCAGGCCGAGACGTAGGCGGTGCCGCAGCCGAGCTCGATCGCGTCGGCGCCTTCGAGGTTGCCGGGCAGTACTCCGAGCTCGCTCTCCGGAACGCTCCAGATGCCCCAGGTCGGCTCGTCGCTGCTCCAGTTGCGGAGACCGGGCCCCTCGAACTCGGCGGCCCTGACGTCCCAGTACGCGCGGTTGCGGCGGACGTGCTCCGGTAACTCGCTCATCTCCGGCGCATCTTCGCCCAATCGGTGAGAATCCGGTTGACATGACCCCTGCTTCCGAGCCGCTCACCTACGACCGCGCCAACGCCGCACAGAGGTTCGTTCGCCGCTTCGCCTCGAGCGGGCCCGGTTCGTGGGTCTTCGCCCGCGTCGCCCATCGCCTCGACAGGCCGATCTACCGGGCCACCGACGGCAGCCACACCGCCGCGTCGCTGCTCGCCGGCTTGCCGATCCTGATGCTGACCACGACCGGCGCGAAGAGCGGCAAGCGCAGGATGGTGCCGGTCGTCGGTCTGCCGACCGAGGACGGGATGGCGGTGATCGCCTCCAACTACGGGCAGGAGCACCACCCTGCCTGGTTCCACAACCTCCGCAAGGACCCGAACGCCGAGGTCGGGATGGATGAGCGGACCTGGCGGGTGCGGGCCATCGAGGCCGAGGGGGAGCGGCGCGAGCGGATCTGGCAGCAGGCGCTGAAGATCTACCCGGGGTACGCGACGTATGAGAAGCGGGCGGCCCACCGGCCGATCCACGTCTTCGTGCTCGAGCCCGTCGACTAGGTACTGGCAGAGCCCGCTTCGGCGCCGGCGCCGCTGCCGTTCCCGCCGAGCACGGCAACCATCGCCCGCTGCGCGAACCGGGGCGGGAAGCTCATCACGACCTCCTCGCGGTGCCGGGCGAGGAACGACGCAGCCCAGCGGGCCCCGCGCAGGCTCTTCGGGATCCCGCCCTTGGCGAACAGGCCCTCGCGCGCCGCCGCGGCGCTGTCGGTCAGAAACTCCTGGAGCCGGCCGGCGGGGAGGACGAGGCAACTGAGATGGACCTCCTCGTCGCCGTGGTTGTGAAGCGCGTGCTTGACGCCGGGACGGACGAGGATCTCCCCGTCATCGGGGCCGACCACGATCTCGGTCCCGGCGAGCTTGACCCAGGCCCGGCCGGACTCGACCGACCAGCGCTCCTCCTGGCGCGGGTGGAGGTGCTCGGGGAGCCCGCCGCCGGGCTCGAGCCAGGTCTCCACGTAGAGGTCGTCCCCGCGGGGCTCGAAGGCGTAGCGGGCGGCGTGGACGGGGTCCCGCGTCGGCTCGGACAGCATCGTCTGCTCCTTCCGTCGTTGTTACCGACTAGTAACATACCTGATCCGAGGCTAGGCTGTGATGGTGGCAACGACGAGCAGACTTCCCGCGGCGGATCGCCGCGAGTCGATCCTCGTCGCGGCTGCGGAGCGGTTCGCCGCCCGTGGCTACGACGCGACCACGCTCGACGAGATCGCCGCCGCGGCCGGGGTCACGAAGCCGATCCTCTACCGCCACTTCGGGTCGAAGCAGGACCTCTACCTGGCGCTGCTCGCCCGTCACGCCGGCGACATGCCCGGCTTCGTCAGCCCGATCCCGCGGTGTCCGGACGGGCGGATCGACCTCGGGGCGATCCTCGACCCGTGGCTCGCCTACGCGCAGGCAAACCGGCACGGCTGGCGGATGCTGTTCCGCGACGCCGGCGGCGGTGAGGAGATCGTCGCCTACCGCCGGGCCGTCCGCCGGCGGGCGCGCGAGGTCGTCGCCGGCTTCCTCGTCGCTGCCGGCACCGGCCTCGCCGACGCAGAGCTTCAGGCCGCGGCGGAGATCGTCAGGGCCGGCCTCGCCGGCCTCGT
>Ga0157375_10006365_pt1 | contig 10294 bp, 8 predicted proteins | sample M35metaG_FD_115311 | JGI IMG/M metagenome (GOLD analysis project Ga0157375, IMG submission 115311) | Miscanthus rhizosphere microbial communities from Kellogg Biological Station, Michigan, USA - M3-5 metaG | ecosystem: Host-associated > Plants > Roots > Rhizosphere > Soil | place: USA: Michigan... | reverse complement strand
GGTTCGCAATGGAAATCACGGCAAGCATGGTCAAGGAACTGCGTGAGCGTTCCGGCGCCGGCATGATGGAATGCAAGAAGGCGTTGACCGAGAACAGCGGCAATACCGACGCTGCGATCGAATGGCTGCGCAAGCAGGGCCTGGCCAAGGCCGACAAAAAGGCCAGCCGCGTCGCGGCCGAGGGCCGCATCGTGCTCGCCCAGGACGGCGGCAAGGCCGTGCTCGTCGAGGTCAACTCCGAAACCGATTTCGTCGCCAAGGATGAAAACTTCCTCGCGTTCGCCGACATGGTCGCCAAGCAGGCGCTGGCCAGCGGCGCGCAGGACGTCGAAGCGCTGAAGCAGGCCAAGGCGCCGAACGGCGGCACGGTCGAGGAAGCGCGCCAGGCGCTGGTCGCCAAGGTCGGCGAAAACGTCCAGGTGCGCCGCCTCGTGCGCATCGACGGCAGCAATGGCGTCGCCGCGTATGTTCACGGCGGCCGCATCGGCGTGCTCGTCGAAACGAAGGGCGGCACGGAAGACCTCGGCCGCGGCCTGGCGATGCACGTCGCGGCGATGAATCCGCCGTTCATTTCGCCGGACCACGTTCCGGCCGAAATCGTCGCCAAGGAAAAGGAAATCGCGCTCGCGCAGATGACCGACAAGGACCGCGCCAAGCCGGCCGAGATCCAGGAAAAGATGATCGGCGGCAAGATCCGCAAGACGCTCGCGGAAATGTCGCTGACCGGACAGGCCTACGTTCTCGACACCGACTCGACCGTGGCAGACGTGCTCAAGAAGCAGGGCGCCGAAGTGCTCGGCTTCCACCGCATCGCGGTCGGCGAAGGCATCGAGAAGAAGCAGGAAGATTTCGCCGGCGAGGTAATGAAGCAGGCGGGTCTGGCGCACTGATTCGACCATCCGGATGTGCGTCAAAAAAAAGCCGCGGGAAACCGCGGCTTTTTGTTTTGTGGCACCGTCGTCGGCTGACCTCGACTGCGATCGCAACCGGGCGCGCTCCAAACGTGTGGTCGCGAGCATCCCGATGATCGGACCTGACCCGGTGCCCGTTTCGGATCCGGACCCGGCGGATGCCGCGACCAGGGCCGATTGGTCCGGGCAACCGGCGCGGCGGGCCGAGTCAGGCTAGAATATCGACGTTTTGCCCTGCCCGACGAGATACCCGCATGCCCGCCGACGCAAAGTATAAACGTATCCTCCTGAAACTCAGCGGCGAGGCGTTGCTCGGCGACGCCGACTACGGCATCGACCCGAAAGTCCTCACGCGCCTGGCGCGCGAAATCATAGACGTGCAGCGTGCCGGCACCGAAGTCGGCGTGGTCATCGGCGGCGGCAACATCTTCCGTGGCGAAGGTCTGGCAGCCTCCGGCATGGACCGCGTCACCGGCGATCACATGGGCATGCTGGCCACGGTGATCAACGCCCTGGCGATGCAGGACGCCCTGGAAAAACTCGGCGGCCGCGTGCGCGTGATGAGCGCGATCAAGATCAACGAAGTCTGCGAGGACTTCATCCGCCGCCGCGCAATCCGCCATCTTGAAAAAGGCCGCATCGTGGTTTTCGCCGCCGGCACTGGCAACCCGTTCTTCACGACCGACTCAGCCGCGGCGCTTCGCGCCATCGAAGTCGGCGCCGAATTGCTGCTCAAGGCGACCAAGGTCGATGGCGTGTACAGCGCCGATCCGCGCAAGGACAGCACCGCGCAGCGCTTCGAGCGCTTGACCTACGACCAGGTCATCGAGCGCAAACTCGCGGTCATGGACACCGCGGCGATCGCACTGTGCCGCGACTACAAGATCCCGCTGCGCATCTACGACATCAGCGGCGAAGGCGTGCTGATGCGGCTCATGCAGGGCGAGCCGCTCGGCACGCTCGTCGACAGCGGACGCTGACGACGACGCGCGCGGCGCGGCTGCGCATCGCCCGGCGTAATCGCCTCCGCCAACTCCTGAACCTGAGTACGACTCCGGGATGGTGCCCGGACCGACTCTGGCCACCGGAGATGCCGCGATGCCGATGTACGACTTCGACTTCAATCGTTCCGTCACGAACCTGAACCTGAACGCGGCGCGCTCCGGAATATTCACGCCGGCGATCACGAGCCTGGAACTGCGCGAAGAGAAGCTGCGGCGATTCAACGAGGTCGTCCAGCGTGTCGCGCCGGACAAGCCCGCGTTCAATGCGGACCAGATCGCCGGCGCCGCGCGCCGCGTGCTGCGCGCGGCGATGAAAGGCCAGGAATCCACATTTATCAAAGTGCGCATGCGCCGCGCCGGCGAAATCCGCGCGGCGCTCGGCGACGCGCACTGGGAAGTCGCGGCGAAGACCGAACCCGCCATGCGCGAGATCGTCGCTTACCTGGACGAAAGCGCCAGTGCGCTGATCGACAACGACGTGCCCGTGGTCGGCCTGCTCGACGATGCGATCCTGGTCGACGCCGCGATGGACGGTCTGCGCGGGGAACTCGACGACTACGCCGATTTTTGCCGCTACCGCATCGGCGAGGCTGCCCGTCTGGGCATTTTGCCGAACGAGGTCAAGACCAGGCGCGAATGCTGGTTCCACGAGCGCCAGCAGGAACTTCGCCTGGAACTGCAGTTGCGCCGGGTGCGCGCTGCGAACTACGGCAAGTCCACCAGCACGGCGCCCGGATTCCGTATCTGCTGACTTCGCTGGACCGCTCCTGGTACCGGCGTGCTTCTGCGCTCGCCGCGATCCCTTTATCGCCTTGGGGCAACCACGGTGGCAGGCTGCGCTCGCCAGCTCCTTTGACTACATCGTGGCAGTATGACAGGCTGAATCGCAGCGGAGGCCGGGAACCTGGGCGGCTCATGACGCGGTTCGATACGACACGCTGGAGCATGGTCGTGCGCGCGCGCGGCGAGTCGCGTGACGCGCGCGATGCACTGGGATCGTTGTGCCGCGCATATCGTCCCCCGGTCGTGGCCTATATCCGCAGCCGCGGTTACGCCGGCGATGCCGCGGAAGATCTGGCACAGACATTTTTCGAGCGCTTTCTCGAAGACGCGTACCACACTGTCGCCGATCCCGCGCGCGGCCGCTTTCGCGCGTTCCTGCTCACGGCGCTCAAGCGCTTCCTGATCAATGCCGACGCCGAGGCCCATGCGCTCAAGCGCGGGGGCGGCGTGCGCATGGACGTGCTCGCCGACGACGCGCCGTCCGGCAGCGATTGGCTGATCAACAGCGCGTCTCCCGAGCGCGCCTTCGAACGCAGCTGGGCCATCGCCGTGCTCGACGCCGCCATGCGCCATTTGCGCGAGGAGGCAGAGCAGGCCGGCAAGGGCGAGTTGTTCGACCAGCTGCGCGAATTCCTGACCGAACGCCCGGACGAGGCCGATTATGCGCGGGCCGCCGCCGCACTGAATCTGCGCCGCAATACGCTCGCGGTCGCCGTGCATCGGATGCGCCACCGGCTGCGCGAACTGGTGCGCCAGGAGCTGGCCCAGACCACCGCCTGCAAGGATGACCTGGAAGCCGAGTTGCGCGAGCTGCGCGCCACGTTGCCGGGCGTCGTGTAGTCGCGCACGGCAAACCGAACAGACAGGCGCGGAAAGGAGACGGCAACGATGATGCCCACGGCACGTTCGTCCGATCGGTTCGCCACTACGCGCGGGTCGCACGCGCGAAGCGGCCTTATGGTTTTCCGGCTCGAGTGATCGGACCCTGCATTCAAGGACAAGGGCAGGCCCGGCCATGGCCTCAAGGCTCCTTGTGACGCTGCTATACTTTGCGGCCTTCGAGTAATCCGCGGAGCCGCTCATGTTGAACGAGATCAAACAAGACGCCCAGCAGCGCATGACCAAGAGCGTCGAGGCGCTGAAACACGAATTGCAGCGGCTGCGCACGGGGCGCGCCAGTACCGCGCTCGTCGAGCATCTGAAGGTCAACTATTACGGCTCGGACGTGCCGATGACGCAGGTCGCGAATATCGCGATCGCCGACGCGCGCTCGCTGACGATCACGCCCTGGGAAAAGACCATGGTCCAGCCGATCGAGAAGGCGATCCTCGCTTCCGACCTCGGCCTGAACCCGACCACGGCCGGCACCGTGATCCGCATCAACCTGCCGCCCTTGACCGAGGAACGGCGCAAGGAACTTTCCAAGCACGTCGCGCATGAGGGAGAAGCGGCCAAAGTCGCCGTGCGCAATATCCGCCGCGATGCGATGCATCACGTCAAGGAACTGCTCAAGGACAAGAAGATCACCGAGGACGAGGAGCGGCGCGCCGAAGAAGACGTGCAGAAGCTGACCGACAAGTTCGTCAAGGACGTCGACGCCGTCGTCAAGGCGAAGGAAGACGAGTTGATGGCGCTCTAATGAAGCAACGCTGTCGCGCGCAAGCGCGACGATCACCCCCCGCTCTTATCAAGTACCGCTGTCGTGCGCAGCACGACGATCACTCCCCCTCTCCCTCCGGGAGAGGGCACGGGGTGAGGTCGAAGTTGCTGCACGCGATGCCTTGAATGGCATCGCGTGCAGCAACTGAGGAGGAGGCAGGATGCCGACTGGGGGTGCGCACCAGGGACGGATGCCACAGTAGACTGTCCACTTTCCAACATTTTGCCGCGCTTTCCGCCCCGACAAGAAAACGCTTAAGAAAACGCTACCCACCTTCGAACCATCCGTGGAGCCCCCTCTGACCCACCCGCATCCAGTCTCCCCAGTACACAATGTGGAAACTTCCACAGTGCCCCTGCCCCGCCACATTGCGATCGTCATGGACGGCAACGGGCGCTGGGCCAGGCAGCGTCATCGTCCGCGCAGTTTCGGCCATCGCGCCGGACAGAAAGCCGTGCAGGCGGCGATCGAGTTCTGCGTGCAGCATCGCGTACAGGCGCTGACCCTGTTCGCGTTTTCGAGCGAGAACTGGCAGCGGCCGCCGCAGGAGGTCAGCGCGCTGATGGAACTGTTCCTCAAGGCGCTCGATCGCGAAGTCGACAAGCTGCACGGCAACGGCGTGCGCATCGCCTTCATCGGCGAACTCGCGGCGTTTGCTCCGGAGTTGCGCGAGCGCATGCGCGCGGCGATGGCCAGGACCGCCGGCAACTCGAAGCTCGCTTTGAACATCGCCGTCAACTACGGCGGCCGCTGGGATGTCGCCAACGCGGCGAAGCTCGCGGCGCTCGCCGTGCAGCGCGGCGAACTCGCCGCCGAGGCGATCGACGAGCGCAGCCTTGCGCCGTTTTTCTGCCTTGCAGACCTGCCGCCCGTCGATCTTTTCATCCGGACCGGGGGCGAACAGCGCGTCAGCAATTTTCTGCTCTGGCAGCTGGCCTATAGCGAATTGGTCTTCAGCAACGTACTCTGGCCGGACTTCGACCAAGGCTGCCTGCAGGATGCGCTGGCCGAGTTCGCCCGGCGCGAACGGCGCTATGGCCAGACCAGCGCGCAGGTCGAGAAGAAGAAGAACTGAAGTTCACACTCGAAGAACGATTCCAGGACCGACCAGACCGTGAAACAACGCATCATCACCGCACTGCTCGTTACGCCGCTGGCGATCGCGTTGATCCTGCTCTTGCCGCCGCTCTGGTTCGCCGCGTTCATCGCCGGCCTGTGTATCGTCGCCTTGTGGGAATGGACTCGGATGTCCGGCATGCGCTCGCGTCCGTGGCGCGCCGTGCTCGTGGGTTGCGCGATTGCCCTGATGGCCGTGCTCTGGGTCAGTAGCGGCTCGCTGCTGTGGTGGGTCGTGATCGGCGCCGGTGCCGTGTGGTGGCCCTTCGCGTTCCTCTGGCTGCGGAACTATTCGTTCGCAGCCGCGCCGACGCACGAGAACACGGTGATCAAGCTGACCGCGGGTTTCCTGTCGGTCGTGCCGGCCTGGACGGCGATGATGCAGTTGCATCAAAGCCAGACCGACGTGCACACCTGGGGCCTATACGCACTGATGCTGGTCTGGGCGGCCGATTCCTGCGCCTATTTCGTCGGCAGTCGCTGGGGCACGACGAAGCTCGCGCCGCAGATCAGTCCGGGCAAGACCATCATCGGCGTCTACGGCGCGTTGGCTGGATCGGCCCTGATCGCGGTCGCCGGCGGCTGGCTGCTGAACGTGCGCGGCGTGTCGCTGGTCGCACTGGTCATGCTCGGGATGGTCGCGGTCGCCCTGTCGATCGTCGGCGATCTGTTCGAGAGCCTGATCAAGCGCCACGCGAACGTGAAGGATTCCGGCCACATGTTTCCAGGCCATGGCGGCGTTTACGACCGCCTCGACGGCGTGTTTGCCGCACTGCCGCTGTTCGCGCTGGGAAAAGCCGCGCTCGGTCTATGAAGCAGGTTGCCATCCTCGGCGCGACCGGCTCGATCGGGGCGAGCGCGCTGGATGTCGTTGCGCGCCATCCGCAACGCTATCGCGCCAGCGCACTGACCGCCAGCAGCAACGTCGACGCGTTGGTCGGTCTGTGCCAGCGCTTTGCACCGGATCTTGCCGTGATCGCCGAGAGCGCGCTTGAGCCTGCATTGCGCAACAGGATCGCGGCAGCCGGGCTGACCACCCGTATCGCCAGCGGCCGTGAGGGCCTGCGCGAAGCGGCAACGCAGGGTTCGAGCGACATCGTGATCGCCGCGATCGTCGGCGCGGCCGGCCTTGATTCGACGTTGGCCGCGGCGCGCGCCGGCAAGCGCCTGCTGCTGGCGAACAAGGAAGCAGTCGTCATGGCCGGGGTGTTGCTGTTCGACGCATTGCGCGCCGGCGGCGGCGAATTGATTCCGATCGACTCGGAGCACAATGCGATCTTCCAGTGCCTGCCGAATCCGCGCGTGGATTTCGCCCGCGCCGGCGTGCGCAAGGTCGTTCTTACGGCGTCCGGGGGGCCGTTCCGCGGCAAGACGCGCTCCGAACTCGCGATGGTCACGCCGGACCAGGCGTGCGCGCATCCGAACTGGCGCATGGGGCGCAAGATATCGGTCGACTCGGCCACGCTGATGAACAAGGGCCTGGAAGTCATCGAGGCGCATTGGCTGTTTGGCGCGAGCGCGCAGCAGATCGAGGTCGTCGTGCACCCGCAGAGCATCGTGCATTCGCTCGTGGAATATGCGGACGGCTCGGTGCTGGCGCAACTCGGCAACCCGGACATGCGTACGGCGCTGGCGCACGCGCTGGCCTGGCCTGATCGGGTCGAGTCCGGCGTCGCCCCGCTGGACTTGCTGACCGTCGGCCAGCTGAACTTCGAAGCGCCCGACCGGCAGACGTTTCGCTGCCTCGACCTCGCCTATCAGGCGCTGGCCGCGGGCGGCACGGCACCGACCACGCTCAATGCCGCCAATGAGGTCGCCGTGGCCGCCTTCCTCGAAGGCACTTTGCCATTCCTGGCGATCGCCGAGTTGATCGAGGCGACGCTGGATTTCCTGCCGGCGACGCCGGCCGGGGACCTGGAAGCCCTGGTTTACGCCGATTTAACCGCGCGCCGCGAAGCGCAACGTATCATGCAGCGCAGCTTTTGCTAGGACGAACCCGGGAATGAAGCCCGCTGCCGCCTGAACACCGGTTCAGCCGGTGGAGGGATCGCGGCGGAAAGCGTTTATACTGCGCGCGCCCGAGCAAGTCCGGTGTAATGGCGCTGTTGAGTCCCCATTTGAAGTACCCACAGGCGCTCGGGCGAGAAGGGCGAGTGTCGAATCAAGGCAGGACGGTTAGATGAGCGAGTTTTTCGGTTCCGCCTGGTGGCTGCTGGTCACCCTGGGAATCCTGGTCACATTCCATGAGTTCGGCCACTATTGGGTAGCGCGGCGCTGCGGCGTCAAGGTGTTGCGCTTCTCGGTCGGCTTCGGCAAGGCATTGTGGTCGCGCCGCGGCCGTGACGGCACCGAGTATGCGATCGGGGCTATCCCGCTCGGCGGCTACGTCAAGTTCCTCGATGCGCGCGAGGCCGACAATCCCGAACTGGCGAAGAATCAGCCGGGCGAATATTCGTCGGCGCCGGTCTGGCAGCGCATCGCGATTGCCGCGGCCGGTCCGGCCTTCAACATCGCGTTTACCATTTTCGCGTTTTGGGCGATGTTCGTCATCGGCCGTCCGGACCTGCAGCCGGTCATCGGCACGCCGCATGGCCTCGCGGCCGAAGCGGGCTTCAAGTCGGGCGACCGCCTGACCGCCGTCGGCGGCGAAAGCGTCGAATCGTGGAGCAACGCCATGATGGGCGTCGCGCAGTCGGCCATGTTGCATCAGGACGTGGCGATCGACGTGATCGACGCGCAAGGCACCGCCATGACGCGCCGGCTGCCACTGGCCAGCCTGCCGGCGTCGGCCGCAGACAACGACAAGACCTTCGACGCAATCGGCCTGCAGTTGCAGCCGCCGGCCGCGATTGCCGGCACGGTCGTCGCAGATTCACCGGCGGCGCAAGCCGGCGTGCTCCCTGGCGACCGTATCCTCCGCATCAACGATGTGGCGATCGCCAACTGGGAAGACCTGACCCGCACGGTCGGCGAGCAGGCGGCGAAGAATCCGCAATTGCACGTGGTCGTGCAGCGCGGCACCAGCAATGTTCCGCTCGACCTGAAGGCCACGCAGAAATCGGAAGATGGCAAGTCGCGCTGGGTCATCGGCATCGGCGGCCAGGGCCGCGGCTACGATGCAATCGAACACTACGGACCGCTGCAGGCGATTCCGGCCGCGTTTCGCGAAACCTGGAAGACCACGCGCAACACGCTCGGCATGATCGGCAGCATGCTGTCCGGCCAGGCATCGACGAAGAACCTGTCGAGCGTCATCACGATCGCCCAGGTCGCCAATGCCTCGGCGAACCAGGGCCTGGCGTGGTTCCTTTCGTTCCTTGCGGTGATCTCCCTGAGCCTGGGCATATTGAACCTGCTGCCGATCCCGATCCTGGATGGCGGACACATCGTGTATTACCTTATCGAGTGGATCAAGGGCAGCCCGCTCAGCGAGCGAGCGCTTGTCGCCGGCCAGTACGTCGGACTCGCGATGCTGGTGACATTGATGAGCCTGGCGTTTTACAACGATATCGTTCGTATCGTCGCTTCGTAGCGGCGACGGCTGCGTGATGGCCCCTGCGGCCGCCGGTGCATCCGGCAGCGAGGGAAAGCAACAAACAATTAGAATCCCATGTCGCCGCGCTGGGGAATCAGCGCGGAAGACCAGGCAACCACCCGATTTCTGGAAGTGACGATGAAGCGAATCGCCGCCCTCTTATTGCTCGCCAGCCTTGCTGCCAAGGCTTTCGCGCTCGATCCATTCGTCGCATCCGACATCCGTATTGACGGCTTGCAGCGTATCTCGGCCGGTACGGTTTTCACCTATCTGCCCGTCGAAAAAGGCGATACGGTCACGAGCGAGCGCGTGCAGCAGGCCGTGCGTGCGCTGTACAAGACCGGATTCTTCACCGACGTGGCGATCGCGCGCCAGGGCGACATCCTCGTGATCACGGTCAAGGAACGGCCGGCGATATCGAAGATACAGCTCAAGGGCAACAAGGACCTCAAGTCCGAAGATCTGCTCAAGGGCCTCAAGGACATTGGCCTGGCCGAGGGCGAGCCGTTCGACCGCCTTTCGCTCGACCGCGTCACGCAGGAATTGACGCGCCAGTACTACAACCGCGGCAAGTACAACGTCTCGATCAAGCCGAAGGTGATTCCGCTCGACCGCAACCGCGTCGAGTTGTCGATCGTCATCGCGGAAGGCAAGGTCGCGACGATCAAGCACATCAACATCACTGGCAACAAGACGTTCTCGACCGACGAGATCAAGGGCGAATTCGAATCGAACACGTCGAACTGGACGTCCTGGTACTCGAAGGACGACCAGTACTCGCGTGAAAAGCTGGCCGGCGATCTGGAAAAACTCAACTCGTACTACCTCGACCGCGGCCACGTCGATTTCAGCATCGACTCGACCCAGGTCACGATCAGCCCCGACAAGCGCGAGATGTATTTGACCGCGAACGTGACCGAGGGCGAGGTGTACACGGTCGGCGACATCAAGATCAGCGGCGACCTCGTGCTTGCGGAAGAGGACATGCGCAAGCTGATCACGCTCCAGCCCGGCGAAGTGTTCTCGCGCAAGAAGATCGTGAAGTCGCAGGAAGCGATGATCGCGGTGCTCGCGAACATCGGCTACGCATTCGCGCAGGTCACGCCGGTTCCGAGCGTGGAGAAGGAAAAACGCGTCGCATCGGTGACGTTCTTCGTCAATCCGGGCAAACGCGTCTACGTGCGCAAGATCAGCTTCAAGGGCAACGCCAGCACCGAGGACGAAGTGCTGCGCCGCGAGATGCGCCAGCTCGAAGGCGCCTGGTACTCGCAGGCGGCGATCGACC
>Ga0157375_10006361_pt1 | contig 10295 bp, 9 predicted proteins | sample M35metaG_FD_115311 | JGI IMG/M metagenome (GOLD analysis project Ga0157375, IMG submission 115311) | Miscanthus rhizosphere microbial communities from Kellogg Biological Station, Michigan, USA - M3-5 metaG | ecosystem: Host-associated > Plants > Roots > Rhizosphere > Soil | place: USA: Michigan... | reverse complement strand
TCAAGGAAAAAGCCGAGGCACAGACGATGCAGGTCATCGGGCAAATGATCGGCGATGACCAACTGGTCGAGGAAGGCAAGGAGCAGTCCCGCAAGGCGGAAGCAGGAATTGACGAGCCGTTGCCGGGCGGAAAAACGAGGACACAGACGATGCCGAAAGAAAACGATCTGGAAGGTGCGCAGGATCAAGGCGGCAAGCATGGCGGCCAAAAGGGCATGCCGAAACCGGAGCCGCGTCCCGCACACGGGAAAGATCAGGGCATAGTCCGCGATGAACGCGGGCAGGAACAACCGCGCGATAAAGAGCGCGCGCAGCAGGTTAGCCGGGTCGATAAAGGCGGTGATCCCCCGGGGAAGAAGAACGTGAAGAACTGAAGCCAGACACCGAAAGGGAGGTGACCGCCAAGCCACCTCCCTTAGTCGGCCGTACCCGGAAAAGCGCCATCGTCCGCCTTTCTCTCAACGATACAAAATAGCCCCGCAGCGCCGTTCAAGGGGCATTCACCGCGGCTTGGTTTGGCGGTGCGGGAAGGCGCCGATCTAAGAATTTCAGCTATGCCGGATCGTTCCCACGCGCTGCCAGCGGCGGATCGCGACGATCGACCAGATCGCCTCAACCAGCCCGAACGGCCACGCGCCTTGCAGGAAGCCGTATATCGAACCAAGCGCGCAAGCCGCGGCGAACGCCAGGATGAACCATGCGCTCCGGTCCTCGGCCGCGTAGCAAATCAGCATCGCCGTGACGGCGAACAGCCCGAAGGCGGTCAGTGCATCCATCAGCTATTGTCCAGGTTTTCGCTGTTGTACCCGTTTTTGGCAGTTCGTCACGTCTTCGATGAGGTCTTCTTGGCGATGCCAAGCGTGTGGAACACCGTGGGCTTGAGCAAGGGCCATGAGGCGGCAAGCGTCATCACGACGGTCGCGATGACCATCATAGACAGTGTCGATGCCGCTGGCTTTATTCGCGTGCGGATGGCCTGCCGTCCAATCCAGACCCACGCGCCGGCTACTGCAACGACCGCAAGCCATGTCATCCATCCATGGGCGTGATCGACGAGCGTGATGATACTCCCGACATTGGCGAGAATGACCGCGGGCAGCGTGAACGGCAGGACGCAGCACGCTGTGCAAGCGGCCGCGGTGCCTACCGCGACTATGGCGGCCTTCGCCGCGCGGCTGCCCTTCGCGGGCCGGCACCCGCAACCGGGATTATCGTTGGAGGGAAGACGGCAGGCGACCGGGGTGTGCGTAACGTCCATGTGAAGCTCCGAGGGTTGTTCTCACTGGGATCAGCGGATACCCCCTAAAGCCACTTGAGGTTCAAGCGGAAAAAGCGATGCGCATCGGACTATTGGCCGAAATCGCCGGAACGAGCGTTCCGACCATCCGGTACTACGAACAGATTGGTCTGCTGCGGCCGGCGATCCGGCAAAGCGGCGGTCAAAGGACCTATGACAATGAGGACGTCCGTCGCCTCACATTCGTTCGCCGGTGCCGCGAATTCGGTTTCGGCATCGACGAGGTGCGGGCGCTGTTGTCGCTCATGAAAGATCGTAACGCCCCCTGTATCGAGGCACGTGATCTCGCTGAACGGCATCTCGAGGCCGTCCAGCTCAAGCTTGCCGAGCTCAAGGCGCTCGAGAAATCGATCGCCGCGCTGGTGTCTACGTGTACGTCGACCTGCGCCGGCGGCGTCGCCACCGATTGCAGTATTTTTGACGACCTGGGCCGCAACGTGCCGATCGGCGACACGGCGAGATAGCGCTACCCGCCACAGGGGGCATTCGCCGGGGCTTGGTTTGGCGGTGCGGAAAGGCGCCGGGATAAGAACCTCGACCGTGCCGGATGGTTCCTAATACCGGCGCGGTGACTTTTGACGTGGGCTTGAATGCTGTAGTGCTTTCCATTCGCCGGTCGGAGGAGTGAAGATGAAACGTTTGCTTGCGCTTGTTGCGAGCCTCGTATTGTTTGGCAGTGCGTTCGCGCAAGAGCGCTCGATCACCGTGGCATCGACGACATCGACTGAACAATCGGGGCTGTTCGGCCATCTGCTGCCGCGCTTCACCTCGGCGAGCGGGATCGGCGTCAAGGTCGTTGCCGTCGGTACCGGGCAGGCGCTCGACATCGGACGGCGGGGCGACGCCGACGTCGTGTTCGTGCACGACAAGGTGGCGGAAGAGAAGTTTCTTGCCGAGGGATTCGGAGTGAAACGATACGACGTGATGTACAATGATTTCGTGGTGATCGGGCCGAAGGCCGATCCGGCGCATATTGCCGGAGGAAAAGACGTTGCCGATTCCTTGCGAAAGATAGCCACGGCAAAGGCCGCCTTCGTCTCGCGCGGAGATCGCTCCGGCACCCATGAGGCGGAACTGCGGCTGTGGAAAGAGGCGGGCGTCGATCTCGCTGCATCGAAAGGCGACAGGTATCGCGAGATCGGGCAGGGCATGGGCGCAGCCCTCAACATGGCGTCGTCATCCAACGCCTACCTGCTTTCGGACCGCGGCACCTGGCTGTCGTTCAAGAACCGCGGCGAGCTGACGGTTCTGACGGAGGGCGACCGGCGGCTGTTCAACCAGTATGGCGTCATGCTGGTCAATCCGGCCAAACATGCCAGCGTCAAGGTGAAGGACGGACAGGCGTTCATCGACTGGCTGATCTCGCCCGACGGGCAGAAGACGATCGCCGACTACAAGGTCGGCGGCGAACAGCTATTTTTCCCCAACGCGTCCCACTAGCAGGAACGCCACCGTACTGACGGTCACGCTCAGCGACACCAGGATCAGCCCCAGTCCAAGCGCGAGCGACAATTCGCCCTTGCTGGTTTCGAGCGCGATCGTCGTGGTCATCGTTCGCGTATAGCCGCGAATATTGCCACCGACGATGATGATCGCGCCGACTTCGGCAATGGCGCGGCCGAAGGCGGCGAGGAAGGCGGTCAGCAGCGAAGCTCGCCCAAGCGAAATCAGCAACATCATGCTGCGCAGTGGCGACAGACCGTCGGTCCGGGCGAGATCGGCATATTCGGCCCACAGCAGCGAAGCCGGGCGATGCACCAACGCCACGACGATCGGCGTGGTGAGGATCACCTGCGCGATGATCATCGCGGTTGGTGTGAACAACAATCCGGCAAAGCCGAGCGGCCCCGATCTGGACAGCAGGAGATAGATCGCAAGCCCCGCCACGACCGGCGGCAGGCCGAGCAGCGCATTGGCAAGTATGATCAGCGCCCGTCGTCCGTGAAATCGGCTGATTGCAAGCCACACGCCGAGCGGCGCGCCGATCGCGAGAGCGATGATGCTCGCCGACAGGCTGACTCGCAGCGATAGCCAGACGATACCGACGAGTTCGGAATCGAAGCGGGCGATCAGCGTAAATGCCGTCGCGATTGATTGCGTGAAATCGTTCATTCAGCTTTGAGGTCGGAGCCTGGCGAGAAGCCATTGGTACGCGCAAAACGGCGTCGCAAACAAGATTGTGCGCGAGCAATGTCTGGTCGCACCAGACCAACAAAAGCCCGTCCGATCAAGGGCTGCTGGCTCTCCAAGCGGCGGCGGCCCACGCCAATCTGAATGAGCGCGCGCGCAGATAAGGAATTGCAGAACCGCAGCCAATATTGGGGCGCCCGGTATCGGCGTAAGCAAATGTTTAGTCGCCCTCTATAACATGTCCGTGAATACTTCCCGTATTAACCCCCGGTTAATCATGCGCTTGTTGCCGATGAGGGACCCTGACAAGTCCTGGCGTTCGATCAAGGCCCAATGGAAGAAGGATGCTGAAGGCGTCGGCGAGGACTTCTCCACGTTTTCGATGGGAAGCTTTACGGCCTTTGACGCGCTCACCAGGGATGGCGAGAATCCGTCCCTGTACTGCCTTTCCGACGGCGAGCGGATTCACGCGGCCTGCCAGGTCAGCCGCCTGATGATGAGCAAATTTCCGACCCCCATGCTGCGCGCGCGCTTCGTCGTCGCGTCTCCGGTTTACGAACTCGGGCTGGCGGACGGTGGCCAATACGCCCAGATGCTGGTGGCGCTTTTTTCCGGCATCGTATGGCTGTCAAAGGACACGCTGTCGGCCGGCCACATCCGCTTCTTCCTGAAGAGTCCCGGCGATTCACAATTCTTCGCGGCGCTGCAAGCCTCGACGCCGCTGTCGCCGTTTTCAAAGTTTACGATCGAGGGTGCCTTGATCGAATGCAGCTTGAAGGACGCGGAGCTGGCAGAAATCGCCTGAATTTTCTGCCCGTGCCTTGCGGTGGTGACCAAAGCAGAGCCGGGCTTCCCTCCCTTTGGTTTTGACGCGTTTTTCTCTACGCGAAGCGGTTCCCACTTCGCCCGAAAACGCTTTGGTGTTTTAACTTCGCGATAACTCCCTTTGCTAACGCCCTCTTGGAATGTGCCCGCGTACAATAAACACCTGTGGGGACAGGAAAAATGCAGGCCAGTTCATCGGATAGCCTCGGCGCGGGAAGCTTGCGGCGATCGGTCGCCGGCGTGCCGTCGGGGATGCGACTGGGCGCGATCCAGTGGCTGATCATTTCCGCCGCCGGACTCGTGATGGCGATCATGCTGGGTACCGGCTATTTCGCCCTGCAATTCCGCGAGCGCACGCTGGAGGTCGCCGAGCGCGAACTCAACAACAGCGCGCTGCTGTTGTCGCGGCATTTCGACCAGCAATTGGGCGACCTGCAGCATGTTCACGACGATGTCGTCGCCTATATGCGGGCCGACATGGTCGATACCGCCGACGAATTTGAAAAGAAGATGTCGACATTGAGCGCGCACGAGATGCTGCGCGTCAGGCTTGCAGCGCTGCCGCATGTCGGCGGCTTGAACCTGTTCAACGCCCAGGGCTGGCTGATCAATTCTTCCGAGATGTGGCCGGTGCCGGACGCAAGTATTGCGGACCGGCGCTATTTCCGGGAGTTCACCTCGGGAAGGCCGACGCCGGAGCTGATCGTCGAGCCGGTCGTGAGCAAGGTCACGAAAATCTGGACCACCGTCTTCGCCCGCAAGATCACCGGCCGCAACGGCGAGATCATCGGCTTTGCGAGCCGCGGCGTGGAGCCCAGCCATTTCGAGGACTTCGTGAAGTCGGTGGCGCTGAACGGCGACGCCGCAATTTCGATGATCCACCGCGACGGCACCATCATCGCGCGCTATCCCAGGGACGACAAGATCATCGGCAAAAGCGTCGCCCGTTCGCCGGCGTTTCAGCGCGCTTTGGCGCTGGACGGCAATGTATCCGGGCGTTTCACGACCACGTTGCAGGGAGAGGACAGGGTCGGTGCAGTCAGGCCGCTGGCGAACTTTCCCATCCTGATCGTCGCGACCACCAAGACGGAGACTGCACTCGCCGATTGGCGCGCCCAGACCAAGCTGCAGTTCTGCGCCGCGGCTTTGGCGATCGTCGTCGTCGTTTTCATGATCTACCTGATCGTGCGTCAGTTGCGGCGACAGCACGCCGCCGCGCAGCACAGGCTGGAGGAGAAGACCCAGTACCTCGACACCGCCATCAACAACATGACCCAAGGGCTCCTGTTGTTCGATTCGTCGGGCCGCCTCGTCATCTGCAACCAGCAATATATCGACATGTTCGGCGTTTCGCCCGAAATCGTCAAACCCGGTTGTCACCTGCGCGACCTCATCCTGCATCGCCAGCAGCTCGGCTCCTTCGTCGGTGACGTCGACGCCTATTGCGCGAAGTTCCTCGATCCGGCCGGCAACGGCGTTCAGGACATCGTGACGACGACGCCCGACGGACGCACGATCCGGCTGGTTTACAAGCGCTCGCCCGACGGCGGCTGGGCCACGACGCTGGAAGACGTGACCGAGCGGCGGCGTGTCGAAGCCACGATCGAGCATCTCGCGCACTACGATGCGCTGACCAACCTGCCGAACCGGACGCTGTTCCAGCGGCACGCAGAGACATTGCTGGCGCAGTCCGCCGACATTCAATTCGCGATCCTCTATATCGATATCGACGAGTTCAAGCAGATCAACGATTCCCTCGGGCATCTGATCGGCGATGAATTCCTCAAGGGCGTCTCGGAGCGGCTGCGTCAGTCGGTCGGGCCCGACGACTTCATCGCTCGCCTCGGCGGCGACGAATTCGCCATCGTGCAGCACGCCGTCACCTGCGATGACGATGTCAGCGCGCTCGTCACCCGGATTTACCAGGCGCTGCGAACGCCGTTCGACTGCAACGGGCACCGGCTCTCCAGCGACGCCAGTATCGGTATAGCGATCGCTCCGCGCCATGGCTCCGATCTCTTCGGTTTGTTGAAGAGCGCGGATCTTGCGATGTATGCCGCCAAGGCCGCGGGGCGCCGGACCTACCGGTTCTTCGAACCGACGATGGAACGGCAGGCCAACCTTCGCCGCGAGCTCGAGAGCGATTTGCGGGCGGCGCTGGTCGATGGCGGATTTGAAATCCATTACCAGCCGCTGGTCGACCTGCACAGCGACGAAGTCACCGGTTGCGAAGCGCTATTGCGCTGGCGGCATCCGGTGCGCGGCATGATCTCGCCGGCCGACTTTATTCCGGTTGCCGAGGAAACCGGCCTGATCGAGGAGATCGGTCAGTGGGTGTTGCGGACCGCATGCGCCGAAGCGACCACATGGCCGGCCGACGTGCGCATTGCCGTCAACGTTTCGCCGGTCCAGTTCAAATCGCAAACGCTGTCGCTGAAGGTCGCAGCCGCGCTCGCCGAGACCGGACTTGATCCGCGCCGGCTGGAGCTCGAGATCACGGAAGCCGTGCTGATCGCGGATGACGACGCAGCGCTGGTGGCACTGAACCAGCTCCGTGCGCTCGGGGTCCACATTGCGCTGGACGATTTCGGGACGGGCTATTCCTCGCTGCAATATCTGCAGCGCTTTCCGTTCGACAAGATCAAGATCGACCGCAGTTTCGTCAAGGAAGTCGTGCGCAACTCCTCATCGTCCTCGATCATCCGGGCGGTGGTCAGCATCGCCGCCGACCGCGACATGATCACGACTGCGGAAGGGGTCGAGACCTTGCAGCAGCGTGACACCGTGCAAAATCTCGGCTGCACGCAGATGCAGGGCTACCTGTTCAGCGCCGCACGTCCGGCGCATGAGATCCGCTCGCTGCTGGCATTGCGTCCGGCCGCGTAAAGGTCAGCGGAAACTGGAACTCTCTTCATAGCAACGCGTTCTCCTGCGGGCCGGGAAATGCAGGCGACCGATGAGAGTTGCAGGAATTTGCGCGGCCCTGCTGCTATTGGGCAGCTCCGCGGTAAATGCGGAATCCGGCAAGCAATCCGGAAAGGCTTCCTATTACAGCGGCATAGGGAAGGGCGGCGAGATGACGTGCGCGCACCGCACCAGGCCGTTCGGAAGCATGGTCAAGGTCTCCTACCGCAGCCAGACCATCCACTGCCGCGTCAACGATCGGGGACCATTCATTCGCGGCCGGATCATCGACGTCTCGACCAGTGCTGCCCGCGCGCTTGGAATCATCAATGCGGGCGTGGTCGAGGTCCTGATCGAATGAGTGTGCTCATAGCCTTAAGCCGGCCGATCGCTGCCTGGAAATTGCCTTCCGAAGAATTCGCGACAGCTGCTCGACCGAATAGGGCTTTTGAATGAGCTCGAAGCCGCGGTGCGCATTTTCAGCCAGCACATTGCTGTAGCCGCTGGTGAGCACCACGGGCAGGTCGGGATAGCGCTCGCGAATGATGCCTGCCAGTTCGACACCGTTCATCCCGGGCATGATGACATCGGAAAACACCAGTTCGGGGGAGAATTCGTTCTCGGCGAGGATCGCAAGCGCCGCGCCGGCATTGTCTGCCCGGCGAACGGTGTATCCCAAATCCTCCAGCAACGCGGTGGAGAACTGTCCGACTTCGTCATTGTCTTCGACCACAAGGACACGATAGCCGCGTCCGGGGGCGGCGGGCTCGCTGTTGGCGGCAGCGGCTTCCGTCGCATTGTCCGGCATGGCCGCCTGCGGCACATAGATGGTGAAAGTCGCGCCCTGTCCGGGTGTGCTGGTGACCTCGATGTCGCCACCGGATTGCTTGGCAAAGCCGAACGCCTGGCTGAGGCCGAGGCCTGTTCCTTTGCCGACCTCCTTGGTCGTGAAGAACGGCTCGAAGATTGCGTCAATATGATTGGACGCAATGCCGGTGCCGGTGTCGGCAATGGCGACGGCGACGAAGTCGCCGCTGCGCGCGGACTGGGCGCGCAGGGCAGGGATGGCGTGAACTTTCTTGACTGTGATTGTCAGCAGGCCTTCCTCGTTCATGGCATCGCGGCCGTTTACGGCGAGATTGATCAGCGCGGTCTCGAATTGCGCGATGTCGGCAATTGCGAAACAATTGATATCGGAGATATTGACCTCGATCCTGATCCGAGTGCCGACCAGCGGACGAATAAGCCGCGCCACGCTTTCTACTTGCACGCCGATATTGAATACCTGCGGTTTGAGTGGCTGCCGGCGGGCAAACGCCAGCAATTGAGCGGTCAGTTTCGATGCTCGTTCCACGGTTTGGGAAATCGCATCGATATAGCGGCGCCGGCGATCCTCCGGCAGATCATGTCGGCGAAGGAAGTCGGTCGCGGAAAGGATGATGGTCAGGAGATTGTTGAAGTCATGCGCCACGCCGCCGGTGAGTTGACCCACGGCTTCCATCTTCTGCGACTGACGTAGCGCCTCCTCGTTCTGCCGGCGCTCGGTGATATCGACGGCCTCGGGAACGGCGCCGATAACTTCGCCATACTGGTTGCGCAGCGGACGCATCGCAAAATCGAAATAACGCTCGCCGATCGGCAGATGGAGTCGCATCTCGATCTGGACTTCTTCTCCCTTCATCACCGCGGTGAAGGCTTCGCGCACTGTATCGCGCATGCCCTCGGTGCCGCTGAACCAGGGAGTTTCCCAGAACGGCTTGCCGATCACGTCGATGGCGTCAGCGCGAATCCCCGACAGGGCCGTCTTGTTCACATGCAAGACGTCGCCATGCGAATCGAGTAGCCCCTGGTATTGATGGCTGGTCTCGAATATGGCGCGCATCTGGGCTTCGTTGGATTCCAGTTGCGCGGTTCGCTCGGTGATCCGCAGTTCGAGGATTTCGTTCAGCCGGCGCAAATCGTGCTCGGCTTGCTTGGCGGCGGTGATGTCGTGGGCAACGCCAATGAAGCCGATATGCTTGCCGGTCGGGTCCCAGCGTGGCTGGGATTCCGAACGCAGCCATCGCCATTCTCCGTCGGCGCGTTTGTACCGGGCCTCCAGCACGAACGGCTTGAGCGAGGATTCACCTGCGACCTGCTCCTGCAGGATACGCGGCAGGTCGTCCGGATGCAGCGCCTTGCGCCAGTCGAACACGATGGCCTCGTCGAACGGCAATCCGAGGAAATCGAGATAGGCCTGGTTGGCGAAAGAGCGCGTGCGGTCGAGCTTGGTGACCCAGATCGGCACGGGTGCGCTGTCAGCGATCAGCCGGAAGCGCTCCTCGCTCTCTCGCAGGATTTCCTGGGCCAGCATTCGGTCGGTAACATCGATATGGGCGCCGACCAGACGCAGCGCGCGGCCGTCTTTGTCGCGCTCGATTTTCGCGATGACGTCGATCCATCGCGTTTGCCCGTCGTTCGGCCGCACGATCCGGTAAGTCGCTTGATAGTCTTCGCTGCGACCCGTCAGCGCGCCGAGGAAATGCTTGACCGTCTGCTCGCGATCTTCCGGATGGATGCGGTTGACCCACTCCTCGTGCGACTCATTCGTCGCATCGGGCGGCAAACCATGGATGATGAGGTATTCCGGTGAGCGGCTATTCTTGAAGCCTTCGCGGAAGTCGACTTCGACACCGCCGACGCGCCCGATACGCTGAATCCGGGCAAGTTCCGCCTCACGCTCCTGCAGTGCGCGATGGGCTTTGTCCCGTTCGTGGGCAATTTCCTCCAGATGTTGCCGCAACCGTTCGGCGGCCGCAGCCTCAGGCAAAACGTTTGTCGTATCGGAAGAAGTCATACGCGCCCGCAACCTCTTGCGGCACTCTCACACAGGAGCGCGTAGCTTTTCCAGTCTCATTTGCTCTCTTGTCATTTGCTCTTGGTGCCGGACCGGCAATTATAGGCTCTGCGGAACCCGGCTGCCTGTGCGTCCTCTTCGGAGCAGAACCAGCGATCAGGCTCGGTCAGCCCTGGATAAGAGCGGCAGGCCTGCAGGTGGTAGATGCCGATATTACCGGTGACGCGGGCGCGGACGGCGTACTTGCCCTTGATGTTGCAGCCGGACGGCATGACGAAATTCTCGGGGAATAGCGCTGCTCGG
>Ga0157375_10006360_pt1 | contig 10295 bp, 8 predicted proteins | sample M35metaG_FD_115311 | JGI IMG/M metagenome (GOLD analysis project Ga0157375, IMG submission 115311) | Miscanthus rhizosphere microbial communities from Kellogg Biological Station, Michigan, USA - M3-5 metaG | ecosystem: Host-associated > Plants > Roots > Rhizosphere > Soil | place: USA: Michigan... | reverse complement strand
TCGGAGCGGTGATTTCTCGACGCCGCGGTTCTTTCGCTATCGCAGCATCACGCCGGCACCCGGAGATGAGCAACTGGCTCGCTTCGATGACGGTCACATCGCGCTCCTCGAGCGCAAGGTGGGCCGCGGGCGCGTCCTCGTGTGGTCGTCGTCGGTCGACGGCATCTGGAACGACCTGCCCCTGCAGCCGGTATTCCTTCCGGTGGCTCATCAGATAGCGAAGTACGCGGCAGCCTATGCAGACGAGCGCCCATGGAGCATCGTGGGGCAGGTCGCGAATTTGCCGAGCATCTTCCGCGACAGCACCGGACCGGGCGACGCGGCGAGCAAGGCAGAGTACGTCGCGGTGGCCCCGTCGGGTGAGCGCACGCGGCTCGAGGGAACGGCCAGGCGGTCGATCGAGCTTCGCGAGCAGGGGTTCTACGAGTTACAGCGCGCGGGGTCGCGCGGAGAGCCGCGGGTGGTTGCGGTGAACGTCGACCTCACCGAGTCGGATCTGACGGCGGTGGAGCCGCAGTTGCTCACGGGGGCGATGATCGCCCGCGCGGGAGCGGACTCCACGTCGTCGGCAGTCGAGGCCTCCACGCCCGTCGAGCTCGAACGGCGTCAGGGATTCTGGTGGTATCTGTTGGCAGCGGTGCTGCTGTTGCTGGTGGGAGAGACCCTGCTCTCGAACCAGCTGTCACGGCGCATTGCGGTTCCACGTTAGGCAGGAGAGCGACGATGGCCAGCACGATCGAGATTCCGTCGGCCCACGAAACGCTGCTCGGTGTCATCCGCCGCGTTCGTGCACGCTGGCGCCTCAAGCTCGCCCTCCGCGGTGCCGCGATCGTGCTCGGCGCGCTCGTGGTCGCGGTGCTCGTCGGCGCGTACGTCATGCAGACGGCCGGATTCGCTCCGGGTGCTATCACCGGCGTGCGAATCGCGGCCTATGTCGTGCTCGCCGTGCTGCTCATCCAGTACGTCGTGCGGCCGCTGCTGCGGCGCGCGAGCGATGAGCACGTCGCGCTCTATCTCGAGGAGCACGAGCCGTCGCTCGACGCCGCCGTGCTGAGCGCGGTCGAACACGGCAAGCTCACGGAGGACTCCGCGGACCGTTCCCCGCTGCTCGCGCGTCGCCTCATCGAGAGCGCGATCGAGCGAAGCCACCAGGTGTCGGATGGCGCGCGCGTGGACCAGCCCCACATTCTGCGTGCGGCGATGTTCGCCGGCGCCGCCGCGCTGGTTGGGTTCCTCATGGTCGGAATCGGACCTGCGTTCCTCCGCGATGGCGCGCGACTCCTGTTGGCCCCGTGGCGCAGCGCCGAAGCGGCGCAGCCGTACGCGATCGCCGTGGTGCCCGGGAACGTGACAGTCGCCAAGGGCGGAGACCAGGAAGTGAGCGCCACGCTGCGCGGCTTCACGGCCGAGGGCGTGCAGCTCGCCGTGCGCCGTGGCGCGGCGGCCCAATGGGAACGGCTGCCCATGACGGCAGGTGGAGACTCGGCGCACTTCTCGATTCGGCTATTCGACATTGCCGAGCGAACGGAGTACTACGTCGAGTCGAACGGCGTTAGGTCCGGGCTGTTTCGCATCGACGTCGCCAATCTTCCGTACGTCAAGAAGATCGATCTCGAGTACCGCTATCCCGGGTACACCGGCATGGCGTCCGAAACAGTTGCGGACGGCGGCGACATCGCGGCGCCGCGCGGAACGACGGTCATCGTCCACGCGACGACGACGATGCCCGTGAAGGGTGGTCGCATCGTCATCGAAGGCAAGCAGCCAACCGCGCTCACGCTGAACGGCGACGGCACACTCAGCGTGCCGATCGCGGTGCTCGCGAACGGCTTTTACAAGCTGGAGCTGCAGACCGAACGCGGCGACTTCATTCCAGGCTCGCTCGACTACACGATCGACGTGCTCGACGACCGGCCGCCGACCATCACGTTCGAGAAGCCGGGACGCGACACGAAGGTCACCGCGGTCGATGAGGTGTTTACCCAGGTAAAGGCGACCGACGACTACGGTGTGTCGACGATCGACCTGATGTACTCCGTGAACGGCGGGCCGGAGAAGACCGTCTCGCTGCAGGCAGGCGGCAAGCGTCTCCGCGAGGTCGTGGCGGGGCACACGTTCTTCCTCGAGGAGCTCGGGCTCAAGCCCGGCGACCTCGTGTCCTATTATGCGCGCGCTCGCGACAACGGTGGCAACGGACAGGAAGCAAAGACCGACATCTACTTCATGAGCGTTAGGCCGTTCGACCAGACGTACAAGCAGGCGGACGGGGCAGGAGGAGGCGGAGGGTCGGACGACCCGGGCGAGCTGACAGAGCGCCAGCGACAGGTCATCGCCGGCACGTTCAAGGTCGATCGTGATCGGAAGACCACGTCCCCCAACCAACTGCGCGAGAATTTCGCGACGCTCAACCTCTCTCAGGGGCGTATCCGCGAAGCGGTCGAGACGCTCGTACGCCGGATGATGGAGCGCAACATCACGGCGGTTGATACGGCGTTCAAGACCATTGCCGAGGAGTTGCCACTGGCTGCGAAGGAGATGCAGGTCGCCGAAGAGAAGCTCCTGGCCCGCAACTCCGCCGACGCGCTTCCTCCCGAGCAGCGCGCGCTCCAACACCTGCAGCGGGCCGAGGCAGCGTTCAAGGAGTACCAGATTACGCGCGGCCAGGCCGGCAGCGGTAACGGGAAGCCGCAGTCCAACGCGGAGGATCTCGCGGACCTGTTCGAGCTGGACGCGGACAAGCTTCGCAATCAGTACGAGACGGTCGATCGCGGCACGCAGCAGCAGCAGGCCGACAACCAGGTGGACGAGACGGCCGAAAAGCTGAAGCAGCTCGCAAGCCGTTTGCAGCAGGAGAACGAGCGGCTCAAGAACGGCATGCGCGGCCAACCCGGCCAGCAGAGCGGTAGCGGCGGTGCGAGTCAACGCGAGCTTGCCGACCAGGCCGAGCAGATGGCGCGTCAGCTCGAGCGGCTCGTCCGCGAGAATCCGCAGAGCGCGAACAACGACAAGATCGAGGAGAGTGCTCGGCGGTTGCAGGATGCAGCGAACGCCATGCGTCGATCGGCCACCGGCGCGAACGACGGCGGCGTCTCGCAGGGTGCCGCGGCCCTCGATCGGCTTCAGGAAGCTCGACGACTGCTCGATGAGAATCGCGCCGCTCGCACGGCACGTGACCTCGATGATGCCGTGCGGAAGGCGGAGAAGATTTCCAGCGATCAGCGTCAGATTGCCGGTGATGTCGATAAGCTCGGAAAGGGTGCGGCGGCCGGCAGTCCGGACGCGGCAGAGGCGAATCGTCTGACGGGCCGTCAAAAGGAGATGGAGAGCGACGTCCGGCAGCTCGAAGGGCAGCTCGATCGCATGCGGCGCGACTCGCAGAAGGATCACGCGGAAGCGTCGAAGAAGATGCAGGAGGCGGTCACGTCCATGCGCGAGAACCGTCTCGCCGATCGGGTGCAGGCGTCACAGCGCCTAACGCAGGCGCTTGTCCAGGGACGCGTGCCGACCGACTACGCCAAGCAGTTCGAGTCGGCGATCACCGAGGGCGTCGAGGAGATGCGCCAGAAGGTGAATGAGGCCGCCGCCGCGTCTCGTGGTGAGGCGGATGACAAGGCTGCGAGCAAGTCGCTGGACCGCGCTCGCGACCTCGTACGTGGCCAGGAATCCCTCGCCGACCGAATGCGGCAACGCCGGCTCGGCGAAGGCGCCGGCGAGAAGGGCGACACGTCGCGCACCAATGCCCAGGGCTCGCGAGGCGCCCAGGGCGGCCAGCAGAACAGCCAGCAGAGCGCGAACGGCCAAACCCAGGGGCAGAACGGCAAGGCGGGCCAGCAAGGCCAGAACGGCCAGCAAGGCCAGAATGGCCAACAGGGCCAGAACGGACAGCAGGGCCAGAGCGGGCAGCAGGGCCAGGGCGGCCAACAGGGCGGGGCTCAGCAGCAGAGCGGTCAGGCCGGCGGCGCGGGCTCGCAGAGCAACGAGCAAGGTCCCGGAGGCCGGTTTGGCGGCAACCAGGGCGGATCGCCTAACGGGGGCCGCCTCAGCCCGGACGACATCCGCCAGTTCTCGCGGGAGTTCCGGGATCAGCGTCAGTCGGCCGAGCAACTCAAACGAGATCTGCAGCAGATGGGGATCGATCCGTCGGATCTCAACCGGATGATCGACCAGATGCGACAGCTCGAGAACGGGAAGAAGTATGACGATCCGGTGTCGCTCGAGAAGCTGCAGCAGTCGCTCATCGAAGGGCTCAAGGCGTTCGAGTTCGCGCTCCGCCGCCAGGTCGAGGGCAACGATCGCGCGCGACCGGTGTTAGGCGCGTCGGGCGATGTCCCGGCTGGGTTCCGGCAGATGGTTGATGAGTATTACAGATCGCTGTCGAAGAAGCAGAACTAGGTGAACGTTCGCCGGGGCGCCGTTGCAGGCGCCCCGGTGGTTTTCGACTATGCCCTCTGAGAAGCTTCCCGAAGTCTGGCTCCGCGGACCGCTGCCGGGCGTGTCGCCGATGTTGATGCCGGCCGCCCATTGTCTCATGCAGTGCCGTGAGGAGATTGCGGCCGCGGCCGACCTGACGACCGACCAGCTCTGGGCGAAGCCCGGCGGCGCGGCATCGGCCGGCTTTCACCTGCGGCACATCGTGGGAAGCCTCGACCGACTTCTGACCTACGCGCGCGGCGCACAGCTCGATCGCCACCAGCTCGCGTACCTCCGCGCCGAGGGCGAGCCGGGCGAGCCGCCCGATACGTCTCCGACGCTGGTCGCATCCGCCCAGGCCGCAATCGACTCGGCCGTCCAGATCCTTAGGTCGACCGACGATTCGGATCTCATGGTCGCGCGGTCGGTCGGGCGCGCCGCGCTGCCGTCCACCGTGTTCGGGCTATTGTTTCACTGTGCCGAGCATACGCACCGACATACGGGGCAGCTCCTGACGACGACGAAGATTGTCCGGTCCCGCACCCTTTACGCGGATCATCTTGCATGATCATCTCCCGCATCGACGACTTCCTGAGCTACGTGGACAGCGTGCGCGGTCGCACCCGCCGCGTCGCGCAGACCATTCCGCCCGACCGAGTCGAGTGGACGCATCGCGACGGCGCGTACACGCTCGGTGACCTCGTCCGCCACCTCGGGTCCACCGAGCGCTACATGTTCGCCGAGACCGCGCGCGGCAACGTGAGCACCTATCCCGGTCATGGCCGCGATCTCGCTGACGGCTACGATGCCGTCTCGCTTACCTCGATCGCACGCACGCCGAGGCGCTCGATATCTATCGCTCGCTGACTCCTGAGGCGCTCGCGGGCCGGTGCACGACGCCGGCCGGCACGAGCATCACGACCTGGAAGTGGCTCCGTGCGATGGTCGAGCACGAGATCCATCATCGCGGACAGCTCTACCTCATGCTCGGCATGATTGGCGTGCGAACCCCACCGCTCTACGGCCTCACCGAAGAGCAGCTTCGTGAGCGCAGCGTTCCTGCGTGACGCCATCCCTCGACGTTCGCATCGTTCCGGCGACCGAGAAGGACACGCCGGTGATCCTCTCGCTCATCAAGGGACTCGCGGAATACGAACGGCTCGCACACGAGGTCGAGGCGACCGAAGAAGGCATCCACGAGGCGTTGTTCGGGGATTGGCCCGCGGCCGAGGTGGTGCTGGCATACGTCGGTGCCGACGTGGCGGGCTTCGCGCTGTTCTTCCACAACTTCTCGACGTTTCTCGGCCGGCGCGGGCTCTATCTGGAAGACCTCTTCGTGCTCCCGGCGTATCGCGGCCGCGGAATCGGCCGGCGCCTCCTCTCCCATCTCGCCCGCATCGCGATCGAGCGTCGCTGTGGCCGAATGGAGTGGTGGGTACTCGACTGGAACGAGACCGCGATCAGATTCTACCGCAGCATCGGCGCACGGCCGATGGACGATTGGACCGTGTACCGCCTCGATGGCGACGCGCTCGCGAGGCTTGCAGACCTCTGACCGCCTGACGACCACGGCGCGTACCTGATCGGAAATCGTGCGCTCCGCCTCCTATGTGCTCGCGGCACTCGCTGCCGGGTTCGTCCTCGGCAGCCTCGCCGCGGCGTCGTCGAGCCCGGGCGTGCTGCGACTCGTGGCGATCATCGAGCCGTTAGGCACGCTCTGGGTGAACGCGATCCGGATGACTGTCGTCCCGCTCGTCGTGTCATTGCTCATCACGGGCGTCGTCACGAGCTTCGGCTCGCGGTCGCTCGGGCGTCTCGGGGCTCGTGCGCTCGTGACGTATGCGATCCTGCTGGTCATCGCCGGCCTTATCGCGCTGATCGTCGCGCCGCCGCTGCTGGCGCGGATTCCGCTCAGCCCCGATGTTGCCGATCGACTTCGTGCAACCGCCACGACTGCGGCAGCGTCGACCGTCACGGCGGTCGAGCGAATGCCGTCGCTCGCGCAGCGCCTCATCGAGACCGTGCCCGCGAATCCGGTTCGCGCGGCGGCGGACGGAGCGATGCTGCCACTCGTCGTGTTCACGCTGGTGCTGGCCCTGGGAATCGTTCGCCTCGCGGTGCCGGTCCGCGACGTCGTCGTTGGATTCTTCACTGGCGTGACGGACGCCATGCTCGTGGTGGTCGGGTGGGTGCTCGCGGTGGCACCGGTGGGGGTGTTCGCGCTGGCGCTGTCGGTGGCGGCGCGCGCGGGGATTCAGGCGGCGGGGGCCCTGCTGTACTACATCGTGGTGCTCGCCGTGACGCTGCTGCTCGTCACACTGATGCTGTATCTGCCGGCCGTGCTATTCGGCCGAGTTTCGCTGCGCGCCTTCGTGGTCGCCGCGTTGCCGGCGCAGGCAGTCGCTATGAGCTCGCGATCGTCTCTCGCGGCTCTGCCTGCCATGCTGCGGGAGACTCGCGACCGACTGGCCATGCCGACGGAGGCGACGAGCTTTGTGCTGCCCCTCGCGGTGGCGATCCTTCGGATGAACGTCCCGCCGCGGTGGGTCATCAGCGCTGCGTTCCTCGGCCAGCTCTATGGGGTGGAGATGGGGCTCGCGTCGCTGGTGTGGATGATGGTCACCGCCGTGCTCATCAGCTTCAGCGTACCCGGCATCCCGAGCGCCAGCCTGTTCATGATGGCGCCCGTGCTCGTGTCGTTAGGCCTGCCGGCGGAGGGTGTCGGCCTGCTCATCGCGGTCGACACCATACCGGACATGTTCAATACGTTGGCCAACGTGACCGGGCACATGGCATCGACGACGGTCGTTGCGCGCCGTCTGCCGCCTGCCGCCGGTCGCCAGCCGCCTAGGTCCGAGCTCGAGATCTGATACGGATATTCAGCATCTCGACGACGACCGAAAATGCCATCGCGAAGTACGTATATCCCTTCGGGATGTGCTGCCCGATTCCCTCTGCCACGAGGTTGGTGCCGATCAGGACGAGAAAGCTCAGGGCCAGCATCTTGACCGTCGGGTGCCGGTCCACGAAGTGGCTGATCGGTCCGGAGGCCACCAGCATGATGCCCAGCGCGATCACGTTCGCCGCGATCATGATCGATACCTGATCCACCATCCCGACCGCGGTGATGACCGAGTCGAGCGAGAACACGATGTCGATCACCATGATCTGCGCGACGACGGCGGCCAGCGATCGTGCAGCCTGCTTGGCGGTCTCGCCGTGTTCGCCCCCTTCGACCTTTTCGTGGATCTCGTGGACTGCCTTGGCGATGAGGAACAGGCCGCCGATGATCAGGATCAGCCCCCGGCCCGACACGCCTACCCTGGCGACCGTGAACAGCGGCGTCGTGAGACGTACCACCCAGGCGATGCTGAGGAGCAGGAGAATCCGTGTGACGAACGCGCCTAACAAGCCGAGCCGCCGCGCCTTGGCGCGTTGATCCTCCGGGAGCTTCCCGGCGAGGATCGAGATGAAGATGATGTTGTCGACGCCGAGGACGATCTCGAGCACGGTGAGCGTGAGCAGTCCGATCCACGCGTTTGGGTCGGTGAGCCAGTCCATGTCGTGATCTCACTGGGTGAAAAAGCAGAACGCCCCGCGGAGCGGAGCGCGTGGGAAATCTAGTGGGCAGCGGACAGCCTGGTTCCGACAGCCTAACAACACTCTGACAGCTGGCAGCTCGGGGGTGGCCATCAGGGCGCGAGGCCCGGTTCGTAAGTGCCAATGAATTCCAGGAACTTCGACACCTCGACCATGTCCTTGCCGACGAATCGAATGCCGTGCGAGGTCGTGCGCTGGACGCTTGAAAGGAACGCAAGCATCTCGGCCGGACGATAGTTCTTGAAGATGACGTCGAGCGTCACCGGGGCCCTCACGACGTACGGCTTGAACGCGCTGCGACGCTGCAGCGCGGTCTTCACGTGCTCGCGGATGAGCTGCTGCGCCGCCTTTGGCGTCATCGTCGACGCCGCGTGGAAGCTGATCGCCTGCTTCACGACGGCGCCTTCCACGTCGCCAAGAAGGCGGCGCGTCTCGTCGACCGCTACGTCGTCGCCGGAGATGAAGACGACGGGAACGCCGAAACGCCCCGCGATAGCGGCGTTGATCCCGGCCTCCGGCATCGCGACGCCGTTGAGCGAGACCGAGGCGAGGTTCGCGCTCGAGATCGTATGGGCGCGGACGCCAGCCGGACTGGTGGTCGAGGCGTGATAGCCGACGAAGATCGCGGCCGCGAACGTTGAATCGACGCCTTCCATCATCATCAACGGGCGTGGCCAGGACCTGACGATGCGCACGTCGTCGGGAAACTGATCGATCAGGAGGCTCTCGCCGTTGCCATGCGAGTCGCTCACCACGATCTCCGTCGCGCCGGCGTCGCGCGCGCCCGCGATCGCGGCGAGTGCTTCGCCTGTCATGAACGTACGCGCGCGCTCGTACTCGAACCCTGTCGGACCGAGCTGATCGCCCGTGACCACCCCGGCGATGCCTTCCATGTCGACGGAGATGTAGACCTTGAGGGGACGCTGTGCTCCGGCCACGCGCGGCAAGACGGCCGCGGCAACGGCAACGGTCAGGGCGGTGCAGCACGCGAGCGTGTGTCGTGCGATCTGACGGTACGAACGGCAGTGTTGGCGCATGAGAGCACAGGAGTAGTGGCCTTCGGGTCGGAAACGTGGCGCGCGAATCGTCGCTTGCCATGAGCCCGTTCACAAGGTGTCAGCTCGTACCACAACTTTCGCCGTATAGGGGTTGTGTCCTCGCAGCCCCTCGCCATGTTCGTCGGCGACGGTCGTCGCGGCCTGCGCGCGACCCGATTTCAAACGTTGCTCCCCGCGCTCCGTGACCCTCAATCGCCCGATCGGGATTCAACTACTCGCCGCGCTCCTCACGGTCTACACGATGGCCGGGTTTCTACTGGCGATCCGGACGATGATCGAGCGAGACGACCGTTACCGATGGTGGCTCATCGTTGTGGCCGGGGTCGCATTTGCATTGGCGAGCGGTGCGGCAACGCTGGCGGTATGGCGGGTCGAGAAACGAGCACCGCCCCTCCTGGTCGCGTGCGGCGCGCTCGGCAGCGCACTCTGTCTGGCATTGCCGGCCGCGGTGCCGGACGCGGCGCTGGCGCCCGGCATGTGGCGCGCGGCGATTCAGGGCGCGGTACTGATCTTCGCGTTCCTGTCGCTGGCCGCGTGGTACGTCCGCAACGTCGTCCGCGCCCGGGCGCGAGTGTAGACCGCACGAGTGTTTCGCATCAAGTGTCTGGGGCAGCTGTCCGTCGTCGACGACGCCGCGCAGCCCGTCGCCGGGGCTGCCGCGCAGCCACGACGGCTGGCGATTCTCGCGTTGCTCGCGCGTGCCGGAGACCGGGGCCTGAGCCGCGAAAAGGTGATCGGGTTCCTGTGGCCGGACTCCGACGAGGAACGAGCGCGTCGGCTGCTGTCCCAGGCCGTGTACATGCTGCGCCGAGACCTCGGCTCCGAGGACGCGATCGTCGGCGTCCGCGATCTTCGGATCGGTTCGGACGTCCTAACGAGTGACGTCGCGGAGTTCGAGCAGGCCCTCGGCGCGCGCGACTACGATCGCGCGGCGGCGCTCTACGCCGGACCGTTCCTGGACGGATTCGTTCTTCCTGGCGCCGCCGGGTTCGAGAGGTGGGTGGAGGAGGAGCGCCGATCCCTCGAGCACGACGGCGAGACGGCCTTCGACGCGTGCGCAACGGGCGCAGAGGTCCGTGGCGATTACGCGGCGGCAGTCACGTGGTGGCGCCGCCTCGCCGCGAAGGATCCGGTCAACGCGCGAGTCGCCCTGCGCCTGATGCGGGCGTTGGCGGCGGCGGGCGACCGTCACGGCGCCATTCGCCATGCGGCCATTCATCAGGCGCT
>Ga0157375_10006359_pt1 | contig 10296 bp, 9 predicted proteins | sample M35metaG_FD_115311 | JGI IMG/M metagenome (GOLD analysis project Ga0157375, IMG submission 115311) | Miscanthus rhizosphere microbial communities from Kellogg Biological Station, Michigan, USA - M3-5 metaG | ecosystem: Host-associated > Plants > Roots > Rhizosphere > Soil | place: USA: Michigan... | reverse complement strand
TGCCCGCTGGCAGCTCGGCAGAACGCAGAAACCTGGGAAAGGTTTCGCGCCCGGAGGCGTTCCGGTAGTAATTCATTGCGGCATCATACCGCCAAGTCGGCGCTATGTCCTTTAGGCCGCAGGCATGGTTATAGGAGGCGAGAACCGAATACAATTTGTCAGTATCGGCGTCCCACTTCCATTCCTTGAAGTAATTCAAGCGGAGGCAGAGCAGGTAATACGATCCCAGGACGACCATCAGTATTGTCAGGCCGCGCCGGGATATTTCTCCCGCACGTGTGGGAATCGGAACCGCTGCAAGTATCCCCAGGAACAGAGTGCCGAGAACGACGATCCAGATACCCGTGCGATCCAGAGGCAGCGGTATTCGCTTGAAGCGAAACAAGGCCCAGTGCAGCAGTAAGGCACCTGCGATAGCCACCATTGGGACCATCAGAAAGATCGGCGACCACCGGCTTTGATCAGTCTGCGGAGATCGGCGGCGGAGCAAAACCAGCAACGTGCGCCACGCCACTAGGATCCCGGAAATCGGCAGCAAGATGGCGGGATTGGAAATATCGATGAAGATCAGGTCGCGCACGGACGGGTCCAATTCGTAGAAGGAAGCCTGGTATACGCTCCTGAAGGTCGCTCTTAGGGAGGGGGCACCGTAGGTCAACTCGCGTTGATTCCATTGCAGGAGGATCGGACCGGCCAGGGCGCCAGCCAGGAGCACGCCGGGCAGGAAGCAGACTACGGCAAGCTTCGCGCGGGTGTTGGGGAAAGGTGTGGTTCCGGCGACCCAAAGATACAGCATCACGATGGTGACCGCATCGACGAACGCAAACGAGAAATTGCTGAGGAACGAAAGGGCGATGGATAGGGATGCCGCTATACAGGCGGTCACGACTCGCCGGGGTTTCGGCTCGGGCACGAGCGCATAGGCCACGATGCAAATCGCAGAGAGCAGAAAGCCCGAGGCCAGGCCGTAGCCTCGCGCCGCGACCAGGAAGTCGAAAACAAAAGGATTGAACACCAGGCAAACGAACAGAGACACTCGCAGGAGAAAACGTTCCGCGATGAGGGCGCAGAGAAAGTACGACGCCACGATGTAGATAGCGGCTCCGATGAGAGCACCGGATCGGGCCACGAGATTCGACGTGCCAAAAGCTCTGGTGAAACCCCATGCGAGCATCGAGTTCAGGAGGTGATTATTGGCGTATGCCGACCAAAACCCCGGCACCACGGGGCGAACGAAGTTCGTGTAGGTGACGGCTTCGTCGATGGTGATCGCCTGCACGTGTGCGCGTATGATGGCCCACACCATCGCAAAGGCTGCGATGCCGATCAGGATTCCGTGCTGCCAGGCTCTCGTCATCCGCGCGTCATTCTCAAGTCTTTCTCGTCCTGCCAGTCTCTCACGATTTCGAACAGGCTAAAGTGAAAGTAGGATGCTTTCTAAAACACTTCTATACATTCTTGTAACTGCCGGATTCGCCATCGCGCAACCTTTTGGAGCGGGCTTGAAGATCGGAGTGCCGGCGACCGATGCGTTCAAGGTCGTTTCGCTCCAGCCTCCTGGCATTTTCACCGGGGAGTCGCACCGCTACACCGTCGGTCCTTATGTGGAGCTCCGCTTGCCGGCCGGCATGGGTATCGAAGTCGACGCACTGTATCGCAGCTATGATTTTCGAAGCTCCGGCGTGGGGCTTTCGGCGAGCTCCTGGGAGTTTCCTGTCTTAGTCAAGCACCGTTTCGCTTCCGGCCCCGTGCGGCCATACTTCGAAGCCGGCCCGAGTTTTAGCCATCTCTCGGATATCAAGCTATCCTCGCTCAATCACCTGTCGAATTATGGAATCGTGGTAGGCGGAGGAGTTGAATTGCACCTGCTCCTGATCAAAGTTTCGCCCGAGATCCGCTATACGGGCTGGGCCTTCCGGAATTTTGACGGGTCGGATGTACAGTCGAAGCGCAACCAGCTTGCAGTTCTGGTCGGGTTTGGATTCTAGCGGCCGCGGAGCAGACGCATCGCTTCGGCCATCGCCGCGGCTTCACGAGCCTGGCTGCCGCCATTCTCTTCCGGAACGCTATCGCCCTCGCCCGGTGCGAGAAAGAGATTCGCTTCCAGGCCATGCTGCCGGGTATAGAGATCCCAATAGCGACCTTGCTGCGCATAGAGCGACTCGTGCGTACCGTGCTCGACGATTCGCCCCTGCTCGACCACCAGAATCTGGTCGGCCCTACGGATGGTTGAGAGGCGGTGGGCGATCACGAAGGTAGTCCGCCCCTGCATCAGGTAACGCAGGCCTTCCTGGATGAGCGCTTCGGATTCCGAATCTAGGCTCGAGGTGGCTTCGTCCAGAATCAAGATGCGCGGGTCGGCGAGAATGGCGCGGGCGATCGAAACACGCTGGCGCTGCCCGCCGGACAGTTTGACACCGCGCTCGCCGACCACAGTGTCGTATTGTTTTTCGAACTTCTCGGCGAATTCGTCGACACGGGCGATGCGGCAGGCTTCCAGGATCTGTTCCCTGGTCGCGCCCGGACGCGCGAACGCAATGTTTTCTTCGATGGTTCCATCGAACAGGAACGTATCCTGCAACACGACGCCCAACTGAGTCCGGTAACTATCCAGGCGCACTGTGGCGAGGTCGATTCCATCCACCGTGACGATTCCGGAAGTGGGCGTGTGAAACGCGGCCACCAGGCTGATGATGGTCGACTTACCCGATCCGGAGGAGCCGACCAGGGCCGTGACCTTACCCGGTTCAGCGTGGAAGCTCACGTCGAACAGCACGGGCTTGCCGGCTTCATACGAAAAGTTGACGTCCTTGAATTCGACCGTCCCTTGGATTGGGCCGATGGCGATCGTGCGGTTCGGTTCCTCATCCTCGGGGCGCTCGCCCAGCACTTCCCGCGTGCGGTCAAGCCCGGCGAAAGCCTCCTGCAACTGAGTCCCGATTCCCACCGCTGAGAACACTGGCGCGATCAGGAACGCCAGAAACGCACTGAACGTCACGAAATCGCCCAACGACATGTGGTTGGCGGCGATCTGGCGCGCGCCGACCCACATGATTGACGCGCTGACGATTCCCATCAGCACGGTGGAGGAAAGGCCCATCACCGACATCATGGTGAGGGACTTGAACACGTTGTCCAGCAGCCTCTGCACACCCTGCCCAAAGACTTCCGCTTCGCGTTCTTCCGCGTGATAGCCTTTGACGACCCGCACGCCGCCGAGTGATTCGGTCAATCGGCCGGTCACTTCCGCGGTGATCTTCCCCCGCTCCCGGAATACCGGCCGGATTTTGACAAACGCTTTGCTCAGAACGAAAGCGAAGGAGCCCACCGCCGCCGCCGTGACCACCGTCATGGTGGCGCTGATGGACAACAGAACCCCCAGGGAAATCACCGCAGTCATCAGTCCGCCGACGAAATCGACGAGCCCGGTACCGATCAGGTTGCGCACGCCTTCCACGTCGTTCATGATGCGCGAGACCAGAACTCCGCTCTTATTGGTGTCATAGTAGGCGACCGGGAGCAGGCCGATGTGCCGCTGGACTTTCTGGCGCAGTTCGGCGATCAGGCGCTGCCCGGCCTTGGAAAGAATCTGCGTGAGAGCAAACGAGGTCACCCCCTGAATCAGAGTCGCGCTCAGGATAGTCAGCACCAAAGGGGTCAGTAAATCCATCCGATGCTTGCCGATGACGGTATCGATCAGTGGTCTGGTGGAGAGCGGGAGCACCAGGCCGCTGAGCTTGTTCACGATCATCAGGAGAAAACCCACCGCCAGGATCTTGCGGCGCGGCAGAATCAGCTCGCGGAGCTGCGGCCACACGTCGCGTAGAGTGGGTTGACGCTTCTTGCCACCTGGACCGGTGGTTGGGCCGGCAGAATCGCCTGTCCGGCGGGTCGCCCGATCGCCATGTCCCATCCCCGGCATTCCCATTCCTCGTGCTGCCATTCATTTCAGTGTAGCCTGCGATAGATGGCCAAATTATTCGCAGGCACTTCAGGATTTGCTTATCCCACCTGGAAACCGGACTTTTATCCGCCCAAACTTCCGGCCAAGGATTTCCTCAAGCACTATGCAACCCGGCTGAACGCCGTGGAGATTAATTACACGTTTCGCCAGCTGCCGAAAACCACAACCCTGGAAAATTGGATTACCGCAACGCCGGAAGGATTCACTTTTGTTTGCAAGGCGCACCAGCGAATCACGCACATCCTGCGTCTGCGCGAGTCGGAGTTTACGGACGTGTTCTTCAAGGCCATTGATCCTTTACGGACGTCGCGCCGATTGGGTCCCGTACTCTTTCAGCTGGCGCCCAATCTCAAGGCTGACCTACCCACCCTGACGGCCTTCGTCGAAAAGTTGCCCAAGGATATCCGCTGCGCCTTCGAGTTTCGCAACAAATCCTGGTTAATCGATGAGGTGTACCGGCTGTTTGAAAAGCACGAGATCGGGCTTTGTTTAGCGGAATCGGACAAATTTGAGGTTCCCGAGGTGGTCACCGCCGGGTTCGTCTACGTCCGGCTGCGGAAAGAGGATTACTCAGTCGAGGAGCGTGCGGAGGTCGCCGAGCGAGTTCGCGGGATGCTGGCGGGAGGCCGCGACGTTTATGTATTCTTCAAGCACGAAGACACGCCTGCGGGGGCGGTGTATGCGGAGGAGTTGTTGAAAACGGCGGGGGGCAGGGAATTATGAAACATTTAGTCGAACGCAAGCTCGGCTGACGTCGTCGAGGGACAGCCAGCCTGTTTCCGCGACGGCCTATTAACGACGGGCAGAGGGCTGCGGCCGTAGAAACAGGTGGGCAGTCCCTTTTTCAGCCTCTCGCCCGGCGCTTCTGTGGACGAATTTCCTCGGCCGCGGGCTCTGCCGTCTTTGCCGATGCCGCGGGCTTCTTGGCTGCGGCCAGGCTCGCCTTGAGCGCCTCCATGATATCCACGACCTTCGATTCCTTCGGCTCCGGCGTGGCGACTACTTCTTCGCCCTGTTTCTTGGCCTCGATCATTTTCAGCAGATTGTCGCGGTAGTCGTCCTTGTATTTCTCCGGCTCGAAATCGGCCGCCAGCGCCTCGATCAGGCTGGTCGCCAGGGCGAGCTCTTTTTCTTTCACCAAGCTCAAGTCCGTGCGGAACTCGTCGACCTTGCGGATCTCATGGCTGTAATACATGGTGTGCATCAGGACGCCGTTTTGGCCGGGCCGCAGGATCACCACGTGTTCGCGGTTATGCATCGCGATCTTGGCCACGCCCACATAGCCGGTCCTTTTCAGCGCATCGAACAGCAAAGCGTACGGTTTTTCGCCGGCTTCGTCGGGCGCCATGTAGTAGGAAGTTTCCAGGAAGATTGGATCCACCTGTTCGGATTTAACGAACTCCTGGATCTCCATGACCTTGGCCGTCGCGGGCGCCACCTTCTTGATCTCTTCGTCCTCGATCACGACGTAGCGGTCTTTTTCGTACTCATAACCCTTGACGATCTCGCTGCGCGGAATTGGCTTGTCCTCGGCGGCGCAATAGATCATCTGCTTGATCCGCGAGCCGTCGGACTTATGGAGTTGGTTGAAACTAATGCTTTCGCCACGGGCGGCGCTGTACAATCTGACTGGGAACGAAACGAGCCCGAAGGTGAGATGCCCTTTCCAAACGGTTGACGCCATAGTGGGTAGATACCTCGTCTGAAAGATTCGTTTTCTACTATAGCGCAAACATTCTAGGCCAGTTTTGTAAACGCTTTGTCACTCAAGAAATACAGCGAAAAGCGCCATTTCGACCGGACTCCGGAGCCTGCTGCATCCGAGCATCCCAAGTCCGGCGGACCACTCCAGTATTGCGTTCAACGACATCATGCGACGCATCTGCACTACGATCTGCGCCTGGAAGTAGGGGGTGCGCTCAAGTCATGGGCCGTCCCTAAGGGCCCGACGCTCGATCCGGCTGAAAAACGGCTGGCGATGATGGTGGAGGACCATCCTATCGAGTATGGAAGCTTCGAAGGTGTGATTCCCAAGGGGAACTATGGCGCGGGGAGCGTCATGCTCTGGGATCGAGGCACGTATGAGCTGCTCGGCGACGCTTCGGCGGAGGAACAACTTGCGCGCGGCGATTTCAAGTTTCGCTTGCATGGCGAAAAAGTGACGGGTGAGTTTGCCATCGTACGCATGAAGCGCGGCAAGGGGAACGAGTGGCTGCTACTCAAGAAGAAGGACGCGGCCGCGCAGGCGGGATGGAATACCGAGGATCATGCGGTCAGCGTTCTGACGGGACGGACGCAGGAAGAGATCGCTCGGGGGCTGGAGCGGACGCCAAAGCAGAGGAGCAAGAAGGAAGCGTCGCTTCCTGATATAGGTGCGCCGATGCTGGCGCAGATCGGGAAGGGCGAGCCGCCATCGGGCGATGACTGGATCTATGAGGTGAAATGGGATGGCGTCCGGGCGGTCTGCTATATCCAGGATGGCCAAGTCCGGATGGTTTCGCGCAACGGCAACGTAATCGACCGGCAATATCCAGAGTTGTCAATACTGCCACATCACATTAAGGCGCAGACGGCGATTGTCGACGGCGAGATCGCGGCCCTAAACGATCGCGGGGTGCCCAGTTTCGAGCTGCTGCAGCGTCGCATCAATGTCGCTGACGCCAGCTCGGTGGCACTCCTTTCGAGGCATCATCCGGTCGTCTTTTACGCTTTTGATCTCCTGTACCTGGACGGTCGCGATTTGCGTGGATTGCCGCTCACCGAGCGCAAAGTCCTGCTGAAAGAAGTCCTGAAACCCAACGACGTATTCCGCTATTCCGAGCATTTCACCGACGGGAAAGCTTTGTTCGAAGCGGCGAAACAGCAGGGTGTCGAAGGGATTATCGGTAAGAAGGCTTCGAGCTTCTATGAATCGCGGCGGTCGGGCGATTGGGTGAAATATAAGGTTCATTCGTCGGATTCGTTTCTTCTGTGCGGGTTCACTGAGGGTGAACGCGATCATTTTGGCGCCCTGGTCCTGGGCGTTCAGGACGGCGACAAACTGAAGTGGGCCGGGAACGTAGGCACGGGGTTCGATCGCAAGACCATGAAGGCGATTCACGACCGGCTGTTGCCGCTGGTAACCGACAAGTGCCCCTTGGAACCTGAGAAGAACCTGCCGAAGAAAGACGTCACGTGGGTGCGGCCGGAACTGGTCTGCGAGGTGCAATTCGCGAACAGGACGGAAGACGGGAAACTGCGGGCTCCCGTGTGGCTCGGTTTCCGAACGGACATCGGCCCGCTGCTGATGCGGCCGCCGCTGCTTGATCCATCGCTCGCCGAGGCCAACCTGACGATCGACGGACATCGGCTGAAGTTCACCAACCTCAACAAGATCTTCTATCCCAAGGACGGCTATCGTAAACGCGATCTGCTGAATTATTACGACGCGGTGGCGCCGTTGATTCTGCCGCATCTCAAAGACCGACCGCTATCGCTGAAGCGCTATCCCAACGGCATCGACGAGCCGTTCTTTTTCCAGAAGGCAGTCGCCGCGAGCTTTCCCAAGTGGCTGAGAACTGACATTGCTGAGGACATTTGCTACGCGATTGGCGACAATCGGGCGACGTTGCTGTTTTTAGTAAACCTGGGTTGCATCGACCACAATCCGTGGATGAGCCGCATGGGGTCGCTGGAGCATCCGGATTATCTGCTGATCGATCTGGATCCGCAGGAGTGCAGTTACGAGAAGATCGTGGAAGCGGCGCTGGTGGTGCGGAAAAAGCTCGACCGCGCCGAGCTCGAGAGTTTTCCGAAGACCACGGGCGGCGACGGGATGCACCTCTTCGTTCCTTTAGAGCCACGTTATACCTACGATCAGGTGCGGTCGTTCGCCGAGCTGCTGTCGACCATGGTGGCGCACGAGCGCCCAGATCTGTTCACCACGCCTCGGGCGGTCGCCAAGCGTGAAAAGGGGAAGGTCTATTTCGACTGGATGCAGATCGGCGAAGGCAAGACTATCTCGGCTCCGTATGCGGTGCGTGCGTACGCAGGCGCTCCGGTGGCGACCCCGCTCGGGTGGGGCGAGGTTACACCGAAGCTGACGCCCGAACAATTTCATCTGGGCAACGCACTGGCGCGATTCGATCGCCTCGGCGATTTGTTCGAAGGTGTTCTGACGCGTCCCCAAAGGATGGAAGAAGCTCTGGAGAAATTGAGTTCATCTCGCTAAGGCTTCGCCGAGCGGCGATAATCGTTCCTATGTGGAATGATATGGTCGTCCTGGGTGTGCCGCTGCTCGAGAAGATTCTTCGCCCGATCATCGTGTACCTGGCGCTAGTGATCCTGCTGCGCATCTTCGGAAAGCGGGAACTTGCGCAACTGAATCCTTTTGATCTGGTGGTGCTGTTGTCGTTGTCGAATACGGTGCAGAACGCCATCATCGGGAACGACAATTCGGTTTCCGGCGGCCTGATCGGAGCGTTCACTCTTCTCGCCGTGAATTACCTGGTGGTGCGTTTCCTGTTCAAACACCGCCGGCTGGACCAACTGGTCGAAGGGAAACCGACGATGCTGATCGAGCGAGGCAAGATTCAACAGAAGAACCTCGCGAAGGAACTTCTATCGCATTCCGAACTGTTGACGGTCCTGCATCGGCAGGGATTTGACGACGTGGATGAGGTGGAGCAATGCGTCTTGGAGCCTAGCGGGACGTTCGCGGTGAAGCGGAAGGTTCCTGCGCAGGACGATGTTCAGTACGCGGAATTGATCCGGCGGCTGGAACATATCGACACACGCCTGACGGCGTTGGGTGGCGGAAAGAGCGTATGAAGCGGTAGCACCTAAAAAGGTGCTTCAATAGTGGAAGGAAATCATCATGCTCGACATCACGAAGGATATCCATTCGCTGACGACCTTCCGTCGCCGCTCCGGGGATCTCATGAAGCAACTGCGCAAGAGCAAGCGCCCAGTGGTATTGACGGTGAAGGGGCAGGCCGCTGCCGTTGTGCAGGATGCGGAGGCCTACCAGCGTCTTCTTGACATTGCCGCCCGAGCCGATCCGAGGGAGGGCATCCGTCAGGGACTCGAAGAGGCGCGTAGCAGAAAAGGAAGGCCTGTTCGCGAGTTCTTTGCTGAATTCAAGACCAAGCATGGCCTACCTGGTTAAGATCATGCCTCGTGCCGAGCGCGACTTCGTGGCACTCTATGCAGCCCTTGACGTCGAACACTCCAACGCGGCCCTTCGATGGTTCATGGGGTTGCAGCGAGCTGTGTTCACGCTGGAGAAAAGTCCCGCCCGATGCCCAGTGACGCCAGAGAAAAACAATCTTCGGCATCTGCTGTATGGCCGCAAACCGCACGTGTATCGCATCATCTACCGCATCGTGGAGCGCCGCCGGGAAGTCGAGATCCTCCACATCCGCCACGGTGCGAGGGATAAGCTCGCGATGTAGGCACTGTTTGGATTTCGATGAAGTCGGATAAGATGGTGTTGGAGGAATGGCCGAGTGGTTGAAGGCGGCGGTCTTGAAAACCGTTGAACTCGAAAGGGTTCCGGGGGTTCGAATCCCTCTTCCTCCGCCATGTTTCCGTGGCACTCCTGTCGGGCGCACCGCGTGAATCAGCACGCCCGGACTGACCTGACCGCTGCTACTTTTCGACGATGTCGCTCTTCATCGGCCCCAATACGCCGAGCAGAGTGTTCTTGTCGGCCGGCTTGACGTTGAACTTGTCCAGCGCGCCCACCAAATCTTCCACCAGCGCGTTGAAATCCGCACTGCTGATGCCCATCCCCGCGTGCGCGGTCTTCATATCCTTGCCCTTGTACTTGCAAGGACCGCCGCTCGCCTGGCAGATCTGATCGACCAGTTTGGCCTTGAAACTCGCCAGCCGCTTCGGGTCCGAGGCTGTCTGCTTGAAGAACGCGTTGATCCGATTGTCCGCGGCCACGCGAGCAACGAACTCGTCGACCACCGCCGTGATGGCTTTTTTGCCGCCGAGACTATCGTAGAGTGTGGGCGCTTTCTGCGCAAGAACGGCCGTTACCGAAGTCAATGCCAATCCGCTTGCAACCAGAAGTGAAGTGATATGTTTACGCATGGTTTCTCCCCAGTGATGGATTCTTGAGCCGGAGCTGCCGGTCTCTCATCTGGTATTACGAGAGCTGGCACCGATTGGATGTGGTCGGACGTCCCACCAGCATCCTGTTTTGTGGAAGAATTTACTCCCAGGGGGTTCAGATGCGCCGACTGTCGATTTTGTTCGTACTCGCGGTATCCGCCTTCGCACAGGCGCCACCGACTGCGGCGAAGCAAGCTCCGGCGGGTCCGCCCAAACCCGCGCCCCGGCTGGCC
>Ga0157375_10006358_pt1 | contig 10296 bp, 7 predicted proteins | sample M35metaG_FD_115311 | JGI IMG/M metagenome (GOLD analysis project Ga0157375, IMG submission 115311) | Miscanthus rhizosphere microbial communities from Kellogg Biological Station, Michigan, USA - M3-5 metaG | ecosystem: Host-associated > Plants > Roots > Rhizosphere > Soil | place: USA: Michigan... | reverse complement strand
GCCCATGGTGCCAGCGCGGCGGAAACGACTGCTCCCGAACCGCTGGATGATCCGCAAGTCCAGTAGTTTGTGTTCCAGGGATTTTTGCAGGGACCAGTAAGAGAAGCATCGCCTGATTCATAACCGAGTCCGCCCGCAAGTTCGATCATGGCTGCTTTGCCAATCAACACAGCTCCAGCGTCGTTGAGGCGCTGGATGACGGTGGCATCGTAGTCGAGCATGCGATTGGCGAAAGGGCGAGCTCCCCATGTGGTGGGATATCCCTTAACGGCTACAAGGTCCTTGGCGGCGTATGGAATTCCGTGCAGCGGCCCTCGATAATGTCCTTCTGCAATTTCTTTTTCTGCGGCTTCGGCTTGTTTCAACGCCAATTCCGGCGTCAATGTTGCATACGCGTTCAGTCTTGATCCAATGATCTGACTGCGGTGCAGATGCGCTTTTGTTAACTCTAGGGGGGAGATCGCGCGACGCCGGATATGTTCGCCCAATTGGCGAATTGGTAGGTACAAAATGTCGTCGTCGATCAAGCTGGTTTCCTGCGGGGGTTGCTTAGTTTTTCAATGGCTCCGGGATACAGATTGAATTCCGTTGCAGGGGCCTGGCCATTTTCCAGAGTACACGTGCGAATGGGTTCTAATAGTCTTTCGTTATAAGCGAGAATTTTTCGTATTCGAGTTTTCTGTTCCGGTGACAGTCGGTCACCGTACCGTTGCATCACACGTTGAAATCGAGCTTCGACTTCTTCGTTTTCATTGCTTGTGATGGTTTTGCTGTCCGACGATGTTTCCGAAGATTGCTGGCTGGAAGCCTCTTCATGTTGAGGACTGTCGCTGGCATAGATGCATCCTGTAGCGAAGACTGCAGCTACGCCTACAAGTGTGGCGCTTTGTCCGAACTTACGGCGTGAAAGGCCTGGCTTGTCACTTGCAGTTTTACTTTTGTGAGTCATAGCCTTTTCGTTGGAACTTTGAAGTTTTTCGTTTGAACAATCAAAGTCAGCGGTGCACATTTCGATTTCGTATACAGTATAAAATCTTCGGTACTTTACCACATCGATTGCATGCCTTTGTCAAATTCGGACATTAGGAGCGACACATATTTATGACGCAATTGTCCCGTCGTAAGCTTCTGAAGAGTGCTGGGGCCGCCAGTGTTGCAGGAGCGGTGGTAATTGGTTCCAACTGGAAGGCAAATGCACAAACGGCGCAAGATGCTGCGCAACAGCTTCCATCAACCAAAGAGGTTTTGGAACGGCACGAAGACTATCAAGTCTTCCTTTCTTCAGGGGACGTGGTAGTCGGTTTCGACAAGCGTTATGGCACTATTTCTTCGATTGTACGTAAGTCCGACCCCTACTCACTAAACTACATATCGAATGCCAAGAACACACCCGCGCAAGATGGCCAGTATGGATTGAAAACTGGTGACTTGGCTCTTACGACATGGGAATTATTAAGGAGTTGGGAAGACGAGGACAGAGGACCTGGCTCGCAATTTCGGTCGTCCGGCAATTGGAGGACTGAATCAACCGCAAATTCTCGTGACATAAGAAAGATTTCCTTCGATTCGAAATCATTCAAAGTTGCTTACGTTGGACGATCCTCTATAGCTGATGGAATAAGAGATCTTGACATGAGGATGAACTTTCAATTCGAGGGCGAGGGTGCGCTTGTTTGGGATATCGTTCTAAAAAATGCTACTGAGAAAGTATTGGAGATCGGGGAACTCGGAATCCCTCTGCGACTCAATGATGATTATGCCGAGTTCGTAGGACTTGATTCGAGACAGTTCTTCCACAACCGCGAACAAGAATCCGAAGTAGAAGCCTATCGGACCAGAACGAAGATCCAGCAATCACTCATCCATGAGCAAAAGATACTGGTTCATCATTTTGTGGCTGGCCATAGCTCGTATTCATTGGTGCAACGTCCCCTGGGAGACCCACCGTTCCTGCTCATCCATCCGACCCAAGATACATCTTTCGAATGCATGTACAAAGAACCTCATGGAGCTGGTCTCGGCGAGGGAGGAGAGAGCTGGGCGGGGCCTGACATTTTGGCGATTCACTCGCGGGCTACTCGCGATTTGCGCAGGTGGCGTCACAACGATTGGGTAAATGGCCATACCTCCTTACTTCTTGAGCCAGGACAGGAAAAGTCTTATCAAGTGCGTTTCGTTTTCATTTCTTCCTACGAAGCCATTCGTGACGAAGTCGCAAAAGCCGGCAATCTTGGAATCAGACTAGTTCCTTCCATGGTTCTGCAAGAAGGCCAAGAAGTCCATATCGAATTGAAATCACTAAATGAGATTGACCGGATAGAAACTTTGTCAGACAACACGACGATCAAGAACAAGAAGAAGATCGCAAATGGAAGTGTACTGACTTGTTCATTTCGTGGACGCGGGCTCAAGACGCTGAAGCTCATCTATAACAATGGGAGGTGGACAAACCTGCATTTCAACTGCATCGAAAATTACGATCTTCTTTTGAAGGCGCGTGCCAATTTCATTGTTGACCGCGAATATTACCAGAACCCCGATGATCCTTTTCATCGAAATCATATGTTTTTACCGTTCGACTACCGAAAAGGCCGGATCATTGTGGAGTCCACGGAAGCTTGGGAAGTGGGGGGAAGCGACGAGCCCGGCTTCTCGGCGTCATTGTTTCTTGCGGAGAAGAACGTTTATTTCCCAGCCGTCAAAGAAATCGATGCTCTAGAAAATCATGTGAGTGAATGCCTCTTCAAATACATTCAGGATCCGCAGACTTATTCTGTCCGAGCATCGCTCTTTTATCTAGAACGTCGCCCTTCCAGCCCATGGAGTGAATGGAGCAAAAACCGCTCAGAAGCGACTTGGCGTACCTATAACTATGTTCATCCTGCGAATATTTACCACGCGCTCTATCGGATCGGTACCAGATATGCATTGCTGAAACATCGTACCGCGCAGGAATACCTGAGGATGTCCTATCACACTTGCATTAAATGGTTCCAAACGGGGCCGTGGAAGGATGTCGGCCTGATGGAAGGATCGAATTCCATCGCCATCTTGGAGGATATCAAGAAAGAAGGGTGGAATGAGGAGTACAACACGCTTCGGAAGGCGATGGCCGACTGCAGCCAGGTCTTTTCTGACCAGCCCTATCCCTACGGCTCGGAGTTGCTGATCGACCAGACAGCTCACGAGCAGGTCTATTTCTTTACTCGATATTTTGGCGATAAGGCCAAGAACGCGAAAACCGTTCAAGTGTTGAAAGCGTTGCGTGGCGGCAATCAGCCAATGTGGTTTTACTACGGGAATGATAAAAGGCGGGAGATCACCTGTTGGTACAGTGCGTCATTGAATGGTCTGGCATTGTTGAAATCTTTTGAGGATTCAGGGGATCAGGATGCTTTGGCCAAAGGCTATGGTGGCGTCACCAGTGTTATGTCAAACGTAACCGCCGACGGGATGGGATTCAATTACTACGATTGTCGAGCAGGCGTCTTGGACCATGAAGCTCCAATTACTTGGGAAGGTGGTTGTGGGCTTTGGGGTTTTCTGCAAGCCATCAAGTCTTATGTTGTAAAGGATCCAACGTTCGGTCTCGTTGGCTATGGTTGTGAAGTCAAGCGTGCCTCTGAAATGACCAGTGTTGTACCACGCGATGGGCTAAGAAAAAGAGTCTTCTTTGACGAGCAAAAGATATACATTGAGGCCCTGAGCGGCGAAATATCGGAACTTTCACTATGGAACAGTCGGCAACGTCTCTCACTGCTCATCATGGACACAACCGGAATCGTAAAGCAATCCATGCTAAAGATTTCCGGACTGCCGGAGGGCAAGTATCGAATTCAACAGGGAAAACAAGATCGTACGGTGGAAAGTACTGACGGCACAATTGAGTTCAAAGTACCAATTGATCAAGGACGTATCCAAATTCAACGCGTCAACGCTTGAGTGCCGAATGCTACTTTGAAAAATAAAAAGATCGTGAGTCTCACCAAGTCTTCGGTTCAACTTGGCTGGATGCAGTGGGCACTCCGGATAGCCGTGCAACAAAATGTAATGCGTCGCGCGGACATTCGGACAACCATGAACGTTTACGGCCGCGCTGCCAAAGTGCGTGATTGTAGTCGTGGGGTCGCGCCCGCTAGCTAACGATAGCGCCTGGAAGGAAGCCCAGAACCTTTGGTTTCGTGGTCACATTCGCCGTTGTAGACTACACTCCCTATGAAAGGTGAAACCGGCGAGCGCTGGAAACAACTCTGCGAACAGGCAGCCGTAGAACAAGACCCCGAAAAGCTGCTTCGGCTCACACCGGAAATTAACCGATTACTCGATGAGAAGGAAGAACGGCCGAAGAACCTGCCATTGAAACCGGCCGAATCATTGCCCCATTAAAGTGCTAAATGACAGGTGGTATTCTCACTAATCTTTTGGTTCGATAACGTATCAGACGATGACCTCTCCTGAAATTCTAGAGCGTAACAAAGCCTTACTGGACGAATTGACTGTTTTGAGCAAACAACAATCCGATGCCTTGCAAATCTCCGCTTACAGTGGGATGCCGCCTGCAATAGCTAAGGAATATGACGACCGGGCTAAACGAATTGCGGAAATTAGAAAACTGTTAGGCGTACCAACCTTAAATGAAGGGACACAAAAATAGCTCACGAAATTCGCTGGAATCCTGAACTCCAAGAATGGTTCTGTGCCCGATGTGGTCGGACCTCAGACCTTGCGACAGCCACAGACGCAATCGCGGAGCTTGAAGTGTTTGAGTGCGTCATGGTGGGTATCGTCCGAAGGCCAATGAGCCGCAAAAAGCGGGCCAACAGGGCTCGGACAAAAAAGATCAAGTTGAAGGACTAAGTTGCCAGCCCTCCACGTTGTGCGAGCCGATGCGATTTACGATGCTGAACAGATCCTGCGCCGGATTGACCACGACTGGCCAGCAATAAGACAGCGTAATCGCTAACGAATATCTTTCCTGAACCGAGTAATCCGTTCGTACCCTAGATTGCGTATTTCGCCGCTTTGTCAGCCCGAGACCTACCGGAATTCAGTGATTTACGGTGTGAATTATGTCTGGTAAGTGGCGTGCCTGAGTACCTTTTGCGATTAACTAAAGACGTAATCATCAATTTCGAGATTGAGCATCGTGCCCTTCTTCTGTTGGAGGATTGGATATGCCCGACACACCAATACGCGATGCAAACAGACCGGAAGACAGGATGAACTTTCCCAATGAACACTGGCGTCTGTTATGCAAGCGTGCAGCTACGGAAACAGACCGTGACAAACTCTTGAACTTAGTTCGGGAAATACTGAAATATTCAGAACAGTGGCTTCAAAGTCAGGAGTGAACAAACTCCGGGAAGGTTCAATCTGCCGCTGAAATTCCTGAAGGCCGGTTTAAGACAATAGCCCGATTCTGCAAATCCAGTGTGGACTCGGCTATGGCGAATTCCAGTTGTCGGAGTAAGGCTATCAACTGTTCTGGATCGTGTTCAGCAGCCAGCGCGGCACACAACTCGTGGATACGATCTTCGGGGGACACTGAATGTATCGTATCGAACAATCGTAGAATGTCGGAATACCGCGAATGCCGTATATGAACAGAAGAATGTACTTCTGGCATCAGTACAAAAGTCTAGGGAATCTTAGCTGAACCCGATACGAATCGAACACACACGATTTTGCCTCCTCGATGCGAACATAGAGCATACCCCACGGGCAATCATTGGCTAGGCGCGGAACAGCGCATTCGTGGGCATCTCGATTGCTCTTGTGTTGTTCTTGCAGCAGAAAGCCCCGTCAGAAACTAAGCCCGAATATTATCCGACTTTCGACGGCGGAATCGGATGGCATGTCATACAGACTGCCAAGTTGATTGTTCGCTTCTTCCCCTCTGGAGTCGCGAAGACAGCCTTGAGTTTAGTCATTGGAGAAGAGCAAACGTCACAGTGCTTCGCTAGGTCTGATTGTTTTGCGAGGAAGTCCAGAAGCTCGTTTACGAGCCTGTCTTTATCCGAATGCACGATTGCCCTTTGCATACGTAAACTCGAGGAGCTTCAACCTCGAAGGGGAGGGCTTCAACTCTTACATACACCGACCGGGAAAGATTGTCGGTACGGAAGCGCACATAGGAACGCCCGCATCGTCGGGCCGATTCTGCGTTTGGACGGCAATCTTGACGCTCTTACGACATCCAGGGCAGTGACAACAGCAGGTGAATGGCAGGACGGATCTGAAGTATAAACGCTTTTTTAAACGCAAGCATCCTGATAACAGAACCACGTGTTCTTATAGGTTCTCCAGAGTTCCCAGTTTCGGGAAGGGGCCATCCTCCCGTGGCAGTCCGGCTGCCAGTAAAAATGGCCCCTGGTTCCATCCGTTGTAACAATGCGGATTTCTGCAGTGTTCTCCACTGCTATTACTTCTTTTCTGCGTCTTTTGCCATGCCTTCGTGTAAGACCGCAAGAGCTTCCGCTTCCCTGGCTTGCTCTCTGGACAGTTCAGCCCAGCGCGCGCAGTGACTCGTCCCCTCGACTGCGTAACCATGTTTCGACTCCATCGCCGGATTAGGTGGATTCGTTTTGTAGATTGCGGCGAGTTCTTCGTGCTCTTTTGCACCTTGAGTCAAACGAGCAGCCTCTTGCTGATAGTAGGCGGCGATCTTCTGGTGTTCGGCCGGCAATTTTGCGGTCTTCAACAACACCTTCAGTTCTTTCCTGCTGATAGTCGGGTTACTCTGCGCAGCCGATGGATAAGCGAACGTGAAGGAAGCCAAAGTCAGAGCGATGATCAAAGCTAGCGATGAATTGGTACGTGCAGTTTTCATAATTTTCTCCAGTGGAGCCTAGCTCCGGTTTCAGTTGTTGTCAGTGTGGAATGGAGTGGGTTGCTCCATCCGATTCTTCCCGCCAGGGAAGTTGGTGGAGAAAGGAACTTAGATCAGAAAAACGCAGAGAATTGCTTGGAGATGTAGACCTGAGGCCCGAACCGGACGCTTAATCCAGCTCACTCCCACGGTGACCAACGGGACATCGACGATTGAAACGCCAGAGGTCGGAGTTCCTTCTTCCGCGCTGTGACTTGGCTCTTGCGTAACCGGAGTGGGCACCGATCTATAACAGCAAGCGTCCCCAGTAAGAATGTTCTGAACGACGACCAGCCTGCGATACTCACCCATCATCTGACAATGAGTTGAATGCTTCGCAATTGCAGGTCCATGAAACCAGCATGAAACCAAAGCCATCGCTGGCAATGCGATGAGTGTAATTGCCAGGGTGCTAGCAACGAGTTTGGAGCGTAACGTCATGAACTTGAACTGATATTACTAACGCGGAACCAATCTCGATGTGACGATAATCACACTTGTGGGTAAACAATCTCACAATTGCCACGCTGAACAGAGTCGTGCAATTTGCAATGTCATCGTTTAATTCGACACTTTAGCGCTCTAAGGAAGAGATTCTGATGACGACATTAACGAAGACTATGCCTTAAAAGGTTGCCGACACAGTTTTGGGGCAAGGTAATGGAGCGTACCTTGCCTGCTCAATAATTGCGGTTGCACCCCAAGCATTAACCTCTGACCGTCAGCACCGGGCATTCTGCGTTGCAGACAACCTCGTAGGCGACAGCCCATGGCATGTGGGCTGCGACGTGGGCGGCGCTCCTGCCGGACTCGCGTACGCCCATTACGATCAGATCCACACTGTATTGTTTGGCGATGCTCACAATGCCCTCTGCTGGGTAGTGCACATCGACCATGTAGTTCACATTGCACTTGAGGCTATCGGCTGAAGGCAGCAAACCTCTCAGCTTTGGCATGATTGCCTGTTTGTCCAACTCTTCGCAGTTCACAAAATCTGTGCTCGGATACCAGGCCGGCCCGACATATTCGACAGGGATTGGCGCGGTCAGGTGCAAAAGAATTAGTTCTCCTTGGTTGCGATTGGCGAAATCAATCGCGTAAGGCAGAGCATGCACCGAGGAATGTCCGAAATCGGTCGCGAACAGTACACGGCGAATTTGCTTCACGGGTGCCGCCAGCGGGCCGACTGTCAAAACCGGACATGCAGTCCGTCGGAATATTTCTTCTGCTACGGAGCCCAGGACTAGTTTCTTGAGCCCGGTTCTTCCATGGGTTCCCAACACCAGTAGGTCAGCGCGCTTTTGTTTAAGGACGTCCTCAAGCACGTCCCATACCGGACCACGCTCCACTATTTCTTGGTGGTGCAAATCAAGAAAAGACTCCGAGGAACCGAGCGCTGCTAAACGATTCTTAGCTTCAATTAGCTCCCGATCCAGGCTGCCCGGCAATGGGTCCAATGGTATGGGCAAGTGCGGCGATGGTGGAGCGGCGTGCAATACGAAGAGTTGAGCATCGTTATCGCCGGTAATTGCCGTTGCACATTCTACGGCGCGTTTTGAGGCCGGGGAAAAATCTGTGGCTACAACAATGTTCTCAAAAGTTACGCTTTTGGCTAATTCAAGTGTAGGCATCGTAGCCCTCCTGGGAGGCCAGCCGTCGATTGCTATCGAGATGGTCTCCTCATATCCCGTGACGCTGATTGCATTGTGGCCTCGGTCTACTGGCCCAGCCGTGTCTTTACTTACACCTGCCGGTGACCGCAATCACAAGAAGGTCAGTCGGCGCGCATCCGCGCCCAGGAAGCATCATCACTGCGAAGATGCTGCATCCCTTTTACTGCCCGCATATATTGGGCGCGCTCGAAAGAGGATGGATCGGCGCAACGCAACTGACTCATGCTGCCTCGCATCTGACGGACAGATTCGTACTCGTGATCGGCCATCCATTGTTCGAGTTGACGTTCGACAAAGCGTATATGCTCCGGCCCTTCGCGTAGCAGAACCGAACACATCATCGTGACGTCGGCTCCAACCATGAGCATTTTGACGACGTCTTCTGCATAGTGAATGCCGCTGGTGGCGGCAAGATTGGCCTTGATGCGGCCGTAGAGAATGCCTATCCAGGTCAGCGGCAGACGCAAATCCTGCGGCGTACTCAACAGCACGTTGGGCTTAATGATCAAGTTTTCCAGATCAATATCCGGTTGATAGAAACGGTTGAAAAGAACTAGAGCGTCGGCGCCCGTGGCATCCAGTCGCTTTGCCATATTGGCCATATTGCTGAAAAACGGACTGAGCTTGACCGCAACTGGAATATGAACCGCTAACTTAACTTCGCGCAGGATATCGAGATAGTTGCATTCAACTGTCTCAGAAGACACCCCAGGGTCTGTAGGAATGGAGTAGATATTGCATTCGATGGCGTCTGCGCCCGCTGACACAATGCGCCGTGCGAAGCTTGCCCAGCCTCCAAGCGTTGCTCCGTTCAGGCTGGCAATGATGGGGATGTCTACCGCATCTTTCGCTCTGAGAATATGATTCAGATATTCTTCCGGGCCGGTGCGGAACTCGCCAGGATTGGGAAAGTAAGTGAGCGATTCCGCAAAACTTTCCGTACCGGCTTCCAGATGATATTCAAGGTTGGCATTTTCCTGCCGCAGCTGCTCCTCAAACAATGAATAAAGCACTACAGCGGATGCGCCTGCGTCCTCCAGGCGGCGGATACCGTCCAATTCATGAGAAAGGGGCGATGCCGAGGCCACCAGAGGTGTCCTTAAATTGAGTCCCAAATATTTGGTAGTGAGATCCATAATGCTCATCTCTTTCCGTCAGTTCCAACACTTTACTTCGCGCTTCCGGCTGGAACCGATGGCTCTTCTGTCTTTTTCTCGGTTGCTGACGGGGTGGCCGGTTTAGGCGCTTCCGTTTTTCGTTGTGCCAGAAATTCATACATCCGGTATCGCGCTTCAACATCCTGCTGCGCCTGCTCCCACAGACGTTTCGCATCCTCCGGTTTGCTTTTAGCCAGCATCTGAAAGCGCGTCTGCTGTTGCAGGAACTCTTTGACTTTTTTCGTCGGCATACGCGAGTCAAGTTGCAGCGGGTTTTCACCCGTGAGGGTCCGTTCTGGGTTATAGCGGTAGAGCAGCCAATGGCCTGAATCGACAGCGACTTTCTGATCGCTCATCGCGGTTGTCATGTTGATGCCGTGTGCGATGCAGTGCGAGTACGCGATGATGATGCTCGGGCCATCGTAGGCCTCAGCTTCCAGGAAAGTCTTCAGCGTATGCTCATCTTTCGCTCCCATGGCGACGCTGCCCACGTACACATGGCCGTAGCTCATCGCCATCAGCCCCAGGTCTTTCTTTGGTGTGGGTTTCCCACCTGCGGCAAATTTGGCTACGGCGGCCCGTGGGGTGGATTTGGACG
>Ga0157375_10006357_pt1 | contig 10296 bp, 11 predicted proteins | sample M35metaG_FD_115311 | JGI IMG/M metagenome (GOLD analysis project Ga0157375, IMG submission 115311) | Miscanthus rhizosphere microbial communities from Kellogg Biological Station, Michigan, USA - M3-5 metaG | ecosystem: Host-associated > Plants > Roots > Rhizosphere > Soil | place: USA: Michigan... | reverse complement strand
TCGACCTCATCATGGGCTGCGAACGCCGCGTGGTGTATGACCTCATCAACGTGATCCAGGGTGAAGCGAACCTGAACCAGGCGCTCATCAAGGACAAGAAATGCGAGAACCTTTTCATCCTGCCGGCGTCCCAAACCCGTGACAAGGACGCGCTCACGATGGAAGGCGTGGAGAAGGTGATCAACGACCTGATCGCGATGGACTTCGAATACATCGTGTGCGATTCGCCGGCGGGTATCGAATCGGGCGCGCTGCTCGCGATGCACTTCGCCGACGAAGCGTTGATCGTGACGAATCCGGAAGTGTCGTCGGTGCGTGATTCGGACCGCATTCTCGGCATTCTGTCGTCGAAAACGAAGCGTGCGATCGAGGGCCGCGAGCCCGTCAAGGAACATCTGCTGATCACGCGCTACAACCCGAAGCGTGTGAGCGAGGGCGAAATGCTCTCGCTCAACGACATTCAGGAAATCCTCCGGATCGAGCTGATCGGCGTGGTTCCCGAATCGGAAGCCGTGCTGCATGCATCGAACCAGGGGCTGCCCGCCGTGCACCTCGATGGTACTGACGTCGCCGAGTCGTACAAGGACATCGTGTCGCGATTCCTTGGCGAGGAAAAAGCGCTGCGTTTCACCGACTATCAGAAGCCAGGTCTGCTGCAACGCATTTTCGGCACCAAGTAAGGGGACGCAATGTCGATTCTTTCGTTTTTGCTGGGCGAGAAAAAGAAGTCCGCTTCGGTTGCGAAGGAACGCTTGCAGTTGATCATTGCGCACGAGCGCGCGGGCGGCAAAGCGGCCGCCGATTATCTGCCGGCGTTGCAACGGGAACTCGTTGCCGTGATTTCCAAGTACGTGAAAATTTCCAACGACGATATTCGCGTGAGCCTCGAGCGACAGGACGATCTCGAAGTGCTGGAAGTGAAGATCGAAATTCCGCAGGCATGAACGCCGCGGTGCCCGCACGTGCGTAAAAGCGCGTCGCGCGGTCGAACAGAAAAGCCGGGATCGGACGATCCTGGCTTTTTTGCTTTCGAGGTTATCGTTTGCGGAAGTGAAGTCGCATTCGTCTGTTCTTTCATCAATATTCCGTTGCACATTCGACCCCCGGGTAATACGCCGGATGTCGGCCGATCGCACGTCTCGCGCATTGAATGCGTATTGCCGCCAAGGCGTATCCCAGAGAGGTCGGTCATGAAAACTTCCCTTCGTTTTTTGCTTGCCCAGGCTGCGCTCGTCGTCGCCGGCGCGACGGCTGTGGCGAGCGCGTCGGCGCAGATCGTGGTCATCGCGCCGAGCGCGCCGCCGCCCGTGCGCTACGAGCCGGTGCCGCCCGCGCGCGCGGGCTATGTGTGGGATGGCGGCCACTGGCGCTGGGAACACGGCCGCTACGCGTGGGCGCCCGGTCACTGGCAGGCCGAGCGCATCGGGCATCGCTGGATGCCGGGGCACTGGGCCGCGCACGGCGGGCAATGGCGCTGGATGCCGGGACACTGGGCGTAGCGCGCGGAGGACGTCATGAAGAAACTCATGCTGATCGCCGTGCTTTCGACGATGCTCGGTGGCTGCATCGTCGTGCCCGCGCATCCCTACTACTACCGGGCGCCGACGGTGTACGTCTACTGAGCTGCGCCTACTTGTGCGCCGGCTCGTCGGCGTCGGCGTCGGCGTCGGCGAGGGGCGCCGGCACTTCCGGCGCAGGCGCGGGCGCTGGCAGCGGCGCGTGCGCCATGTAGCGCTCGGAGAGCGCTTCATAGAGCGGCGGCGCGAAAAAGCGCGAGACGCGGCTCGAGATCAGCGCGGTCGCCATCAGCGCGATCACGAGCGCGTGGCCGTTGAGCATTTCCATCACGATCACGAACGCGGTGATCGGCGACTGCGTGACGGCCGCGAGATAGCCGACCATCGCGAGCGCGATCAGCATCGGCAGTTGCATGTTGGTGAGCACCATGTGCAGCACGTTGCCGAAGCCCGCGCCGATCGACAGCGACGGCGCGAAGATGCCGCCCGGAATGCCCGGCAGGTAGGAGCCGATCATCGAAATCAGCTTCAGGAGCGGATAGAACACGGAAAGCTGCGTGTGGCCTTCGAGCAGCCCGCGCGCTTCCGCATAACCGCTGCCGAACGTCGTGCCGCCCGACACGATCCCGGCGACCGCGATCACGAGCCCGCACAGCGCGGCGAAGGCGACGGGCCGCGTCGCGTGGAGCTTTCTGAGCGGGGCCGGAATCCATCGGGCGGTGTTGAGCAGCAGCCAGCAGAACACACCGCCCGCGATGCCCGTGACGAGCGCGGTCAGCACGACGGCGACCGCGAGCAGGTCGGGGAAGGTCGCACCGGCCTGGATCGTGCCGAAGTACGTGTAGTTGCCGTTCAGCCCGAGTGCGACGATCCCCGCGAAGATGATGCCCGTGATCAGCACGCCGCTCGTGCGCACTTCGAAGCTGCGGGTCAGTTCCTCGATGGCGAACACGATGCCGGCGAGCGGCGTATTGAACGCCGCCGACAACCCCGCCGCCGCCCCGGCGAGCACGAGTTGCCGCTCGATGAGCGCGTTCGAGCGCGGATACAGACGGCGCAGGTTGAACATCAGTGCGGCGCCGACCTGCACGGTCGGGCCTTCGCGGCCGATCGTGAAGCCGCCGAGAATCGCGAGAAACGACACGGCGATCTTGCCCGCGAGAATTCGCAGCGTGAGGAGCCGCGCGCCGGACGCCGACGTCGGGCTGTTCAGCACGGCGATCACCTGCGGGATGCCGCTGCCTTCCGAGCCGCGGAAAAACGTGCGTGTGAGCCAGACGCAAAGCGCCGCGACGGACGGCGTGAGAAGAAGCGGCAGCCACGGGTGTTCGCCGAGAGCGGTGCGAAAGAGCGCGTAGCCCCAGTCGATCAGGTGCGCGTAGAACACCGCGACCAGCCCGACTGCGATCGCGCCCAGCCAGAAGATGCCGTAGCGGCGCCAGAGGCTGCGCGCGCGGCGGATGGTGTTGAGCGGAAGAGAGCGTAGCGCGCGAATCATGCTGGGACCGCCGGCAAAGCGTCGATTATACGAGCGAGCGGATTCTCGATCCGTGCACCGGCCGCGCGTGACCGGAATGAAGTGCAAAAAGAACAGGCGCGTAGCTCGAGGCCGCGCGCCCGGAAAGCGCTCCCGTCGGGGAGGCGGGAGCGATGACGACGGCCGCCGTGCGCGGCCGCTTTTACTCGCCAGAGCGCTGAAAACTCGGTTCGATTCAGAAGAATCGACCGGATAAGGCGCAATCCGAATCGTAAATCGGACATTAATTCTTATAAACCGCGGGCATTAGAGATTTCAATGCCGTTGCGTAAACCGATATTCGGCAGCTTTCAACGCGAAATATGTTTCGTTTCGTGCATGAGAGAACATTCACCGGACCCGCGCATTTCAACTGCTGAATCAAATCAAGTATATGCGGTGCATGTCCGGACGCAAGTTCGACATGCAGGACATTTCCGCGCCATTTTCCCGCCATTGAATTGCGATAGATTCAAATAAACTTTGAATCGGGGAATTTTTCCCCGAGGCTTCGTACAAACCCCAAGAACTCGGCGCCGCAACCGACGCCGCCCGAGATACCGCCGTGCGGAGCCGCAACCGATGAACCCGCTTACACAACGCTCACTGGAAGTCGATTTCTTTCGGGGAGTCGTGCTGCTTGTGATTGCGGTCGATCACATATCGGGAAGCGTGCTGTCGAATTTCACGCTGCATAAATTCGCGTTTTGCGATTCTGCTGAAGTATTCGTGTTTCTGGGCGGTTATGCGTCGGCGGCGGCGTATACGTCGCTGGCAACGCGTCGCAGCGAGAGTGCGGCGCGCCGACGCTTTTTCAGGCGAAGCTGGGAAATTTATCGCGCGTATTTATTCACCGCGGCATTGATGCTGCTCGGCGGCGCAATGCTGATGCTGCTGCGCATCGATTCGCCCATGCTCGAATACAGCGAATGGCCGGTATTTCTCGGCCGGCCGCTCGATCTGATATTCGAAGTCGCAGTGCTGCGCCATCAGCCGTATTTGTCGTCGGTATTGCCGATGTATGCGCTTTTCGCACTGGCCGTGCCGTTCGTCGTGCCGCTCGCCGAACGCAAGCCGGTTGTCGCGCTGTTCGGCAGCCTCGGCATCTGGCTGTTCGCGTCGACGTTCTCGCACGCGCTGCCTTCCGCTGATGCGCAGGGCTGGTCGTTCAACCCGTTCGCGTGGCAACTGATGTTCACGATGGGAATTCTCGCGCGCACCCAGCCGGTCAGCGCGGCGTTTCACGCGAGCGCGGGCGCCCGCTGGCTCACGCGCGCGGCGCTCGTCGTGGTGCTGACCTTCGCGTTCGCCAAGCTTTTCATCGAGACGCAGCCGCCACCCGGCTACATGAAGCAGAACCTGGCGACGATGCGCATCGTGAGCTTCGTGGTCATCGCCTGGGTGGTGGCGCGGGCCGTGCACGCCGGCTGGATCGGCTCGCTCGCGCGCAGCCTGCCGGGTGTCGTGACGATCGGCCAGCAGGGCCTCGTGTGCTTCATCGCGGGGACGGGCGTGTCCGTCGTGCTCGACTCCGCCTTGCGCGTGATACCCGCCGGGCATTACCAGTGGCTCGCGGGCCTGTCCGCCGATGCGCTCGCCATCGGCAGTCTGCTGTGGTTCGCGCGCTACTGGCGCGACCGGAAGCGCGTGCAGCGCGTGGTGGCCGTCAAGGGCGAGCCGGTGCCCGCGCACGCGGCGAACCGTCGCGACCGGTGAGGTCGCGACGCGGTCTTTGCACATGCGGGCGCGGCGGGTGAGCCGGATGCTCACGCGCCGCGAAGTGACTCGAAGCAGCGAATCCAGGAACCGCCAGGAATCAGCTCAGCTTGACGTCGCGCGTTTCGCGCATGCAGAGCACCGCGACGAGGCTAACGCCCGCCGCCACCGACACATAGCCGCCCACCCACGCGAGCCCGCCGCGATTCGCGAGCAACTGCGCGATGTACGGCGCGACCGACGCCCCCAGAATCCCGCCGAGGTTATACGCGACGCCTGCGCCCGTGTAGCGCACGCTGGTGGGGAAGAGTTCGGGCAGGAGCGCACCCATCGGCGCGAACGTCACGCCCATCAGGAACAGTTCGAGCGTGAGGAAGAGCGCCACCGCGTAGGTGTTGCCGCTGCCGAGGAGCGACTCCATCGCGAAGCCGGAGAGGATCGCCGCGAGGCAGCCGACGATCAGCACCGGCCTGCGCCCGAAACGGTCGCTCGCGCGTGCGGAGATCGGCGTCGCGATCGCCATGAAGATCACGGCGAAGCACAGCAGGCCGAGGAACTTCTCGCGGGCGAAATGCAGCGTCGAGACGCCGTACGACAGCGAGAACACCGTCGAGATGTAAAAAAGCGTGTAGCAGACGACCATCGCCAGCGCGCCGAGCAGCGTCGGCATCAGGTACTGGCTGAAGAGGGTTGCGATCGGCACGCTCACGCGCTCGTCGCGCTCGACCGCTGCGCGAAACGCTGGCGTTTCGGCGATCTTCAGCCGCACATAGAGGCCGAGCCCGACGAGCACCGCGCTCACGATGAACGGCACGCGCCAGCCCCAGCTGCGGAACTGCTCGTCGGAGAGCGACACTGCGAGGCCGAAGAAAAGGCCGTTCGATGCCAGAAAGCCGATCGACGGCCCGAGTTGCGGGAACATGCCGAACCAGCCGCGCTTGCCCGGCGGCGCGTACTCGGTCGCGAGCAGCGCCGCCCCGCCCCATTCGCCGCCGAGGCCGATGCCCTGCCCGAAGCGCAGGATGCACAGCAGCACGGGCGCGAGACTGCCGATCGAATCGTAGCCTGGGACGAAGCCGATGAGCGTCGTCGAAAGGCCCATCACGAGCAGCGAGGCGACGAGCGTCGACTTGCGGCCGATGCGGTCGCCGAAGTGGCCGAACAGGAACGAGCCGATCGGCCGCGCGACGAACGCGATGCCGAACGTGACGAAGGCGGAGAGCGCCTGCGCGGCGGGCGAGTCGTGCGGGAAGAATACCGGGCCGATGACGAGCGCCGCGGCGGTCGCGTAGACGTAGAAATCGTAGAACTCGATGGCCGTGCCGATGAAGCTCGCGAAGATCACGCGGGAACTGCTGTTTTTTCCGCCGTCGGGCTCGGTGGCGGAAAGCGATGCTGAGGACATGGAAGCTCCGGTTGTCGTTGGCCTGAATGTGCGGTCGCGAAAGGGAGCGGCACGCGTTGGCTGGCGTCGTGGGACGTTCTTGTACGAAATGCGCCGGGCTTTCGCTTGGTGCGAACGGCGTTGCAACGGGTGGCCTTAAGCCTTCGGCCGGGCGGGTGCGCATGAGTAACGCGCGCGGCCGCGCCGGCCAGCCGCATCGCGACACGCGGCGGGTCGGCACGCGGTGCGGCGGCGCCGGACGGGTCCGGCAGGGAGTGGCGAAAATTATAGCGATCGTGCGCGCGTTGTGCGCGGATCGTCCGGGAGGCTAGTCGATGCTCGTCGCCTGCGGCGAGTGCGACGTGCGCAGCTGGAACTGGCCGTTGTCGTTGAAAAGCCAGCCTTCGAAGAGTTCGAGCTGGCCGTTGCCGTTCAGAAGCTTCGGCGGCGGTGCCGGCAGCGGCGACGCGCGGCGCAGCGAGGCGAGCGCGGTGGCTTCGGCTTCGTCGTCGCCGTTGGTGCGGTACACGGCCGAGTTCACCACGCGCCCGTTGCGATCCACCGTGAACGCCACCACGACGAGCGATCGCAGCATCGCCTGCGGCGTGCCCTTGAGCACGAGCGACGGATTGCGCTCGAAGATGCGTTCGGCGACGCGCTGCTTGTACTGGTCGAGGTTCGGGCCGCTCAGCGCGGCGGCCGGCTGCGTCTGGACCGGCTTGGGCGGCGGCGTGATCGTGCAGGCCGCGAGGCCGATCGTGACGATAGCGAAGAACGCGACGACATGCTTTCGGGTCGATGCAATCATGGGACCGCTCTGCGGTTCGCGATACTTTCATGGTAGGCAAAAAAATACCCGGAATGTCGGCACTTTTGTGCGCTCGGGCCCGCAGCTTGCTGACGGATCGGTCACATCCAGACCGGATGAAGGAGCAAGCGATGACAAGCGATCCGAAGCAGGCCGGCGATGCGCTGCCGGCGGAGCATAGCGACAACGAGAAGAGCAAGCTGCCCGAGCGCGATGACGACGCGCGCAACCAGGGGCCCAACGACAGGCCGGGAAAGAAGCCGGGAGAAGGGGAGCCGGACGTCGGCTGATTGAAAGTTCGAGCTGTTTGGATGCCGCGTGATGCCGCGTGAAGACGCGAGCGGCCCGCGTTCGTGCGGGCCGCTTCCCGTGCACGCGCCTGCGCGCGGATCAACGAGAACGCGGCGGGCCGACGGCTCTTTTCGGTGCTAATGTGGTGAGGGGATTGTCCCCAGTCATCGGGAGAACGTGATGTCATCAACCCCGACTTCCAGTCCCGCCGGGTCCCCGGCCCGGACCGATCAGCCGCCGCCGGCGACCGCACCCAGGCCGGCGCCGTCAGCGCCGGAGTCGGCCGACGCCGACAAGGCTGAACCCGCGCCGCACGAAAGGCCGCCCGTCCGATCGGACGACAACTGAGCGGAACGCTTGAGCGTTCCACGCACGCGGCTCGTCACGCAGGAGCGGCGGGCCGCACGTCGCAATGCCTATTTGCCGGACGGCGCGAGATCGGCCTTGATCAGCTCGAAGCAGTGCGCCGTTGCGCCGCCCCTTTTCGCACGGGCTTCGGCATCGTGCGCGTCGAAACATTTGTACACGCTGTTGGTCCGCTGCAGAAAAAACGTGTCTTCGGATGAAGCGTCATTGCGCGACGCGTTGCCCGTGACGGCGACGATGCTGTAGCCATTCTGCACGAGGTCGAACAAGCTCGTTTCGGTCATCCGCCATTGGCTTGTCGGTGCGTCTCCCGCGTGAGCGGACAGTGCGGCAACTGCGAGCGAACAAACAGCGAAGTGGCGAATTTTCATATTCGGATTCCGATCGTGGCGTGGTGCCTTTGGATTCGCTTTCAGCAGCGGGGTTTCAGGAGTGCAGCAATAAGCGTGCGGCGCCGCGATGGCAGGCGGATGCGAACGCGTCTTTCGCGGATGCGGCGCTCGCCTTGCTAAGTGCTGTACCGAAACAGCCAATATTCGCGGGATATTTTTCCCGGTCAGGAGCAAAAAGACGAAGCGATCGAGACTGGCGAGAGGTGTGTGGCAAGTGCTAGTCCCGAGGTGTGGGCGCAGAACACCGGGCTCGTTCAACGCGTTCGCGATTTCCTGCGCGCGAGTTTCCAGTGGCACGATCGGCTAGTGAAGTCCGTCTCCGATCTGGATGTCGTCGAAACCCCGGTGGACAGGGTGCGCGGTGGGAATGTCGTTGTCGTTGCCGAAGAACTTGTGCGTGGGCGGCGGTACCGCGTCGTCAGCGAAACGAGCCGAGTCGTCGTTTTGCGGAGATCGACGAATATCGGTGATGGGACGCACGCCCTCGCGGTCGTGCTTCGATTCGAGCATGCAAAGGAGCGGAGAGCCTTATATAGCGGGGGTTCAGTGCTTGTTCGGGATTATTCTGGACGCACTGAGGCAAGGTTTCTGGCGGAGGCGGTGAGATTCGAACTCACGGAAGGATCGCTCCTTCGCCGGTTTTCAAGACCGGTGCCTTAAACCACTCGGCCACACCTCCAGACGGCGCGTATTGTAGCGCAACTCCCCCGGCCGGGCGTAGCCGGGGCCGCGCTCAATCTCGCGCGTCGCGCAGAAAGAGCGCCTGCAGGTCGTTCAGGAAGCGCTGCCCGAGCGGCGTCGGCGCGATGCGCTCGAAGTCGCGTGTAATGAGTCCGCGGCGTTCCGCTTCGACGAGCGCCGGCTCGATCGAGGACATCGCGAGCCCCGTCCTCTCGATGAACGCATGCACCGGGAAGCCTTCGACGAGCCGCAGCGTGTTCAGCATGAACTCGAACGGCAGGTCGCGCGGCCCGACTTCGTGCTCCTCCTGAACGGGGCTGCCGGCAAGCGCCTCGTCCATGTATGTCGACGGATGCTTGTAGCGCGCCTGGCGCACGATTTTCTGCGGGAACGAGAGCTTCGTGTGCGCGCCCGCGCCGATGCCGAGATAGTCGCCGAAACGCCAGTAGTTCAGGTTGTGCCGGCTCTGGCGATGCGGCTTCGCATAGGCCGACACCTCGTAGCGCTCGTAGCCCGCCTCGCGCGTGCGCTCGTGGATCCATTCCTGCATGTCGGCGGAGGCGTCGTCGTCGGGAACTTGCGGCGGAAACTTCGCGAACAGCGTGTTCGGCTCGAGCGTCAGGTGATACAGCGACAGATGCGGCGGCGCGAAGCCGATCGCCGTCTCGATGTCGCGGCGGCATTCGTCGAGCGACTGCTGCGGCAGCGCGAACATCAGGTCGAGATTGAAATTGTCGAAATGGCGCGCGGCGATCTCGACGGCCTTCGCCGCCTGCGTCGAATCGTGGATGCGGCCGAGCGCCTTCAGATGCCGCTCATTGAAGCTCTGGATTCCGACCGACAGCCGGTTCACGCCGCTCGCGCGAAACTGCGCGAACTTCGCGGTTTCGAACGTGCCGGGGTTCGCTTCGAGCGTGATCTCGGCGTCGGCGTCGAGCGGCAGGAGGGCGCGCGCGTCGGAGAGCAGGCGGTCGAGCCCTTTGGCGGACAGGAGACTCGGCGTGCCCCCGCCGATGAACACCGTATGCACCTGCCGTCCCCAGACGAGCGGCAGCGCGCGTTCGAGATCGGCGCGCAGCGCGTCGAGATAGCGGTCCTCGGGGAAGGAGTCGCCTTTCCACTCGTGCGAGTTGAAATCGCAGTACGGGCACTTGCGCACGCACCACGGAAAGTGGACGTAGAGCGCGAGCGGCGGCAGCGACGTGAGCCGGATGCTGCCCGGCGACGTGAACGCCTTCACCACGTTGATGGCTTGCGGGCCCGTGCTCACGCGAACTCCTTCAGGCGTGCCAGAAGCTGCTGCAGGGCGATCGCCCGGTGGCTGCCGGCGTTCTTGCGCGCGGGGTCGAGTTCGGCGGCGGTGGCGTTCATCGACGGCACGAAGAAGTGCGGGTCGTAGCCGAAGCCGTTCGCGCCGCGCGGCGCGTCGATGACTTCGCCGTGCCACCGGCCTTCGGCGATCAGCGGTTCGGGGTCGTCGGCGTGACGCACGAGCGCGAGCACGCAGAAGAAGTACGCGCTGCGGTCGGGCACGCCGGCAAGCTCGGCGACGAGCCGCGCGTTGTTCGCCACGTCGCTCTTTTCGCCGCCCGCGAGTTGCGCATAGCGCGCGGAATACACGCCGG
>Ga0157375_10006356_pt1 | contig 10296 bp, 7 predicted proteins | sample M35metaG_FD_115311 | JGI IMG/M metagenome (GOLD analysis project Ga0157375, IMG submission 115311) | Miscanthus rhizosphere microbial communities from Kellogg Biological Station, Michigan, USA - M3-5 metaG | ecosystem: Host-associated > Plants > Roots > Rhizosphere > Soil | place: USA: Michigan... | reverse complement strand
ATCTTGCCAGGTGGCAAAGGGCAAAGGCCCTTGCGAATGCATATGTATATGATAAAAAGTATGCGCCGGCGATAGCCGAAAGACTTACACATTCTAACCTGCACATCAATGACCTCGTGTGGCGGGACATGCAAAAGATCAATTTCAATTGCACCGCGAAACTATCAACATTTAACAGGCCGGTATTAATTATACAGGGCAGGCAGGACATTATTGAAGAAAGAACTTCGCAAAGAGCAAGTAAGATATTAAAAAACTCAAAACTGGTTATCCTTGATCATTGCGTGCACTACGGATGGCTGGATAACAGGGATGCATATCTTTCAGAAGTTGAAAAGTTTATTTCAGGAAACTAGCAGGATCATTTTCACATTTTTTCATCGTAATTTTATATTCGGTTATATGCCATCCCATGTCTTAAATGAGTACAAAGTGAAAAGCACAATTTTCATTATTCTTGAATTCATTGCCGGTTTTGTATTCGGAGTGCTGGGTGGATATGCATTTTCATTTTTTGACCGCTACAATAACCTGGATACATCAATAGTTCTCGCGTTTACATCTGCATTTATCGCTTTGCTGGTAGGTGTGGGTGTTATTGGTTATTTACATCTTAAGAAGACCGGTAGAGTAAGGTATTTTGGACAATCGGTAGTCTTTAGCTTGCTCGGCCTCATTGCATTTATATTGCTGTACATTTTAATTGAGCTTCTTACTTACCAGGTACTCCCTTATTACATAGGTTCATTCCTGTTGCCGATCATTCTACCTCTTACGGGGGCTGTATTGGGATTCAATTTTAAAAACTTGAGAAGGGAAACCAATAGATAGATTTTTTGACATGTCGTGGACTTTGTGATCCCGACAACTATCGGGACGTCGTAGCCTTTGTGACCAAACAAGTATTGAACTGAAAAACTGGATCACTAAGAACACAAAGCCCAGCACAAAGAGCACAACGAAGAATATTAGATCACTCAATGAATCTCTTTTGAAATTTAGCAGCTACGTTATTGGCTTTCGTCGTACTTTCATAGATACCATTGACCATTCACTATTCACCACTCACCAATACAATCCGCCGCATTTTGAAAAAAGTTTTCATCATTTTATTACTCACCATAGGTTTACGTTCTATGTCACAAACAGCTATAGAGGGCGAATACTATTTTCGTAAAATGGAAATGGCTTCTGGTTTTAATTTTTCAAAGGATGGCAAATTCCAGTTCTTTTATGTGTATGGCTCGGTTGACCGTAATGCAGCCGGCAGCTTCACCGTGGAAGGAGATACCTTGAAATTAAAAAGTGATAAAGAACCGGGAAAAGATTTTACAATAACCAATCAATCGAAAAATGGAACAGGTTACACTGTCCAGTTCATCCATCCGAATAAATATGCATTAAAACACATCCTCTGCATTTTTGTTGTCGATGGAAAGCAACAGGAGGAATTTACCGACGACAACGGGCAGGTGCATGTTGAGATTCCGCATTGTGATACCATCTATGCGCTACATACTTTATATCCCGACATCCCAACTATTGTCAAAGATGACAAGAACGACAACAATCATTTCACGCTTGAATTAAAACCTTCACTCGAGCAGGTCAGTTTTAAAGATATTATTTTTAAGATAATTGACGGCAAAACTATTGAGTGCCTCAATAATTATTTTATGGATGCAACGGATATTAAGTTTATAAAACAATAGACCATGGCAGCAATTGGAAATACACCTTTAATAAAATTAGAACGGCTTGCCGAGCCAAATTGTGCAGAAATATATGTAAAATATGAAGGTGCCAATCCCACAGGAAGTATGAAGGACCGCATGGCACTGTCTATGGTGGAAGGGGCTGAAAAAAGGGGCCAATTAAAACCCGGCGGAAGAGTAATGGATTACACCGGCGGAAGTACGGGAAGTTCACTGGCCATGGTATGCGCAACCAGGGGTTACAAGGCATATTTTGTATCGTCAGATGCCTTTGCGACGGAAAAATTACAAACCATGAAGGCATTCGGAGCGGAGCTTGAAATTTTTCCAAGTGGTGATGGAAAGATAACGGCAAAGCTCATCGACTCTATGATAGAGAGAGCCCGGGAATTGAGTAAGGAACCCAATACGTTCTGGACGGACCAATTCAACAACATTGACAACAGGAATGCCTATCATCAAATGGCAAGAGAGATCATGAATGAACTTGGAAAAGGTGTTGATGAATTCATTATGGGAGTAGGTACGGGCGGAAGTTTTTCGGGAAATGCAGAAGTGTTGAAGAAAGAAATTCCCGGTATTCGCTGCATTGCCATAGAGCCTTACTATGTGCGTGCTCTTTCGGGCGGAGATGTTGCGGGCAAACATAAATTAGAAGGCATTGGATCAGGATTTGTCCCCGCCATTTGCCGGTTGGATCTTGCAGACGAGATCATAGCTGTAAAGGATGAGGACGCATATGAAACGGCAAGAAAGCTGGCAACAATGGAAGGGATATTTGGCGGAACAACATCAGGAGCCAATGTATGGGCGGCTGTGCAAAGAGCAAGAATCATTGGAGCGGGTAAAAAGATAGTTACTATTATTGTTGATTCAGGATTAAAATATCTCAATGGTGATCTATATAAGTAATGTTATTATCAACTACATAATATCGCTTTAGCACGACGATCGGTGACAGCTCAGAAAAAATGAATAACTTTCGGTCTTAACGGGCGGTGTTAAAATAACAGATAACTCTTTTACCCTTTGATATCTGGGTCCCACGCAGCAAAAAACAACTAACAATTGACTTATATATACTAACTGTTTGCCCATGACTATCCGAAAATTCCTACCGGTTGCATTCTGTTTTTTATGCTATGTCTCCGTTGCACAAGATACCCAGTCAAACCTTGATTCTGTTTCTGTACAACTGGTCAGCAATATCCGGCTGCAACAAACCGAACAATCCTTTATCGTGACTGACCGGTCGCTTTATAAAACAGGCGAAAGTGTTTGGCTAAGAGTTTTTCTTTTGCGCTCCGCTTCTCAAAAATTGAGCAGGGTAAGCAAGAATCTTTTTATTGAACTTGTAAACGAAAAGGACAGTGTTTTTTCAACTTTATTGCTGGATGTTAAGACCGGTATGCTAAACGCCAAACTATACCTTGGACAATCCATGCCTTCCGGTTTTTATTGGATAAGAGCCTATACCAGGTACATGGCCGATGTGGAGACAAACAAAATAGCCACATATCCTATCTATGTTGTCAACAGTGCAGAGTTAAACGACAATGGTTCCCGAACGGTTCACAAAGGAAATTATAACCCGGATGATATTTCGATGCAACTTTTCCCCGAGGGAGGTTTTTTAATGACGGGCGCAAACTCTACAGTTGCCTTTCACATTGTGGATGGCAAAAAAGACCCCGTTGCTATTTCCGGCTACATAAAAGATAATCGCGATTCCATCTTTACTTCATTTACTTCAGACAATTATGGTTTGGGGAAATTTGAGTTCTTGCCAACAAGAGGGAGGCAATATAAAGCTCAGCTGATGTGGAATGGAAAACAAATGACCTATCCATTGCCGCCGTATAATTTTTTTGCAGGACAGATTTCAGTGATAAATGATAATAACGGGCAAAGAAAGATACATGTGCTATTGGAAGATTCTGTTTATAAACAGAATATTAAAACATACCTGGTAGGAGTTGCAAAGGATAGTTTGTGTTTTGCGAGTATTGGAACGGGCATGTATGAAGTGCCGATCCCTGCAGAGAAGTTCCCGGGAGGCATAACTACTTTTTATTTATTTGATGAGAATCTTCGTTTGTTGAGCGAACGGAGTGTTTACTTTAAAGATAATTTGGTCATTAAAGCAAGCCTGGATAAAAATGTTTACAAAAAAAGGGACAAGGCTGAACTCAGCTTGTCAATTGCCGACGCGCAAGGTCATCCTCTTCCTGCCTCTTTATCCATAGCCGTTGTTGATAGCAGCCTGATTCAGCCGACAAATACGTTGAACATTGTTTCAGATTATTTTGAGAACAATGATGAGATATCTTCTAACAATTGGCCTCTTGCAAACGTGAATGATCTGACCGATCAGCAATTAGATGTTTTAATGATGGCGAGAAACAATTCTTATAGAGATATTATGTTTCGAACCAGGCCAGCCTTCTATTCGGACAGCGATAGTCTGCTCTATATCCAGGGAAATGCTTTTTATAACAAGGAAAAACCTGCCGCAAATAAGATAGCTACTATTTTTTCGAAAGCAACAAGCGCGGCCTATGATATCGATACCACCAGCAATGCTGGCCGTTTTGTTTTTCCCTTGTCAGAATATCCGGATAGTTCCCGCTTCCTCATCCAGGTGAGCAGCCCAAAGGGAATTGTAGAACATACAGAAATCGTCCTGGATAAACTCAATTTTCCCAGGGTGAAAATGGATCTACCAAAGGAAAAATTTAGCATAAGACCGTCCACTGTCAACCATTATCTAAAGGTTTATCCCGACACACTCTCTGGAATTCGCGGAGATGAATTGACCGGCGTGACGGTAAAAGGATACAAGAAAAAAGAGTTAAGTTATGATCCCAGTAAGCGTGTGAGTCCTGATTCTAAAATTATTACTTCTGAGGATATGGGTAAGGGTACCAATAGCGTATCAAATGCTTTTTTGAGAGTCCCGGGCGTGCAGATCGTAAATGGATTTGTTGCTATTAAGGGAATTTCAAGTTTTGCACCCGGCGCCTCGACCGAGCCTATGGTCTTCCTTGACGGCATACGGGCTGAACTTGGGAGTGGAGGAATTGGATCGAGCCCCGTCTTAAATTACCTGGATATGTTAAACCCGGATGACATTAGTTTTATCGAAGTGCTTACCGGCCCCGAAGGCTCGGTTTATGGAGTGAGAGGCGGCAACGGCGTTGTTCTCGTTAACACAAAAAAAACCAATGATGACCTTAAAACTAATGGACCAAATTCATTTCTTGTAAGAGGATATCATACGCCGCCTGCATTCATGATGCCTGATTACGCTAATTCGAAAATGAAAACCGCAAAGTTTAATGATATCCGCTCAACTCTTTATTGGAATCCTTCAGGTTTGACCGACGAGAGCGGGCGAATCGATATCACATTTTTCACCTCAGATATCACTGCAAACTACAAAGTAATAATCACAGGCATTACTGCCCATGGAGATGTAATTAACAGAACAATTAGTTTTAGAACCGAATGACCAGGGAAGTTTATCATTACGGGCAATAAATCATTGGGATTATTTACATTTAATATCCCATTTATCACCAAAATTCACTTTATGAGAAATGCTCTTTTGCTTGTTCTGGCTTTTGTATTTACCGCCTGTGGAACCATGGTTTCAAATGAAGCGACCAACGTTACCCCCCCTACAACCAAAAAAGTCCCAAAGATTTTTACTGAACATGGCAATACAAGAAACGATGATTATTTCTGGCTCAGCGATCCCAAAGACTCTGCGGTGATCAATCATTTGAAGGAAGAAAATGCATACACCGAAGCGTATATGAAACATACAGAAGATCTGCAAAAGAAAATTTATGATGAACTGGTAGCGAGGATTGATCAAAAAGCTTCAACACTGCCAAACAAAAGAAATGGATATTGGTACTATACCCGCTATGAAGAAGGTAATCAGTATCCCTTCTATTGCCGCAAAAAGAATGATCTTACTTCCGCAGAAGAAATTTTTTTAGATGTACCCGCTTTGGCTGTGGGGCACCAGATCTTTTTCATCCGTGGATGGTCAATGGCAAGAAATAATAATTTATTAGCAACCGGCATTGATACGACCGGTGGAAGACGATCAACGCTTAGCATAAAAGACCTGGCAACAGGAAAACTATTGCCGGAAACAATTTCAAATACCAGTGCCAATTTCGCCTGGAGTAGTGACAACAAAGTTTTGTATTATGTACTGAATGATCATACGGTCCGTCCATATAAGCTTATGAAGCATATTATAGGAACTGATCCCTCTGCGGATAAAACGATCTATACTGAAAATGACAGCACCTATGAAGTATACCTCACCTCTTCAAATGACAATCACTATATTTTTATCAATACTGAAACTACGAACAGTAGCGAAGTGAGATATCTTGATGCAACGCAACCCGATGCTGCCCCTGTAATGATCCAGCCACGCACGAATAATCTTGAATACTCTGTTGACTATTTTGAAGGAAATGTATTTCACATCCGCACAAATAATAAGGCCGAGAATTTTAAGTTTGTTGAAACACCTATTGCCTCCCCCGGAGTAAATAACTGGAAAGATGTAATTCCCCATAGCACCACTGCTTACCTGCAGGATGCAGTTGTATTGAAGGACTATTTTGTAGTGCAGTCAAAAGTGAACGGGTTGACGGAGATCAGGGTCATTAACCGCAAAAACAATTCTTCCCATAATGTAGATTTTGGGGAAGAAGCCTTTGTCGCGAATATGTATATGGCGACTGATGATTATGCTTCAGACAGTATCCGCTATTCGTATTCTTCATTGACAACTCCCTCTTCCGATTTCATGTACACGCTTTCTTCCAAACAGAAACAATTATTAAAGCAGCAAAAAGTAGGAGGCGGTTTTGATGCCACGAAATATGAGACCAAACGCATTTGGGCAAAGGCAACAGATGGAACGATGGTTCCAATATCACTGGTATACAAAAAAGATGAATTTAAAAAAGATGGAACCAATCCTTTGCTTTTGTATGCTTATGGTTCTTATGGATCTAATATCGATCCCTATTTCAATCGTTCTGTTATTAGTTTATTGGACAGGGGATTTGTTTATGCCATTGCTCACATTCGTGGTGGGCAGGAACTGGGAAGAAAATGGTTTGAAGATGGAAGGTTGCTGCACAAGAAAAACACATTTACAGATTTTGTTGACTGCGCGCAGTTCCTTGTGAACGAAAAATACACCTCAAAGGAAAGACTATTTGCAAACGGTGGTAGTGCGGGCGGCATGCTCATGGGAGCGATCATCAATCTACGGCCCGACCTTTTTAGAGGAGTGCTCGCCGAAGTGCCCTGGATGGATGTAATAACGGATATGTTTAACCCTGATCTTCCTTTAACAACCCTTGAATATGATCAATGGGGCGATCCGAATAAAAAGGAATATTATGACTATATGCTCACCTGGTCGCCATATGATAATGTGAAAAAAACAAATTATCCCGCCATATTTTCTACCGGTGGTTTGAATGATACACAAGTCCCCTACTATTCTCCCGCTAAATGGGTTGCCAGGGTCAGGGAAAACAATACGGGGAATAATGTAGTGCTGTTCAAATGCAATATGGGCGCGGGTCACAGCGGCGAGTCAGGAAGGTTTGAAGCACAGAAACTAACAGCTATGAAGTACGCTTTTATGCTCGACCTGCTTGACAAGAAAGATTGAGGATAACCAAAAGCAGGGACGTGAAGGGTGCCTCTTCAGATGTTACTTAGTAAATTTACTCTCTCCCGGTAAAATAAATTGATTATTTTTCGAAACCGACCCTATCAAAAAAAGCGGAAAATGGAGTATTTCTTACATCGACTGCATCAGGCACAAATACTTGAAGGAACAAAACAAAAGGTTTCCCAATTCCTGGAAAGGGTTTGGAATATCGGTTACAGCACAACTTTAGATGACTATGAAAAACGAAAGCTTGGGATATTCAACCAATTGAATTTTTTTCAGATCATCACTGGTATCCTTGTTCCAATAGTTGCATTTCTTACAAGCAAAAAATTTCCCCTCCAGGATTGGTATATCGCAATACTACCGTCGTGTATCAGTATCATTGTTCTGTTACTTAACTCATTTAGCAAGTATCACGCTGCGCTGCTTTGCTACTTTATATTTTATCCTGTCTTTACCTGTTTTATTTATATACATGGCCTGAACCTTGGTATCGAGCTGTCCTTTGTTCTTTACGGTATTCTTGCCGTTTTCTTTTTGCAGGATCTTGGTTATATGCTTTTCGTTATAAGTTTCTCGATGGTTAGCTATTTCATGCTTTCCGTTACATGGAAAGACTACAGGTACCAACTGGAGACCTATAATTATACCTGCTACCTGGTCAATCATGCAGTGTCAATTGTCTATATTTTCTATGGATTATACCTGATCAAACAGGAAAGCACGGGTTATCAATTCAGGATGTTGCATAAAAACCGCGAGTTGCATAAAAAAAACCTGGAAATTGAGGAGCAGAAAACAGAGATCGTACACAAAGCCCAGCTGCTCGAGGAGCAAACCGCTGCCCTTGATGAACACAACAAGGTAAAGGATAAATTATTCTCAATTATTTCACACGATCTTAAATCGCCCATGTATGCTTTACAAAATGTTTTTTCCAACGCGCAAAAATTTAACATGCCGGCTGAGGAAATAAAAAGCATGTTGCCGGATGTAGTTAACGATCTGAATTATACAACAGCGCTAATGGAAAATTTGTTACAGTGGGCGAAATGGCAAATGCAGTCAAATTCCATTTATCCGCAAACGATCAATGTGAACAAATTGGTAACCGAAACCGTGCAACTTTTGCATTTACAGGCGGAAACAAAAAAAATAAAGATCAAAACAAACGCGGATCTCCCGGTTTGTGCCTGGGCTGACCGGAATATGATCAGTGTCGTTTTGCGTAACCTGCTGTCCAATGCAGTTAAATTCACCCCTGAACACGGATGTATTGTCATTGGAATAAACGAAACCTCCTCATTTGTTGAGGTATATGTGCGGGATTCAGGCCTGGGTATTAGTAAGGAAGCGATCTCAAAGATCTATAGCGACAGCTTCTATAGTACCAATGGCACCAATGATGAAAGGGGCACCGGCTTAGGTTTAATGTTATGCAAGGAATTTCTTGAAAAAAATGACGGGCATCTTATCATTGAAAGTGAACCCGGAGCAGGAAGCACTTTTTCTTTCACTTTGCCGCTGGGAAAATAAAACAGGCAGAATTTAATTTAACCCTGCCTGCAATATAAATAAACCCAAACTGGTTACTGTTTATTCTTGTTGTCATTTTCAGGTTTCTTCTCTTTGAGCTCTCCATTGTCTTTCACTTTATATTTCTTCATGTGAGCAGCATTATCCTTCCACACGTCTGCACCATTATAGTAAACAGTATAACGAGGCGTCTTTTCTAAAGTTATTGTTGCCGGGAGTGTTTTTATTTCAACCCAGGCCTTAGTTGCATCATCGAAGTACCAGTAGTCGCTCGCCGAAACATTATAGTAAACATTTGATGAAGGATAATAGTAGAACGTAACCTTCTGAGTTTCCTGCGCTGAAATTTTCGACGCGGCTGTTATTGCAAATAGAAAAACTAATCCCAAAATGATCTTTTTCATAATAAAGAATTTTGTTTTGAATGAAATACTTTATTACTGCATCGAATAATATGCCATTAGGAAATTTGCATTGGCGTTTATTGTTACATATAAATGAAACTCATTTAGAGAAAAATATGTGTTAGTGATGATAGCGATATTTTACGGTCATTAAAAAAAGAAGTTAGAATGGGGTGATCACTTCACCAATAAGGAACACACTACCACAAACAAGGATCATATCCTGCTTTGAAGCTTTTGTGAGAGCAGCCTTGATCGCCTGGTTTACGTCCGGGTATATTTCTCCTTTCAGCCCGATCTCGCTGGCTCTTTCTTTCAACACCAGCGCGTCCAAAGCACGGGGAATATCGGCCCGGGTAAAATAATAATCTGCCAGCCCTGGAAATAATGTCAAAATTTTCTCCAATTCTTTATCTTTTACAACTCCAAGCACAATATGAAGATGGTCATGATCCGTAACTTCAACCTGTTCCATCAGCATTTTTATTCCGTCTTCATTATGTGCTACGTCAAGAACAATTAAAGGGTGTAAGTGAATAACTTCCCACCTCCCGTGCAAACCCGTAAGTTTTTTTGTATGTTGTAATCCCAGTCTTATACTTTGTTCTTCAATATTCCACCCCTTTTGCTGCAAATGAGAGCAGGTCTCTAAAACTGTTAAAAGATTTTTTGTTTGATAAATACCAGGCAGATCTAAATGATAAAGCTGGTGATCAGTTTTGTGCTGTTGCGCTACTTCAACAACCAACTCATGCCCGCCTGAACGGTGTCCGGCAGGTTTCTTCCAATACCAGTTAATTGCCTGTCGCTTATCTGCTGCAATAGAAAGAGCAGCCTTTCTTTCATTTGCTACTTCATTAAATATCTTTTCGGTTTCGGATAAAACCTCACCAACGATGACAGGGACATTTTGTTT
>Ga0157375_10006355_pt1 | contig 10296 bp, 9 predicted proteins | sample M35metaG_FD_115311 | JGI IMG/M metagenome (GOLD analysis project Ga0157375, IMG submission 115311) | Miscanthus rhizosphere microbial communities from Kellogg Biological Station, Michigan, USA - M3-5 metaG | ecosystem: Host-associated > Plants > Roots > Rhizosphere > Soil | place: USA: Michigan... | reverse complement strand
GGGTGGCGGGTGCCTTTGGCCGAAAACAGGCTGGCCGGGCAGAATTCTTCAGCAGTGCCGGCGTAGTTCGCATGGCGCTTGTATACAAATAAGAGGAGGACACTCGTATGACCACCCTGACTCGTGCCGACTGGGAACAACGCGCCAAGGATCTGAAGATCGAAGGCCGCGCCTACATCAACGGCGAATACACCGCCGCTGCTTCCGGTGACACGTTCGAATGCATCAGCCCGGTCGATGGCCGCCTGCTGGCCACTGTTGCCAGCTGTGACGCCGCCGACGCCCAGCGCGCCGTGGAAAACGCCCGCGCCACCTTCGATTCCGGTGTGTGGTCGCGCCTGGCGCCGGCCAAGCGCAAGGCCGCCATGCTGCGTTTCGCCGATTTGCTCAACGCCAATGCCGAAGAGCTGGCGCTGCTTGAAACCCTGGACATGGGCAAGCCGATCACCGACTCCCTGGAAATCGACGTCCCTGGCGCCGCCAATGCCCTGAGCTGGAGCGGTGAAGCCATCGACAAGATCTACGACGAAGTCGCCGCCACCCCGCACAACCAGCTGGGTCTGGTGACCCGCGAGCCGGTCGGTGTCGTGGGCGCCATCGTGCCGTGGAACTTCCCGTTGATGATGGCCTGCTGGAAGCTTGGCCCGGCGCTGTCCACCGGTAACTCGGTGATCCTCAAGCCGTCCGAAAAATCCCCGCTGACCGCCATCCGCATCGCGGCCCTGGCGGTTGAGGCCGGCATTCCAAAAGGCGTGCTGAACGTACTGCCAGGCTACGGCCACACCGTGGGTAACGCGCTGGCGGTGCACATGGATGTCGACACCCTGGTGTTCACCGGTTCCACTAAAATCGCCAAGCAGCTGTTGATCCGCTCCGGCGAGTCGAACATGAAGCGCGTCTGGCTGGAAGCCGGTGGCAAGAGCCCGAACATCGTGTTTGCCGATGCCCCGGACCTCAAGGCCGCTGCCGAATCGGCGGCCGGCGCCATCGCCTTCAACCAGGGCGAAGTCTGCACCGCCGGTTCGCGTCTGCTCGTCGAGCGCTCCATCAAGGACAAATTCCTGCCGCTGGTGATTGAGGCCCTCAAGGGTTGGAAGCCAGGCAACCCACTGGACCCGGCGACCAACGTCGGCGCCCTGGTGGACACCCAGCAGATGAATACCGTGTTGTCGTATATCGAGGCTGGCCACGCCGATGGCGCCAAGCTGGTCGCGGGTGGCAAGCGTACCCTGGAAGAAACCGGTGGCACCTACGTCGAGCCGACGATTTTCGACGGTGTGACCAACGCCATGAAGATCGCCCAGGAAGAGATCTTTGGCCCAGTCCTGTCGGTGATCACCTTCGACAGCGCCGAGGAAGCGGTGAAGATCGCCAACGACACCGTCTACGGCCTGGCCGCAGCGGTGTGGACCGCCGACATCTCCAAGGCGCACCTGACCGCCAAGGCACTGCGTGCCGGTAGCGTGTGGGTCAACCAGTACGACGGCGGCGACATGACCGCCCCGTTTGGTGGCTTCAAGCAGTCGGGCAACGGCCGCGACAAGTCGCTGCACGCGTTCGACAAGTACACCGAGCTGAAGGCGACCTGGATCAAGCTCTGATTTTCAGGGCTTATCGCGGTTAAAAATGTGGGAGCGGGCTTGCTCGCGAAGGCGGTGTATCAGTACCAGATTGACTGGCTGACGGACCGCATTCGCGAGCAAGCCCGCTCCCACGCTGTTTTGTGTGATCTTAAGAATTATCCACAGGAGCGTGGAAATGCGTTGGGCGACTTATTTCGCCGTCTTGGCCTCAGTCCTCAGCGTCGGCCTGGCCCTGGGTGTGAGCATGCCGCTGGTGTCCCTGCGCCTTGAAAGCTGGGGTTATGGCAGCTTTGCCATTGGGGTGATGGCGGCGATGCCAGCCTTTGGCGTCCTGCTGGGGGCCAAGGTCTCCAGCAGGATGGCATCGTGGCTGGGCACCGCCAACCTGATGCGCCTGTGCTTGTGGGCGGGCGCGGTGTCCATCGGCCTGCTGGCCATCCTGCCAAGCTACCCGGTGTGGCTGGTGCTGCGGCTGATGATCGGGGTGATCCTGACCATCGTGTTTATCCTCGGTGAAAGCTGGATCAACCAGTTGGTGGTGGAGCAGTGGCGGGGCCGGCTGGTGGCGCTATATGGCTGCAGTTATGCCTTGAGCCAACTGTCGGGGCCCCTGCTGCTGGGAGCGCTGGGTACCGACCACGATTATGGTTTCTGGGTGGGCGTGGGGTTACTGGTGGTGGCGCCCTTGCTGTTGCTGGGCCGCAGCGGTGCTCCGACTGCCGAATCCTTCAGCGTGACCCTGGGCGACCTGTGGCGCTTCTGCCTGAGCCTGCCGGCAATTGCCTGGGCGGTGGCCTTGTTCGCCGCGTTCGAAGCGATGATTCTGACGCTACTGCCGGTGTATTGCCTGCAACAGGGGTTCACGGCCGAGATCGCCTTGGCCATGGTCAGCACGGTGGTGGTCGGCGACGCGCTGTTGCAGTTGCCTATCGGCGCGCTGGCCGACTACCTGCCTCGGCGCACGCTTTTTCTGAGTTGTGCGGTGCTGTTGCTGGCGTCGAGCCTGGCGATTCCCGTGGTGTTGCACACGCTGCTGATCTGGCCGGTGTGGGTGTTGTTCGGTGCCAGTGCGGGCGGGTTGTTCACCCTGTCGTTGATCTTGATCGGCGAGCGTTATCGCGATGACGCGCTGGTGCGCGCCAATGCCCACATTGCGCAGTTGTGGGGGATCGGTTGCCTGATCGGGCCGTTGGTGGCCGGCGCGGGCAGCCAGTGGATCAGCGGGCATGCGTTGCCACTGTTGATGGCTGCCGGGGCGTTGGGCCTGGTGGTGTTGCTGTTGCGCCAAGGTGCATTCGGCGCCGCGCAACCGGCCTGACCTTGAAATGCGATCAATATGTAGGAGCTGGCTTGCCTGCGATGGCATCTCCTCGGTGTAACTGAAAAAACGAGGTGCCTGCATCGCAGGCAAGCCAGCTCCCACATTCAATCTCCATTGCTCTTACAGCATGCGTTCAAGGCCGACTGAGGTGGCGAACCACGCATTGAAGCGACGCCACCAACTGCCCGGCTCGCGGGTCAGGGTGTGCAACTGGCCGTTGTCTTCAGTCACCCATACCACCTGGCCATCCTGCAATTTCGCCTCATAGCTCAACGCCGGCGCCATGCCTTGCAGCGCCAGGCCGCGCACGTGCTCGGCCAGCTCGGGACTGTCCACCAGCACGCCGACTTCGGTGTTCCACAGTACCGAACGCGGGTCGAAATTGAATGAACCGATAAACGACTTCTCGCGATCAAAGATCATCGCCTTGCTGTGCAGGCTCGAGTCCGAGCCTCGGAACGTACCGCGACGAAACAGGTGCGGGCCGCTGCCGCCTCCGGCATCGCCCGGTTGGCGACGCAACTCATAGAGTTTCACGCCGTGCTCCAGCAAGGCTTTGCGGTAGGGTGCGTAGCCACCGTGCACGGCAGGCACGTCCGTAGCTTCCAAAGCGTTGGTCAGCAGGCTTACGGAGACGCCCGCATCCGCGCGGCCGGTCAGGTAGACCAGGCCGGGCGGCCCCGGCACGAAGTACGCCGAGATCATCATCAGCTCGTGATTGACGCCTTCCAACTCCGGCGCCAATTGGGTGGTCAGCAGCAGCCGCGGGTCCGGCTCGGCCGTGGCCAGTACCTTGCTCGGCGCATCCCACAACGCCTGGTTCCAGGCCCAGATCAGTTCGCGGCGCCAAATATCCATGCGCGGTTGGGTCTGGTAGGTGCGCAAGCGGTTGTACAGCGCATGGTTCTGCTGGCGCGATTCGGCCAGCGAGGCTTCCAAGCGCACGCGGGCTGCGGCCAGGTCGCCTTTGGACGGGGCGTTGGAAACAAACTCATCGATGGGTTTGCTCAGCGCGCTGTTCCAGTACTGGTCGAAGCTGTGGCCCAGTTGCTCGGCCACCGGGCCCACGCTGAGCATGTCGATGTCGGTGAAGTTCAGGTTGGGCTCGGCGTCGAAATACTCATCCCCCAGGTTGCGCCCGCCCACAATGGCCACGCTGTTGTCGGCCAGCCACAGCTTGTTGTGCATACGACGGTGTTGCAGCGACAGGTTGAACAGTCGGCCCATGGCTCGCGTTACGCCCGTGCTACGCCCCAGGTGCAGGGGGTTGAACAGGCGAATCTCAATCTTGGGGTGGGCGGCGAGGGTGGCGATGATCTGGTCAAGGCCGTCGCTCGTGGTGTCGTCCAGCAGGATGCGGATGCGCACGCCCCGGTCGGCGGCCTTGAGCAGCTCGTCCACCAGCATGCGGGTGCTGATGCCGTCGTGCACGATGTAGTACTGCAGGTCGAGGCTGACCTGGGCGTTGCGGATCAGTTCGGCGCGGGCCATGAAGGCTTCGCTGCTGTTGGGCAGCAGGCGAAAGCCCGAGCGTCCTTGATAGGGCGCCGCCTGGGCCTGGATCGAGCGGCCGAATGATGATTGTGCGGCGGGCAGGGCATCGCTGGGGACGCGCGGTACATCCACCGTCGCACAGCCCCCCAGGGCCAGGGCGCCCAGCATTAAAAACGGTAAAAGCCGTCGAATCATCAAGGGCGCTGCTTCCAGTTCAGGGCGGTTGTGGGCATATGACGGCCATTTCCCGCGAAAGGTCAGTCGGCCGCCTCGGCCAGCAACTTGATTGCGGCGGCACCGACCTTGCGCACCGCGTCTTCAATCTGCGGGGTTGGCTTGGCAGCGTAGTTCATGCGCAGGCAGTTCCGGTATTTGCCCGAGGCAGAAAAGATACTGCCCACCGCCACCTGTACGCCCTGTTCCACCAGGCCACGGTTGAGCTTGAGCGTGTCGAAGCCTTCGGGCAGCTCGACCCAGAGCATAAAGCTGCCCTGGGGGCGGCTGGCCCGGGTGCCGGCTGGGAAGTAGCGGCTGACCCAGTCGATCATCAAGTCGCGATTGCGCTGGTACTGGGTGCGCATCCGCCGCAAATGCGGCTCGAAGTGCCCGCCTTTGAGAAATTCGGCGATGGCGATCTGCGGCTGGGTCGCCGTGGAGCCGGTGCTGATGTATTTCATGTGCAGCACCCGTTCCAGGTAGCGCCCCGGCGCCACCCAGCCAATGCGCAGCCCGGGCGCCAGGGTTTTCGAGAACGAGCTGCACAGCAGCACGCGGCCGTCTTCGTCGAACGACTTGATGGTGCGCGGGCGGGGGTAGCTGTAGGCCAGCTCGCCATACACATCGTCTTCGATAATCGCCACGTCAAAGCGCTGCGCCAGGGTCAGCAATGCTTTTTTGCGGGCCTCCGGCATGATGTAGCCCAGGGGGTTGTTGCAGTTGGGCGTCAGTTGGATGACCTTGATCGGCCACTGCTCCAGGGCCAGTTCAAGGGCTTCGAGGCTGATCCCGGTGACCGGGTCTGTAGGGATTTCCAGGGCCTTCATGCCCAGGCCCTTGAGGGTCTGCATGGCGCCGTGAAAGCTCGGCGAATCCACGGCAACGATATCGCCGGGCTCGCAGATGGCGTGGATGCTGGCGGACAGCGCTTCGTGGCAACCGGTGGTGATCACAATATCTTCGGCGGTCAGTTGGCAGCCCGAATCCAGTGACAGCCGCGCGATCTGTTCGCGCAGTTCCATACAGCCGAGGATATTGTCGTAATACAGGCCCGGCAGATCCTGGCGCCGGCTCACCCGTGCGAGGCTGCGCAATAGGGGTTTCATGGTGGGCGACAATACGTCTGGCATGCCACGACCCATCTGTATGACGTCTTTGCGTGGCACGGCACGAATCAGTTCGAGTACCTGGTCCCACTGGGAAATTTCCACCGGGCGCTGTGCCGGGCGACCCACTTCCGGCAGTGCCGGCAGCTCGCGACCGACGGGTACAAAGTACCCGGACTTGGGCTTGGGCATCGCCAGGCCGTTGTCCTCCAGCAGGCGGTAGGCCTGCTGCACGGTGCTCAGGCTGACCCCATGCTCCACGCTCAAGGCCCGTACTGAGGGCAAGCGGTCGCCCGGGCGGTAGAAGCCCTGCTCGATGCGGGTACCCAGCAGTTCGGCGAGGTTGACGTAAAGGGTCATGGCGGTCGCTCCCAAGAGACCAGTACAGATAGGGGGAAAATACAGGATTCAGGCGTCGATAGGCAGTATCTGTATGGATTTAATAAACACGGGTTGAATCTGTATCGCTTTTGGCTCACCGCCCATTCTAGTCACTCATGGCAACAAGCAAATGAGGGGCAGCAAAATGAGCGGTATGAGCGATGTGCGGTTGGCGTTATACAGCCAGGAACTAGAGGCCGGAGAAGAGCGGGCGAGGGCGCCGCGCAATATCAGTCGCTGGGACTTGTTCTGGCACCGCCGCCACACCCGCAAGGCATTGCTGCACCTGACTCGCGAGCAGTTGCGCGATGTCGGGCTGACCGTGGAACAGGCGCGCCAGGAAGGCCTGAAGCCGTTCTGGCGCGATTGATCAGACCAGTTCCTTGAGGCGGTGCCAGAGCATGCCCAGCGCCAGCAGCGGTGAGCGCAGGTGCTTGCCGCCCGGGAAGGTGATGTGCGGCACCTGGGCGAACAGATCGAAACGGCCCTGCTGCTGGCCGCTGATGGCTTCGGCCAGCAGCTTGCCCGCCAGGTGGGTGGCGTTGAGGCCATGGCCCGCGTAGGCCTGGGCGTAATACACATTGGGCTGGTCGGCCAACCGGCCAATCTGCGGCAGACGGTTGGCACCGATGCCGATCATGCCGCCCCATTGGTAGTCGATTTTCACGTCGGCCAGTTGCGGGAATACCTTGAGCATTTTCGGACGCATGTAGGCGCCGATGTCCTGGGGATCGCGGCCGGAATAGTGACAGGCACCACCGAACAGCAAGCGTCGGTCGGCGGACAACCGGAAGTAGTCCACCGTCACCCGCTGGTCGCACACTGCCATGTTTTGTGGCAACAGGTTATGGGCCTGCGCTTCGCTCAGCGGCTCAGTGGCGATGATGTAGCTGCCGGCTGGCAGCACCTTGCCACCCAGCTGTGGGTTGAGGTCATTCAGGTAGGCGTTGCAGGCCAGCACCAGGGTCTTGGCGCGCACGTTGCCCGAGGCGGTGTGCACGTTAACCTCGGGGCCGTAGTCGATGCGGGTCACTTCGGATTGTTCGTACAGTTTCACGCCCAATTGCTGCGCGGCAGCTGCTTCGCCGAGGGCCAGGTTCAACGGGTGCAGGTGGCCGGAACCCATGTCGATCATGCCGCCCACATAGCGGTCGGAGCCGATTACGCTGCTCATCTCGTCGGCTTGCAGTAGGCGTACTTCATGGCGATAGCCCAGGCTGCGCAGCTCGTCTGCGTCCTCGGCAAGGCCCAGCAGGTCGCGGGGTTTGTTGGCGAGGTCGCAATAGCCCCAGGTCAGGTCGCAAGGAATCTGATAACGCTCGATTCGCTCGCGCACGATCTCCACCGCTTCCAGGCCCATCAGCTTCATCTGGCGCACGCCGTCGATACCGATCACGTTGGCGAACTGGTCCAAGCCATGGCCGACGCCCCGGATCAACTGGCCGCCGTTGCGCCCACTGGCGCCCCAGCCGATCTTGCGCGCTTCCAACAGCACCACGCGCAAGCCACGCTCAGCCAATTCCAGCGCGGTGTTGAGCCCCGAAAAACCGCCGCCGATCACGCACACATCCGCCGTCACTTCACCGGCCAGCGCCGGGTAATCGGGTTGCGGCACGCTGCTGGCGGCGTAGTAGGAAGCGGTGTGCCGGGCGCTGGCGGTCATGGGGAGCATCCCTGTTTGGAAAATTTGACGCAGGATACAGCGGTCGGGCGAAGCTGTCTCACCGCAGGCTTTTGCGGCAGAATCCACGCCTATTCGCCGTTCGGTACGTGTTTCGATGAGTTGCAACAGTCAGAAAATCAGCGCGCTGCGCCGTCAGATCCCATCGTTCGAGTGCGTCCCGGGTTGCCACGACTGCTGTGGGCCGGTGACCACCTCGCCCGAGGAAATGTCGCGCCTGCCACGCAAGACCGCTGCCGAGCAGGATGCGGCCATGGACGCGCTGAACTGCGTGCATCTGGGGCCAAACGGCTGCACGGTGTATGACGAGCGCCCGCTGATCTGCAGGTTGTTCGGCACCACCAAGACGTTGCCTTGCCCCAATGGGCGGCGGCCCGTGGAGCTGATTCACCCGCGGGTGGAGAAACAGATCCACGAGTACATGGCCAGCACTCGGCAAGTGCTGGTTTAACTCGGTTAATGTGGGAGCTGGCTTGCCTGCGATGGCGGTGGGTCAGTCACCACCGCTATCGCAGGCACGCCAGCTCCCACATTTGACCCAGTTGTGTCAGTTGGTTAATCGGGAATCGGCAGGTTCAGGCTCTCCTTCACCTCTTCCATCACGATGTAGCTCTTGGACTCCCGCACATGGGGCAACTTGAGCAGGATGTCACCCAGCAATTTGCGGTAGGACGCCATCTCGGAAATCCGCGCTTTCACCAAGTAGTCGAAGTCGCCTGACACCAGGTGGCACTCCAGCACGTGGGGCAGTTTCAGCACGGCGCGGCGGAATTCTTCAAAGGTGTCGCCAGACTTGTAATCGAGGCTGATCTCGACAAATACCAGCAAACTGCCCTTCAAATGCTGCGGGTTGAGCCGTGCGTTGTAGCCCATGATGATCCCTTCGCGTTCCAGCCGACGGACCCGTTCGGTACACGGCGTGGTGGACAGCCCGACCTTTTCTCCCAGTTCCGTGAACGAGATTCGCCCATCGGTTTGCAGGATGCGCAGGATGTTGCGGTCGATCTTGTCCAGCTCCCGCTTGGTCTGGGTGTTGGTACGCATAGGGGATACGCCTCTGTGAAAAGGGTTTTTGCCGAGAATTGTCGCCAAATATAGGCAGTTATATAGTGAAATGCACTGGCGATTGCTTTTTATACTGCGCACATCATTGCTCGAACAACACACGTCGGCGGTCAAGCCGCGATGAGGATATAAAAATGCGCGTTCTGGTCTTGGGTAGCGGCGTCATTGGTGTGACCAGTGCCTACTATTTGGCGCGGGCTGGCTTTGAAGTCGTCGTGGTCGACCGTCAGCCTGCCGCTGCCATGGAAACCAGTTTCGCCAACGCCGGCCAGGTGTCCCCAGGCTATGCCTCGCCATGGGCCGCGCCGGGTGTGCCCCTCAAGGCTATCAAGTGGCTGCTGCAACGCCACGCCCCGCTGGCGATCAAGGCCACGGCCGATATTGATCAATACTTGTGGATGGCGCAGATGCTGCGTAACTGCACCGCCAGCCGCTACGCGGTGAACAAGGAGCGCATGGTGCGCCTGTCCGAGTACAGCCGCGATTGCCTCGACGAACTGCGCGCCGAGACCGGCATCGCCTACGAAGGCCGCAGCCTCGGCACCACCCAACTGTTCCGCACCCAGGCCCAGCTCGATGGCGCCGCCAAGGACATCGCCGTATTGAAAGAATCCGGGGTGCCGTTCGAGCTGCTCGACCGCGCCGGTATCGCCCGTGTTGAGCCAGCCTTGGCCAGTGTCACCGATATCCTCGCCGGTGCCCTGCGCCTGCCCAACGACCAGACCGGCGACTGCCAGATGTTCACCACCCGCCTGGCCGACATGTGCAGGCAACTGGGCGTGGAGTTCCGCTTCGAACAGGACATCCAGCGCCTCGACTACGCTGGCGACCGCATCAACGGTGTGTGGATCGACGGCAAGCTGGAAACCGCCGACCGCTACGTGCTGGCTCTTGGCAGCTACTCGCCGAAGTTGCTCAAGCCGTTGGGGATCAAGGCCCCGGTGTACCCGCTCAAGGGCTACTCGTTGACCGTGCCGATCACCAACCCAGCGATGGCCCCCACCTCGACCATTCTCGACGAAACCTACAAGGTCGCGATCACCCGTTTCGACAACCGCATCCGCGTGGGTGGCATGGCTGAAATTGCCGGTTTTGACCTGTCGCTTAACCCGCGTCGGCGTGAAACCCTGGAGATGATCGTCAACGACCTTTATCCTCAGGGCGGCGATTTGACTGAAGCCACTTTCTGGACCGGCCTGCGCCCGACCACACCCGACGGCACACCGATTGTCGGCGCCACCCCGTTCAAGAATCTGTTCCTCAATACCGGCCACGGCACCCTCGGTTGGACCATGGCCTGTGGCTCTGGCCGCTTGCTGGCTGACCTGATGGCGAAGAAAACCCCGCAGATCAGCGCCGAAGGCCTCGATATTTCCCGTTACGGCAACCACCAGGAGTCCGCAAAACATGTCAATCCAGCGCCAGCTCACCAATGAGCGCATGAGCCAG
>Ga0157375_10006354_pt1 | contig 10297 bp, 7 predicted proteins | sample M35metaG_FD_115311 | JGI IMG/M metagenome (GOLD analysis project Ga0157375, IMG submission 115311) | Miscanthus rhizosphere microbial communities from Kellogg Biological Station, Michigan, USA - M3-5 metaG | ecosystem: Host-associated > Plants > Roots > Rhizosphere > Soil | place: USA: Michigan... | reverse complement strand
TTGATCTGGGTCCAGTGGCTCCCCTCATCGAGCGTGTAGTACAGGCCATTGCCCGTGCCCGCGAAAAGTAATCCCGCGGCGTTGGGATCGTCCGTGACGGTGCGGACATAGGACAGTTCGTGCTTGGGCAGATTGCCGCTGATTTGCTTCCAGCTCTTGCCAAAGTCCGTGGTCTTGTAAATAAACGGATCGCGGTTATCGACCAGGTGCAGATCCACGGCGACATAGGCGCTGCCGGCATCGAAGCTCGACGGCGCGATACTGGTAATCGTACCGTCCGGAGGCAAGCCGGGCAGGCGCTGGCTGACGTTCGACCAGTGGGCCGCGCCATCCTGGGTGATCCAGATCTGACCATCGTTGGTGCCAGCCCAGATCAGGCCTTGCTTAATTTTGGAAGGCGCGATGGCGAAAACCACGCTGCCATAGAACTGTCCGAGGTTGTCGCCCACTAATCCGCCGGAGGCAGCGATGCGCGCCCTGTTATTGGTGGACAAATCCGGACTCACCTCCGACCAGGTTGCGCCCGCATCGGTGGTCCTGAAGATCACCTGGCAGCCGTAATACACGCTGTTGTGATCGAAGGGGTCGACGGCAATCGGGGAGGTCCAGTGGCAGCGATACTTGAGTTTGTCGGGTGGTGAGTCCAGGGTCATCTTCCACGGGCTGACCGTGTGCGCTTCCTTGTAGCGGGCATCCCAGCGCGTAACCTTATTGCCGTAGCAAGTCGCCCAAACGATGTTCGGGTCTACGGTGTCAGGAATGGTGAAGCCCGACTCGCAGCCCCCCATATGACGGTCCCAACCCGTTTCGCGAGAATCGTACGATACGCTCGGGCCGCGCATGTTCCCGTCATCCTGCATATTGCTGTAAAAATAGTAGGGAATCTGATTGTCCACAGCCACGTGGTACATCTGCCCGATCGGTAGAGTGACGCGGTGAAAGCCGCGCCCGTGGACGGAGGTGATGATCAGGCCCGCGTCGTCGGTGACTACGAATCGATCGGCATTGGACGAATCTATCCAGATGTCGTGCGTATCGCCTCCCCAACGGACCTCATGGAAGTTCTCGCCGCCGTCCAAGGATTGCCAAAAGGAACTGTTTGCGACCAAAACTTCGTTGTCGTTACTGGGCGAAACTGCAAGCCGAATGTAATAGCCCGCGCGGCCAATCAGGGCGCGCTGGGAATTGATTCGTCGCCATTTCTCTCCACCGTTATCGGAGCGCCAAACCGAGCCTTGGTCCTTGGTTTGAATGAGCGCGTAGATGCGTTGGGGGTTGCTGGGAGCGATGGCGACATCAATCTTGCCCAGCGGCGACTTTGGCAGTCCGTGCTCTTCGATTCGCGTCCACTTATTGCCGCCATCGTGGGAAATGTAGATGCCGCTACCGGGCCCTCCGCTGAGCTCGCCCCAGGTATGCATTTCCACCTGCCACATACCGGCTATCAGCGTGTGAGGATTGTGCGGGTCCATGGACAGACCTGAACAGCCTGTTCTTTCGTCCGCAAATAGCACGCGTTCCCAGTTCTGACCGCCATCCATGGTGCGGAAGACGCCGCGCTCCTGCTGCGGGCCTGTCATGCGACCCAAGACGCAGGCAAATACAACGTTGGGATTGGTGGGGTGGACGATGATGCGGCCGATGCGACCGGATTTCGGCAATCCCATGTTAGTCCAGTTCTTTCCTGCATCGAGCGACTTGTAGATGCCGTTGCCCATGACGTCGATGTCACGGATCGCCCATGCCTCGCCGGTGCCCGCCCAAACCGTGTTTGGCTCCGACGGAGCGACGGCCAGAGAGCCGATGGCAGCCGCAGACTGCTTGTCGAAAACAGGTTCCCAGCGGTTGCCACCGTCCACCGATTTGAATACGCCTCCGGATGCCGCGCCGGCGTAGTACGTGCTCGGATCGCCGGCAATGCCTGCTACGGAAGCTATGCGATTGCCGACTCTGGGGCCCACAAAGCGAAATTTGAAGTCGCTCTCGTGATCATCATCGGCAGCCGTTGCAATTGCGACCCCGCTAAGAGCCAGCAACGTCAATAGGCAATATTTCGCCGCGGATTTATTCATCGTCGACCTCATATATCTTTTCGTTGCCGGATTGCTGCCCGCGAGGGACTGATTGCCTTGTTGTTCTCACTCCCCGGGTCGCGCAAGCATACCGCCCCTGCGCGCAGTATGCCGGGGGTGTTGATATCCCCGCCCACAGGCTGCCTGCGGTGCGGCAAGAGGTGCCGGCAAAAGTCGGTGCCCCGAGCTTATGGATTAGTCAAAATAGGTGCGGTTCCGGCAAATGTTCGAGAGCGCGCGAAGCGCGTGCCGCTTGCTACAATGGCCAATTCCACTGATATTTTTCTTTGGCGCAATGAGCCGTGCGGTGACCCCATGTATCTTGCGTGTTCACCGGATGCCGGGCTTTTCGTATGGTGATTGGTCCTTTTAGCCTGGCTCCTGCCTTGCGTCATAGCGTGACCCTTATCGCCCTCGCGGTTCTAGGCGGCGGGGGTGTCGCCCGGGCCGTGGAACCGACCTATTCCGGCGCCCCAGCAAGTACGCTGCCCGTTTCCGCCGTCGCTGCCCGCGTCGACCAGGCACCGCGGATGGATGGCACGCTCAGCGATCCTCTGTGGCAGCAGGCCGTCCCGCTAACAAACTTTCGCCAGCGGGAGCCGCACGAAGGTGAGCCACCAACGGAGCGCACCGAAGTAAGGATCATCTACACGCGCCAGGCAGTCTACTTTGGAGTCCACTGCCTGGACTCGGAGCCCAGCGGCATTGTCGCGTCCGAATTGCGGCGCGATGCGAGCCAGGAGCTCGACGATTATTTCGAGATTATTGTCGACTCCGACCACGACCGAAGAAATGCCCATGTCTTCCAAGTCAATCCCCTGGGCACGCAGCGCGATAGCCTGATCACGGAGGAGCATCGTTCGACCGACGGAAATGGGGACGGCGAGCCTGGTTGGGACGGCGTCTGGCTTTCCGAGGCACGCGTGCAGGCGGACGGCTGGACAGCAACGATCATGATTCCGTTTGCGACACTGAACGTGCGCCATTCCGATACTGCCGTGTGGGGCCTCAACTTCAAGCGCTTCATTCGTCGTAAGAACGAAGAAATGCTTTGGACTTCGTGGCTACGCGTAGAGGGCGCCAACCGGATCAGTCGTGCAGGAGAACTGCAAGGGCTGAATGACGTCGGCGGCGGCCGCGTGGTCGTAATCAAGCCCTACTTGCTTGCGGGATATGACTCGCTTTCGCAGTCGGCAACACAGGCCGGGCTGCAGCCCGGCGGCAATGCGCTGCTCACGGGCGGAGTAGATGCGCGCGTCGGACTGGGCTCCAGCATGGTGGCGAACTTTACGGTCAATACGGACTTCGCCGATGCCGATGTCGACATCAACCAGTTCAACCTCACTCCCTACCGCCTGTTCTATCCCGAGAAGCGCGCTTTTTTCCTTGAGAACACCGGAATATTTTCCTTTCCGCTGGGAGCGGCCTCGCCAGATAACTTGTTTTTCAGCCGCAACATCGGCATTGACTCCTACACCGGGCAGGAGGTGCCTATCAATGCCGGCGCCAAGATTACGGGTGCCCTGGGCGACTACCAGCTCGGGCTGCTAGCGATCGGAACGCGCCAGCAGGACACCAATCCCGAAGCCAGCTTCGGCATTGCGCGGGTGAAGAGGGCGTTTGGTGGCGGTTCGTACGTGGGCGCCATCGCCATGACGAAGCGGTCGGGCGACTTCGACGACCGCTACAACAGTTACAATCAGGTCGAGGGTATCGACACCCGCTGGGTCGTGTTGCCGAACCTGCGGGTCAGGGGTTTTCTGGTGCAATCGCGTAGCCCCGGCGTCAACTCCGGCCAATCAGCATGGGGCGCGCTCGTGTTCTACGAAAACAACCATGCCGAGGTCTGGTGGGATCATCGCTTCTACGGAGCGAATTTCAATCCCGAAGTCGGCTTTCTGGCGGTGTCGAACTGCATTTGTGACTTCGCCAGCCTCAACCTGAAGGCGCGCCCGCAGGCCATGAACCTGCGCGAGATCGGCTTTGAGAACTCCGTGCAGCGTGCGCTTTACACCGGCGGCCTCATGCAGTCCGAGGAGGTATTAAGCACATTTCGCGCCACGCTCAACAACGGAGCGTACACCGATGATGACCTCGTGTCTGTGAATACCCAGAGGCTAATCGAGCCGTTCAACATCTACAAGAATGTCTTTATCCCAGTGGGTGAGTACCGTTATCTGAGGCACCAGATCGCTGTTGGCTCACCCAAAGATAAGAAGATGATCGTTGAGGTCCGAGAAGTGTTCGGTGGCTATTACGACGGGACGCTCGATAGCACTCACCTGGCGGTCAGCTATCGCGTGAGCCCACGGCTGTTGCTGGATTTAGCGCAGGACTGGAATCGATTCCGGCTGCCCCAGCCTGGCGGACATTTCATGGTGTCCATAGGCAGCCTGCAGGCCAACTATTCGTTTTCACGCTTCCTAACCGCGAGCGCATTGCTGCAGGTCGATACCGCGTATGACAGACCAATCGGCGCGAACTTCAAACTGCGCTGGACGTATCGGCCCGACAGTGATGTTTATCTCATTTACACGTCGGGCACGCATCTCGCCAATGTCGTCGACGACAATCCGCCGCAGTACTACGAACGCAAGTTCGTACTGAAGTGGACCTATTCTTGGGCGCCCTAAAAAGGGTGGCCGTGAGTTGAGCGGGAGCGCCGCGCTTCAACTTTTGTCAGTCGGCGGTACGGCATAGCCCAATGAATGTGCCGAGCGACGCCACCACAGGTACGCCGGCAGACCCAGCGCCATGAGCAACAGGCCCCAGAGCGATTCGATAGGTCGCACGCTCAGGGTGTTGCAGACGAATGCGAACGCCATGAGGATGAATGCGATAGGCGTCCACGGGTAGCCCCAGACTCGGTAAGGTCGGGGCTGATCGGGTCGCCTGCGGCGTAATACGAACACCGCCGCACCGGTCGCGACATGAAAGGTGAAAGTGGCAAATATCACATAGGTCCCGAGTTGTTCATACGTCCCGGAGAAAGCCAACACAATTGACCAGGCGGCCTGAGCAACAATGCAGTTGCTCGGAGTGCGGTGCACCGGGTGGATCTTTGCCAGCGCGCGGAAAAAGAGCCCGTCCTGCGCCATCGGCAGATAGATCCGCGCCGCGGTGAGGACATTGGCGGATAGGCATCCAAAGACCGAAACGAAGACCGCTAGAGTCACGAGGACTGCGAATTTCGATCCAAAGAGTGTCGTGGCTGCTGCTGCGCCGATGCCACCGGACTGTCCCAAGTCGTGCAACGGCATTGCGCGCATGTAGACCAAATTGACCAGAATATAGAGTACTGCCACGAACAAAGTGCCGAGCAACATCCCGCGCGGGAGGTTCCGGCTCGGGTCGCGCATTTCCCCGGCACAGAAGGTCGCTGAATACCAGCCGTCGTAGCACCACAACACGCCTATCATCGCCAGGCTGATCGCACGTACCAGGTCGTGCTCCGGGAGTGGCGCGTGCCAGGGCGTTTGCACAGCGGGGGCGACCGCCAGGCCGAAGCCCGCCAGCGCCAGCAGAGAGGCGATCTTGACGATCGTGATCGCGTTTTGCACCAACGACCCCTCGCGCAAGCCGACGTAGTTCACCGCGCTCAGCAAGATAATGGCGATTGCGGCGCCGATTTGGCTGCCAGAAACCTGCAAGGAGGTAAGCCCAAGCGGTACCGACGCAATCACATGGGACGATCGGAAGAAGGGTAGGAAGGCTCCAAGGCATTCCGCGCTCGCAACCGCGAGGTAGGCAATCGAGCCGCATTGCATTACCAGGAACGACGTCCATCCAAACAGGAAGCCATACAGGGGGCCGTAAGCCTCCTTCAGATAGTGATACTGCCCGCCGGCCTTCGGGAACATGGTCCCCAGCTCTGCGTAAGTAACGACGCCCGCGAGTGTGAGCAGCCCGCCCACGCACCAGAGGCCGATGAGCAGGGCAGGTTGGGGCATCTCGCGCGGCGGGATGCTGGCGGCGATGTAGATCGCGGAGCCCACAATTATCCCGAAGGTAATTAGCGAGACGTCCCACGTCCCTAACCCTCGCACCAGCGTGGGAGCCTGCGGTGATTGCATATCTACCCCCGACCCTACCGAAAGTTTGCCTCGGCATTCTAGGGCAACGATGGTCTTCCATGCGGCCAGTCTGCAACTGTAGAAGCGGCGGCTAGCTGATCTAGAATTGGCCATGGCCTATTCACCCGACAATGCGCCTCTCTTGCTGTGGCTGACGCCCGCGCTGCTCGCACTGCTGCTCTATGGCCTCGGGCAGGGCTTCGTGAAAATGTGGATCACGGAGGTGCCGCCGGCGCGTTTCTGCTTGTACTTCGCCTGCGCGCGCGCGGTGGTCATGTCTTGTTACTTCCTGGCCAATCCGCACACCCCAGTGTTCGCGGAAGAGGGCCGTCGCGTGCTCCTTATAGGCGTGCTCGCCTATCTGCTCGACGGCACGGGATGGATCTTGTACTTCCAGTCGATCATTGCCGGTCCCATCACGATCGTCGGGACGCTGTCGGCCGCGTATCCTGCGCTCACGATCGTATTTGCCCATTGGTTTCTGGGCGAGACCCTGTCACCCGCGCAGTATGTTGCAGTGGTTCTGGTTATCGGCGGGTGCATTGGACTGGCCTATCAGCCGGAAAGTGCTGCCAACAAAGTGAGCGGCAGGGCCTGGATTCCGCTCGCGTTTGCGGCCCTGGTGCTGTGGGGCGCGTCTAACACGGTCGTCAAGTACGACTACAGCCTCGGTGCCACTGACGCCAACATGTCGCTCTATAGTGTGTTCGGCGCACTGCTCACCTTGGGCGCCTATGGCTTATTGAGGGGTCGCGCCGGCACGCACACTTTGGTGGAGTGGACGCGTTCGTTCCTGCCCATGGGGATGATGGCGGCCGGCGATCTCGGTGTGCTGATCGCCAGTCGCTATGGACAAATATCCATTGTCACGCCCCTTACCGCCGCGTACCCATTGGTGACCCTGGCATTCGCTTCGCTCGTCTTGCGAGAGCGCATCACGCTGTTGCAATGGAGCTGCGTCGTCGCAATCCTGGCGGGCATGTATTTGTGTACGGCCTGAAGCCGATAGACCGGATCGCGATGCCTGCCAAGCTTGGCAAGCGGGGGCAATGGCGAGCTCGGAAGTAACCTTTATAGGTTGGCGGCGAGAGTTGCCCGATAAGCTTGCAGTTCACGCTCATATCGAGCCCGATCGCGCTCAAGGTTCGTTATTTCCACCTCGGTGCGCCCTTTTTGCTCCGCCAGCTGCTTGGTCTGGACAAGGGCGTGCGCCCGATCCTCGGCCGTGGAGTCGGTAGCGACCAGCACCGCCCCGCTGCTTACCATGTCCTGCTCGATACGATCCAATTCATCGTGCTTATACGCCAGCTGCCGTGACGCATTTGAAGCGCGCTGCTCTAGTGTGTATAGCTGGCGGCCGGAGTAATAGGATGCGAGGAAGTTGTGCTCCAGCGGAACCGGGCAAACTCCCTGATAAGTTTCACCACGCGCGCCGACTCGGAATCCATTGGCCGCCTGGCAGTATTCCTTCAGACCCATCTCGCGCCCGGCCTGATACGCGCTGAGATCTGTTCCGACGCCATGCTTGGCACAGGCCTGCCGATAATGAGCAATATGGCTGCCGGGCAAGCCCGCAACTCCATCCTCGTAGCCTACGCTGCGCCAATCGAGGACACTGCATTCTTCGGCGCTCATGCTCGTGCACGCAGAAAGCAAGACAGTGACCAGGACAAGGCTCGCGCCTAATGCTGGGATTCGTAAACTAAGATTCGTGTACCGCATGGGACCGCAATTCCGTGAAGCTTAGGGTGCGAGTCACTCTCGCGCCGATCACCCTAGCCCTGTGGCCTGCCTTGCAATGTGCCCCCCGTCACAAAGTGCGGATCGCCGAATGGTGATCAGGTCATATCGCCATTATTTAGGGCGTCTGCCGGACAGCTGGCCCACGCTGGCCGTGGTGCCTCGCAACGCCTGATGCGTCAGGCGACGACCTCGCTTACGGGGCGCGTGGGATTCGGTACCGGGCTGTTGACTCAAATGCTCGTCCCCACGCTGCCCGTAGTCTGTGGAGGAGCTAAGAAGGGGAGAGGCGCGAGCCCAAATCGTCAGGGGAACGGCGTGCGGCGCCCGCTCGAGCAGCCTGCGTTAGCTGGCTTCGGCTACCTCGGCAGTCCGCTTTACGATTATTTGACCGTGTAGCGCTTGCCTTCCATGCACGCGGAAAAAGCCTTGTTGTATGTTGCTTTTTGCTGTGCCACCGATGCTTGCGCCTGTTGCTGCTGATTGGCAGCTGCCTGTTGCTGCTGATTGGCCGCGTCCTGCTGCGCTTGACGCTTGGCGGACCTTCCTGCCATCAGACCAGCCGTTGCGCCGATCGCCGCACCCTTACCGGTATCCCCGGCAATAGCCCCGATCGCCGCCCCGCCAGCCGCACCTCTAACGGCCCCTCGCGCACCCGCGCCGGAACCAGCGGTGGCAGGATCTGCGGTCGGCTGAGGCGCTGATGTTTGTGGCTTGATCGCCATCGGATCAATGCCTGTTTGGGATTTTGCCCAACCGAAGCAGGTGGTTTCGTCATTTGATTGCTGCTGGGGCGTCTGGTTGTTGGCCGGAAACACGAACACACCGAGGCTGGAGGACAGCGTGCTCTGCGCGCCGGGCTGCTGGGCAGCCACTACTCCACTGAGGAGCGCGCCGGTGACTGCGATCAATAATATGGGTCTATACATTTTAAGTTACTCCAATCCTATGCCGTTCGAACATCAATTGAAGCGTTGTCAGTGTCTCTCGGCCCGGTTCCTATGATACGTCGCTGGAATTGGCCTATGTTTACGCTATCTTAGCATCCCCAAGCCCGAGCGGGCTTGATCTGGCGCTTATCGTTGGACCACAGTACCGATACGTCCTGGTGAGCTCAAGAATTAACGCTTATGGCTAGCGAGAAGACCGGCCCCAGTTTGAAAGAAAAGGCCATGGAGGAACTTCGCAAGTTTTGGGCCATTGCGATTTACCTTTCCGTGATGTTGGCGGCTTTTGCCTGGTACCAGCGATTTGTGCTTGCTGACTCAGGTGTCAGCTACTTTCACTACGGCGCGGCGCTTGTCGAGGCTCTAATTCTTGCCAAGGTGATTTTGATTGGGCAGGCACTGGGTCTGGGGCGCCGGTTTGAGGGGTCGCGACTGATTGTCCCCGTCATGGTTAAGTCCGTGTTGTTTGCGATTTTCACTGCTGTCTTTGCTCTGGTCGAGCACCTAATCGAGGGATTGCTGCACCACGAAACCTGGAACCAAATTGGGGCGGGAATGGTGAGCGCAGGCCAAAGCGTGATCTTGGCGCGCACCGTCATGGTTGTCGTGACGCTTGTCCCTTCTTCGCTTTCTGGGAAGCCAATCGTGTGCTGGGCGACCAGAAGTTGTTCTACTTGTTTTTTCGCAAGCGCTCTGCCTGATTTCCGGGGGCCGTGCCAGCGGCGAATGCTGACACCGGACAGGACCTCTCCAGCGATAGTCCCGTTCGCAAATGCCATTCATCCGTTGCTGAACTTGGGCGAGGGTCAATCGTCAAAAGGACGAGCAACCGACGATGAACAATCTACAAGCTTTGACCCGAGCGCAACTGGCTCGGCACATCCGAAATCATGTCGCATCCCAGCTCTACGATGATTCGGGAGTCGATTCGGAGGGCGTCGGGACGGCCATTTACTCACTGTCCGATCCGCGCGATATCCGCAGGATACGTTACATAGGTCAGACCCGGGCTCCCAGGCGGCGGTTGCTGCAGCATCTGGCAGCGGCGCGGCTGTGGCTTCCCGATGAGCGCCCATGGTGGATCAAGTCGCCGAAGCTTTTGCCGCTTTATACCTGGATCCGAGAGTTGTACCGCCATGAGTACCGTCTGCCGGTGATGGTAATTAACTCATGGGCGGCAACGTCCCCCGAGGCCCGTATGGCGGAGCGTCTCCAGATATACGAAGGTTTGGCGCGGCAGCTGCCGCTTCTGAATATCGAAGCACAGACTGTCGGCAGTCAGATCCCACTGAGCTTTATGCCGACATTGCCAGGAAGTTAGGAACTGGGGACTGTGCGTGATCGGGCGAGCCGGCGGTTACCGGTGCGCGGCAGGGAGCTCTTTGCCATCCTTGCGATATGCCGGTGGGCTATAGAAGTTCAAAGTACGCAGCATCGCGCGCCCGGTGTTTTTTACTTCGTGGTC
>Ga0157375_10006348_pt1 | contig 10303 bp, 7 predicted proteins | sample M35metaG_FD_115311 | JGI IMG/M metagenome (GOLD analysis project Ga0157375, IMG submission 115311) | Miscanthus rhizosphere microbial communities from Kellogg Biological Station, Michigan, USA - M3-5 metaG | ecosystem: Host-associated > Plants > Roots > Rhizosphere > Soil | place: USA: Michigan... | reverse complement strand
GTGGTGCGGTACTTCATGGTGGCCTCCGCGCCTTCGCCCATCCAGATTCTCGCCGCCTGGCCGCCTCCCTGGCTGCGCCGGCCTTCCGGCGGGTACTTCGAGTAGCGCACGGCGGCTTGCGCCTTCTCGACCGTATCGACCGTGGGCATGATAATTCCCAGCAAACCGATGTCAGTGGCATGTTGAATGGAGCTTTCCAGTTCGTCCGCGATCCGCACCATCGGCGTGGCCACCGAGTGCGGACAAGCCGCGATCATTTTTTCGAGGTCGGCCCAGGTCATGGTGCTATGCTGCATCTCAAACCAAACGAAGTCGTAGTGCTTGGCGACTTCGCAGTAGAGTGCGGAGTCGGGCCTGCCGACCGTGTAGCTGGAGAGGGTTTTGCCATCCAGAAGTTTTTGTTTGGCGTTGTTGTAAAGTTTCGGCGGCGCGGTGGCCTGAGCCTGCGCCGGCGTCGATACGCCGATCGTAAGCCCGGCCAACAACGCGTACCCGAGTGTTTTCGCGATTTCAATTCTCATGAAGGGTCTCCCTGGGGATTTGTACCATACCCCGCGACGCGTTGGCTACCCGGGTCACCGCTCGATGGCCGGCGCAGCGCTTTCGCGACAACATCTCAACCTGTGAGTTATACTAAAATATAACTGAAGGAGAAGTGCGGTGCACACTACGAATCTTCGCAAGGTCGGCGGCTCAGTCATGCTGGCCGTCCCGCCCGCGCTGCTCGATATACTGCAGCTACAAGCGGGCGCCACTGTTGGCATTGCGGTTGAAAGGGGACGGATCATCGTGGAGCCGCGGCAGCGCCGGCGCTATACCCTGAAGGAGCTGCTCGCCAAATGCGATTCCAAGGCGCCACGTCCGCGAGGAAAAGCCAGGAGGCAAGAGCAAGAATGGCTCGATAGCAACCCCGTGGGCGGCGAGCTCATTTGATGAAGCGCGGTGAAATCTGGCTCGTCAGTCTCGATCCTGCGTCGGGACACGAGCAAAAAGGCCGGCGTCCGGTGCTGATCATCTCGCCGGAAGCCTTCAACCGGATCACGAAGCTCCCGGTAGTTCTCCCGATCACGAGCGGCGGAAATTTCGCGCGGACGGCGGGTTTCGCCGTGCCTTTGACGGGAGCCGGAACCAAAACGACGGGAGTCGTCCGCTGCGACCAGCCCCGTACTCTCGATTTAGCCGCGCGCGGCGGTAGGAAACTCGAAAGCATTCCCGACGCGGTGATGGATGAGGTGCTGGCGAGGGTATCACCAATCTTCGAGTAGGCGGCTCGCGATTTACAGCGTGGCACAATTTCCGCTTGCCGGTGTCTAGCGCGACGCCAGGCAAATCGCGCGCATTTTCCGCACCCTTACTATGGAAACGCATCCTCCGGCTCGCCGTTTTGGTCGACTCTATACGCGATCGAATTGATTTTTAGAGGCTTGTCGGGAAACACGACGCACCATTCCGCACATCACTTGTTATTCGCTTTCTAGCGCTCCGTCGCCACTGCCGTTGCGATATGCTTTAGGTGTTAAAGTGGCCGCCGTGGGAGGTTCCATGAGTCTCCGCGAACAACTTCACGCCTACATTGCGCAACTGGAGCAACGTCTGCGCTGGAATACTGTGTTGCGCGGCTTGGCCATCTTCATGGGTAGCGCTCTGGTGGCCACGCTGGTGCTGGTCACCATCGCCAATGCGCTCGCTTTCTCTCATGGCAGTGTCACGGCCGCGCGCTTCGGACTCATTCTGATTCTGGCCGCTGCCGCAGCCGCCGGGTTGGCTCTGCCCTTGCGCCGCCTGACCCGCCGCCGCGCGGTCGAGACCGCCGAAGCCGCTTTCCCGCAATTCGAGCAGCGGCTCACCACTTTCGCCGAGCGCGATGGCCGCGATCCCTTCATCGAATTGCTGGCTGCGGACACGCTCCACGTCGCGCAATCCGCCGAGCCCAAGCTTCTGGTCACGGACCACCGCCTTCAGTTCTCGCTCGGCACCGCTCTCGGAGCCTTGGCTATCTTGATTTGGATGATCGCTGCCGGACCTGGTTTTCTGGGTTATGGCGCGTCGCTGTTGTGGACCGGTCCACATTCCAACAAGCCTGCGCTGTACGATCTGCGTGTGACTCCCGGCGACGCCGTCGTGCGCCGCCACGCCGACCAATTGGTTTCGGCGCTGCCGATCGGCTTGCAGTCGCCCAGCGTCAAGTTGTATGCACGCTTCCAGAGTTCCGCGAAGTGGGAGGCGATTGCGATGCAGCCTCAGGCGGCCGGAAATTTCGCGGGCGGCTATCAATTTCTATTTGCAGGATTGCCCGAGGGCGTCGAATACTATGTCACCGCCGGAGCGATGGAGTCGAAACACTTCAACATTCGCGTCAGCGATCTGCCGGCGGTGAAGCAGATTCGCGTCACCTATCATTACCCAGCTTGGACCGGTATGCCGTCCGAAATCGAAGAACGCGGCGGCGATCTGCGCGCCGTCATCGGCACGCAGGCGGAGCTCGACGTCACCACCGACCGTCCTCTTCAGGGCAGCCAGATTCAGCTCGACAACGGACAGCGGATTCAGCTCAGTGGCGGACAGAATAACGTCTATCACGGCACGGTCAAGATGGATCAGGACGGGGCCTATCACATCGCGGGCGTTGCCGAAGGTCAGCCGGTTCGCGTAAGCGAGGATTTTTTCATCGAGGCTCGCAAGGCTGATCCGCCGCAGATTTCCTTGGCGCGGCCCAGCCGCGGCGATTATCGCGCGAGTCCCATCGAAGAGGTGACGATTGCCGCCAAGGCGAGCGACGAGTTCGGCCTCAGTGGCGTCACGCTGCATTATTCGATCAATGGCGGCGCCGAGACTATAGTGGACCTCCTCAAGCAGCGCGGAAAGAAACAGGCGGATGGATCGGCGACGATATCTCTCGAAGACTTCAAGCTGGTTCCGGGAGATCTGGTGAGTGTCTACGCCACCGCGAAGGACGCCAACTCCGAAAACCACACCGACATGATCTTCATACAGGCCGAGCCGTTTGAACGCGAGTTTTCGCAATCGCAGGCGGGCGGTGGAGGAGGCGGCGGTGGTGGTGGCGGAGCCGATCCGTCAGAACAAATTTCGCAGCGCGAGAAGGAAATCATTGCCGCCACTTTCAAACAGAATGGCGATAAGCACGCGACCCAGCAGCAGGCCGCCGACATTTCCAAGCTGCTGTCGCAATCCCAGACCACGTTGCACGATCAGGCGGTGACGCTTTCCGGCCGCTTGCAGGCGCGCGAACTGACCAATGAAGTGCAGGCCATCAGCGATTTCCAGAAAGCCATGCTCGCGGCTTCTTCCGCCATGGAGCCTGCCGCGCAACAATTGCAGCAGCAGAAATGGAAGGACGCCATCCCGAACGAGCAGAAGGCTCTGCAGTTGCTCCTGCGCGCCGAAGCCACGTTCCGGCAAATTCAGGTCGCGTTCGGAGGGGGCGGCGGTGGCGGTGGGGGTAGCGGCGCGGCGCGCGATCTGGCGAGTCTCTTCGACCTCGAACTCGATACCGAGAAAAATCAATACGAGACGCGGCAGAGTGCACAAAGTAGCGCCGAACAAAGAGCTCAGGAAGTCGACGACGCTCTGAAGAAACTCGACGAACTGGCTAAGCGCGAAGAAGATTTAGCCCAGCAGCAACGTAATGGGCAGCAAACCGCCGAACAAAAGTGGCAGCAGGAGATGTTGCAGCGCGAGGCGGAACAGCTCCAGCGTCAGATGGAGCAAAGCCTGGGTAAGAGTGGCCAAAGTGGCCAGCAGGGGAAGTCGAGCCAAAGCAGTGCGCAAGCGGGCAGCTCGTCTTCCAGCAGCGCCAGCGGCCAATCGAACAGTCAGGATAAGGGTGGGGCCAGCAATCCACAGCAGTCCGCAGACCGATCCGCTGACGACCGCCAACAGTCCGCGCAGAAAGCGCTTGACCGCCTGCGCCAGGCCAACGAAGACATGCGTCGCGCGGCCTCGCAGAGCGCCAGCGCAGCCGACTACCGTCGCGCCGCCGAGCGCTTGCGTGAAGCCACCGATCTGCTAGGCGGTGTCGAGCAACATGACGCCGCCAGCCGCGTCAACTCGATGGCGCAGACTGCAGATCAGTTAGCGGCCGAGCAAAAGAAGCAAGCGGATCGGGTGCGTGACTTGATGGCTCAGCAGACCGCCGCTCGCGCTGCGGGCCAACCGCCGAAGCCTCCTACGCCGCAGGAAATTGACAAGATGGTCAACGAGCGCCAAAAGGTGAGCGACAATCTCGGGCACCTTACCCAGCAAATGCGCGACGCGGCGCGCGAGTTTGCGTCGACGCAGCCGGGAGCCTCCAACAAGTTGCGGGGGGCGCTCAGTGGCATGGATGAAAATAATCTTGGCACTCGCATGCAGCGCAGTTCGGATTGGCTGCGCAGCGGTCAATTTTCCGATCCGGCTGAAGCAGCCCTCACTAGCGATCTGCAAAAGCTCGGGCAACAGGTCAGGGAAGCCGCGCAGGCCCTGGGGACCGGTCAGCCCGCTTCGAAGGACGCGGCAGTGAACCGGGCGATGGATGATCTGGCGCGTCTGCGCGACCAACTCGCGGGGCTCGGCGGGCGCCCCAACAGTCAGCCTGGACAGCGACAGCCCGGCGGTCAGCAGTATCAGCCCGGCCAACTCAGCCGCAATGGGCAACCGGGTCAGTCAGGTCAGCAGCAAGGTCAAGGCGGGCAAGCTGGGCAATCGGGTCAAGCGGGACAGTCGGGTCAAGGTGGTCAGGTCGGCGATCGAATCGCCGGCGCGATGGGCAATCCGGGAGGCGGCGGGGGCAATCGCAATAGCACTGTCTATGGCGACTACGACACCGGCAACACGCGCATCTCCGGGCGCGCCGTGGCGCCACAACGTGGTCCTGACCCCGCCGATACGCAGCGCGAAATCGAGCAGGGATTGAACCTTCTCAACGGTGTTCGATCGGTAGCGCAGGATAGCCCGGAAGCGCGTCAGCAGTTGCGGACCCTGATCGATCAAATGCGTAGTCTGGATCCCAAACGTTTCCCGGGGAATCCGGCGCTGGTCGAACAGATGCGCCAGCAACTCACCAGCGGCGTGGACGCGCTCGAATTACAGCTGCGCCGCCAGCTCGAAGAAAGCCGCGGCGGCACGATTCGCAACACAAATCCGGCGAAGGTTCCCGCTGGTTATCAGGACTCAGTTGCCGAGTACTACCGGAAACTCTCCGGCGCCGGCAACTAGACTCGTTCTTCAAGCATCCCGCTGCGCAAGAGCGTGATCCGCGCGCTTGCTCTTTGCGATAGCTGGAATATCGATCCAGCGGCGCTCCTGCCAGGACTGCGTGGCCAGCTCCGCCAACTGCACGCCTTTGGCGCCTTCGAGTAAATCGTATTTGTAGGGAGCGTCGGCCAAAACGTGACGCAGGAACATCTCCCATTGAACTTTGAACGCGTTGTCGAATTCGCGATTGTCCGGTACGGGCTGCCAATCCGCATAAAAGTCCAAGGGATTGGGCACGTCGGGATTCCAAACTGGCCTTGGTGTATTCACGCGATGCTGCGACTTGCAATCGCGTAGTCCCGCAATGGCGCTTCCATGCGTACCGTCCACTTGAATTTCGAGAAGCTCGTCGCGATACACGCGCGCGACCCAGGAGGCGTCCATCCTCACGGTCAATCCGCCCTCTATCTGAAACATGGAGTACGCCGAGTCCTCGGCCGTGCATGCGAAGCGCTCTCCGCTCTCGTTCACGCGTTCCGCAATCTGCGCCGCACCGACACAAAAGACCGCCTTCATCTTGCCGAACGTATGCTCGAAAAGATAACGCCAGTGGGGAAGCATGTCGAGGATGATTCCGCCCCCCTCTTCCTTGCGTGAGTTCCAGGAGGGCCGCTGCCCCTCCTGCCAATCACCTTCGAAAACATAGTATCCATGCTCGCCGCGGACGGATAAAACTCTGCCGAAAAATCCAGAGTCCACAAGACGCTGCAGTTTGAGGATGCCGGGCAAGAACAGCTTGTCCATCACAACACCCGTCTTGACCCCGTGGTCATTCGCGAGCCGCACTAATTCCATCGCGTCTGCCAGCGTTCCGGCGACGGGTTTTTCGCAGTACACATGCTTTCCATGCAGAATCGCTTCGCGCATGGCGGGAAATCGCGCCTGAGTAGTCTGCGCGTCGAAATAGATCGGGTCAGTCTTGCTGTCCAGCGCGCGATTCAGGTCGGTGGTGTAGCGGTGAATGCCGTTGGCCGCTGCGATCGCCCGCAATTTCGCTTCGTTGCGTCCCACCAGAATGGGGTCAGGAATGGCAACCTCGCCCCCTGGCAATTTAAGGCCGCCTTGATTCCTGATGGACAAAATCGAACGGACCAGGTGCTGGTGCATCCCCATTCGCCCGGTCACGCCGTTCATGATGATGCCAATTTTTCGCTCGGCCACTCTTGTTCCCTCGCCTCGCTAAGTATTGTTGTGAGTATGTACAAATTCTGCTGACTTTGCAAATGTGGGCCTTTAGGCCACTTTGGGAGCGGCGAAGGTAGGCGATGCAATGAGAGCCACGGCTCCCCGCAGGCGCGGATCGGAAATCTTAGAAGGTAGAATCACCGCGCTCGCCACTTTTTCGGTGAGCGCGCGTTCGACGATCGCTTCGCGCATTACCGGTTCGACGATATCCCACGCCGTGGTTATCTCGCCGCCGATATAAACGCACGCGGGATCGACGCCATGAAGAATGTTTACCAGGCCCAATCCCAAGTAGCGGGCAGTCGCTTGCAGCGCTGCCATCGCCTTTACGTCGCCAGAGCGTGCATTCGAGATGATGGTCCGGAGCGATGGGGTGCTCCCAGGCAGCCTGGAGTGCAGAGAGGATGCGTAACGAGAACTTGTCGCACGATCCGAGATGTAGGCCATCCAGCATCCATTGGAGCCGCAAGCGCAACGCGGCCCGTCGAGACTGAGCGCCATGTGACCGAATTCACCGGCGGTTCCACCGTGACCGGAGATCAGTCTTCCGTCGACCACCAATCCCGTGCCCACGCCGTCGGAAACGGTGATGTAGATGAAATCTTGGGTGTTCATCGCGTCGTCGTGAGTCAGCCACATGTGGGCCAGTGCGCAGGCCTTACCGGCGCTCTCCACAACCACGGATAATCCGGTCGCTTTCGCCACGGGCGGGCCGATTTCGATATCTCGCCAGCCCAGCAGTGGAGCGCTGATGACGCGGCCGGCCTGACGATCGGCCATGCCGGGAACCACGATGCCGATACCCTCGCAGAGCTCGATGGCCTTGTGCTTCTTAAGCAAGGCATTCACGTGCTTGGGAAATTCGCGAATGAACTCATCCGGCGAAAGAATCGGAGGCAGGCTTTCATGCGCGATCTGCTCGCCTGAAAAATCGCACAAGGCAACATCGATCGCACTGACCCGGACATCCGCCGCGACCACCAGCCGGTCCCGCGTGCGCACATACAGGAGAGTGGGTTTACGGCCGCGGGAAGCAGCGCGGGTGGGGCCGTCAAAGACCAGGCCATCGGCGATCAACTCATTAACCAGCGCTCCGACCACGCCTCGAGTAGTGCTCATAAGGCGCGCCAGATCGGCGCGTGACACCGGCTGGTGAGCGCGTAGGAGGTTTAACAATATCTGGCGATTTACATCGCGTGAGGTCGATTGCCGGGCAACCTGGAAATCCCTGATATTGATTTTGCGCATAGCAGATCGATTCGTACTTGGACGATGATATAACGATATAACCGCGTCCACCATGCTCACTCTTCGATTACCGCGGCAAGGCGGCCAGCTCGAAGCTTATACACTTCGATCCGTTTCGCAGCCGCAGCTCGCGGGAAAATTCACCTGCCGGACTGCCTACGCCGCGGCTCATGTGGTGGCCGATCCGTTCACCTGCGTGAATACCGCAATCGATTGGGACGCGACTTTGGCTTTTCGGCGGCACCTGTGGTCACACGGCTTCGCTGTTGCGGAGGCTATGGATACGGCACAGCGAGGCATGGGGCTCGATTGGAGCGCAGCGCAGGAGCTGATCGCGCGATCGGTGCGCGAAGCGGCGGCAGTCGGCGGCCAAATCGCTTGTGGCGCAGGGACTGATCAGCTTGCGGCGGATGCGTCCGTGACGCTTGAGCAAGTGTTGGAGGCGTATCAGGAGCAAGCCGAATTCGTGGAAGCGCAGGGCGGGCGATTGATCCTGATGGCGAGCCGAGCGCTGGCGCGTTGTGCTCGCCATGCTGACGACTATGCATGGGTGTACGAACGAATTCTGTCGCAAGTCCAGCGGCCGGTGATTCTGCATTGGCTGGGCGATATGTTCGATCCCGCGCTCCAGGGTTATTGGGGGAGCCAGGATCTTGACGAAGCGGCGGCGGCTTGTCTAAGCGTGATCCGTCAAAATACGTCGAAGATCGACGGCATCAAAATGTCACTGTTGGACGCCGAGCGGGAAATCCAGATACGGCGCGACCTGCCCTCGGGCGTCAAGATGTATACCGGCGACGATTTCAATTATGACCGGCTGATCCTGGGTGACGGTCAACATCATAGCCACGCGCTGCTCGGGATCTTCGACGCCATCGCGCCGCTTGCCGCTGCGGCCCTGGAGGCGCTCGATCGCGGCGACGTAGCGGAGTATCAGAAATGGCTAGCTCCGACGGTGCCATTGTCGCGTCACATTTTCGAACCGCCGACATATTCCTACAAGACCGGCATCGTGTTTCTGGCCTATCTCAACGGGCACCAAAAACATTTTCGGATGGTTGCGTCGCAGGAGAGCGCGCGAGGCGTGGTGCATTTATCGCAACTGTTCCGGCTGGCCGGCGATGCTGGACTGCTTGCGGATCCGGCGCTTGCAGTGAGCCGCATGAAATTGGTGTTGGCGCTGGCGGGAGTCACTTAGGGCCATGGCCGACTTGAGCCGTTTGAGCTTCAATCAGATCACGGTGAATTCCTGGACTCTCCGAGAAGCGTTAGGCGGATGCGCGCGTCACGGCGTTCCTGCGATCGGCTTGTGGCGAGATAGGGTCGACGCGATGGGCCTTGGTGCTGCCACCAAGCTGGTAAAGGAATCCGGCATTGCGGTATCCAGCTTATGCCGGGGAGGCGGATTTCCCGCGGCTACGCAGGACGAGCGGAGGAAGCGAATTGAAAATAACCTGCGGGCTATCGACGAAGCCGCGGCGCTGGGGACAACTGTCCTTGTCCTGGTGTGCGGAGCGCTGGTGGGACGCGATCTGGAAGGATCGCGAAACATGGTGGTGGAGGGGATCGCGGCCATCGAAACCCATGCGCGCGAGCGCGGCATTAAGCTAGGGATCGAGCCGCTCCATCCTATGTATGCCGCCGACCGCAGCGTTGTCGTGACTGTGAAACAGGCGCGCGAGATCGCGGCCCGATTTCCGCCGGAGAGTGTCGGCGTGGTTGTCGATGTTTTTCACGTATGGCATGATCCGGACTTGTACTCGGAAATTGAGAAATTGCAGGGAAGGATTGTAGGGTTTCACGTATCCGATTGGCCGGTGCCCCTTCCTGGCATATTGATGGGACGCACGATGATGGGCGACGGCGTGATCGAACTCTCGCGTATTCGCTCCGCAGTCGACAAGGCCGGATACGCGGGGCCGATCGAGGTTGAGATTTTCAATCAAAAGATTTGGGATCAGCCCGGCGACCAGGTGCTCGAGCTCATGAAGCGACGTTTCGTGGAATGCGTGTAGAGCGGGATCATCACCCAGCCCAAATACACCTGGTACAACGATCTGGACCGGTATCAATGGTTCGTGGTGGGCGTCGCGTCAGTGCGCGGCCCAGCTCAGCCTGTTCGGAGGATATGCGATTTATCTTCCCGAGTTGTTTCCCACGCGTCTGCGGAGCACGGGCACCAGCTTCTGTTACAACGCCAGCCGATTGGTGGTGGCGGGACCGTTCACACTTGGCGAGCTGACTTCGCGGATGTTTTCGCATGAAGCCGAACCGATGCGCTATGCAGGCGTCGCCATATGCCTGGTTTTTCTGGTGGGCTGGCGGCATTGCCTTTCGCTCCGGAAACGAAAGGTCAGCCGCTGCCCGAGTAGTTCTCTTCCCGCCGCGCTGAAACCCACTTTTATAAGCGATACACTAATGGCTAATTGTCGTGGAAACGCTAGGGCGCTATCAGATTTTAGGAGAGCTTGGCCGCGGAGGGTGCGGCATCGTCTACCGGGCGCTCGATCCGGGCATTGGCCGTGCGGTGGCGATCAAGACGATTCTGGCGGATGTCAACTCTCCCGCCGGCGCCGCGTTGCGCGAGCGCTTCCGGCGCGAGGCGCGGTCGGCCGGC
>Ga0157375_10006345_pt1 | contig 10305 bp, 10 predicted proteins | sample M35metaG_FD_115311 | JGI IMG/M metagenome (GOLD analysis project Ga0157375, IMG submission 115311) | Miscanthus rhizosphere microbial communities from Kellogg Biological Station, Michigan, USA - M3-5 metaG | ecosystem: Host-associated > Plants > Roots > Rhizosphere > Soil | place: USA: Michigan... | reverse complement strand
GGTCTGTTCAAAGAGATCAGGGTAAACAAAGAAGTGAAACATTGAATACGCTGCGGGATTATCTTTTTCCCGGAGATATGGGAAGAGATTCGGTTATCAATTTATTAATTAATGAAAATTCAGTAGAGAATAAAAAGGCTTTTAGTCTGGATTTTCGGGAACCTTTAAGTGAACATAGCAGCTTACAGTTCAATTTTTCAACCGACTTATCAAATCTTAGCTCAGATTTCAAAACAGGGAAAATTGATGCTGATCAAAAGATAGTCAATTTAGACGCGATGAGTAATCGTAGTATAGTCAGGACAAATACTCAGCTTTATAGTTTGAGTTATAATTATTCCGGAGAAAAAATGGATTTTGTAGCTGGTGTAAATTTAAACAGGAACCTGCTGGAAAACCAGCAGGAGAAAATAGCAGAGATCCTCTCCACTAAAGTTAACCAGGTTTACCCGGCAGCCAGTTTTAACTACTTATTTAACAGCAGGAATTCTATTAAATTTACTTATACCGGACAGGGGACACCTCCTGCTGTAGTGGAATTACAGCTCAATACGGATGATTCGGATATTCAAAACAGGATAGTCGGCAATCCGGCTTTAAAACCTTCATTTAATCATACCAATGAGCTTGTTTTTAGAAATCAAGCTAAAAATGGCCGTTCTTTTCTGTTGTCCGTAAATTATACTATCCGAAGGAATATGATAAGTTTAAACAAAACGCTTTTTAAAGATTCTTCTGGACTGACCAAACAGCAGACCAGTTATGTTAATTTAAATGGATCTTATTCAGTTGCACCAAACTATTCCTATACTATTCCATTGAAATTAGCAGGTTTACCGGCTCGGATAGCTGTCAATGGGCAAGTAGCTTACAACAATTTAGTTACACTTATTGATGGGCTGATTAACCGGAATAAAGTTCTTACAGTTTCTCAGTCCGTAAGTGGTAATATAGACGCACAGCAATTTAATATACAGGCATCTGCTATGTTTGCTAACACTTCCAACCGGTTTACCATGCTACCTGATCAAAACCTCAATATCCGGACATTCCAGTTTAACCTTTCCGGAGCAGTGTCTTTTTTTGATCGGTATAAAGTAACTGCGAATGCCTTGAAAAGAATTAATTCTGGTTATACGAATATTATGGCCGGAAATCCCCTGATCATTAATCTGGGGCTGGAAAGAAAGCTATTCCCTAATAATAAGGGGACAGTTGGTTTGCAGATTTCTGATTTACTGAATCAAAATAACAATTCTATCAGATCATTCGCGGGCAATTCGACAATTGATGAAAAATCAGTGATCATCAGCCGTTATTTTATCCTTTCACTACATTATAATCTGAATAAATTTGCTAAAAAATAATTATGAAATATTATCAGAATTAATTTTACGTATTATATATGTAATGTTATTTGATATTTAATGATTTAAATTTGATTTTAAGTTTCTTATTTATAATTTTAAGTTGTTTGCCTGGCGATTCTGTCAGACTAATAATTATTTTAAACTAAAATTATATCACATGAAAAAAATCTTATTTATTTTTGCTGCAGTTATGTGCGTGACACTTTTCAGCCGTTCAGTTAAGGCACAGGGTAACTACAGTATTGTACTTTATGAGGACAACTATGAAACTACAAGTGACCTTTATACAAGTGGAACCTTTGGTAGTGGGCCTACTGTCAAAAAAAATAAAAATTCTTATTACAACGTAGGAATCGGATACCGTGCCAATTTGAAGAAATACAAGGTTTATGAATTTGTAACCAATTCATCTTCTTTAAATGACAGGGCAAGATCTGCTAAAATTTATTCAGATGGCCCTATTACTTTTACAGTTTATGATAGTCCTGATGCTAAAACTAATGATGACTATGCGGTTATTCGTGTTAAAACAGCAGTGAATGGTTTTTACATATCAACGTTTGAAAAAAACTATAACGATGATAACATAAGTGTTACTTATTATTCTAAAAATGGTCTGGATGGAAAGGTTTCTTCTTTGATCGTTACCCAGTAATATAAGTATTTAGCTTATTTATCTCCTGTCTGGAATAGTTCAGTTTTAAGCTGAATTATTCCAGACAGGAGATTTTTTTTGGCCTGGTTGTTTTTATAAGATTATAGTTGAAATTATTACCGATTTGAATGCTGTTTTTTGACTGACATTTTTTACCTGAATATTTTCTTAATATTAACTTTTGGTTATTAATATATGTGTAATGTACTGTGAATACTGGTTTTTTATGTGTTTGATAATTAATTCTTTTATAGCCTTGTAAGGGGTTTAATATAATTTATTGTGTTTTTTATATCATTAATGGTTAAATTATTGTTAATTAATATTAAATAATGTGCTTTTAAGCTGAGTAGAATATGTTTGTATTATTTTTTGATATTATTTATTATAATTAATTGTTGTTTTAAATTATTTAATGTAATTTTAAATTACTTAAAACATGTGTTTTATAGTTTATTATTTAATTACTAATAAAAAGAGAAATGAAAATTAAAAAATTATTATTCGTTGCTGTTGCTGTTGTTGGTGGTACTCTATTTAGTAAAGCTGCAAATGCACAGGCATTTGCTGAAATCCAATTGTATGAAAACAATTTTGGTGATGTTTCTCACCCATGCGGGGTGTTTGGCTCTATTGCGGCAACTCAGCCGGCTACTGTAAATAATCCTTATTATTCAATAGCACTTGGTGGTACTGCTAACCTGAAGAATTTTCTGCTTCATCCTACTGCTTCATTTACGTCGATAAATGACAGAGCTAGATCTGGAAAACTTTCCGGTACTGCTGGAAGAAGTGTTACTGTTTTTGATAGTCCTGATGGAAAAACAAATGATGATTACACTGTAATTGAATTCAAAACAACTGTAACTGGTTATTATCTGGATACTTTTGAGAAAAATTATGAAGATAGCAATGTGAAAGTTACTTACGTTCGTAAAAATGGTTTGGATGGAAAAGTTTCTGCTATCCGTATTCAATAAAAGCAGGGATTGATTTCCTGGATATTTTAAAAGTGGTTTTCCAGTTGTAGCTGGAAAACCATTTTTTTTAACTTTTCTATTCATCGTCTATGAGCCATTAAAGGTTTCATCTGACAGAAATAATAACTCAATGAAAGTAAATATTTTAGTAGCCCTTTGCTTATTAGCTTGCGGGTGTAAAAAGGGTGTGGAACCTTCCAATACTTTAAAGTCTCAATCTGCTGCTGGTGTTATTGTAAATGCTATTGATCCTTCAAAAATCAGGATTGTAGTAAGGCTGCATCCTTCAGAGAACTATTTTCCGATGGAGCCTCTCGATTTTATAAAAAAATCCCGCTTCAGACATGAAAGATCTGGTTCTGATGAAGGGTATAATAAAAACTCAAATAAATTTGTCAGAAATAATTCTCATAACAGTGAGTATTATGATATTCCGGTAAATGTTATTAACGGGTATGGGCTGGAAAGCAGTGGCAGAAACAGAAGGCCTAAAGATGATAATAAAGGAGATTATAATGTCTTCCTTGAACCGGATGATAATTTGCCGGGGGATCATGATCCTAATACGAAGGTTTCTTCTTTTCTTTATACACCAGATCATATAAGATTACAATACTGGTTGTTTTATGGGTACAATTATTCTAATGTATCAGGGCTGAGTTTTTCTCATCAGGGAGATTGGGAAAGTGTTACATTGAATGTTTTAAATGACAGCATTGAAGGAGCATGGCTGAGTGCGCATGGTGATGATAAGTATTATGATAAAAGTGCACTCGAAATCGACACGGTTGATGGTGTCCAGACCCTATATGTTTACAGTGCAAAGGGAACACATGCACTCTACAATCATCCGGGAAAGTATCATATTCTTAATTCAGACGATGCTTCGGCCGGCGGATATGACTGGTTAGTTACTGCTAAAGTTTCTAACCTGGAAAGCCAGTCCTGGAAGGATTATGCTGGTGCATGGGGCGAAGTAGGGGAGCAGGCAGCTACTACGGGACCGCTTGGTCCATGGTTCAAAAAAATAAAATAAAATCTGTCTTATTATTGCCATAATATTTTCTTAACACACCATAATCCTGACTATTTTACTAATTTCGTCTATTAATTTAAATTCTGGCGCTTTAAATTTTATTTAAAGCGCTGCTTTTGAATTGTATATATTGTAAATGGAAGATTCTTACTATTTGAATTTTTTCGGTTAAATTTACTTTATGCGTCTTAATTTGAAGAAATAAAAAATACGATAAGTTTTATGTTATATGCAATAATCGCTGCAGGAGAAGGCTCCCGCCTTTCCAATGAGGGCTACATAGGTTTAAAGCCTATGGTTAGAATCAATGGAGAAATGCTGATTGACCGGTTGATAAGAATTTTTATTAATAACGACGCGGAGGTAATCTATATTATAATTAATGAAAATTCTTCTGAATTAGCAGAATATTTAAAGAATTACGTCTCAGCGGTGCCGCTTAAAATTATTACAAAAACCACGGAGAGTTCTTTACATAGTTTTCATGAATTGTTAGAAGAATTTAAAGATATAGAAGAAGTATGCCTGACTACAACTGATTCAGTTTTTGAAAAGGAAGAGTTCCAGCATTATATTGAAGACTTTAAAGCAAACAAAAACGATGATGGACTGTTAGCAGTTACGTCATTCATTGATGACGAAAGTCCATTGTATATTAATTTTGATAATTACAATGTAATCAAACAAATTACTGACCATGCAACTCAGGAAGAATCATTTGTTTCTGGCGGCATTTATTGCCTGCGTAAAAAAGCACTTGATCTGGTTCCTGTAGCAATTAATAGCGGACTACACCGGATGAGAAATTTTCAAAGACTTTTAATACAAAATAACCTTGTGGTAAGAGCACATAGTTTTAATAAAATTATGGATGTTGATCATGTTTCAGATATTGAGAAAGCTGAACACTTTTTAAGCGAGGTAGAAAGATAAGTGGACGAGAACATAAATAAAATGACCCTGCTAGGGGTTAAAAGGGGAAGCATATTTTCTCCTAACCATATAGGTAACGATGAGGCAATTTTTAACCTTACAATTTCAGAACTGGAAAAACTGGGTCACCAGGTTAGGGTATGCACTGAAAATGAATTTCTGACCATGGCTGAGGTGAACGAAGAATTCATTTTTACCATGGCCAGGGAAAAAGATGTGATCTTAAAACTGCAAGTACTGGAAAGATCCGGGAAAACTATTATAAATTCTGGATTTGGTATTGAGAATTGTTTTAGAAATAATATGACAAATGCCCTGATCAAGGCAAATGTACCTTATCCTAAAAGTAAAATTACCTCAACTGACGAGCCTGCAGCAGATTTGTTTCAGGATTTACCCGGAGATGGATTCTGGATTAAAAGAGGTGATTTCCATGCGATTCATAAAGAAGATGTGACTTATGTGGAATCAGAAGAACAGGGAAGATATATTTTAAAGGAATTTAGCCTGAGGGGAATACCTAATGCGCTGATATCTCAGAATTTATTAGGTGATCTGGTTAAGTTTTACGGTATCAGGGGAAGCGAGTTTTTCTACCTGTTTTATCCATATGATCATAATCACCATAAATATGCTGAATATGAACAAACCAATGGAAAGACTTTCCATTATCCCTTTGATCAGGAGCTGTTGAAAACCGTAGCTAATACTGCTGCTGAAGCGTTGAATATATTTGTTTATGGTGGTGATGCCATTGTGAGCAAAGATGGGACGTTTCGTATCATTGACTTTAATGACTGGCCAAGCTTTGCACCATGCAGAGCACAGGCTGCACCATATATCGCACAATGTCTGATAGAAAATTTTACATTAAAAGTTGATGAAAGAATTTAACCTGACTGAAGAACAGTCAAAGATATCATTTGAGAATACCCTGAAGTCTAATGATACAGAAGAGAAAATAGATATATACTTTTATCGTCCTATTGGTTATCAGATTGCACTATTTTGTGCTAAGCTTAATATCACTCCGAATACTGTTACGATAATCAGTATCTTTTTTGGTGTAGGGGCAGGGATTATGTTCTATTTTCCAAGTTTATGGCTGAATGTGATTGGGATGGGCTTGTTAATATTTGCTAATTCTCTGGATAGTGCCGATGGACAACTTGCCAGGATTACAAACAATAAAAGTCGTCTGGGAAGGATTCTTGATGGTTTTGCAGGAGACTTTTGGTTTGCATCTATTCATATTGCAATTTGTTTGCGTCTTCAGAATGAGGGCTGGCCGGCCTGGATCTGGGTATTAGGTGTTGGAGCAGGGGTTTCCCATATATTCCAGTCTGCTATGGCTGATTATTACCGTAATGTACATTTGTTCTTTATCAAAGGAGTTGCTGGCAGTGAGCTGGACAATACGACCGATTTGCAAAATGAATACGACAGGGATGCTAAGCAGACCAGTTTATTTTTGCGCATAGTTGCTAAGGGATACATTAATTATACCCGGTTACAGGAAAGATGTTCTCCTTACCTGCAGAAATTTCTAAAGCTTGTCAAGAAAAAATATACAACTGAATTGCCTGCAGATTTAATCGGTGAGTTTCGCACCTTGAATAAACCATTAATGAAGTATACAAATATTATCCAGTTCAATACCAGGGTAATCTTTTTGTTTCTATGGTTGTTTCTGGATGAGACCTGGGTTTATTTCGTATTTGACCTGGTCGTTTTAAACTCGATCTTAATTTATATGGTGAACAGACAGGAAAAAATAAGCCGCATGTTTTACGAACGCCTGTCGGTTAAAGCTTAAATCAATGAATAGTAAGGCTTATAAGGTAATATTCATGGCACTGGGCATTGTTACGCTCGGTTTTATGATCTATAAACTGGGTTTCGATGAAATTCTGGGAAATATAGAAAAAACGGGTGGATGGTTCATTCCTATTATAGGAAGCTGGCTGGTTATCTATGGACTGAATGCGCTTGCATTTCGTCAGATTATTGAAGAGCCTGCATTGCCTGAAAGTAAGCTGCCGTTTTCAACGGTACTGCGGTTAACGATTACCGGATATGCGATTAATTATGTTACTCCTTTTGTAGCCCTGGGTGGTGAGCCTTACCGGATCATGGAGCTGAAAAAGTTTATGGGTATTCATAAAGCAACTTCTTCTGTCTTGTTATATGGAATGATGCATGTTTTTTCACATATTGTTTTCTGGGTGCTTTCGATCTTATTGATCCTGGCAGTATTACCGCTGGAATCAACGATGGTTATTGGTTGTGTTGTTGGCTTTATTGTAGGTATCCTGATTATTTTGTGGTTTTTAAGTATCTATAAAAAGGGTTTCACAGTCAATACTTTCCTGCTCTTGCAAAAGTTGCCTTTTGTCAGGAAATATGCGACTAACTTTTTAAAGGAGAAATCAGAATCTTTACATGAAGTGGATGATCAGATCAGAATGTTATATGAACAGCGTAAGTCACGCTTTTTGATGGCACTGCTTTATGAAATACTGGCCAGGGTAGTTACCTGCGCGGAGATTTATTTTACGGCTGTTGCGATTGGTTTGGATATGACGGTTTCGCAGGCACTGATTATCAGTTCGGCTTCTTCGTTATTTGCAAACATTATTTTCTTCTTTCCTATGCAGCTTGGGGTAAGAGAAGGAGGGTTGGCACTTGCGCTCCGAAGCGTGGGTTTACCAGCGGAAACTGGTATTTTCATTGGGATCATCATGAGGATCAGAGAAATAGTGTGGATTATCTTTGGCTTTATTTTAATGAGAGTTTCAAAAAGATAATTTGAAAATATCACGTACTTTTGTCAGGAATAAAAATATTCAATATTATGATAAAAGGACTCTTATTTGATTACGGCGGGACGATTGATACCAATGGCCTTCATTGGGCAGTAGTATTAAAAAACAGCTATCAGAAATTCGATATACAAGTACCAAAAGACTTATTTTTCAAAGCATATTCTTTTGGAGAAAGAAGCCTGGCTATTCACCCTATTGTGCAACCTTCATTTACCTTTTTACAGGTATTACGTGCGAAAATTGAACAGCAGTTCGTTTTTTTACAGGAGAATGGTTTTGAAATTGACAAAAAATACATTGAACTGATTGCCAGTGATTGTAATGAGTTTGCCAGACAGACTGTTCAAAATGCCAAAGTTATTCTGGAAGAATTGGCTGGAGCATATCCTTTGGTTATGGTTTCTAATTTCTATGGAAATCTCAATGCAGTACTGGAAGATTTTGGAATCAGACATCTTTTTGCTCAGGTTGTTGAATCTGCTGTGGTAGGGGTAAGAAAGCCCGACCCTGCGATTTATGGGCTTGGTGTAAAGGCTTTGGGCTTTAATCCGGAAGAATGCCTGGTTATAGGAGATTCTTTCAGTAAGGATATTGTCCCGGCCAAAGAGATTGGATGCCGTACAGTATGGCTGAATGGTATTGGATGGGAAGATGATGACCATTTAAGTGCTGCCAATACCAACGGTGTGCTGGCTGATGAAGAAATCAAGGATTTTTCAGCACTTAAAAAATACCTGGTTACGACCTGAATTTAATTGTAATACCCCAGAAAATTGGCAGCAATACCCGCTATTAAATTATCCGAACTTACCCGTCAGATTCATGAGACAATCAACGGTGTTTTTGGCTCGAGAACATTTTGGGTAATTGCCGATATTACGAATTATACTTATAAACCTCAAAGTAATTTCCATTATTTTGAACTGGTTGAAAAAGATAAATCTTCTGCGAAAATCCTGGCTAAAATAGGAGGTCGTGCCTGGGGAAATGCTTCCGTGAATATTTCTAATTTTGAGAAGGCTACCGGGCAGCAGTTTAAGAATGATATTAATGTGCTGATTCAGGTTGCAGTGCAGTATAATCCGTCTTTTGGGTTACAGCTTAACCTGCTGGATATTGATACAACCTTTACTTTGGGCCGGTTTGAACAGCAACGGAAAGAAACGCTGGACAGGCTGGTGAGGGATAATCCTTCATTTATTCGCCTGGCAGACGGACAATACCGGACCAGGAACAATGAGTTGCCTTTAAACAGGGTCTTACAGCGTATTGCGGTAATATCATCTGATACTTCTGCTGGTTACCATGATTTCAAACATACACTGGAAAATAATACTTTCGGTTATCATTTTGAAGTTGATGATTACTTTGCGCTGGTGCAGGGAGAAGGAAATGCGGGGCAGTTTTTAACTAAACTTATTCAGGTATTTGGTTCGGGCAAGGCATATGATGCATTGGTGATTATCAGGGGAGGCGGAGCTCAAACAGATTTCCTTATTTTCGATAACTACGAACTTAATCGTGCGATTGCGAAATTCCCCATCCCGGTAATCACAGGAATCGGTCACCAGAAGAATGAAACTATTGCCGATTTAATGGCACATACTTCTACAAAAACGCCAACAAAAGCCGCAGAAATGCTGATTGCACATAACCGGAATTTTGAAGAGGCTGTACTGTCTGTTCAGCAGCATTTGGTAATCCGGACTTTTCAAATGCTGAATCAGCATAAGGAACTGCTGACCAGGCTAAACCAGACCATGATTAACTCATCGAAAAACCTGCTGCACGAAAAACACAGGGATATTCTGAATCTTTCGGGTATGGTACTGACCAATCCTAAAATTATTATCTCCAATAAGCGCAAAGACCTGAAAAACCTGCTGGCGAACTTTAAATCCTTTAACCGGATGTATTTCGCGAACCATAGCAGGTATATTGGCCATTTCGAATCTGTAGTGAGAATGATGAGCCCACAGAATATTTTGAACAAAGGATTTGCCATTGTAAAAATAAATGGCCAGATTGTAAGTAATGCCGATGCGATTGAACCTGGAACAGAGCTTACCATCGCTTTGAGTTCAGCAGAAATCAATACAAAAGTTTTATCTAAAAGATCCCGCAATGGAAAAGAATTTGAATTATGAAGCGGCTTATAGTGAACTGACACAAATTGCTCAGGAAATAGAAACTGAAGCTGTTTCTGTAGATGTGCTTGCCGAAAAAGTAAAACGGGCTTCCGAACTGATTGCTTTTTGTCAGACAAAATTGAGGTCAACTGAGACTGAAGTCAACAAAATTATAAAGCAGATGGAAAACCAACCCTTATAGTTACCTTCGCCCACCGTTTAATTTAAAAAAAAAATCAGCCATGTTAGTTTATAGTCCAGAAGAAGAAGAAGTATTTTTTGATCAGATTGATCAGGTTTATACACTGACTGAGTCTCAAAATTTAGAAGAAGCTGAACAGCTTTTATTAGAGATTAATGAATCGATCCCTCATCCT
>Ga0157375_10006340_pt1 | contig 10313 bp, 5 predicted proteins | sample M35metaG_FD_115311 | JGI IMG/M metagenome (GOLD analysis project Ga0157375, IMG submission 115311) | Miscanthus rhizosphere microbial communities from Kellogg Biological Station, Michigan, USA - M3-5 metaG | ecosystem: Host-associated > Plants > Roots > Rhizosphere > Soil | place: USA: Michigan... | reverse complement strand
TTCAACACGAGCAACACAGCAAACGCTACCGTACGTTCCACAGGCAACCCCTACAAGATACGGATCTTGGTGCGCCGCCCGATTTCATCGAGCAAATTCAACGGGGTGGTCCTGGTCGACTGGATGAATGTCACCAACAACTTCGAGTTCGACACCGAATGGCCGCGGACCTATCGCTATCTTCTCCGCACAGGGGCAATCTACGTAGGGGCAGGTGTCCAGCGAATCGGGCAGGTCGGAAGCGGCACCCCCAATCTCGGCCTGAAGGCCTGGAGCCCGGCCCGATACGGCACCCTTGATGTGACGGTCGGCGGAACTCTAAACGACGACTCCCTGAGGTTCGACATTTGGAGCCAAGTGGCGAAAGCCTTGCGCTCGCCGGTGGGGACCGATCCGCTGGTCGGTATGCGACCCACCGTGCTGATCGCCACCGGGGACTCGCAATCCGCGAGTAACCTGGCCACGTATGCTAACTCAGTCCACCCGCTGGAGCCGATCTACGACGCATTCGTGACCTTAGGCAACCTTGGGACGAACATCCGCACCGATATCACGACGAAGTACTTCAAGGTTAACAGCGAATACGACGTGATCCAGAGCGACGCGGGGACCCGACGCGCCGACACGAACAAATTCGTCACATGGGAAGTGGCGGGGGCATCCCACTCAGACTATTGGAACTGGATCTACGGCGCACCGATCCGCTACCGCGATCTCGCGGAATACGGCTACGTCCACGCGCCGCCCAACAACCCCGCCTGCCGACTGCCCTCCCGGACCCAGGTCGATTACTACAAGGTGATCCACGCGGCATACGACCACACGATTCGCTGGGTGACGCAAGGCATCCAGCCGCCGTCCGCGCCGCCGATCCAGGTGACCACCACCAACCCCCGCAGAGCGGTTCGCAACAGCTACGGCATCGCGCTTGGCGGCATACGCCTATATGGCGAGGACGTGCCCATCGGCTTCAATGCGGGCTGGCAGCTCGGCGTGGCCGCTGCGGCCAACACTAGCTGCCAGCAGAACGGCACGTACATCGATTTCCTGCAGCACGATCGCCAAACGGTCGTCTTTCCCATAAGCGCCACGGTGAGCGAGACGTACACGCTGCCCTCCCTCGACGAGCTCTATCCGGCGGGCCAACCGATTCCGGAGAGCTACGGCATGAAGGTGCTCAATTCCAATATGCAGAACTTCTTGAAGGGATACATCCTCAAGCCGGACATGTTCGTCTTCGAGGATGCCAGTCAACGCGACCAAATTACGCACGAGTAGATGCCGGCACGGAAGGTGGGGTGCGGCCAAGGCCTTTGACGCACCCACCTTGGTCAGATTGGAGCTTCCATCCCGATGCATGAGCGCAAATCATTGGATGCGGGGCTAGCATGACTTTGGTCAGGCTTTGACGTTCAGAAAAATTACCACGCTGAGAGCGAGGGCAGGCCGGCGTGAATTTGCGGTGCATGCACTGCGGATAAGGCGCGAAGCACAACGACGGCGGCCGTGTCCTCCCAATCAAGAGTGTTCATCGTGCCCGGCTCTCCCCGCCCATTTAAGGAGGAAGCAAATATGCAAGCGTTCAGGTTGCGCCCCACGATTTGAACCTCGTATGAAGCACATCGAACAGCATGACGCTGTTCGGGCGAAGGCCTAGGCACCGCAGTTAGAAGAGTCGAGGGCGTGCATTCGGGAGCTGCAGCTGCCTCAAAGATAGCCGTCGGTCGCGAGGTCTGAGGAGGGGTCCATAGAGGCGAGTTGACGCCTCGACTGAACGTCCGCAGCGCCGCATTGAAGACGCGAACGGAATGTTCGTGAACCTCGGGTGACGGCGTCGCCAGTTCGACCGGAGTGGCAAAATTCTTCATAGCGCCGACTCGAACACCATATTCATGGCATTACGAATGCGTGGTTGACATGCAACCATGCACAATCGTGAGCGTCTATTTTGCGCACGTCGAGGCAATTCGGATCTTTCCGACCGCTCGCAAGGCGGTGATCAGCCAATTGCCGATGCTCGCACTGATGGTCTTGTTTACGACGATCGGGTTATGGATCCTGTCGCTGCCGAGCAAGCGGGCAAGTAGGGCAGCCGCCTCCTTCGGCGTGAACTCTGTTGCCCGGGTCTTGGGTTCTTGGACCGCGTCCTGCAGCTCGTGCATCTCCTAGACACCCGATGAGATCTGTGCCGAATTGCCGCTCTCACATGGCCTGTTATAAGATTCACGCATCTACGCCTTAGGGTGAGCGCGGTGATATTCCGGAAATGCCGTTAATTTCGTCGAATCGGCAGGCTTAGCTGATACTCACGCGGTTTCGCACCTCCGATATATATCGGATCGAAGTTGGTCGAATGGTACTGCCATTCCTGATGCGTTATATAGGGCCAGGCAGGGCGGATCATCGACGCAACCGCGGCATTATCTTGCGGGAGCAAGGGCCCCGTCGGAACGTCGGGTCATGATCAAGGTTAAGGCCGCGAGAAATCGCGGCATCGAACAAGGAGGATCCATGATGTCATCACAGCAGCTGTGTCGCCGTACGATCAAGAGATCGACGATAGTTGCGCTTCTTGCAATGCCGGTTGCTCTAGTGCTTGCCGATCTCGCTCTTGCGCAAACCCCTTGGGGAGCTTGCGGAAGCCAGGACTTCTCGCACGTGAATCCACAGCCTCCAGCACCCGATCTCGGCAGCCTCCTGAATACGGCACCGCCGCGGCCGGGACCGGACATCCTATACGCGCCACTGGCGATTGCGCCGCAGCTTGAAAACACCGGCCCGTGGAACGCGGCGCCCATCTTGATATCAGGGTCGAGCGCCTATCGTTCGGGCGAGTTCTTGTACCAGGATTTCATTTACGACGACACCGGGCGTAATACTTATCCGACCGACACCGCCAAGTACGCCGGTAATGCCGCCGACTTCGTCGAGCTTCGGCTCAAGCCCATGAGCGGCGGTACCGCCGTTCGCATCACGTACAACACGATGATCGATCCGGAGCTGACGGGAGCGACCATCGCGCTGGGCGGCTCGACCGACGCCTACAGCATGCCTTACAGCGCCAACGCGCGCGCACCCGGGCAGGTCTTCGTGACGGTCCACGGATCCACCGTGGATGCCGTCGATGCCGCCAGCGGGGCACCACTCGTCTCATCGGGGTTGGCGGCCGTAGTCGATACGCAGCGCCGTCAGGTCCACGTCTGCGTGCCGTATTCGGTCTTCGAGCCGCGCGGAAACACGCAGGTCCGGGTCGCCGCCGCCACGGGTCTTTGGGACGTGGTCAATAACCGTTACAACTTCCCAGGTACGACGGCGACCGCCACGCGGCCCGGCGGCGCCAACGCAAACAATCCGAACGCGACCGCGTTCTTCAATGTGGCCTTCCGCTACTCGGAGCCCCTCACCAATTTCGCCACCGCCAACCAGAACACCACGATCACGAGCGGCAACCTCCAGAACCTTTTCGCGAACGTTGATTTCGTCGCCCTGGCAAATGGCGTTAACGACGACATGCCGGGCAAGGTCGGCGGCGTGCCGCAGACCGGACGGATGAACCGCATTTTCGCCAGCCACTTCGAGACGGCGCAGGGGCGCGGATCGGCAGCGACGCTGCAACCGACTCGTTGCCCTGCGACAGGCTGCGGCAATCCCACGTTCTCGGGCCGGCTGCAGATCTACTCGGTGTATGTGCCTTCCGCGCCGCCCCCTCCGGAGGGTTACGGCTTCTTCCTGAGCCTGCACTATCTGAGCGGCAACATGAACACCGAGCCGCTGCGCTGGCATCAGCAAGCGTCCCAGCTCGAGACTCCCTACCTCTCGATCACGCCCAATGCCCGCGGCCCTGGATACTGGTACTACGGACTCGCCGCAGCGGACGTGTTCGAAGCATGGGCGGACGTCGCGCGCCGCTACAAGCTCAATCCCAACCTTGCCTCGATCGGCGGAACGTCGATGGGTTCATTCGGTACTTGGAAGTTTTCCGGCCAATACCCAGATCTCTTCGGGTCGGCGCAATCGCAGGTGAACTGTCCGAGCGCGGGTACCGGTTGGGTGCAAGGAACACAACCGCCCGGCGGCGTCTCGTCGCTGATGATCCTTACAGCTCCCAATACGCGATGGCTCCCTCAATACAACTGGTTCGGGACACTAGACACCACGTGTGCCTACTGGGCCGAGAGCGAGTATCAGAACCTTCTCGACCAGCTCGGATATCGATACAACAAGATCTCGTTCGTGCATGGTCACGTTGGCTCTCCAATGATCGGCGATGAGTACGGGCCAATGGTCGACTTCATGAAGAACAAGGCTGTCAAGCGCGATCCGCAGGTGTTCACCTACGTGATGAACGGCGAGCAGCATGAGCCTTCCGTCGGCGTGACCTCGGATCATGTGTACTGGGTGTCCGGACTCACGCTCCGCAATGGAAGCGTCAGCCCGCCGATCGGAAAGGTGGAGGTCATATCGATGGCCTTCGGGCTCGGCATTCCCACGTCCGCGCCTACGCAGACTGGATCGGGGATATATGTCGGTACAACGGGACCCGTCTCGTACACGTACCAGACGCGGGACTGGACCGGAGAGACGCCACCCATTTCCGCGTCCAACAGCATCAAGCTCACCGCACAGAACATTCGGACGATTACGATCGATCCGGTTCGCGCACGCGTCGACTGCAACGTGATGTTGAGGGTGCTGACCGACGGTCCCCTTGATGTGACACTCGACGGTTGTGGTCCAAGCGGCGTGCGTCACTTCGGAAACTAGCTGCGTCGCGATTAAAAGCTGTGGTCCACTCCGGAGGTCCAGCGCACCGCCAACCCCACGGACCTGCGCGGGGTCTCCGGAGCCCACGCACGCTCTTTATCGTCGCCTCATTCAGTTTGCCGATCCGACCCCGAACCGACGCATACCGGCTCGTGTGTTTACCTTCCAATGGCGTCGTCGGGCGCGACACCACAGATACCAGCGTCGAATGCGCTAAAAATTGCTGCGAGCAAACATCCGGACGATGGCAATTAATTGGCCCGTGCACGGATTGATTGGAATGCTGACCTTCGGGTACAGACTATCGAAGAACCGCAATCGGGATTCGACAACGCTCGAGCAATTTCTCATGGAGATGCTCGCCGCCTTGAGCGGTAACTCGCAAACCGTTTGATTGTGGAGGAAGTGATGTTACGCAAGAGAGCGATGTGCCTATGGGCGGCCTTGCCTTTCGCGATGGCCTGTCAGGTTGCTTCCGGCGGCGTTGCGCCCGTCGGCGTGAACATTCAACCGGGGCCGGCGGCACTGAACAATCCGCCGCCTCCAGCGCCTCAACTGGAAAACACGGGAATCTGGCAGGCAGACCCGATCCTGGTATCCGGGTCTACCGCCTATCGCAAGGGGGAGTTCCTGTATCAGGATTTTCTGTACGACGACCGCGGTGCGACCACCAATGGCAATGCGGGCTCGACCCAATTCGCGCGATCTGGCCGGTACACGTATCCGACCAACGTCGCCGCGTATTTCGAAAACGCCGCTGATTTCGTCGAGGTGCGACTCAAGCTCACCGCCGCGGAGACTGCGATCAGGTTGACGTACAACTCCATGAGCGACGCAAGTCTAGTGGCGGCAACGATCGCTCTCGGCGGCACCGCAGGTACCGTGAGGACGATTCCATTCGGAGCGAACGCGGTGGAGCCGGCGGATGTATTCGTCACCGTGAACGGTACGAACGCCGTGGTGACCGATGCAGCGACCAACGCGGTATTGGCGAACATGACAGCCACCGTCGATCTCATCCGTCGGCAAGTCGAAGTTCGAGTGCCCTTCACGGCGTACGATCCGCGGGGAAAAACGTCCGCCCGGGTGGCGGCTGCAACGGGCCTCTGGAACGGCACGACATCGAGCTACGCCATCCCCGTGGCTACTGCGACAGCGACGACCCCTGGAGGCGCCGGCACCCTGGTCAATCCGCCAGCCTTTTTCAATGTCGCGTTTCGGTTCAACGAACCCGATGCCAGCGGTCAGACGTACACGCGCTGGAGAGATGGTGTTCAGGGGTCGACGCTGGCGGCCGTGGTGACCGTCAACGGCGTTCAGACGCACGATCTCTCGTCGTTCTTCGCGACGGTCGATTTCACGAAACTGGCGGCAGCCGTCGACGATGACAGCGGGGTCATCAAACAGGGTTTCACCAACCGTATCTATTCGGCGACCTACGAGGTCATGCAAGGTGTGGGAAATCCCGCGGCGCCGAATCTTATGAAGAGCCAGGGATGCACGGCCACCAGCACTGTCGCTGCCAACGGCACCACCTCTTGCATCCCGCAGTTTGCGGGCCGCCTGCAGCCGTATTCGCTGTACGTTCCGGCCAAGATTCCGGAAGCGACGGGATATGGGTTGATCACGGATTTGCATGGAGCCGGGGACAATTTCCAGCGCAACCCGCCCGTAAGTGCGGAACGGTCGATCGCCCTCGGCGAAAGAGGCACCGGTTCGCTTGTTTATATTACCGAAGGGCGCGGACAGCAGTATTGGTGGTGGGGTCAGGCGGGCGCGGAGATATGGGAAGTGATGTCGGATATCATGCGACACTTCACCATTGACAAGAACCAGATTGTCGCCAGCGGGATCTCGCAAGGAGGCTACAGCACGTGGAAACAGGCAACCATGTTTCCCGACTTGTATGCCGCAGCTATCCCGCACGTGCCATGCCCCAGCGCCGGCACGGGATACAACGGCAACAATGCACCAGGCGGCGCCGACTCCTTCGCGTATCCCATGATCGACTCGCTGCGCTGGATCCCCGTCATCGGCTCCGTCGGCGGAGCTGATGGCACTTGTACCGGCGATCAGCCCTTTGCGCAGGGTAATTCAGCGATTCGCGCAAAACTGGATGCACTTGGTTATCGATACGAGTGGTGGTCCTTTACGGGCCAGGGGCACATTTTTGGACTGACCGCTTGCAACGGCATCAGTCCGAAGCCATGCGGCCAATCCTTTCAAGCGGACTTCCTGGACGCCGTCTTCGGAGTTGGCCAGCCGTTGACGAAGGTCGTGAACCCGCCACATATCACCTACTCGGTCAATCAAGGGTGGAATGAGCCCTTGTTCAACCTGGTAGGTGATCACGCATACTGGATTTCCGGCGTGACGGTGCGCGATCCGAGCGTATCGCCCTACGGCAAGATCGATGTTGTTTCACGGGCATTCGGGTTGAACGACCCAATGGCGAACCCGACGATCAGCTCGCTCAACACCGACTGGAACCTGGGCCAGGGCGGCAATCACAGTTATACGAAATGGATCAAGACGCTGAACGCACCGACGGCGACCACGCCCAATAACCAGATCGATATCACAGCGAACAACATAAGCAAGGTCGTCATCGATCCGATCCGGGCGCGGGTCGACTGCAGCGCGGTGGTGAACGTGACCAGCGATGGGCCGATCAACGTTGTCATTCATGGCTGCCTCAAGGGTGATCTCAACCTCAGCGACAACGTTACGTGCGACGAGGTGAACGCGGTGAGAGCGTTGGTCGGCGTTCATCGAGGCGATGCAAACTACAATTTTCGCGCCGACCTCGACGATAACGGAGTCATCGACCAGTTCGACGTCAAGGGGGCAAGAGCCGAGGCACTGCGGGGATGGGGTGGTGTCCTCTGTCCCTGAGCTGGATGCAATGCCGTGCCGTGACGGCAGTACACGTCGTGGCGACACTGCTGATCCTGCAGTAGTGATCGGCAGCTGAAATTCATGAGGTACAGCCGGCCTCCTTTTCACCCTAATGAAGGCCGGCATTTTATGCTGTTCGTCGGCGACCAGAAAGTTTACAGCTCGCGGCGGGGCCGAAAGCGGGTGTCTCCGGAATGAGCTGCGCCGGCGCAGATCCGCAAAGCGGGCGCTATGGGTTTCCGTCTCGGCACTCGAACGGGAGCGCTATACGCCTGCTCCCGCACGTTACGAGTTAGTGCAGTAGGGCCTGCTCCGGGCGGGGCGCCGCCGGGTCGAATATTTGCGCGCGCATTCAATCTAGAACAATTACTAGGATTAACGCGACGGCAACGCCAATGACGAATCTCCAGTGCTCAACGGAGAAGTTCCAGACAACGTGCGCGAAATGCGAAGTCCAGTGTCTCTCATAGGGCCCCGTCACGTCGAACATAACGACAGAATTGAGAGCCGGAGCGATGTACTTGCCGTGCCACCAGGCCGCCACGCGCTGCACAATGTTCCGCATGGTGCCTTTGGTTTGGGAAAAAATTTAGACAACGCGACCATAGAAAAGGCCGCAACAGCTGATAGCCTACAGCACACGCTCGCGATGCGGCGCTGCGCCCGATTCGTGGCGATCGCGCACAAGCCCGCTGACCACGAATTGCAGGGTAGCTGCTTGCCCTCGCGATGCGCGGCTCCGACGTCAATGGCGCGCTCGCTTCCGCTCTTTTGCAAGCCATGCGTGACGCCCACGAGAGCCGGCCTATGGGGCGGTTTTCGTTTGTACTTCAGCGCGCCGATTGGAACCGCGGGGGAGCGGAGCGCCACCGATACGGGCGCATTCTGGAGAGAGCGGCCGGCCGCCTGATCCGTCGGTCCTGTGCATGCACTGAATTTTTTTGGCCTCGGAGCATTCGCTTTGATCGTGATATACGTGCGCCTGCTCGTCCGTGTAGTCGGCGTGCGTAGTGTGGAAAGGAAAAAGCACCGACACGACTCGGTGCTATTTCGTGGCCCCGCGCGGTGGAACCGCCACCGGCTTAAACGGTTGCCAGCCCCGTCCTACTTAAGCGCGCGAATCGGGCCGCTGCGATGTCAAACGCCTGGCCACACTTGCATCAGTGCTCAGCAGCTTGCGAAGGTCGGAGTGTTACGCGGGATCGGGAAGCGGGACGCGAGATCACGGTTGGAGCAGCTGGTCGCAGCGACGAAGAGGGCGAGACCCAAGTCCTAGCCGCTTGCCGTGCGCGCGATTCTCAATTTTCTGTGGTTCGTTCTTGGCGGAGTCTTCCTGGGGCTGGCCTGGTGGCTGGCGGGGATCATTGCCCACATCACCATCATCGGCATCCCGTGGGGCAGGGTGCTTCGTCATAGGCAACTTCTCGTTCTTCCCCTTCGGCAAGGAAGCGATCAACAGGCGCGGCACGCCTCCACGGAGGGGGGTCAGGAGGGCCTGCCATGCGTCACTATAACGCTGCTTTTCCCCCAGTCCGGAGACGGCCTACGGGTGGCGCGTCGCCAGGGGTTGCAGAAATTGGGCGTAGTCACAAAACTGCGGCAGCGATCTCAAGCAGCAAAACGTCATCGAGCGCCTGCTATCGCTCGCCGCCGTTTTTTGGGCGCGAACGTCCGCTTACAGGAATAACCACGGCAGCTGCGAATGGCTGCAGCTGGCCCGCGAGCAGTCTTTGTCACTCTTGCTGAAAGGCCCTGGCGGCGCTGCCGCCCTTCAAGATAGTCGTGCAGGTCTCGGAACTGCGTTTCGCTGCCGTCCATCACCATCGACGGCGCCTGCGGCGAACAGTATCACCGCTTGAGAAACGCCACGATCTCGGCGAAAACGTCGTTGTTGTGCCCGACCAGCAGATGCCCGCCGGTCGCGTAGCCGACGAACCGTGCGCCGTGAATGTGCTCGGCCGTGTAGCGCGCGGCATCGTAGGTGCCGTAGCGATCGTCGACCGTGCTGAGTATGAGCGTGGGCACGTGGATACCCTCGAGGTCGTAGCGTTCGAGCGCAGATACGGCCGCCGCTTCTGAGAAGGCCGAGCCGCCGTGCCGACACTGGAAGCAAATGCTCGAGCACCGTGTCCACGCGCGCGCTCCGCGGCATCGGCGTGATGCAAGACGTCGGGCGGCGTGCCCAGTATCGAGCCAATGAACGTGTCGCGGCTCAGGCGCGACGCGGCCCAGAAGACAAAGTCCGAGCGCAGCGCGGTGTCGAATAGAAGCGGCGTGCGCGAAGGCGGCGTGATCGGTGGCCCGCCGTCGGCACGTGGCACGTACGCGGCGGGCACGACGAGCACCAAGGCGCGGCAGCGCTTCGCGTGCCGCAGCGCGAATTGCATCGATGAGGGAGCGCCCGCCGAAGCGCCGAGGACGACAGCCTCCGCGACGCCGAGCTGATCGAGCAGCGCGGCGTGCGCGTCGGCTTGCGCGGCAGCCGACGCATCGCTCGGTAGCGGCGTCCGCAGGTAGCCGAAGCGCGACATCGCCATCACGCGAAAGCCGTGTCGCGCGAGCGGAGCACCAGGTCAAGGCCCTGGTCGAAGCCCCCGCCCGCGCCGTGCACGACCAAAACCGGCGAGCCGCTGCCGACGCTCGCGTATTCG
>Ga0157375_10006339_pt1 | contig 10313 bp, 8 predicted proteins | sample M35metaG_FD_115311 | JGI IMG/M metagenome (GOLD analysis project Ga0157375, IMG submission 115311) | Miscanthus rhizosphere microbial communities from Kellogg Biological Station, Michigan, USA - M3-5 metaG | ecosystem: Host-associated > Plants > Roots > Rhizosphere > Soil | place: USA: Michigan... | reverse complement strand
GATGGCGCTCGAGAAAGCCACGCGTGTCGGGCTGGGATTCCGCAAGCAGCAACGCGGTCGACATGCGAACGAAAGTAGCGCCGTCCTCGGCGCCAGACCAGATGTCCTTTCGCGCGAATTCGTAACGAAGGTTCTACAGTCGACTGCTTCGGACGGTGGTCGTCACCTCAGAAGGCTCCGGGGGACCTGACGCCACCAACGAGAGAGGCGTGAGACGAACCTACGGTTCGCGCATGGCTGGAGGGGAGCGGAGGCGCACCGCCACGGGGACGGCGCGCCCTCGCATTGGGATCAGGGTGCGGCCGGGGCGCCGTTGATCCGGAACGGCACGGTGACGATGTTGGACGCGACCCCGAGCAGATCGAGGTCTTGGGCGTCGACGCGACCATCGTTGTTCAGGTCGGGGACCACATTCGGCGCATCATTGAAGACGCCGTCCTGATTGAGGTCGTCGACGACCGCGACTGTGAGCGTAGTGTCGACGTTCTGACCGGCGATCGCCGCACCAACGATCCAGGTGTCCCACAGCTCGGTCTCTTTGTCATCCCGGTTAGTAATCCCTGTGAGATTGAACAGGTTGGCCAGGTTAGTGCCTGGGCCGGAGAAGCCCGGAAGGGTGTTGTTGGTTGTGGATGTGAGAACGACTAGTCCGGGCAGCCGGTCGTCGTGGCCCGTCGAGAAGGCGCCGGGGAACGGCGGAACGTTGTTGTGCACAGCAGGCCCGGTCAGTTGGAAACCGCTGAATCCCGCCTGGTGAAGGTTCATGCCCAGGAAGTCGACTTCCATGTCGACGAACCAGCCGAACCCGTTAGCACCGGCGTTTGCGCCCCGCTCAGGCGCAAACACCTCGATCCTCACCGGCTTGGCGCGGTTCGAAGAACCGCTTGTGGAAGCGAATACCGCAGCGGTTGACACGCCGATCGCGACGACCAGCGCGGCAAGAGCGAACTTGAGTTTGCTCATCGTGGCTCTTCCTCTCTCGCTCGGATTGAAGAGTGAAAACGCGACAAGGTGAAGCCACGAGGGCTCAGTCTCCTGGCACCACCGCACCAGCAAGTCGAGCCGCCCCCTAATTGACTGGCCTGGAATCGCTCCTTTGTCTCGGAGGAGTGCCTGCCAAGAGATCACAGTACGCCCCGAAGCCACCGATCACAAACCACCCACGCGTCACGACGTGAAGTCGCTCGTGAGGAGCGCTAGGCCCCTCTCCTCCACGAGCGTGTCTTTTCGCGCAAAACCGTGACGAAAAATCTACAGCCGACCGCTTCGGACGACGCCCCAAAGGAGCCAAACCCCGAGCAGTCCCGAGAGCGCGAAGCCGATCACCGAGATGAGGTTGATCCCGAGCACGTGCGGGCCGGCCTTCGCGAAGATGCCGATCAGGCTCGACCCGATCAACCCGCCTGCGACGACCATCGCGATCACGAGGCGGTTGAAGACGACGTCCAGCCGGTTCAGCAGGTCGTCGAGGCCCTTGTGGACGAACCCGATCTCGATCTGGCCGTCCCGAAACTCCTCCAGGATGTCGTGGATCTGGTACGGCAGCTCGAGCGCCATTGCACCGAGCTTGAGCGACTCCTTGCGCGCACGCACCGCCATCCGCTGCGGAGTGAATCGCTCGAGCATCAACGAACGCGCATAGGGGCGCGCCACCTCGAAGACGTTGAAGTCCGGGTAGAGATCGACACCGACCGAGCCGAGCGTCGCGATCGCCTTGTCCAGCAGCAAGAAGCGGGTCGGGAGCTGCAGGTTCATCGAGTAGATCAGCTGGAAGGCCTCCCGGATCACCTGCATCGGATCGATCTCCGCCAGGCTTGCGCCGTAGTAGCGGTAGTACATCTCGCGTAGCTCGGCGAGGAACTCCTCCTCCCGCTCCTTCGGGTAGCGCACGCCGAGCTCGGAGAGCCTGCGTGGCAACGCCTCGACATTCTCCGCTGCCGCGTCGATGAACATCCGCGTCAGCTTCGACATGTCGTCGTCGGTCAGCTTGCCAACGGCGCCGAAGTCGACCAGTCCGATCTGTTCGCCGTGCCCGAGGACCAGGATGTTGGCCGGATGAGGATCGCCGTGGAAGAACCCGTGCCGGAAGATCATCGTCATCCAGGTCTCCGTCATCAGATACGCGAGGTCGCGACGATGCTCGAGCGACCATTGGGTCGGGTCGAGGTCGGCGACCTGGATGCCGTCAAGCCACTCGAGCGTCAGGACCCGGCTGCGCGTATACGTCCAGAACACCTTCGGCACACGCACGTGCGGATGGCCGGCGAAGTTGCGGTAGAACGTCTCTGCGTTCCGCGCCTCCAGCCGGTAGTCGAGCTCCTGCCTGATCGACCGGGAGAACTCGTCGACGAGCTGCTGAGCGTCGATGAAGTCGAGCGCACGGACACGCTCCTTTGCGATCCGCGCGGCCTGATAGAGCAACGCGACGTCCGCTTCGATCTGACGCGGCGCGCCCGGACGCTGCACCTTCACCGCGACGTGCTTCCCGTTCGGGAGCGTCGCGCGGTGCACCTGACCGATCGACGCCGCAGCGATCGGCCTGTCCTCGAACTCGACGAAGAGCTGGTCGATCGACAGGCCGAGGTCTTCTTGGACCACCTTCTCGACATCGGCGAGCGGGAACGGGCGCACGTCGTCCTGAAGGCCGCGCAGCTCGGCGATGATGTCAGGCGGAAGAACGTCTGGACGCGTCGAGAGGAGCTGTCCGAACTTGACGAACGTCGGGCCGAGCTCGTCGAGCATCTCACGAAGATGCTGGCCACGCTGCGACGGGTGATCGTCGGCCTCGAGGCGCGATCGGCGCGGGAAAAGATCCGTCAGCCGGTGGGTGTCGAACCAGTACCCGAAGCCGTGGCGAACCGCGACCTGCGCGATCTCCGAGAGGCGCCCGAGGTTGCGGGTTGCCGGCTGGGCCATCGCTTCAGTGTGACGGATTACTCTCGGGGAGCAAGCGGCACGGCTCGCTGCCGTGCCCATGGGCCGGGCGGTGTCAGAAGCGACTCCACACGGAGATACGCCATCCCGACGACCGGCAAGTCCGCGAGCCGCTCGACGCAGAGATAACGCGGCCGCCACTTGGGCGCGAACTTACGGCTAAAGACGAGCAACCGTTCCAACTGGAACACTCGATCGCCTGCTCTAAGTCCTGCACGCGCGACCGCCTCGAGCGGGTTGCGCGGCGTGTCCACCAGCAGGTCGGAGAAGGCGCAGAAGTTGAGCGAGATCTCCTCGGCGCCGCGGCCTCGCGCCCAGCCCATCAGCTCCGCGATCAGGAACTCCATCAGACCGTTCGGCGTGCCGGGGTCGCGGCGCATCGCACCGAGTGAGTAGCCCTGCACGCTCGGGACGAGATGGAGAAAGCCGCCGACGGACCCGTCGCGCTCGGCGAGTGCGAAGAACGTCTCCGGCTCGCTGAAGTGGTCGTCCATCGCCATCGAGAAGCCGCGCTCGACGTTCGAGCCCCGCCAAACCGCAGACACTCGCTCGAGCTCCGCGCGCAGCGTTGAATCGACCTCGCCTGCGGCGATGACTCGAAAGCGGTAGCCCTCACGTTCCAGGCGCGTCACCGACTGGCGGACCTTGCGAATCGGCCGGCCTTCCAGCGAGAAGGTCGAAGGATGCACAACCGCCTCGTCGCCGATCTTGATCGCCCGGAGGCCGAGAGCGCTCGCGACGGGTAGGAGCTCGCTGCGGACGCCCAGCAGCGCGAGCCGCCAGCCGCGCGAGTGACACACGCGACGGAACTCGGTGAGCAACTCCAGGATCTCCGCCCGCTCGCCGACGGGATCGCCGCTCACGAGAGCGCAGCCGCCGACGACCTTGTAGGCGAGGAAGCTTCTGTGGCTCGGCGAGAAGAAGTAGCTCTTGTCGCGGCGCAGGCTGAAGAACGCAAGGCTGTCGTCGCCGTGCGTGCGTATGAGCCCACGGACGAGCCGCCGCTCCTCGGCGGATTGCAGGACGCGTTCGGTCAGCGGCCGGAGCCAGAGGTGAAGCGCACGGAAACCGAGTAAGAGGCTCGCCGCGGCGAGCACGTCCTCGATTCGATCGCCGCGGAACCCGCGCAGGTCGAGCACGACGACGAGCGCTGCGGTCGTCGTCAATGCAAGCAGGGTCACGACGAGCGGACGTGCAGACAAAGGATCGCCGGGCACGTCGAACCGCTTCCTGAACCGATAGAGCGCCGCCAGCACGAGCAGCCCGAACGTGGCTTCCTCGAAGTCGAGACCCTTGGCGAGATGCGCCACGGTCAGACCGATGACGAGGACGATGCCGAGCTGCCACGCACGCCGCCGCCGCCCGGCGAGAGAGCGCGACAACCAGATGAGCGTCAGCCCGAACGTCAGCGCGGCGATGCGAGCCGCTCCGGGGACGCCGGGCGGGAGCACCCCGCGAACGAAGTCCGAACGGTTGGCGAACTCAGGAGTGAGAGCGGAGACAATGCCCGTGACACCGACCGCCGCAGCGGCCCAACCGAGCACGAGCTCCCCGCGAAGTCGGCGAAGCCGCACGCTCCCGAGGGTACCTGGGAGAACGGCTAGCCGCTGCCTCAAGAAGGGGGAACCGCGCGCGGGCGCGATTCCACGAGCTTCATGCGGTGTTCGATCTGCGCCAGGCGAAGCTCGAGCTCATCCCATTCGTCACGCGTGACAAGGCCCAGCTCGCGCAACACGCCGTGCAGCGTCTCGCCTGCACGTTCACCGACGCGCATCGCTTCGCCGCGCCAGCGGTTCGTGGCCTCGTCGATGAAACCCCGCACCTCGTCCTTACTCATACCACCTCGTTGGGCGAGCGAGTCGGCCAGCTCGTCCGCACGCTCCGCCGTCAGCGCGACCGCGCCGACGAGAGCGAGCCCGAGCCGCTTAACGGGCTCGTCCATGCGGGCGGGCACGCCGCCGCTGCCGGCGCTGCTCGCGCTTCGCGGCCGCAGCCGATGCTGCAGGGCCGTCGACCGTCGCAACCGGTGCTAGCGCCGGAGCAGGCTCCTCCGCAAGCTCCTCTTCGGATTCCTCCATCGCTTCCTCGAGACCGCGCTTCGTCACTATCTCGCCCTTGCGGCGTGCGTACTCCGGCTCCCGCTCCTTGAGGATACAAAGGAGGGGCGCCGCGATGAAGATCGACGAGTAGGCGCCCGATGCGATACCGACCATCAGGGCGAACGCGAAGTCCTTTAGGGTGGCGCCTCCGTAGAGGAACAGCGCACCGACCGGCAGAAGGGTGATGAACGACGTGGCCAGCGACCGGCGGATCGTCTCCCACAGCGAGACGTTCACGATCGTCGCCATCGAGGCCCGCCGCATCAACGGGATGTTCTCCCTGACGCGGTCGAAGATGATGATGGTGTCGTAGATCGAGTAGCCGAGCACGGTCAGGATCGCTGCGACCGTCGAGCTCGTGACCTCACGTCCCAGCAACGCATAGATCCCGATACAGATCAGGACGTCGTGGAGCATCGCGACGATCACTGGCGCCGCGAACTTCAGGTCGAACCGGATCGAGATGTAGAGAACGACTAAGAAGAGCGAGAAGAGGACCGCGATGATCGCCGACTTCGCGATCTGCCGGCCGAAGCTCGACGAGACGGTCGTCGCTCCCGGGGCCTGCGTCTGCAGCTTGTCCTCGAGCGCGCGGGAGACCTGCGTCAGCTTGTCCCCGCTCAGCGCCTTCGTGCGAACCTGGAAGGTCTTGTACTGATCGCCGTTCACCGCCGTCCCGCGCCCCTGGATGACGGCGTCCCCGTAACCCTCGGTACTCATGACGGCGCGGACGTCGCCGGTGGTGTGGGCGATCGGTGTCTTGAACGTGAGCTGCGACCCGCCCTTGAAGTCGATGCCGAGATTCAGACCCCTTACGGCAAGCGCACCGAAGCCGATCACGAGGATGGCGCCGGAGATCGCGAACCACAGATAGCGACGGCGCATGAAGTCGATCTGCAACCACTTCGCCGTCTGCTGGCCCTGCGCCCCCATGAAGCGCGGCTTGTTGAACCACGCGAACCCGGCGAGGAGTCCGAGCATCGCTCTCGTCGCGCCGACCGCGGTGATCAGTGAGATCACAGTTCCGATCAGCAGCATCAACGCGAAGCCCTTCACCTGTGCCGTCGCGACCGCGAACAGCACGAGCGCCGTGATCGCGGTGACGACGTTCGCGTCGAGAATCGTGTGGAAGCCTTTCGAGTAACCCGCCGAGATCGCCGCGCGCACGGACTTGCCGGCGCGCACCTCTTCCTTGATGCGTTCGAAGATGACGACGTTCGCGTCGGCGGCGACGCCAATCGTGAGGATCAGTCCCGCGAAGCCCGGCAGCGTCAGCGTGACGTGGAAGAGCAGGATCGCCGCGTACAGGAACGCCGAGTAGATACCCAGCCCGATCACTGCGACGAGACCGAGGAAGCGGTAGAAGAGCAGCAGGAAGAGCGCGACCACGAGGAGGCCGACGAGCGCAGCCTTCTTCGCTTCTGTCAGCGAGTCCTTGCCGAGCGTCGCGGAGACGTCGGTGCGCTCGGCCGTCTCGAACTTGACCGGCAGCGCACCCGTCTGGAGGACGAGCGCGAGCTTCTTCGCCTCGCCGAGCCCGCCGCCGCGCCCCATGTCGATCTGCGCCCCGCTGTCACCTGGAATTCCGTCGGGGTTGCGCACGAAGTCGATGTACGGCACCGACTGGATCTCGCGGTCGAGCACGATCGCGAAATGTTGTGAACACTGGGCCACAGCGTTGGCGTCGCGCTGACCCTGGCACACGAGCGCCCCACGCTCCGCTTCTCGCCGGGTGATCGTGTGGAAGATCTTCTTGCCCTTGTTCGTGAACTGCATCAGCACGACGGGCTGGTTCGTCTGCGTATCGATGTCGGCCCGAGTGCCCGACAGCTTCAGCTCGCGACCCGTCATCTCCGGGATCGGGTTGTTGGGGTTGTCGCTGTGCTTCAGAAGGTAGAAGCCGCGAGGTGTCGTCAGCTGCTGGCTGCTGAGACAGTTCCCGCTCGCCACGCTGCAGCTCACGACCACCGTGTTCGCCGGAACGCGCAGGATCTTCCAGTCCTTCGGAATGTGCTTACCGAGACCGCCTGCGGCCGTGCGCTTCTGGACGATCTGGCTCTGCAGCAGCTCGGCCTTCGTCGGTGCCGGCCCTGCCCTCACTATGTGCTTGGCGTCGAAGAGGTACCACTGCGACACTCCCTTGTCCGCCAGCGCCTGGGTTTCCGGCGCGATCAAGAGGTCGTACAACGACCCCTTGGCAATCGGAACCTGCGCGAGCCCACTCACCGACGGGCCGGTGAGGTCGGCCTCGAAGTCGTAGAACTCGAGGACGGCCGTCTTCCCGATCACCTTCGCGGCCGCGGCCGGATCGTGGATCCCGGCGAGCTGGATGACGATCTGGTTCGAGCCCTGCTTGCGGATCTCGGGCTCGGAGACGCCGAGCTTGTCGATCCGCTTCCGCATGATGTCGATCGAGCGGCTGAGGTCGTCGGAGGTGAGCTTGTGCCCCTTCGGCGGGACCGCCTTCAAGACGACCTCGAGGCCACCCTGGAGATCGAGGCCGAGAGTCGGCTTCCTGTGGACCGGCGAGCCCGGGACGGCCAGGAAGGCCACCCCGACGAGGGCCGCCAGGATGCAGCCGACGAGAATGAGGTGCTTGCGGCGCTCTTTCACGGATTAGGAAGGGTAGCCGGGGCGTCCTCCTCCGGCTGTGGCTCCTCTGGGTCATTCTCGTCGTCGCTGACGACCCCTGCGACAGCCCTCTTGGCGACCCGGACCTCGACGCCGTCCGCGATCTCGACCCGCACCTCGTCGTCCTCGATCGCCGTGACCGTTCCGTAGAGCCCGCCTGCCGTCACGATCTCCTTCCCCACGCCGATCGACGCGATCAGTCGCTGCGCCTCCTGCTGCCGGCGGCGCTGCGGCCGGATCAACAAGACCCAGACGAGGGCCAGCAGGACGATGATGAAGAGGTACTGAAACACCAGGCGCCTCCTAGGCGGCCGAAGCGAGTCGGTCCAGCGCCTCGGACTTGTACGCCGCCAGCCGGCCCTGCTCGATCGCCGCGCGTGCATTCGCGGTCAGGTCAATCAGGAATCGTAGATTGTGGAGGCTCAGCAGGCGCAGGCCGAGCAGCTCCTCCTGATTGATCAGGTGCCGCAGGTAGGCCCTGGAGAAGCGGCTGCAGGCCGGGCAGGGGCACGACTCGTCGAGCGGCTTAGGATCATGAGCGAAGCGGGCGTTCCTGAGATTGAGCCGCCCCTCCCAGGTGAGAGCGCTGCCCGTCCTCGCCGTCCGGGTGGGCAGCACGCAGTCGAACATGTCGACGCCGCGCTCGATCACCTCGAGCACGCCCTCCGGGTCGCCGATTCCCATGAAGTACCTCGGCCGGTCCGCCGGCAGCTCCACGGCCGCCCACGCAGTCGTCTCGAACATCAGGCCTCGCTCCTCGCCGATCGCGAGCCCGCCGAGCGCGTGACCGTCGAAACCGAGCTCCGCGATCTCTGCGATCGAGCGCCGGCGTAGCTCCGGATCCGCTGCACCCTGGGCGATCCCGAAGAGCAGCTGCCCCTCGGCACGCGGGGCGGCCAGCTGACGCGACGCCCACAGCGTCGTACGGCGAACGGCCTCGGCCAGCTCGGCGCGCGGGACGTCGGCAGGCGGACAGATGTCGAGACACATCGCGATGTCCGAGCCGAGCTTCGCCTGGATGGCCGCCACTGTCTCGGGTGTGAACCGCTCGGCCGAACCGTCATATACCGAGTTGAACGTCACACCGTCGTCGTCGACTGCGGCGATCGTGTCGCGCAGGGAGAAGACTTGAAACCCGCCGGAGTCCGTGAGGATCGGACCGTCCCAGCCCATGAAGCGGTGCAGGCCGCCGAGCTCCGCGATCAGATCCTCGGTCGGCCGGAAGTGCAGGTGGTACGTGTTGCCGAGCAGGATCGTCGTGCCGAGGGCGCGTAGCTCGTCGGGATCCACGGTCTTGACGGTCGCCTTCGTCCCGACCGGCATGAACGCCGGCGTGGGCACGTCGCCGTGCGCGGTCCGTAGGAGACCTGCACGCGCCGCGCCGTCTGTAGCGGTCACGCTGAACGTCTCGCTCATCGGACGGAGCGCTCGTACAGGCTCATGTTCCGGCCGTTGAGGACGAGGTCGCCGCGATGCTCGAAGCCCAGGTCTTCGTAGTAGTCCCGGATACGCGGGTTGTCGCAGAGACAGTCGAGCCGGAGGAACTCGCGTCCGGCTTCCGCAGCTTCGGCGTTCGCCCACTCGACGACGGCGGCGCCGACGCCGCGGCCGGCACGGTCGCGGCGCACGGCGAACTTGTGCAAATACAGCGCGTCCTGAGGGCGGTCGCCCCAATATTGCGGGTCGTCCTGGAGCAGCGCGAGCGTCGCGACCGGCTCGTCGTCTTCTCCCTCGACGACGTAGACCTCGCCGCGGTCGATCGCCTCGGCCAGTTCGTCGCGCGGGAAAGGGAGTGGCCATTGCTCGAAGCCGAGCTCGCCGACCCAGACGGTCGCCTCGTCAAGGAGGTCCGCGACGGTGTCCGCGTCCTCGTGGCATGCGCGCTTGACGTTCACAGCACCAGCATCGCATCGCCGAAGGAGTAGAAGCGGAAGCGCTCCTCCACCGCGGTGCGGTAGAGCCGCCGTGTCTCCTCCACTCCGGCAAAGGCCATTACGAGCGCGAGCAGCGTCGAGCGTGGCAGGTGGAAGTTAGTCAGGAGTGCGTCGGTCCGCTTGAACTCGAAGCCGGGCGTGATGAACAGATCCGTGCGGCCCGTGAGAGGTCCGCCGCGCGCGAGCGTCTCCAGCACGCGGACTGTCGTCGTGCCGACCGCCAACACCCTCGGCGCGGCCGAGATGCGCTCCCATGCCTCGGCCGACACGTCGTAACGCTCGCCGTGCAGCGTATGCTCGGCGAGATCGTCCGCCGACACGGGCCGGAACGTGTCGAGACCGACGTGGAGCGTCACGCGCTCGACGTCGAGACGCTCGAGGAGCTCCTGCGTGAAGTGCAGGCCGGCTGTGGGCGCAGCCGCAGACCCGGCTTCGCGCGCGTACACCGTCTGGTAGCGCCCGGAATCCTCGAGCGGCTCGGTGATGTACGGCGGCAACGGCGTCTCGCCGGCGGGCTCGCCGTGCAGTCGCAACCGCCACCTTCCTTCGCCGAGATGCTCGAGCAGCTCCACCGGCCCGTAACGGCGACCGGGCTTGAGACGGCGCGTCGGCCGCGCGAGGCCTTCCCAGAGCCCGTCCTCGTCGAGACGCTCGAGGAGCAGTACCTCGCCCTTCGGCGCTTCGAGCGGAATGCGCGCGGGCACGACACGCGTGT
>Ga0157375_10006338_pt1 | contig 10313 bp, 8 predicted proteins | sample M35metaG_FD_115311 | JGI IMG/M metagenome (GOLD analysis project Ga0157375, IMG submission 115311) | Miscanthus rhizosphere microbial communities from Kellogg Biological Station, Michigan, USA - M3-5 metaG | ecosystem: Host-associated > Plants > Roots > Rhizosphere > Soil | place: USA: Michigan... | reverse complement strand
CGAGCGCGTCGGGATTGCGGATTCGGCCCGCGCGAAGCGCCTCGAGCCCGCGTTTGAGCGTTTCCTGCGCGATGTCTTCGGCGGCGGTCCAGTCATGAACACGACGTCCGGCGAAGACCTGGAGACGAACACGATAGGACTCCAGCCTCGCGCCTTCCGCGTCGGCGTCTGCGGGGATGTCCGGTGCATCGGCGGGGTTGTAAGGACCCTGCCTCATTAGGGTCGATCTTAGTGCCAGTGCGATGAGACGTCATCGACATTTGCGCGGGAGGGGAAGGGCGAGACTGTGAAGAAGATCGCCAGTTCCATACTCATGATCATCGTAGCGACGGCATACGCCGCGACCGCCCGTTCGCCTTCCGCAGCGCTGCGGCGTGACGAGCCCGAAGCGCTGACACGTCAGCGCCGTCTGGCTTCTGCCCGTTGACCCGAGGACATCGAGCAGCGCTCTCACCGTATGTAACCGCGGGTCACCGGGGTGAGGCGCGTCCTCGTGCTCGTCGTTTTCCGTGAGCCGAGGCCGCTTCCGTAAGACCGCGCCTCGATCGGGCTCTCGACTCGTGCTGAGCCGAACCCGGCGAAAACAGGAGGCAACATGCTTTGCAACGCGATTCGTCGTTTCTGGATCTTTGGTGTTCTGCTTCTCATGCCGTTGACGTCGGCGGCCGGAGTGAACACGTGGACGGGCGGCCGACCCGGGGGAACCGCCGGGGACGTCCCCAGCGTGGTCGCCGCGGATCCCGCCGATCCGTACGTCGTCTACGGGGCATTCGGAGGAGACCTGTATCGCAGCGCCGATGGCGGGAACACCTGGATTCTCCGGGGGTTGTTCGGCGACATCTCCGCCCTGCTCGTGCAGCCTTCGTCGCCGTCGACGGTCTACGTCGCGAGCGTCTATTTCGGGGTCTACAAGAGCGCGGACTCGGGGCAGACCTGGAGCCTCGTCCTCGAGGAGTACTCGAAGGCTCTGGCGGGCACCCCGGAACACCCCTCCACGGTGTTCGCGGCGGGGTTCGCCTCGATCTACAGGACCGACGATGAGGGAGCTCACTGGTCGCGAGTGAGCGTCGGGACCACCATCGCGAGCCTCGTGGTCGACCGGCACGACTCCGCGATCGCGTATGCGGCCGGGGAGGGCTTCTTCGGTCTCGGCGAATACCCGGGCGCTCTGTTCAAGACGACCGACGGCGGGGCGAGCTGGCAGGATACGAATCCGAAGTCTTTCGAGAGCGTTGAAGCCGTGGCCTTGGACTCCTCGGCGAGCTCGACGGTCTACTTCGCGACCGGCCCGTATCACGCGACCCAGGTGCGCGGTCCCGGGAAGGCGCTGCCGGACCTGCTGCGCTCCGACGACGGCGCCGCGTCGTGGTCCTCCGTGGCCGCCGGTCTGCCCGGTGGAAAGGCGCTCACCCTCGTCGCGGATCCGCGCGTCCCGGGCACGGTGTACGCCGGGACCGAGAGCGGCCTCTACTGGAGCCGGGACCGCGGCAACAGCTGGGCGCCGTTCAGCGCGCTGCTCGCCGGTACGCCGATCACGTCCCTGTGGATCTCCGACGACGGTCTCCGTTTCCAAGCGGCGGGCCCGAGTGGCGTCTACCGCCTCGAAAAGACGCGCGGCGCGGTCGACGTCGCCGCGCGACGCGACGGCGGCAGCCGCGTGCTCGCCACGGACGGCGCCCGGCACTCGCTCGGCACGCTCGACGCGGCCGGGAACTGGATCGCCGGTCTTCCCGGCGCAGCCTCGGAGACCTGGACCGCGCTCGCGGTCGCCGAGACGGATGCCGAACGTGCGTATGTCCTCTGGCAGAACGGCGACGGCCGCGTCTCGCTGGAGACCGTCGGGCCGGCGGGCCGGGTCGCGGCGAAGTCTCTCGAGCATCCGGGCCTGACCGCTAGCGACATCTCGGCTCGGGCGGACGGGCTCGTCCACGTGCTCTGGACGGGCGCCGACGGACGGATGTCCATCTCGAGCGTGAACGCAACGGGAAACGCGGTTCGCGGTCCCGTCTACGGGCCCTTCGCGGGCTGGTCCGCGATCGCGATCGCCGATGTGCCGAATGGCGGCACGTGGGCACTCTGGCGCTCGACGGATGGCCGGGCGGCGCTTTCGCTCCATCGCGACGGCGAGATGACCGTCGTCCACAAGCTCGGCGCATACCTCGACTGGTCGGCCGCCGACGTCGCGGTGGGAGCGGACAGCCGCCCGCGCGTGCTTCGCACCAGCCCGTCGGGGCTCGCGTCGGTGGTCACCATCGATGAGCACGGCAGCCCGATCCTGGGCGGGCGCTACACCCTGCCCGGATTCACGCCGCGCCGCATCGCGGCCGGCTCCGACGGCCTGACCCGACTCCTCTTCAGCAGCGAGGACGGGCAGGGAGAGGTCCTGCTGCTGAATGGAGACAACACGCTGCGCTCGAAGAAGGCGGTTCATCCGCTGGCGAGCGTGGTCGTCACGAATTCCGCCGAGCTCGAGGCCGCGATGACGCCGGCGAACGCCGGCAAGCAGATTCTGGTGAAAGCGGGCGAATACCAGGTCGCGCATTCGCTCACGGTCCCGGACCGCGCGGCCGTCGTCGGCGAGGGCGAGATGTCGTTCGACGCGGACGGCCTGCCGACCGGCATCGGGGCCTCGGGGCGCACGGTTCTCCGCAGCACGGCGGACCTCGTCGGCGACGTTCTGACTCTTGGAAATGGATCGTCGCTGCGCGGTCTGGTCGTCGAGGATGCCGAAGGCCGCACGACTGGCAACCCGGTCGCTGTCGTCTCGCGCGCTCCCGGGGACTTCGTCGCCGCGCGCATCGACGCGTGCGTGATCGTCAACCCCAATCCGTCGGGCGTCTCTCCTCCCGGGCCCACGGGCCGCGCGCTCGTGGTCGTCACGCGCAATCCCAACCTGTCTCAGGATCCGCCACAGCACGAGGGGGCCGTTCTCAACGTGCGCATGTCCCGGTCGATCCTGCGCTCGCCGGCCGGCGCCATCGGACTCTTCGCGATCAACTTCGCGTCCCACGCGAAGATCGACCTCGACCTCACCGGCAACGTGATCGGCGGCGGCCTCACGTCGAGCGGCGGCGTCAGCCGGCCGGATGCGGTGACGGGATCATCGATCGACGTTCGTACCCGCGGAAACCTCTATCGCTCGGACAGCGCGGACCCGACGCCGGTGGGCTGGAACCTCTCCGGCGGATCGACCGCGGTCATTCCGAACATCGTCAGCGAGGCGTCGACCTCGAACTCCCTTCGGGTCCACTCGACGGACGACCGGATCGAGGGCTTCCTCTTCGCGATCTCCGGCGTGGGAGGACAGCGGGTGATCGCGACCTCGGAGCCGATCTCCTTCAACTCGCTCGATCTGAACGTGCAGGGAACGCGCCTGCAGTCGGGAGTTGCGGATCTTTCGCTCCTCGGCGCCGTGTCCTTCGAGCCGGGCGTGTCGCCGGGCGACGGGAACGTCCTGCATCTGAACATGCGGCAGGCGACGGGCAGCGGACCGCGCGGGAACGTCTACGGGAATTCCAGCGAGGGCCTCGGCGAGGGAAATCGCCTCGAGGTCGCGGGCAGCCCCAACGCGTTCGACCACACGAACGAGGGCATCGACCCGCGTCCGGCCGACGAGTTCTTCGAGTCCGAGTAAGTCCTCCGAGGTTGAGGAGGGCGCGGTCCAAGAGGGCCGCGCCCTCCACTTTTTACGGCTGGATCGTCAGGTGCGTGCCGCCGAAGACCTCGAGTGTCGTGCCCGTGATGGCGGCGGCGTCGTCGGAGGCGAGAAAGAGGACGGCCTTCGCGATGTCGCGCGGCCAGAGCTTCTCGGCGAGCGGCTCCGTGTGGAGGGCGTCGCCCTCTTCCTTCTTGTTCTCGACCGTGCCCGGACTGACGGCATTGACGGCCACGTTGTGCGCGCGGAACTCGCGGGCGAGGCTCTGCGTCAGTCCGATCAGCCCGAACTTCGCGGCGCTCTGGGCGGCGACGTTCGCGTCCCCGCGCATTCCGTGGATCGACGCCACGTTGACGATGCGGCCTCTCCGGCGCTCCACCATTCGCGCGAGCGCGGCGCGGCAGAACGCGGCCGCGGCGGTCAGGTTCGTCGCGATCACGCGGTCCCAGTCGTCGGGGGAGAGCTGGAGGAACGGCCGCCAGACGAAGACGCCGGCGTTGTTGACGAGCACGTCGATCGGGCCGAGACGCTCCTCCGTCGCGGCGACGCACGCCTCCGGCGTCCCGGAGCGGGTGATGTCGGCAGGGATCGTCAGAGTCCGGCGCCCCAGCGCCTCGACCTGCCTCGCCGTCTCCGCGAGCTGGGCCGCCGTCCGCGCGACGATCGCGACGTGCGCTCCCTCCTCGGCGAAACGCAGCGCGATCGAGCGGCCGATCCCGCGGCCGGCGCCCGTAACGAGGACGACCCGGTTGTCGAACTTCATTCGCCCGGGCCCGTCCCGGCCGCCTCGCCGAGCTCGGCGAAGAGCTCTTCGGAGAAGAGAGTCGGAGCGCCGGCTCCCGTGAAGGTCGGGCCGCTCAGCAGCTCGACGTCGCCCTCCGAAGGGTGCGGCCGGTCGAGGCGGACCCGCTCGACGCGCATGGGGAAGACCCGCCGGAGGGGATCCGCGCGGCAGACGCGCCCCCGGCCGGCGCGGGCCTGCACCGACGCCGTCAGGTTCCGGTTGAGGTAGACGAGCGTCGCGGTCGCCCGGCGGACCAGGTTGATGGCCGTCCGGCTCCGCGCCCGGACCGCGATCGCGAGCCGCGTGTCCGAGAGCGCCCGGACCTCTCCCATCGTCAGCAGCGCCACGCGGGGAAACCCGTCCGCGTCCGCGGTCGCGACGAGGAGGACGAGCCGGCGCCGCCGCCGGAACCCGTCCCCGGCGAGAATCGCCGCCAGCTCGGGGGGAAGACGGGTGAGCTCGTTCTGCATCCGCCTGAGTTTATGGCACGGACCGGGCCTCGGATTACCGCAGACCCGGACCATCCACACCTCTCCGAAATATGATCGGTCCATGCGCAGGCTGATGCTGGCTCTCGTCCTCATCCTCTGTTCCTTCCGTGTGCTCGCCGCCGACCGCGACCCGAAGGCCGACGCGATCGGCAAGGAGCTGATCGCGGCGATGGGCGGCCAGTCCGCCTGGGAGAAGGCGCGGCAGATCCGATTCGACTTCGTAGTCGTCAAGGAGGGCAAGCCGATCGCGGACTTCGCGCACGCGTGGGATCGCTACACGGGCGACTACCGCGTCAGCGGCACGGACAAGACCGGTGCGCCGTACGTCGCGTTCTTCAACGTCAACACGAAGGACGGAGTCGTGCTCGTCAACGGCATTGCCGCGGCGGGCGACGACAAGGCGAAGCGCCTCGAGGCGGCCTACGGACGGTTCATCAACGACACGTACTGGCTGCTCGCGCCGTGGAAGGTCTTCGATCCCGGCGTCCACCTGACGTATGACGGCGAGAAGCCGTGCCCGGGAGGCGGCACCTGCGACGTCCTGAAGCTGACGTTCGACAACGTCGGTCTCACGCCGAAGGACATGTACTGGCTCTGGGTGACGCGCGACGGGCCGGACGGACGGAGGATGGTGCAGTGGCAGTACGTGCTGGGAGGCGCGTCCGAGCCGCCGACGACGGTCGCGTGGAAGGACTGGCAGAAGCGCGGAGACATGATGCTGTCGCTCGACAAGCCGATCTCGGGCGAGCCGATCGAGATCCGCTTCGAGAACGTGTCGGTGTCGCCGTCGCGAGAGGACGCGCTGTTCAAGCCGCCTGCGAAGCCATGAGCCCCGAGCCGCGAGCCGTCACCCCGGGAGCGCCCCGTAGACCGCACGGAGAACGTCGACCGGCGTGAGTCGAAGGTCCCGCGTCGCTGCCCGGAGTCTGCTTCTCCTCGGGTCCGTCACCGCCGCCCTCTCCGCGGCGCTCTCGTGCGCGAGCTCTCCGCCTCCCGAGGGGGTCCGGTTCGACCGCGTCTCCACGTCGAACCTCACCGGGCCGAACGAGGTCTGCGTCGTTCTGCCCCCGTCTTACGATCGTTCGCCGGAGCGCCGCTATCCGGTCCTCTACTTCCTCCACGACGGCTACGGCGACGGGAGGACGCTCGTGCGCCGCGGCGTCGCGGCGGACGCGCTCGCGGCGATGCGCGCCGGCGAGCTGCCGGAGTTCGTCATCGTCGCTCCGGACGGTCCCGGCACCTGGTTCTCGGACTCCTACGACGGGTCCGAGAAGTTCGAGCAGTTCCTCGCCGGCGACCTTCCCCGCGAGATCGCGTCGCACTACCGGATCCTGGAGGACGCGTCTTCCCGCGGCATCACGGGCATCTCCATGGGCGGCTATGGCGCGGTCAAGACCGCGCTCAAGCACCCCGGCGAGTATGGGTCCGTCTCGTCCGTGTCGGGTGCGATCATTCCGTTCGAGTGGGAGGAGCTGCAGCGCTACAGCTGGATCGCGCGCTTCACGCTGATGCGGGTCTTCGGCCGCTCGGCGGAGAAGAACTCCCTGATCGCTAACGACGCGTGGCACATCCTCTGGGGCCTCTGCTTCGACCGGCCGCCGTTCGTCGCGGAGCTGCGCGCGGGGACGTCCGACGTGTACGGGCTCGACGGCGTCGCGGCGCAGTATGGGATGCTGCTGAACGAGCGCGGCGTGCCCACGACCGTCGTGCTCGAGCCGGGCGGACATGACTGGGAGTACTGGCGCGGCGCTATGAAGGCTGTCCTCGAGTGGCACGGAAGACGCTTTGCATATGATTCCGCGCGATGAGGTCGCATTCTCTTCGATCGCGGCGGAGCGGCTGATGTCGGGCTCGAACGGCCATCGCCTCGTCCTGTTCGACATCGACGGCACCCTCCTGTCCGCCGGTGCCGCGGCGCGCGACTCGATCCTGTCGGCGCTCGAGGCGGCGTACGGCTGGAGCGCGCGCGACGAGCACCAGGACCGCGGCCGCTGGGACTTCTCGGGCAAGACGGATCCCCAGATCGTGCGGGAGCTGCTTCGCGCCGACCTCGGCGACGAGCGGTGCGAGGAGAAGCTCGAACACGCGTTGAAGGTCTACCTCGGCGAGCTCGAGCGGCGGCTGACGCCGGGCACGGTGGTCCCCAAGCCCGGCATCTCGGTGCTCCTCGAGAGGCTCGCCGCGGACCCGCGCGTGACGCTCGGCCTGCTGACCGGGAACCTCGAGCCGGGCGCGCGCCTGAAGCTCGCGCCTCCCGACTTCAACCGCTACTTTCCGTTCGGCGCGTTCGGCAGCGACTCGGCGGATCGCTACACGCTGCCGCCGATCGCCGTGGAGCGCGCCCTCGCGCACACCGGCCGCCGGTACGAGGGCAAGTCGGTCGTGGTCGTCGGCGATTCCGTGCACGACGTGGCGTGCGGCCGAAGCATCGGCGTCCGCGCCGTCGGCGTCGCGACGGGCATCACCTCCGTCGAGCGGCTCGCCGCCGAGAAGGCGGATGCCGTGCTCGAGAGCTTCGCCGACACGGAGCGCGCTCTGGCGGCGATCCTCGGATGACGGGTCGTCGGGCCGCCACGACATTGTGGACGGCGTCGTGCGCCGCCGCTCTTCTCGCCATCTCGTGCGCCGGCTCGCCTCCGCCGGAGCCGCACATGGCCTCCGCATCGTCGCGAGCCCCCTACGACACGCCTCCGGTCAACCCCGGTCCGGTCTCGGTCACGCTGGACATGCGCGCCGCACGGCAGATGCTCGCCCTCTTCAACCGGACGCAGTTCGACGCGAACGAAGCGCAGGCCATCGAGCTCCTCCCGGCGGTCCAGGCGGCCATCCGCGAGTCGGGGCGCGGGAAGGACGTGTTCGACCACGACCTCGCCGCGGCCTTCGACGAGCACGCGCGCATCACCGTGTTCGACTTCCGCCGGATCCGCGAGGAACGGTCGAAGTGGGAGGACCTTCTCTCCCAAATCTCCTCCCGCGAGGCCGAGCTGACCAGGCGCATCTCCGACCGCGCGCGTTCGCTGCTTCCGGCGAGTCCCGCCGTGCCCGCTACACTGCCCGTCGCGCTCACGTTCGGCCTCCCCGGGCGGACGGATGAGTTGATCGCCCCGGCGGCGGAGGGAGGCGAGGGCGCCCTGGTGATCGACCTGGCGCGCGCCCTCGCGGACCTGCAGTCCTCCGCGCCTCCGGAGCAGATCCAGCACCTCTCGCGGCTGATGGCGACCGAGGCCTACTCCCGCGCCTGGCAGCGGTACCGGACGGAGACGCCCGCGTGGAATCGCCACGACGCGTCGCTCGGCCAGCTCGAGCCGCTGATCCGAGCGGTCGCGGAGAGGGGGCCGGTCTCGCTCTACGGCATCGACGAGAACTTCTTCCCGCTCTCCGTGTGGCTGAAGGAGCCGATGCGGACGAGCCTCGACGACCTGAACCGCGTCGCCGACAAGCTGCTCTCGACGGAGGGCGACCTCGACGCGCGCGTGACCCTCCAGTCCGAGATCCGGCGGCCGGACTTCGCTTTGCGCACGGCGGGCCCGGCGGGCGCGTTCCTCGCGGACGGAATCATCGCGACCTTCGGCGTGGAGGCGTATCGCGCCGCGCTCGCGGCCGGTCCGACCGCGTTCTTCGCGGCCTACGACAAGGCCTCGCAGCAGCAGGGGAAGGCGCTCATCCCGCTTTCGAAGGCCATCAAGGACCGGCTCGCCGCCGCGGCCGCTCCCCACGCGAGCTGAACCATGAGCTCCTACCTCGCGCTCGAAAAGTCTCTCCTTCTGCTCTGCGCCGACCTCGCGATCATCATCGCGTCCGCGCGGTTCTTCGGCTGGCTCTTCGGTAAGGTCGGCCAGCCGCCCGTCGTCGGCGAGATCCTGGCGGGCGTGATCCTCGGCCCGTCGCTGCTCGGTCGGCTCTACCCGGGCGCCATCAAGCAGATGCTGACGCCCCAGACCACCGCCGTCCTCTCGGCGATGGCGCAGGTCGGCCTCGTGCTCCTGATGCTCCTGATCGGCCTGGAGTTTCCCTTCGACCGCCTCAGGCAGGCGGCGCGCGCGTCGACCGCCGTCGCGGTCGCGGGCATCGTCGTTCCGTTCGCGGCGAGCTACGCTCTCGCCGGCAGGCTCTTCACGCTCTCCCCGGCGGGCGGCTCCGAGCTCGCGTTCCGCCTCTTCTTCGCGACGGCCGTTTCCATCACGGCCATACCGGTCATGGGCCGCATCCTGATCCACACGCGCCTGACGCGGACGCGCATGGGGCTGACTTCGATCACGGCCGCCGCGCTCGACGACGTGCTGGGCTGGATCCTGCTCGGCGCGGTCGTCTCGATGGTCACCCACGGCCGCGCCGACCTCGGTTCGCTCGCGCTCTCGTTCGCGGGCGTCGCCCTGCTGGGAGTCGCGTTCTGGGCTCTCGGCCGCTACGGGATCTCCCGGCTTCCGATCCGGCGCGCGAAGAACGGCGGCCTGACGCCGGCGCTCCTGGCGGCCGTGCTCGTGACGACCTTCGTGGCCGCCACCGCGACGAACGCGCTCGGCGTCTTCTCGATCTTCGGCGGATTCCTCTGCGGCATCGCGGGGTCGTTCCACCGCGAGCTCGCCGAGGGCATCCAGGCGTCGATCGGCGACCTCGTGTCGGTCCTGTTCCTTCCGATCTTCTTCGTCTTCTCGGGCCTCCGGACCGACCTTGGCTCCCTCGGATCGGATCCGCGTCTCTGGGCCGCACTCGGGCTCGTGATTCTGGTCGCGTGCGCGTCGAAGTTCGGGGCGACGTCGCTCGCGGCGAAGGCGTCGGGTCTTCCCTGGAAGGAGTCGCTCTCGATCGGGCTCCTCATGAACACGCGCGCGCTGATGGCCCTCGTCGTCATCAACATCGGCGCCGACCTCGGCGTCATCTCACCCGCGGCGTTTTTCTGGCTCGTCGCCATGGCCCTGTTCACGACCGTCATCACGACTCCCATCCTCGTGCGTGCCTATCCGTCTCCCGAGGCCGCGGAGGGCTGGGAGCGCCCGGCCGCCCCGCCCGCGCGAGCGCGCTGACCGGCGCGCGAAACATCCCGAGTCGCCGAAGGAGGAAACACCATGCGATTCCCACGCCTCGCCGCCGCGGCCGCCACCGCCCTCGTCCTGGGGAGCGCTGCGCAACTTACCGGCGCGACGATCACGCTCGCCGTCGACGCGAGCGACGCGCCGCGCAAGATCTTCCACGTCCGGGAGACGATCCCGGCGTCTCCGGGCAAGCTGACGCTCGTCTATCCGAAGTACATACCGGGCGAGCACGGACCGACGGGCCCGATCACGGACCTCGTCGGGCTGAAGATCACCGCGTCCGGCAAGCTCGTCCCCTGGCAGCGGCAGCCGAAGGAGATGTGGTCGTTCGACGTCACGGTGCCGGACGG
>Ga0157375_10006336_pt1 | contig 10313 bp, 8 predicted proteins | sample M35metaG_FD_115311 | JGI IMG/M metagenome (GOLD analysis project Ga0157375, IMG submission 115311) | Miscanthus rhizosphere microbial communities from Kellogg Biological Station, Michigan, USA - M3-5 metaG | ecosystem: Host-associated > Plants > Roots > Rhizosphere > Soil | place: USA: Michigan... | reverse complement strand
AGATCAAAAGATCGAACCAGATATAAGCTTTCTAAATATCAAATTCTTTCCAGGTTGCTGAAAAAGAAATTTCCCTCGATGGTCGCGTTCGCGTCACTGTCACTTCCATGAACGGCGTTCTCTCCCACAGAAGTTGCAAATAATTTTCGAATGGTTCCTTCGGATGCCTGGGCTGGGTTTGTGGCACCTATGAGATCACGAAACGATGTTACCGCATTTTCCTTTTCCAAAATAGCCGCAATGATAGGACCGCTGCTCATAAACTGAACAAGCTCTCCATAAAAGGGCCTTTCTTTATGAATGGCATAAAATTCTCCGGCTTTTTCCGACGAAAGTTTAGTCAGCTTCATTGCCACGATCCTGAATCCCTCTTTCATAATACGATCAATGATAGCGCCAGCATGCCCATTTTTCATGGCGTCTGGTTTTATCATAGTAAAAGTCTGTTTGCTCATACACATTTCTTTTTAGCGGCGCAAATGTATAAGAAAGTTGGAGTGAAATGAAATTGTTTTTGTGGAAACAGATTTTACAGCAAATTCTTTTGTATTTACATTTGCCGTCCGCTTGACTCCTTAGCTCAGCTGGTAGAGCAACAGACTCTTAATCTGTGGGCCCAGGGTTCGATCCCCTGAGGGGTCACAAGGTCCTGACTAGTCAGGGCTTTTTTATTTCCGTCCAGGTTAGCGTGTCAGAAGAGCGTCGTTTGCAGGCATTCTTATTCCTGGTCAAAATTCCAGCATACCCAGCAATTAAAGCTGTAAAAAAACGTTCAAAATATAGCGCAAACCCGTACCCTGTATGCTTAAAGTCACCCTGTTGTCCCTAAGTATCATTCTTGTGACCACATCTTACTCCCAGCCGGTTAAGCTTGTTCCCAATAATCCCATAGCGAAATTAGCCGGAAGGATGCACGGCGAAGAAGAAGATTACGCCATTACCATCGGGAGAACCATCTATCTCAGTTGCAGCAAAGAAGATTTTTTATCCGATACTCCATGGGTAAGACATGAATTCACTCACGTGCAACAATACCGAAAGTATGGTATCCTTGAATTTGCTAAACGATATTTGTTCTTTGCTATATTTTTCCATTCATACAGCAAGAATCCATTTGAAAAAGAAGCTATTTCTGCTGAAGGTCCAAAACCTAACTACAAGAAACCCCCGTTAACCATGAATTCTTACTAATATTCAGGATATTTTTATGACGCGATCAGTTTAAGAAATTCATCTTTTTTTCTTCTTGCTACATCGATCACATCACCATTTTGCATCACAACTTGTCCGCCTTCACCGCGAATATATTTTGCTATATAGGTAAGATTAATAACATGCGAGTGGTGAACCCTGTAGAATCGATAAGGCAGCAGCATTTCTTCAAAATCTTTCAGCAGTCGTGTAACGAGTAGTATTTGGCCGCTGAGTAAATGCAATTTTGAATAATTGGAACTCGATTCAATGCGCACGATATTTTTTATATTAATGAACTCCATTCCTTCACCTGTCGGAATGGCGATCCGGTCTTCCTGCGATCTGTTTTCCTGCAGGCTTTTTCTTAAAACACTTAATTTTTCCTGGGTCTGCCGTGTATGCTTAACCATTAACCGGCTTACGGCATTTTGCAGATCCTCTACAGAGATCGGTTTCATCAGGTAATCAAAAGCACTTATACGGATAGCGTCAACGGCATAATGGTTGTACGCCGTTGTAAAGATGATTTCTGCGTCAACATCCCGGAGTTCTTCCAGCATCCTGAATCCGTTCATCCGCGGCATTTCAATATCAAGAAATATCACGTCCGGCTTATGGTGGCGGATCAGGAATATTGCTTCTTCGGGTTTACCCGGAGTAGCCACTATTTTTATTTCGGGGCAGAACGCTGCAATTTTTTGCTGCAGGTTTTGCAGACTGCTCAGTTCATCATCTACTAATATCGCCTTCAGGGTTTCCATATTTAAACTGCCTTTACCAGGATGTCTACCTTTGTTCCCGATGACTCATTATTTTTATCAAACAGGTCAGTAATGGTTACACGACCGTTAGCATGTTGCTTGCGATTGAAAATATTAATTCGCTCTTCCGTAATCGTCAGTCCTACGCTTTGGTGATGGGACCTGTTTTGCTGATTGTAGTAGGACGATAATTTTCGGCCTATACCATTGTCTTCAATACTGTAGTGAATATATTCTCCTTCGAGGATGGCTGACACCGTTAAGCTTAGATCATTTCTTTCGCTGTGTGCCAGGCCGTGCACGATCGCATTTTCGACATACGGCTGAATGAGCAGCGCCGGGACTTTGTAATCACCATTGAGCAAGAGAGGATCAACATGAAGCCGGAAGCAAAAGTTGTTATTGAAGCGCAATTGCTCCAGGTCTACATACAAACGCAATGCATCTATATCTTTGGCCAATGGCACCAGTTCATTGCGACTACTGTCAAGGATCATTCGAATAAGCTTGGCGAATTTATTCAGGTAACTGCTGGCAAGACGCTTTTCGTTTTGCATCATAAAATTTTCAATGCTGTTGAGGCTATTGAAAATAAAATGCGGGTTCATTTGCGATCTTAAAGCCATCATCTCAGTCTCAGCAATTTTTTGTTTGAAGGAAGCCTCGTGCCGGATGTGGACGATACGTCTCCGTATCAGGAAGGTAGCGAGGGCGATTGTAAAAACAAGACATGAAAGTTTAAACCAGGTGGTCTGCCACCAATAAGGCTCAACAATGATCACTACTTCGTCTTCATTGCTTAAAAGGTCGTTGTATTGATTACCGCCCTTGACGTGCAAAGTATATTTGCCCGGTGAAAGATTATAAAAAGCAAGATGACCATTTTCATTTTGCTGCCAGTTATCCATTGCTCCATCCAACCTGTAATAATATCGGTTCTCTCCATCATAATTCATAACAGAAAAATCAAGCGAGAATCGGTTTTGCCCCGGTGTAGCAATCATCTCTTTTTTTCCTGAGGACGTAAAATGAAAAAAGTATGGAGAATCCATTATTGTCGCTTCGCTGAAATGGACGGAGATCTTTTGATCGGAATGGGTAAGTAATTCGGATGGATGGATATGGATCACATATCCCAACACGCAACTGTAAATGGAGTGATCTTTCCCTAGCTGAAATGTGCCATTCGAGTTATTTTTCAATCCTTCGGTGATGGTCAGTTGACGTACCTGCCCTGTACCATGCAGGATATAAAAAATGCCCCGCCCCGTGTCCAACCAGGCATTTTGTTGTTCATCAAAAACAATCCCGAAAACTTCCACTCCCCTCAGCAATGCATTTGCTGTATAGTCGCGAACCACTTTTTTTGCTACCGGGTCAAAGGCAAAGACACCCGCATAACTTGCGATCCACAATAGTCCATTATTGTCTTCAGATACACATTCAAAACTATTGCTGTGTTCTTCCAACTCTTTTCCCTGGAACCTGAATAAGGAAATGAAATGATCCGATACCGGATCGTATTTAAAAAGTCCTTCACCAACAGCTGTTATATATAAGTCCCTTTTGCTGCTGAGATATATGCGTAGTAAATTGGGTGGGACACAATTATTGCATCGCGGTAAGCAGGCAAAGTGTTTCAAAAATTTCCTGGCGATCGGGTCAAAAACATAAATGCCATTGGGCCCATTATTTCTTGTTCGTATCCACCACGAGCGATCATTAACCATTGTGATAGTCCGCAAACCCGTGATTGATTTCCCATCGGGAGGTTTATAAAGCAGGGCTTTTTTTGATCTCAGGTCATAGTGAACGAGAAATTCATTTGTGGTGAACCATAAAACACTGTCACCCTGGTTGGTGATATAATAAGGTTTTAAAGAATCATCAACGGGAACATCTCCATGAGTCGTTTGAATAACACTAACTGTTTCCGTCAACACGCCATCTTGATCGAAATGGAAAAGACCGGGTCCGACCCAGCGTGTCATCCAGTACCCATTTGTCAGGCTGCACAGAGAATAGATCCAGTCCGAGCCTGTGGAGTGCGCCACATTGGAATTGGAAATATTCCAGAGGTCGAAAAGTTGGTGCGAGGGTCGCACATAACAAACGCCCCCTTCGGTACCGATCCATAAAATGTTTTGTCGATCAACAAAAACATACTGAACCACATTATTTGAGCGTGTTTGCTCTGGAAAGTTAGCCAGGTGAAAAGTATATTCTCTGCTCTTGAGTGAAATCGGGTCAATCATGATAAGACCATTATCACTTGCCAGGATCAACCAACGATGGTGATGCCGATCCCACCATTCAGTGATAGAATGTGTGATTTTACTGGGACTTGACAGGTTAACAGTTACAGTGCTACCAGTCTTCGGATCAAAACTCATGAGGCCCCCACCAAAGGAACACAACCAAAATTGAAGATTCGAATCCTGGTAAATGGTTTCGATATTACCCGTGAAGGGGCCAAATATCTTTTCCGTCCTCATCGTTTTCTTATCTACCTGGAAAACATATCCCTGCCTGACGCCCCACAAATTCCCTTGCCGGTCGCTCGTCAACCGCTCATAGGCTTCGATTTTTCTTTTTTCAAGATCCTCCAGGTTTTTGATCCCCGTAAAAACTTTTTTATATTGAAAGGCACTGTCGAAGTAATAGACGGACGATGATGTGGTGAGCCAGGTCGAATTATCTTTTTCAATATAAACATTGGTATACTGGTCAGCATCCACGCTGGTAGCATCGGCAGGATTATGGCGAAAATTCCTGAATGTGCCGTTTTTTTTATCATAAATGCTGAGGCCTTCGCGTGTTGTGATCCACAATCGGTCCTTTCCATCAGGCACTACCTGGTGAACATCATTGTTGACCATTGAATTTTCGTTCGAGGGGTTATGAAAGAACTGTCTTATCCGGTAGCCGTCAAAACGATTTAATCCATCCTGTGTGCCGATCCATATAAAACCGTCGTGATCCTGGGTGATCCAGCTCACATTGTTGTTAGAGAGTCCTTCCTTTTCAGTGAGATAATCGAACTGGATATTTGGAAATTGTTGTGCCGAGGCGCATTGGCAATAAAGGAGCACAACTATATTTAAGCGCCATGGCTTCACAATTTTTTTCTTTGATTACTAAATATAAAAAAATGCCAAATCACTTTGATGACATTTTTATCCCGGTCAACGTTATCAGCTACTTTGAGGGAACATCAAAAGTTTTTGATGGCAAAACTATGTCTGTATTGGCTTCCTGAAGATTCAGCTCCATGTGCATAGTCTGCCCCTGAGCTACGAAATTCTCCGTCCATTTGACGAGGCCGCCCCAGTTAAATATGGTCCCAGAAAAAGCCAGTGCCGGCAGGCCGGGACTGATGGTCTTAAGTGTGTTTACCAATTTTGAAAAACCAGGAACATTGGGACTCATCCAATAGTCGCTAACCTCGTCAGTGCCTCCGCCATGCTGAAGATGAGTGCAGAGGTAATTATCTACAGTCTCGTTTCCGATTACGTCCACATTGGGATCAGAATCTGGTGACCCGCCATTTTTATTTACAGTGGATTTATGGGTAAGAAAATTATACGTGATAGATTGAAAAGGGCTGGAGAATTTGTAGAATATAGCAACATGCGAAGTTACAGCAGTTCCCTTTTCGAATGTAACCTCATACCGAACGCCTATGGTAGTATCCATATAAACTGTTATTCCAATGTTGAAGGCATACATACCGGTCACGCTTCCAACATATGCGATCAGTGCCTGGTTGCCATAGTCTTTATTGGAATGAGCAATTCTGTTACCTGACATTTCAGTGGGCCTCATGCTCGCTGAGCCAAGAACTATTGGTAGTACAGCTAAAAAATTCTTCAAAGGTTTCATGAGTTATTTATTTACATGTCATATGAAAAATAAATCCGCTCGTATCGCTTGAACTTTCGAGCAATAAAATTTCTTCATAACTATGAAAGTGATCACAATATCATTCAATGAACAAGTGCAAACATTATTGTTTGATAAATTCAACTCGCCGGTTATTGGCTTTGCCTTCGGCTGTGTTATTTGTATCTACTGGTTGGGAAGCTCCTTTACCATCTGTTTCAAGCCTGGATGCATCAATACCGAAGTCTTTTGCAAGGCTGGCCTTTACAGCCTCTGCCCGTCGCTTGGAAAGATTTAAATTGTCGGCATCCTTTCCATCGGAATCTGTATGCCCGACTATTTTGACCTTTACTGAGGAATTATCCGTAAGCACATTCGCAATGTCTTTCAAGACACCATAGGATTGTGGCTTTATCTTGTCACTGTTTACGTCAAACAAAATTCCACTTGTTACAAACTTTCCCTCAGTGATCAGTTTATTCCTGGTGTCGGGTGCGCCTGCAGCGAGCTTGATATTGCTAACCAGGTAGCGATCCTGGTCTTTCATATCACCCCATATTTCGAATAAAACAGTTCCATAGTTTTTATTATCGGCAAATGCACGTGGCAGGTCATATACTTTTTCTTCATTGAAGTACACACGAAGCCGTTGTTTTTGGCGCCACACGGAAACATGCAATTTTGTTTTTCCACCGTTACTGTTGAACTGACTTGTGTTGATCTCATTTTTGATAACGCTGGTCCCGTCATCAAAACTTTCTTCTTGTGCGAGCCCGCCATTGGAGCCTGCATTCGTAGGATGAAAACCAATTTTTACTCCCGACCGTTTTTCTATAGGAATGAAACTGCCATCAAATACTTCTTTGCCACCATTCTTGCCGCTTAAGAAATAGAGATACAGGTAAGGAGAATAAAAGCTGAATTTTTCGTTACAGACCACATCACATTCAAGTGTGAAATTGTCCGGCAACTCTTTAATATATTCAGGAATATATTTTCCTTGCTTTCTCACCATAAGCCATTGTCCCTGCTGGTTTGAAGTCGTTACTACTTCGCCGCTCGAATTTGTATTCCATGTTGCAGGAAAATCCCCGATCGCATCTTTTGAGAAATCATCATAAGCGAGAATTTTATCACCCGGAATAAAATCGAACTTGCTATAGGTTTTAAAACTTGCTGAAGCGTCTTGATTTTGTTGTTTTGAATTGTTGTCCGCTGTACTTGCAGAACCGGATGCCGAACCTCCCGCATTTGATGTGTTATTGGTCGCAGTATTATCAGGACTTGATTTCTTCTTTTTGTCAAATATTTTGCTCATGATCTTATCGGAGAGTTTATCAGCGGCCTTTTCTGTGGCAACGGTTGTTCCTTCCTTTGCTCCTTCCTTTACACCTTGAGCAGCCTGCTGTTTAAGTATGTCAGAGGTTGACTGCGCATGAGCCAACAGAGTAAAGGTTGTGACCAATACACATAAGAATAAATTCCTCATAAAATAAAATTTAAATGATTTAAAATCGGTCAAGGTCTTCCATACCTGCTTCACGGGGTGTTGAATTAGCAGAAGACACGAAGCTATTGACCGGTTTCGCGTTTTTAAATTCCTAATGCGTAACTGGCAAAGTGCATTCAATAAATGGCGGGAAATGGATAGAGGGCTGGAAACTGGCCAGGAGAGGCGCAAGGCTTAAATGGCAATATTCTTCCTAACGTCATCTAAATGGCGCAAGAAGGTTTCTTAATAAATTTAAAAGGGAAAAATGAAAGTTTTGAAGAGGCCACCGTGACTCCACCTGTTAGCTGAGCTAACAGGCGGGTCGGATTGTTTTTAAAATCTTTCAATGGATGTTGGACTACGGCGGCTGGACAGTCATTTTTTGGCGTTAACCTCAAAATTGTTTTCCATCGGATTGGATGTTCTAAGGACGTTGGATCTTAACTATTTTTCAAGGATCTGGTTGGTTTTCTCTAGGGTTGGTCAGTTTTCTTAGGATCAATTGGTTTTGGTTTATCTCCTAAAAAGGAAGAAGTTGATCGATATTGGATTTCTTGGGTTTGGTTTTTCAGGATTTGGATAAATTCTTAGGACGGTTTTTGGACATTGGACAGATTGATGCTATATCAATCAACTTCTGAAACAAAAGTATGTCGGCGTTGTTAAATTGTATAGAGCAAAATTGCTCCTTTTTGTTGCGACGGTAATTACCACAAGGAGAGTAATACAGCGAATATTTTTATTGCAAAATCACGAATCATGAGTTGGTACAATTACGATTTTACGCTTAGATCCTAAGGCCGTACGATTCAATTTCTCATTTCCCCAAAGCCTGGATGACATCGTATTTTGTAACAATATGAAAACTGCCCGCTTCATCTTTTGCCAGCACGGCGCCATTTTCTTTATTGATCAGAGAACTTAGTTTTTCCACAGGTGTGTCAAAATCGACAATAGGATAGGAGGACTCAAGTACCGATTCAACTTTTGAGTTTTTTATCTCGGGATTGTCAAATATTTTTTGAAACAGGCCACTTTCACTGATAGCACCAACGGGCCCGTTATGATTCATCACGGGTATGTGTTCAATATCATATTTCTTCATCAAGTCTACCGCTTGCGAAACGGTTTGCCCCGGTTCAATGGTCACCAATTTTTGAGCTCCTCGTGCACTGATGATATCTTTAAATGTTTTTACATCAAGAAAACCTCTTTCGATCATCCACTGGTCATTATAGATCTTAGCCACATACCTGCTTCCATGATCATGAAAAATGCAGACGACAAGGTCATCTTTTTTCAATTTATTTTTTAACTGCATTAAGCCCTGCACACAGCTTCCGGCACTGTATCCGCAAAATATTCCTTCCTCCTTCGCCAATTTTCTTGCCATTACAGCACCGGCTTTATCGGTCACCTGCTCAAAATGATCGATCACGCTCATGTCATAATTTTTAGGAACAAAGTCTTCACCAAAACCTTCGCTGATATAAGGATGAACTTCATTGTTATCCACCTGGCCCGTACGGAAATATTTTGTAAGCAAAGAACCATATACATCAATGGCCCAAACTTGTATGTCAGGATTTTTTTCCTTTAAATACATGGCCGTACCCGTAATTGTTCCTCCAGTTCCTGCGGTGCAAACAAGGTGTGTGATCTTTCCATCGGTTTGCCTCCATATTTCAGGACCGGTGGTTTCATAATGAGCAAGACGATTGGCCAGATTATCGTATTGATTACACAGATATGAATTTGGGATCTCTTTTTCCAAACGTCTCGCAACTGAATAATAGCTTCTCGGATCCTCTGGTTCTACATTGGTAGGGCAAACAATTACTTCAGCGCCCAAAGCTTTTAAAATATCAGCTTTTTCTTTTGATTGTTTATCGGTAGTTGTAAAAATGCATTTATATCCTTTGACCACGGCGACAAGGGCAAGCCCCATTCCAGTATTCCCGCTTGTACATTCAATGATGGTTCCGCCAGGTTTTAATTTTCCTTCCTTTTCTGCCATCTCAACCATTTTTACTGCCATTCGGTCTTTTATTGAATTGCCTGGATTGAAATAATCCACCTTTGCCAGCACTGTGCAGGGAAAGTCTTTGCAGATCTTATTCAGTTTTATCAATGGAGTATTGCCAATCGTCTCAAGAATGTTGTTCTTAATATCCATAACTTTCTTTATGATTGTAAAGTTAAGAATTTGGGAGGCAGCTTTCGTGAGCCGTCAATCGTGAAACGTGAATCGTCAGTCGTGAGTGGTGAATGGTCTCAATCAGTGTTGACCAGGGTAAATCAGAGTAATCGGTGGTCAAAAAAGCCCTCCCTTTCGGGAAGGCTTACCGGACCTGATGATAAAATCATCAAGCTTCTTTCTGTAATTTTTTCTTTTTGGCTGCCAGGTATCTGTCCAGCAACATCAATCCCAGCACCACATTGATCATCATGAAGACATTTACATATGTGTTATTGAAGAATTTGCCATAATCAACCTTACTGATATCGATCGGTAATTTATCATTGCCGCCGGCATTCCAATCCACTTGTCCAAAACCATAGATTAAAAATCCAACGAACAGAGTAATAAAAAAAATCCCAATACCCCAAATGATCTTGTTATTAATGTAAGCTTTTGCCGCCGGGGCAATTTGATATTTCGCGATCTCTTCCATCACATTTTTTGTAAACCGTAACGACGGTTCTTCCAATGCAGATGATTGCACCAGTTGATGAAGCTCAAGCAACTCGCGATGCTTTTCCTTCCATTGTTTGTTTGTTTCGATCAATTTCTCAATGGCAGATGCTTCTTCAATAGAACTTTGTCCATCTATGAACTCCCACAACCTGTCATCCATATTATTTTTATTTTCTTCCATATTTAAATGGCTTTTATCAGTTTAATGAAGATCTTTTATTTCTTCTGAAAAATATCTTTCCATTTTCTCCTTTAATCTCGTCCTGGCCCTGTGTAACCGAACTTT
>Ga0157375_10006335_pt1 | contig 10314 bp, 8 predicted proteins | sample M35metaG_FD_115311 | JGI IMG/M metagenome (GOLD analysis project Ga0157375, IMG submission 115311) | Miscanthus rhizosphere microbial communities from Kellogg Biological Station, Michigan, USA - M3-5 metaG | ecosystem: Host-associated > Plants > Roots > Rhizosphere > Soil | place: USA: Michigan... | reverse complement strand
CCACCACTGGCCGGTGAACGTGACCATGCCGACCAGCATCTGGGCGTACATCGGGGCGTGCCGCGGGTCGTAGCCGCGGGCCGCCAGCGCGTCGCGGAGGGTGTACTCGACCTGGCTCGCGATCTCCGCGATCAGGCTGCCGAAGTTGCCGGTGTCAGAGCCGGCCGGCGGGGAGTCGCGGACCAGGATGCGGAACCCGTCGGTGTTCTCGTCGATGTAGCGCAGCAGCCCGATCGCGGCCGCCTCGAACTTCGCCCTGGTGTCCTCGCCCTCGAGCAGCCGGTTGGCCATGGTCAGGAACCGGTCCATCTCCCGGTCCACGACGACCGCGTACAGCCCCTCCTTGCTGCCGAAGTGCTCGTAGACGACCGGCTTGGAGACGCCGGCCTGGGCCGCGATCTCCTCGATCGAGGTGCCGTCCAGGCCACGTTCGGCGAACAGGTGGCGGCCCACGTCGAGGAGCTGCTGGCGCCGCTCCTTGCCGGTCATCCGCTTCCGGTTCGAGTTCCGGTTCACGGCTGGCTGGCTTGTCACTACCCCATCATGTCCAACCAGTGGCCAGTCAGCGAATCGCGCGCGCCGCCCGCCGGGCCGCGGCCACGGGATTCCGCCGGGCCATCGAGCCGAGCCGCCGGGCGGTGCCGGTCAGCCGCCCGGTCTGCTTCCCGGTCAGCCGGGTCTCGTCCGGCCAGCGCACGTCGGAGACCAGGCCGAGCCGCTCGGCCGCCCAGATGCACCGGGCCGCGATGTCGATCTGGCCGCGCAGCACGCCGTGCCGGGCGCAGGTCGGGTCGGCGTGGTGCAGGTTGTGCCAGGACTCGCCGAAGGACAGGATCGCCAGCCAGTTGACGTTCCTTGACTTGTCCCTGACCTCGAACTCCTCCTTGCCGAACGTGTGGCAGATCGAGTTGATCGACCAGGTCACGTGGTGCAGGAAGGCGACGCGGACCAGGCTGGCCCAGAAGAACGCGGTCACCGCGCCCTGCCACGACCACGACCACAGGCCGCCGATCAGGATCGGGGCCGCAAGCGACCCGAACACAATCCAGCCGAACCCCTTCGACAGCTTCACGATGTCGCGGTCCGCGAGCCAGTCCGGGCTGAACTTCTCCGCCGAGGTCTTCTCGCTGTCGAACAGCCATCCCATGTGCGCGTAGCCGAGACCCTTGATCAGGGCCTTCCAGTCGTCGCCGAACCGCCACGGCGAATGCGGGTCGCCTTCGCGGTCGCTGAACTTGTGGTGCCGCCGGTGGTCGGAGACCCAGGTGATCACCGGTCCCTCCAGCGCGGAGCTGCCCGCGACGGCCAGCAGGATCTTGAAGCCGCGGACCGACTTGAACGACCCGTGGGTGAAGTACCGGTGGAAGCCCATGCTGATGCCGAGCCCGGAGAACAGGTAGAAGGCCACCGCGATGACCACGTCATGCCAGCCGAGGCCCCAGCCCCAGGCGACCGGGACGGCCGCCACGAGGGCCAGCATCGGCAGCCCGACGAACACGGCCACCAGCACCCGCTGCAGCGTGCTGGCCGGCTCGGGGTCGATGTCGGGCGCTGCGGCGCGCGGGGCGGGAGCCGGCGCCGTGGGCGCTGCGGTCGCGGGTGCGGGCGGGGGCAGGGCGGCGACCGGGGGCAGCGCGGGGCTGTCGAGGGCGGTCATGGCTTTCCTCGCTCACTGGTTACTGGTCAGGGGCGAGCGCCTTCGCATACACCGAGGTCAGGGGTTGATGCAAATACGCTTACGTAACCGTAGCTTACGGATCCGTAGGTTCGGCAAGGTCTTGGCGCATTGTTTGCCCGGGCAATCGGGAAGCAAACGGCGGAGGTTCCCGCCGGGCGCCGGAACCTGGCCGCTGACCTGCGGTTCCATCGGGTGAACGCGCGGGCGCCGCCCGGGCGGAAAGTTCTCGGTAAAGTAAGCCAGGGAAGCTGCTATCCCGGGTGGTCTAGTGGCATGACTACTGGTTTTGGTCCAGTCAACCGAGGTTCGAATCCTCGCCCGGGAGCACGCCGGCAGGCGGTTTGAGTGCTGTTCCTGTGCTGCGGCGGGGACCTGAGGTTCGCCTGCTGTCCGGCGGGGCTGATGCGGCGGAAGGTATCCTGGCCACGTCCTGGCCGCCCGGGGGAGGGCAGCCGGACCACGGGGCGCCAGCACCGATACCGAGGAGCTGTGTGAGCGCGAGCGTACCGGCCGCTGTAATCGTCCTGGCCGCGGGCGAGGGCACGCGGATGAAGTCCAGCGTTCCCAAGGTGCTGAACCCGGTAGGCGGCGAGACGATGCTCGGCCATGTAATCACCGCCGCCCGGGAGCTGGCCCCGCGCCGGCTGATCGTGGTGGCGGGCCACGGCCGCGGCCAGGTCGCCGCCGAACTCGCCGGGCGGGCCCCGGACGTGACCGTGGTCGTGCAGGAGCGCCGCGGCGGCACCGGGCACGCGGTGCGCATCGTGCTGGAGGCCGTCGGCCAGATCCACGGCACCCTGCTGGTCACCTACGCGGACACCCCGCTGCTGCGGGCCAGCACGCTGGAGTCGCTGACCGCGGCGCACACCGCCGCCGGGGCGGCGGCCACCGTGCTGACCACCGTGCTGCCCGATCCGGCCGGGTACGGGCGGATCATCCGCGGCGCTGACGGCGGCTTCGAGGCCATCGTGGAGCACTCCGACGCCACCGATGAGCAGCGCGCGATCACCGAGATCAACTCCGGCGTGTACGCGTTCAGCGGCGCGCTGCTGGCCGACGCGATCAAGCGGGTGCCGACCGACAACGTCAAGGGCGAGGAGTACCTTACCGACGCGGTCGGCATTCTGCGCGCGGACGGCTACCCGGTCGCCTGCGTGCGCTGCGGCGACCCGGAGGAGGTCATGGGCGTCAACGACCAGGCCCAGCTGGCCTGGGCCCGCCGGGTGATGAACGACCGGGTGCTGTCCCGCTGGATGGGCGCCGGGGTGACCATCCGCGACCCCGCGACGACATGGATCGACGTCGGGGTCGAGCTGGAGCGGGACGTCGAGATCGGGCCCGGCACCCAGCTGGAGGGCCGCACCACGGTGGCCGCCGGGGCCCGGATCGGGCCCGGCTGCCTGCTGCGCGACACCACGGTCGGGGCCGGCGCGCAGGTGATCCAGTCGGTCTGCGAATCGGCGGTCATCGGCGCCGGGAACACGGTGGGGCCTTTCGCGCACCTGCTGCCCGGGACCACACTGGCGGCTAATGAGTGAGCGGAGGGCCGCCGTGCCGGGCGGGCACGGCGGCCGGGGCGGGCGGCAGGATGAGGGAGCGCAGGACGAGTGACGGGCATCACGGCGACCGGTGAGAAGCGGCTGCTGGTCATCTCCGGGCGGGCCTTCCCGGGCCTGGCCGAGGAGATCGCCGGCTGCCTGGGCATCGAGACCACTCCAACCCGGCTGTACGACTTCGCCAACGGCGAGATCTTCGTCCGGTTCCTGGAGTCGGTCCGCGGCTGCGACGTGTTCGTGGTGCAGAGCCACACCGGGCCGATCAACCAGTGGATCATGGAGCACCTGATCATGGTCGACGCGCTCAAGCGGGCGTCGGCCAAGCGGATCACGGTGGTCGCGCCGTTCTTTGGCTACGCCCGGCAGGACAAGAAGAGCCGCGGCCGCGAGCCGATCTCGGCCCGGCTGATGGCCGACCTGTTCCTCACCGCGGGCGCGGACCGGATCATGGCCGTGGACCTGCACACCGCGCAGATCCAGGGGTTCTTCGACGGCCCGGTGGACCACCTGTTCGCGCTCCCCATCCTCGCCTCCTACCTGGAGAACCGGCTCGACCTGTCCGAGGTGACCGTGGTCGCCCCGGACGCGGGCCGGGTCCGGGTCTGCGAGCGGTGGACCGACCGGCTCGGCTGCCCGCTGGCCATCATCCACAAGCGGCGCGACACCGACGTGGCCAACAAGGTGAAGGTGCTCGAGGTCGTCGGCGCGGTGGCAGGCCGGACCTGCATCCTGGTCGACGACATGATCGACACCGGGTCGACCATCGTGAACGCCGCCGAGGCGCTGTTCGAGCAGGGCGCCGCCCAGGTCATCGCCACCGCCACGCACGGGGTGCTGTCCGGGCCCGCGGTCGACCTGCTGAAGAACTCGCCGATCAGCGAGGTGATCGTGACCAACACGCTGCCGATCCCGCCGGACCGGCGGTTCGACAAGCTGACCGTGCTGTCCATCGCGCCGCTGATCGCGCGGGCCATCAACGAGGTGTTCAGTGACGGCTCGGTGACCAGCCTGTTCGACGGCCAGAGCTGACACTGTTCCAGAACGGGTTACGGTTGGCGGCCCGGCTGGCCGCCTGCTGGACGCTGATGCGGACCAGGCCAGGGCCGAAGTCGGCTAGACTGCGCAGGAATTTTTCTGACGCTGAGGAGTCCTGCCGTGCCCGAGGTACGTATCGCTGCTGAGCCGCGCAGCGAGTTCGGCAAAGGTGCCGCCCGCCAGGTGCGCCGTGAGGGCCGGGTGCCCGGTGTGCTGTACGGCCACGGCACCGACACGCGGCACGTCAGCCTGCCCGGCCACGACCTCCTGCTGGCCCTGCGCACCCCGAACGTGCTGATCCTTCTGGACGGGCTGCCCGGCGGCAGCCAGCTGGCCCTGCCCAAGGCCGTGCAGCGCGACCCGATCAGGGGCTCCATCGACCACGTCGACCTGATCCTGGTCCGCCGCGGCGAGAAGGTGACCGTCGACATCCCGGTCCAGGTGTCCGGTGAGGTGGCCCCGGACGGCATGCTCGACCAGCAGCTGATCCAGATCCCGGTGGAGGCCGAGGCCACGAACATCCCCTCCGGCGTCGAGGTCGACGTGGAGGGCATGGAGATCGGCACCTCGGTGCACGCCGGCGACCTGCAGCTGCCCGCGGGCACGACGCTGGCCGTCGACCCCGAGGTGCTGGTCCTGCACGTGATCGCGGCCCCGACCGCCGAGCAGATCGAGGCCGACCTGGGCATCGAGCCGGCCGAGGGCGAGGGCGCCGAGGCGGCCCCGCCGTCGCCGGACGCGCCGGACGCCCCGGCGGCCGAGGACTCCGGGTCCGAGGGCTGAGGGTCTGGGGCTGGCGGCCCTGACCGGGACCGGGCGGGGGCCGCCGGGGTGCGTTTGCGATGACCGACCGCTGGCTGATCGCGGGCCTGGGCAACCCGGGCCCGCAGTACGCCGGCCACCGGCACAACGCCGGGTTCATGGTGGCCGAGGTACTCGCCGCCCGGATGGGCGTGACCCTGCGCCGGGACCGCAGCGGCGCGGCCGTGGCGACCGGCCTGCTGGCTGGCGTCCCGGTGACCCTGGCCCGCCCGCTGACCTTCATGAACCTGTCCGGGCGGCCGGTGGCCGCGCTGCGCGCGTTCTACAAGATCCCGCCGGAGCGAGTGCTGATCCTGCACGACGAGCTCGACCTGCCGTTCGGCGTGGTGCGGCTGAAGCTCGGCGGCGGGGACAACGGGCACAACGGGCTGCGCTCGGTGACCGCGGCGCTCGGCGGCCCCGGCTACCACCGGACCCGGATCGGCATCGGCCGCCCGCCCGGCCGGATGGACCCCGCCGTGTTCGTGCTGCGGGACTTCAGCCCGGCCGAGCGGCAGGACCTGCCGCTGGTGCTCGACCTGGCCGCGGACGCCAGCGAGGCGCTGCTGCGGGCCGGGCTGGCCGCCGCCCAGAACGAATTTCACCGCGGAATCTGAGCACGCCGCACCCTGATCATCCCGTTATTTCACGGATTTACTGTGTTCAGCGCCGTGACCGTAGTCCTGATGGCTACTTACACCCCCACCCTGGGCTGCCCTATGATGCTCAGATCGCTGGGAAAGGCGTCAACCGCCCGATTTGGTTAGGCGTCTTTCCTATGTGCGCAGGGGCCGCGCCGCGTTGGGGCACCCCTGCCGCGTGCCAGCGAGACTGGAGGGGGTGCATCAGTGTCAGGTCAGACAGTCGCCTCGGGCCGACGGCCGGCTGACAAGACCGGAGCGCGAACGGGGCAGGGTCCTGCGGGATGGACCGCCCTGCATCTGCGCGCCGTCATGATGGCCGACTTTCTGTGCGGTCTGGCCGCTGGCCTGCTGGCACTGGAACTGCGGTTCGACGCGACCGGCAGCCATCCGGTGTCCTACCTGATCCTGAGCCTGGGGCTGCCGCTGATCTGGCTGGCCTTCCTGGCCCTGGCCGGCGGGTACGACAAACGTTTCGTCGGGGTGGGGTCTGACGAGTTCCGCCGGGTGCTGAACGCGGGGGTGACGCTGACCGCGGCGGTGGCGATCCTGTCCTACGCCAGCAAGTCCGAGATCGCCCGTGGCTACGTGGTGATCGCGCTGCCCTGCCTCACGGGTTTCGACCTCGGCGCACGTTACCTGCTGCGCAAGCGGCTGCACCGGCTGCGCACCCGGGGCGTGGCAATGCGCCGGGTGGTCGCGGTCGGGCACGCCCGGGTGGCCGCGGCCCTGGCCACCGAGCTGCGCCGGGAGACCTACCACGGGCTGCAGGTGGTGGCCGCGTGCGTGGCCGACCCGGACACCCCCGGCGACATCGACGGGATCCCGTTCGTCGGCGGCCTGCGCAACGTGCCGCAGGTGGTGGCCAGGTACAAGGCCGACACCGTGGCCGTGCTGGCCTGCCCGGAGATGAGCGGTGTGCGGCTGCGGGAGCTGGCCTGGGAGCTGGAGAAGACCGGCACCGACCTGTGCGTGGCCCCGGCCCTGCTGGACGTGGCGGGCCCGCGGACCACGATCAGGCCGGTCGCCGGACTTCCCCTGCTGCATATGGACCATCCGGAGTTCACCGGGACCAAGCAGGTCATCAAGGACGCCTTCGACAAGATCGTCGGCCTGTCCGCGCTGGCCCTCACCGCGCCGGTGTTCCTGTTCGTGACCCTGATCATCCGGCTGGACGACGGCGGCCCGGCGTTCTTCCGGCAGACCAGGGTGGGCCGGGACGGCCGCGGCTTCACCGTGTACAAGTTCCGCACGATGGTGATGGACGCCGAGAAGCTCAAGACCGAGCTGACGGCCAGCAACGATCATGACGGGGTCCTGTTCAAGATGCGCAAGGACCCGCGGATCACCAAGGTCGGCAGCTGGCTGCGCCGCTGGTCCCTGGACGAGCTGCCGCAGCTGGTCAACGTGGTGCGCGGGGACATGTCACTGGTTGGCCCGCGGCCCGCGCTCCCGGACGAGGCGGCCAGGTACGGCGACTACGTCCGGCGCCGCCTGGTGGTCAAGCCCGGGCTGACCGGCCTGTGGCAGGTCAACGGCCGGTCCGACCTGTCCTGGGAGGAATCGGTCCGGCTTGACCTGCGGTACGTGGAGAACTGGTCGCTGGTGCTCGACCTGCAAATCCTGTGGAAAACACTGTCCGCGGTGTGGCGGGGGTCCGGGGCGTACTAACTTGGGGGGCTCCGCACATTCCCCCGAGCACTGATGGAGTACCCGCCTGATGACGGCCGCTGACGACCTGCTGGCTCACGAGCTGGCGGCCGAGGCTGGTGAGCGCCTGCTGAAGCTGCGCGCCGGGGGCGGGGACGCCACCGCGCTGCGGCAGGCAGGCGACCGGCAATCGCATGAGTTCCTGACCGCCGAGCTGGCCCGGCTGCGGCCCGGCGACGCGGTGCTGTCCGAGGAAGGCGCCGACGACCACGCCCGGCTGTCCGCCCGCCGGGTCTGGATCGTCGACCCGCTGGATGGCACCCGCGAGTTCGGTGAGCTGGACCGCACCGACTGGGCCGTGCACGTGGCCCTGTGGGAGCAGGGCGAGCTGACCGCGGGCGCGGTCGCGCTGCCCGCCCAGGGCATGGTGCTGAGCACCGCCGAGCCGGTGGCCCGCCAGGCGCCGGTGCCGGCCCGGCCCCGGTTCGTGGTCAGCCGTACCCGGCCGCCCGCGCTGTCCGCGGCGCTGGCCGAGCAGCTGGGCGCCGACCTGGTCCCGCTGGGCTCGGCCGGCGCCAAGGCCGCCGCGGTGATCCGCGGTGAGGCGGACGCCTACGTGCACAGCGGCGGCCAGTACGAGTGGGACTCGGCCGCGCCGGTAGCGGTCGCGCGGGCCGCCGGGCTGCACACGTCCCGGATCGACGGCTCCCCGCTCGCCTACAATCAGGCCCACCCCTCGCTGCCGGATATCCTCATCTGCGAGGTGTCACTAGCCCGCCCGCTGCTCGCGGCCATCGCCGCGGCCCAGGCGAGCCCGGGCTGACGCCCGCCCGCGGCCTGGCCTGGCTGGCCAGTGCCGCCCCGAGGACGACCTGTTCCCGCCCACCGGATGAGGTGCTGATGGCCACCACGCGCTCCGACTACCTGCTCTCGCAGCTCGATGTGCTGGAAGCCGAGGGCATCCACATAATCCGCGAGGTGGCCGCCGAGTTCGAGCGGCCCGTGCTGCTGTTCTCCGGCGGCAAGGACTCGATCGTCATGCTGGCGCTGGCCGAGCGGGCGTTCGCGCCCGCGCGGATCCCGTTCCCGGTGATGCACGTGGACACCGGGCACAACTTCCGCGAGGTGCTCGACTTCCGGGACCGCCGGGTGGACGAGCTTGGTGTCCGGCTGATCGTGGCGTCCGTGCAGGACTCGATCGACGCGGGCAAGGTCGCCGAGGAGACCGGCCGGTGGGCCAGCCGCAACCGGCTGCAGACCACCACGCTGCTGGACGCGATCGCCGACAACCGCTTCGACGCGGTGTTCGGCGGCGCCCGCCGGGACGAGGAGAAGGCCAGGGCCAAGGAGCGGGTGTTCTCGTTCCGCGACGAGTTCGGCCAGTGGGACCCCAAGAACCAGCGCCCCGAGCTGTGGAACATCTACAACACCCGGATCCGCCGCGGTGAGCACATCCGGGTCTTCCCGCTGTCCAACTGGACCGAGCTGGACGTCTGGCACTACATCGACCGGGAGCAGCTGGAGATCCCGTCGATCTACTTCGCGCACCAGCGGACCGTGTTCGAGCGGGACGGAATCCTGCTCTCGGACAACGAGTTCATTACCCGCGGGGACGACGAGCCGCTGCAGGACATCAGCGTCCGCTACCGCACCGTGGGCGACATGACCTGCACCGGCGCGGTGGAGTCCACCGCAGCCACGATCAGCGAGGTCATCGCCGAGATCGCGGCGACCAGGATCACCGAGCGGGGCCAGACCCGCGCCGACGACCGGACCAGCGAAGCGGCCATGGAAGACCGCAAGCGGGAGGGGTACTTCTGATGACGGCAGCGCAGCCCACGGCCAGCCACGGGGCCGAGGACGGCCGGCACATGGACATCCTCCGGCTGGCCACCGCCGGGTCGGTGGACGACGGCAAGAGCACCCTGATCGGGCGCCTGCTGTTCGACTCCAAGTCGATCTTCGAGGACCAGCTGGCCGCGGTGGAGCGGACCAGCAAGGAGCGCGGCGAGGACTACACGAACCTCGCCCTGCTCACCGACGGCCTGCGGGCCGAGCGGGAGCAGGGCATCACGATCGACGTCGCCTACCGCTACTTCGCCACCCCGCGGCGCAAGTTCATCATCGCCGACACCCCGGGCCACGTTCAGTACACCAGGAACATGGTCACCGGGGCGTCCACCGCCGACCTGGCCGTGGTGCTGGTCGACGCCAGGAACGGGCTGACCGAGCAGAGCCGGCGGCACGCGTTCCTGGCCACCCTGCTCCGGGTGCCGCACCTGGTCCTCGCGGTCAACAAGATGGACCTGGTGGGGTACGACGCCGGGGTGTTCGAGCGGATCTGCGAGGAGTTCACCAAGTTCGCCGCCAAGCTGGACATCGGCGACCTGACCTTCATCCCGATCTCCGCCCTGCACGGGGACAACGTCGTGCAGCGCTCGGCCAGCATGCCCTGGTACGACGGGCCGTCGCTGCTGCACCACCTGGAGCACGTGCACATCGCCTCGGACCGGAACCTGATCGACGCGCGGTTCCCGGTGCAGTACGTGGTCCGGCCGCACCAGGCCACGGACCCGGAACTGCACGACTACCGAGGCTACGCGGGCCAGGTGGCCGGCGGCGTGCTCAAGCCGGGTGACGAGGTCACGCACCTGCCGTCCGGGCTGAGCACGGTGATCCAGCGCATCGACGGGCCGAACGGCCCGGTCTCCGAGGCCTTCCCGCCCATGTCGGTGACCGTGCTGCTGGCCGACGACCTGGACGTGTCCCGCGGCGACATGCTCTGCCGCCCGCACAACCAGCCGGCCGCCGCGCAGAACATCGAGGCGATGGTCTGCTGGATGAGCGACACCCGGCCGCTCACCGAGGGCAGCCGGCTGATCGTCAAGCACACCACCAGGACCGTCAAGGCCATCGTCCGCGACCTGCAGTACCGGCTGGACGTGAACACCCT
>Ga0157375_10006331_pt1 | contig 10316 bp, 6 predicted proteins | sample M35metaG_FD_115311 | JGI IMG/M metagenome (GOLD analysis project Ga0157375, IMG submission 115311) | Miscanthus rhizosphere microbial communities from Kellogg Biological Station, Michigan, USA - M3-5 metaG | ecosystem: Host-associated > Plants > Roots > Rhizosphere > Soil | place: USA: Michigan... | reverse complement strand
GCCATACCGATAACACCGTTCATTGGCGTGCGTATTTCATGGCTCATGGTAGCCAGGAATATACTCTTGGCTTCATTAGCCTTGTCAGCATCCTGGCGCGCTTTAAACTCCTGGTCTTTCTGGTCCTGCAGCTCTTCAGATTGTGATTGCAATTCTTCGTTCAGGGCCTGCAGCTCTTCGGATTGGGAAAGCAGTTCTTCATTAACTGCTTGTAATTCTTCTGACTGCGATTGCAGCTCCTCATTCAAGGCCTGCAAATTTTCTGACTGCGATTGCAACTCTTCGGACTGGCGCATTACCACGGCGGTACGCTCTTTCACCTGCTGCTCCAGCCTGGCCTTATGTTTAATAATATTGTGTACTCGAAAACGATACACGCCATAAATGCAGCTTACTATAAAAAATGATGCAATAAATTCGAACCACCAGGTTAACCAAAATGGAGGGACGACGGTAACTTTCAGACTCAAAACATTTGGCGACCATTTACCTTCGCCATCCTGACTTTTTACCTTAAATACATAATCGCCTGCCGGCAGGTTGGTATATACTGCTGTGTTTTTATCCTGAACATAGTTCCAGTTTTTATCAAAATTCTCAAGAATATAGGCATATTTCTTTTTTTCAGGTGAGGCAAAATCAAGCGAGGCATACTCAAAAGAAATAACAGACTGATCATGCGACAGCCGGATCGATTTAGTTTCAGTTATGTCCTCCTTTAACGGCGATGGATCGTTATCGCCCTTTGACACCTCGACATCCCTGTTGAATATCTGGAATTTAGTTAGTACAAGCCGTGGGCTATACGGGCTTTCTACAACCTGGTCGGGGAAAAATGAGTTAAAACCATTTACACCGCCGAAATAAAAAGCGCCCGTGCGACTTTTAAGTGCGCAATGCTGTTTAAATTCATCGGCCTGCAGGCCATTTTCAGTCGTGAAGTTTTTAAACTTTTGAGTTACAGGGTCAAACATCGATAAGCCATTGTTAGTACTTAGCCACAGATGCCCCTTATCATCCTCAAGCATAGACTGAACATAGTCATTAGGCAGGCCATCCTTTGTTTTATAGATAGTAAAATGCTTTGTTTTGAGGTCGAAAATATTCAACCCGCCAAGCGTGCAAACCCATATGCGGCCCAGGTGGTCTTCAAAGACATCAAAAACGGTATTATTACTTATGCTGTTCTTATTGTCATCATGCTTAAAGCTGGTGCAGCTGTAAGTTTTAGTATCGAAAAGGCACAAACCGGCATCGTCGGTGGCAAGCCAAAAATTGCCCTTACTATCACAAAGCATTGCATTTATCCTGTCGCTACCAATACTATTTGGATTAGCGGGATCATTTTTAAAATGAGTAAAACTATTGGATGCCGGTTCGTAAAGGTTAAGGCCGTCTCCAAAAGTACCAAGCCATATCCTTTTATCAGGAGTTTGTGTAATGGCATAAACGTTGTCACCGCTTAAACTTTTGGGATTAGCGGGGTCATGGCGGAAGGATTTGAAGGTTCGGTTTTTGGGGTCCATAACACTTACCCCGTTACCCCAGGTGCCTACCCATAGGTTTTTCTTATCATCCTGAACAATATCGAGGATATTATCGCCGGCTATACTGTTTTTATTGCCGTCCTGGTGTTTAAAAGCAGTGAAAGTACCCTTCTTCAGATTAAACAGGTCCATACCACCGCCATCGGTACCCACCCAAATATTATAATCATCATCCTCAAAAAGACTCAGTACAAAATCATTGGAAAGACTTGTTGGTAATGAGTTATGCTTATAATGAGCGAAATTACTGGTGTTCTTTTTATACAGGTTAAGCCCGCCGCCGTATATACCTATCCACATGTTGCCGTGCCTGTCCCTTGTGACAATATCGATGGAGTTACCTGCAAGGCTGGTATTATCAACATCGTCATGCAGGTAGCTAAAAAATTGCTCCCAGGCAAAGGTGTATATGCTCAAACCACCGTTTTCGGTACCTATCCACAAATTGTGGTTATCATCTTCGGCAATGCTTTGGACGCTATTATTTATAAGGGAATTGGTATTTTTCGGATCGTGCAAAAAATGCCTGAAAGTACCTGTTTTGATATCAAAAAGATTCAGGCCTGCTTCCTGTGTCCCCACCCATCAAGCACCCTCGCTATCTTCAAATATGGCCGTTACTTTATTGCCCGAAAGTGAACTTTTGTCAGAATAACTATGCTTATAGCTGGTAAAGCCCGCTTTTTTACGGTCGTACATACAAAGACCGTCATTAACAGTACCCACCCATATGTTATTATGACTATCCCTATAAATGGTCATTATCTCATCATCGCTAAGGCTATTGGGGTTATTCTTATCACTACGGTAGTGCCGGAAAATGCCTGTCTTAGGATCAAGTACGTTTATTCCATGGTGTTGTGTGGCCGCCCAAATCTTTCCGTAGTCGTCAATTGCAACCTTACTGATAAAATCACTTGAGACACTATTGTTATTTGTTTCGTCGTGCTGATAACGGTGGAACCGGTTGGTTCTCCTGTCATATTTATTCAGCCCGCCGCCTACCGTGGCTATCCATAAGTTTCCATCCCTGTCTTCGACAATATTCTGGATATAATTGTTGCCGATAGTTGTTGTATCCTTAACATCATTCCTGAATACACGGAATTTATACCCGTCATACCTGTTCAGGCCATCAGCTGTGCCAACCCATATAAAGCCGCGGCTGTCCTGCAATATACTATTGGGGTTCAGTTCCGATAGTCCGTTTACAGTGCCAAGATGGGTAAAATGTAGTTGCTGGGATTGTGCAAATGAAAAAAAGGGAACGGCTATCAATAACACAACAAACCAATGCATCAGGCCGTTTCGTACAGCTTTTTTCATTAAATCAGCTTCATTAACCATTTCTCTAAATAAAGTTCTAATTATCAGGCGTATCTACCATGGTCTTTATACGCTGTGTGTTAAAATTTGGTTATATTATTTATGCAAATATTTGATTTAGACTAGCGTACAAATGACACTTTCAACCAATAAAAAACACTAAAATTGTGTCCTATGGAAACCAAAAAAAATATTGAGAACAGGGACGACATCCGGTTGCTGGTTGAAAGCTTTTACAGCAGGGTTACCGGCGATGAGATCATTGGCGAAATATTCAGAGACGTCCTTGTTTTCAGGTGGGACACCCATATCCCTGTAATGATCGATTTTTGGGAAACAGTACTTTTAGGTGGTACCGGCTACCGGGGCAACACGATGCGCGCGCATATTGAACTGGATAAGAAATATCAATTGTCGCCGAAACATTTTGAACAGTGGAAAAAACTGTTCTTCGAAACCCTGGATGAACATTTTGCGGGTGACAAGGTTGCTGAGGCGAAGAAAAGAGTTGAACTAATGGAAACACTTATCCTCACGAAGATCGGGCAAAGCCGCAACCCCAATTTCATACAATAACATATACTCCCCATTTTCAAGTAGTATTACTCATATAAATACCGTGTTTACACGGTTGCTTTCGCTTGCGCAATATGTTAATTTTATATAAAATACTGATAAACAACTTTTTGTTCAATTTAACCGCACCATGTTTAAATTTCTCAGTATTACAAAAAAACAGACCAGCGTTATTATAACCCTGCTGATACTGATATTTTTTGGTGCAAGCTATTTCTTTATCTATGTCCCTAACAATGAACGGACTGTGCAGGAGCGCCGTTTTCGTTGCCTTCAAAATATCGACATCAATATCAATTCCAAAATCGATAACAGTGTTTTGCTTGCAAGTAGCGTATTACAGACCAACTCCACCGACAAAATTGCCCTGCAGATCAACAGTGTAAACAAATTTTATGCTAATTATTTCACCTTATTGCCGTTAACCGGTAAAAAAACTAAAGGTAAGTTTGGGAGAATTCCGGGCATACTAAAGGACAGCCTGGTTGAAGTGCAGATCAATATAGATGCTGATTCGCGGCAGCTTACAGTAGTTGAAAATAAACCCGTCGCTATAACTGCCAAATCCCGAAAAATACAAGATACGCTGAAAGTCGGCATCCGCTTCAGGATGGATCAATTCATCAAACCGCTGCTTCCGGCGGATGTTTTTGATAACTATATTGTTTTTTATAACGGCAGTAAAATTTATGAAAGCTTCCCTTCGGGGTTGAGCTATAAAGTAAGCGACTCGCTGCTGGATGTTAAAAATGGCATTACTGGTCCCGGTGTGCGCAGCCTGCATATTGATGGCACTGATTACAAAATGTTTTCGCAGCCGGTGAACATCGGGGCTGGCGAAAAATGGATAGTCGCCGGGTTAGTAACCTCAAAAAATTATCAAAAAGAAAAAAATCAGCTGCCTTTGTGGCTCATATTAATGCTTTTGACCTGTTCATTAGGCATCATTGTGTGCTTACCCTGGATAAAACTATATCACATGGGCAGTAAGGACAAACTTACCGTTAGAGATGGCGTTGCAACGGTCCTTATTGCCATGATCCTGATGTCGTTGCTGTTTTTTGTTTCCTTCAAGTACAATATCAATTTCGGCCTGGTCAAAGACCCGCCACCACCTGACTCCAAGGATATCCTGGCAAATAAAATAACAAATGCATTTGAGAAAGAACTGGATTCGGCTTACCGGCTGATGGACACATGCGATAAGATTTATACAAGGGAAAAAACACCTGACAAATTGAATTTGGGGCGCGATTCGGGACATGACTTGCTTTTAAAGAAACTCAAAAAAAATATTGCTGTACACCAGGTATTCTGGATTGATACAACCGGTCACGAGTTATATAACTGGGTTTCAGACGCGGGTATACCTAAAGGAAGCGACGCGAGCGCAAGGGACTATTTTCAGCATGCCAAAAACTACAAGTCTAACAGACAGGGGCCAAACACCTTTTACCTTGATCAGATCATATCGAAAGCCACAGGTGTATTTACGTCTGTAATATCTAAACGGCCTGCGGGCAGAGATACGATAATGGCTATGGGCTTTTCTGTGAAAAGCCTTAACAATGTGATTATGCCAGATGGTTACCAGTTTGCCATTATTGACGAAAATGGCAAGGTATTATACCATTATCATCCAGGTTTGAACCTGGGCGTAAACCTAAAAGCCGAGTTTGCGGACAGCAGTAAACTGATCAGCAGCCTCGAAGCCAAATCGGACACCAATTTTGATGTTGAATATTTTGGTAAGCGTTATAACGTAAAGATCAGACCTTTCGCTGATCTCCCCTATCACCTTGTGATATTTGAAGATTTGGAATATAACGATACACGCGATATGCAGGCCTATGCCTTTACCCTATCTATGCTGATGTGCCTGCTGGTATTCCTTATCATCGAGTTCGTAGTTATTTTCTTTGCATCATCCAAAAGGTCATTTTTCAAGAAGCAGCTTTTTGAAACATCGTGGGTTGGACCCAAGATCAGTTCGCACGGCGAATATAACCTGGCTATCATTGCCAACCTGATCATCATAGGCATGATGTCCCTGTTTTTCAAGTACACGTTCTCTCAAAATCTGCCGGTGTTCAAAAGCTCGTTCCTCGAATATGTTTATATCATTTTATTTTCTATTGTCCTTACTTCGCTGGTTCTGAACGCGCTTTTCGCGGCGAAATACCATCGTGAAAACTGTTATAAATTCAGGTACAAGAAGAATGCGATATTCTTTCTATGCCTGTTCATTTTTGTAATTGATGTTTCAGCTTACGAGACCCTCACTCCTACTCATTTTGGTTACCTGATGGCCTATGAAGTGCTGTCGACCGGTATCTGCACCGCAGCCATGATATGGATACCCAAATTGCTTACGAAGATGCGCGATTATAAGCAGTCCCTTTACTTTATCAAAAAATGGTCTTTTACCCACAGTTTTGCAATGATGGCGACAACCCGCCTGATCATTAGCAGCGGTATCCCTGTTGCCTTCTTTTTTGTCTATTCATATGATTATGAGCAAAATCTGGATACCCGGTTCAAGCAATATCATTTTGCAAAAGATGTCATCCAGCGCATTGATCCCTCAACCATTACCGATGCCAGGCTGGACAGTTTAAATAATCAATACTTATTTACATCGGCTATATATGAAGATGGCGTATCCATTAAAACGCTTAGTTTACAGGACAGTCGTGATACCCTGGCACGGCTTAAACGTAAATATCGCTACAGTAATGAAGACTATAAGACAGCCAATATCCTAAGCCTGTTCAGATTTCGCGTCAATAATGTAGAAACAAAGAATAACAACATGAATTTGCCAGTAGTAGATAGTGTCGCTTTCTTTAACAAGCTTACCCGCGAAAAAGGCAATGATGCGCCCGCCGAAACCTACTATAAGTTAAATACGAACCGTTACCTTTTACTTGACTCGGCAAACACCAATTATAAAAACCCCAATCTGTTATTGTTAACAATAATCATCTTCCTGTTCTTTTTTGTACTGCATAACATCATCCGGAAACTGTTTGCGCTTGACCTGCCTTCGGAAGACGGGTGGAGAGACATGAATGAAAACCTGCTGAAAAACAACGATCTTAACAAATTGCTCCTTGTTGTGGGTTCGCCCGGCTCAGGCAAGCTGACACGACTGACCAAGACGATTCAAACAACAAACCTGCTCGGCAATAATGGCGAAAGACTGATCTATGATGAAAAGAATCCGGAGAATAACAATGTCTTTATAGCCGATATGATCCTGATATCCACGGGCAATGAGGAAGATTACACCCCGCCAAAAGATCAGGGCGTAAAACCAGGTGGGGTTAAGGATGCTGATGGCGATTTAAAAAAGGACGAGGGTCTGGACGCAAGATGGAAAGAATGCAGATGCAACGCGCTCAGCGATAAGAACGCACTGGTGATCATCAATCACCTGGAATATAATATTAAAGACGCTTATACCAATAACCGCAAGCTGGAGCTGCTGGAAGAGCTGATGCACAAGGGCAAAAGCAAGATCATGATCATTTCAACGGTTCACCCGGTATCATTCCTTGATTCGCATAACCAGCAGATCAAAAAATCCAATAAGGAACTGAGCAAACAGGGTAGTGATGATAAGCTGAAGCCGGAACCTGAAAACGAACTGGAAAGATGGCAGGTACTTTTCGGACACTTCCGTATCATTATTGAACCACTTGAAAAGGGAGCGGAAGCCGGCGACAATGTATCATCGATGGAAGAGATAATCATGAGCGAGATCAAATATTCGCACTTCCTGAACAAGATGAAGGCGATAATGCCTAAAAATTTCGAGCAGGAAACAGAGAACGTAGGTCCGTTGAGCGATTCACTGATATTTAAACTACAACTTACTTCCCAATATTTCTACACCTATATCTGGCAGTCGCTAACCATGGAAGAGAAGTTTTTACTTTATGACCTGGCCGAGGACGGATTGGTGAATTCATACGACGATTATAACCTTAGCCTGCTGCTTTCAAAAAGGCTGATCATGCGCGTCGACGGCACGCTGGTACTTTTCAACAAAGGCTTTAGAAACTTTATCCTGACGGCCATAGGTCAAACGGAAGCCGATCGTATTAAAGACCAGGTAAAATCAAACGGTAACTGGGATAGTTTAAAATTACCTTTGGGCATTACCATTTTAGCCATACTGGTATTCCTGTTTACCTCGCAGGAGGAAGCGTATTCGCGGATCATTACTTATATCACCGCTTTCAGTGCGGGTATACCTGCTGTGCTGAAGATATTCTCCATGTTTGGCGGGGGGGCAAAGAAATCCGAATAACTGCCCTTAACTGAAGAAACCCCATTATTTAATGTCAGGAAATTTTATTTTCTTTGCATAAATAAAATTTAAAAAAACACCCTAAATCTTTTCAAAAATGAAAAAACTAAAATTATTGTTATTGCCTTTTTGTGTGCTGCTTGTTTTATCAGCCTGTAAAAAACACTCGCCAACGACAAACGCCACCGGTACTTTTACTGCTACAATTGACGGAACTCCGCAAACATTTAATGTCGGAGCATCGGCCCACGTCGATAATACTTCGGGATTTAACAGCCTTTCATTGATCGGGGTACAAAGCGCAGGCAGCTCTAATTCAATGATCATCATAGTTAACGGAACCAGCCCTATCGTTGCCGGAACCTATACAGGCGCCACTTCACAGGCCGATATGAGCTATACACAGGCTTCAGGCGGCCTTGTTTATCAATTCGATGGCGGTAATGAGGCGTCAAATGCTACTGTAGTGATTAAATCCATCAGCGCCACCAATGTGCAGGGCACATTTAACGGCACCCTTGAACTAATTACCGGCAGCGGCGCAGCGTCAAAAACAGTTACAAACGGAACGTTTAATCTGACCATCAAGTAACATGTTTATTTGATACCAGGTTACGGTTTCCCCGGCGTCAGATAATTACTGCGTCTTTATTGTATTTATTCCTGTAATCAACCGGCGGCATGCCGGTTATTTTTTTGAATACATCCCTGAAAGCCTTGATATCGGTATAGCCCACATCATACATTACCTCGTAAATTGTTTTCCGGTTGCTTTCAAAGCTCTTTTTGGCTGCTTCTATCTTCACCCGCTGAATATACTCTACTACGGTGTTGTGGGTCGATTTTTTAAACCGGCGCTCAAAGGTGCGGCGTACGGTGTTAAACCTGTCGGACAATTCATCCACACTTATCTTATGCTGAAAGTTTTGTTCGATATATTCCTGTGCATTTTTCACAACCTCGTCCTCGTGATCCTTTTGTCCCTGGAATATGGTAAAAGGCGACTGGTCATTGCGTCCTATGTCAACCACAAAATATTTGGCAGCCAGGATAGCCATCTCGCGGTTGGTATATTTTTCAATAATATACAGGAGTAAATTCCAGTAGGAATTGGCGCCTCCGCTCGAGTAAACATGGTTCTCTTCGGTAATCACCTTCTCATCAACCAGGTCCACTTCGGGAAACATACTCCTGAACTGGTTGGCAAAGAACCAATGGGTTGAACACTTTTTACCGTTCAACAACCCTGTTGATGCCAGCAGGAACGCCCCGATGCAAAGGCTTGCCACTTCGGCCCCACCATTGTACTGGTCAATTATCCATGGGATAAGATCTTTATTCAGCTTAATGGCGGCATTCAGGTCGCCGAATAGTGGTGGAACGATCACCAGGTCCGATTTTTTGGCCTCATCCAGCAACAGGTCGGTGTGAATTGAAAACGCCCCTCCGTTAAGCTTGACTTCCCGGGAAAGGCCAACCAATTGCACGTTGAATAGCGGTGGCTTACCTGCATTCCTTAGAAATTCGTTCACAGCAGTAAACATATATCGCGGGTCGGCAATACCCTGCAATACAGAACTTTCAGGCACTAAAATGGAGATTGTTTTCATAAAGTAAAGTTAAACTCGGTTTCTGTCGCAATCAACCCGCTTGAATGTCGTATTTGCGCGTTTTTTGCCGTTGATATTGATACTAATTTGCATCAATCAATTTGCTAAACAAAATAAATATGAAAAATCAATTGGCGGCAGAGATATTAAGTGCTAAAGAAGCCTTGCTGAAAGCGCTGAATTCATTCAGCCAACGCAATATAAACGAGGTTCCTTTTGAAGGAAGCTGGACGGGCGGGCAGGCAGGCGAGCATGTGCTAAAATCTGCATCGGGTGTTTTAGAAACCATTACCGGCCCGGTAAAAGCCGCTGACCGCGACCCCGAACAAAACGTAAAGCCGCTTGCTGATGCGTTTTTAAATTTTGAAATCAAATTTCAATCTCCGGATTTTATCATACCATCCGACGAACCAAAAGATAAAAACTACCTGATAACTGCCTTGGACAGGGCTTTTGAGGGAATAAGGGAAGTGGCCGGATCAGCCGACCTTAGCCTGATATGCACAGGTTTTGAAATGCCGGTTATGGGTTATATGAGCCGGTCGGAGTTTATCAATTTCACTGTATTTCATACCAAAAGGCATACACATCAGCTAAACAATATTTTGAAATATGTTTAAAAATTAATGCCATGACAACGTTGAACCCATACATCACCTTTAACGGCAACTGCCGCGAGGCGATGACCTTTTATCAGCATTGCCTTGGAGGCGAGCTAAGCCTCCAAACAGTAAAAGGGTCGGCTATAGAAGACCAGTGCCCGCCCTCCATGAAGAACCAGATACTGCACGCCACGCTTTTGAACGGGGCCGTTTTTATTATGGCGTCGGACATGACGGGGCCGGGCGGATTTACAAATGGCAATTCGATAGCCATTTCGGTAAACTGCAGCAGTGAAGAAGAGATCAACACCTTTTATAACCGGTTTTCTGAAGGCGGCAG
>Ga0157375_10006330_pt1 | contig 10317 bp, 8 predicted proteins | sample M35metaG_FD_115311 | JGI IMG/M metagenome (GOLD analysis project Ga0157375, IMG submission 115311) | Miscanthus rhizosphere microbial communities from Kellogg Biological Station, Michigan, USA - M3-5 metaG | ecosystem: Host-associated > Plants > Roots > Rhizosphere > Soil | place: USA: Michigan... | reverse complement strand
CAGATCGGCGAGCTCGACCTGCGCACCGGCGAAGGCGTGATCGACCCGGGCGACTTCACCGTCGACGAGAAGACGCACCAGGTCTTCCTCACCGAAGACGGCCACGAGAACGCCGAGCAGCTGCTGCGCGACGCGGGCCTCCTGGTCGAGGGCGCGAGCCTGTACGACCCGGCCAACATCACGCTGATGCACCACGTGTACGCGGCGCTGCGGGCGCGCCATCTCTACCACCGCGACCAGCACTACGTCGTGCAGAAGGGCGAGGACGGCAAGCCCGAGGTCATCATCGTCGACGAGTTCACCGGCCGCCTGATGACGGGCCGGCGCTGGAGCGACGGCCTGCACCAGGCGGTCGAGGCCAAGGAAGGCGTGCCGATCCAGAGCGAGAACCAGACGCTCGCCTCGATCACCTTCCAGAACTACTTCCGCATGTACGGCAAGCTTTCCGGGATGACCGGGACGGCCGACACCGAGGCTTACGAGTTCCAGGAGATCTACGGCCTCGAGACGGTCGTCATCCCGCCCAACCTGCCGACCATCCGGAAGGACGAGCTCGACCTCGTCTACAAGACCGCGCGCGAGAAGTTCGAGGCGGTGATCGACGACATCCGCGACTGCCACACGCGCGGCCAGCCGGTGCTCGTCGGCACGACGTCGATCGAGAACTCCGAGCTCCTCTCCGGCATGCTGCAGAAGACCAAGCTGCCGCACGCCGTGCTCAATGCCAAGCAGCACGCCAAGGAGGCCGAGATCGTCGCCCAGGCCGGCCGGCCCGGCGTGATCACGATCGCGACCAACATGGCCGGTCGCGGCACCGACATCGTCCTCGGCGGCAACGTCGAGAACCAGATCAAGATCATCGATGCCGACGAACAGATTCCAGCCGAGGAGAAGCTCGCCCGCGCGCAGAAGCTGAAGGACGAGTGGCAGGGGCTGCACGAGGCCGTCAAGGCGCAGGGCGGCCTCAGGATCATCGCCACCGAGCGCCACGAGTCGCGCCGCATCGACAACCAGCTGCGCGGCCGCTCCGGCCGCCAGGGCGACCCGGGGTCGTCGCGCTTCTACCTCTCGCTCGACGACTCGCTGATGCGGATCTTCGCCGGCGACCGCGTTCGCGCGATCATGGAGCGCCTCAAGATGCCCGACGGCGAGGCGATCGAGGCCGGCATCGTCACCCGCTCGATCGAAGGCGCGCAGAGGAAGGTCGAGGCGCGCAACTTCGACATCAGAAAGCAGCTGCTCGAGTACGACGACGTCGCCAACGACCAGCGCAAGGTGATCTACCAGCAGAGAAACGACATCCTCGAGGCGCCGAGCCTGGCGGCGCAGATCGCGAGCCTGCGCAGGAGCACGATGGAAGACGTCGTGCGCACCTTCGTTCCTGCCGAGAGCGTGGAGGAGCAGTGGGACCTGAAGGGCCTCGAGAAGGTTCTCGCCGAGGAATGGAAGGTCGACATCTTCCTCAGGCCGATCGTCGAGAAGAGCGATTCGGTGACCGACGAAGACGTCGTCGAGCACGTCCAGAAGGCTGCCGACGAGCTGTTCGACGGCAAGGTCGCGCGCGTCGGCATCGAGCAGTTCACGCCGTTCATGCGGATGATCCTGCTGCAGTCGATCGACCAGCACTGGCGCGAGCACCTGGCCGCGCTCGACTACCTGCGCCAGGGCATCCACCTGCGCGGCTACGCGCAGAAGAACCCGAAGCAGGAATACAAGCGCGAGGCGTTCGAGCTCTTCTCACAGATGCTCGACATCGTCAAGATGGACGTGACGCGGATCCTGATGAGCGTTCGCGTCCAGTCGGAAGAGGAAGTGCGCGAGGCGGCGCTGGCGATCGAGGAGCGCGCCGAGCACATCGGCAACGTCACTTACACGCACCCGAACGACGACGGCAGCGTCTCCGAGGAGCGCGGCGGCGAATCGGCGGCGGCGCAGGCGGCGATGGGCGCGGTGGCGGCGGCGATGGCATCGTCGCGGTCGGTGGCCGGAGCGGTGCCGAAGGTCGGGCGCAACGATCCCTGCCCTTGCGGGAGCGGCAAGAAGTACAAGCAGTGCCACGGTCGCCTTCAATGACCGCGTGAGGCGAAGCCGGACTTCGAGTGCGAACTCGCAATCTCTCCTACCAATGAGGGACGATGGTCAGCGGAGGCGCTTGACCTTGGGCTGAACGCCGTCTAACGTCCCCGCGGACGGCAGCCATCGAAATGCTCTGCTTCGCCGTTGCCAACGGGAGGACGTCTTGACCAAGAATCTCCGAATCGCTCTCTGCGCCATCGCCGCGCTCGTTCTCGCGGCCGCCTGCGGCAAGGACGAAGGTCCGAAGATCTCGAAGAACTGCGCTACCGACGTTGCCGCGGGGTACTGCAATTATTCCGACCCCAACAAGCCCAAGTGCGATGTCAAGGTGGAGATCTCCGACTGCGCCGTCAAGCCGACAACGACCCCCGATTCACTCCACGTCTGCAGGGAGAACACCAAAATTACGTGGACGCTGAGCGCGTCGGCATCGGCCGCCGGAGCCAAATTCGCCTCGAACGGCATCGACTTCAAGGGCCACCCGGAATTCGAGCATCCCAAGCCCGGCAACACGGATTTCGAGTGGAAGGACAAGCGATCCAGGGCCGACCCCGAGCATCCCGTCAAATACGATCTTCATATCCTCACGAAGGACGCAGGCCACTGCGGAGATTGGGACCCCTTCGTCATCAACGAGTGAGCGCGCCTGCGATCAGCCGGCGAGGGCGACCGCCCGTTTCGCGCGGTCGACAGCCAGCGTGAGGTCCATTTCGGTGGCCTCGCCGAGCTGATGTTCGGCATCGAGAGCTGCGCGCAGCTCGTCGGTCGCGGCAGCCCTCGATCCGGCGGCAGCGTGAGCCTCGGCGCTGCAACAGCGCAGGATCGCCAGGTCGAGATGGCTGGCGGTGGCCTCGAGCAACCGTCTGCCCGCCTCGAGCGTTAGCCGGCCCTCGGCCACCCGGCCGCCCTTCGTCTGTGCGAGGCCGAGGTAGCCGAGGATCTGGCCCTGCACGCGCTGGTCGTCCAGGTCCTTGGCGACTATCAGCGCGGCCAGGAGATGCGCTTCGGCTTCCGCTAGTGCGCCGGTGGCTTCCTTGACGATGCCGAGATTGCACAGCGCCGTGACTTCGAGCCGCGCCAGGCCCATTTCGCGCGCCGCCTGCAGCGAGCGTTCAAGCAGCGCGACGGCTTCGACCGAGTCGCCTTCGGCATGCCGCAGCAAGCTGAAATTGCAGAGCATGTTGCCTTCCCACTGGCGAATGCCGAGCAGGCGGGCCAGCTCGATTCCTTGCTCGTAGGCAGCGCGCGCCTCCCTGGTCCGCGCCTGCTTGTAGTTGATGTTCGCCACGTTGCCAAGGATGCCGGCCTGCCAGCGCTGGTTGCAGAGCTCTCGTGCCAGCGCGAGCGCCTGCTGGTAGCTCGCGAGGGCGGCGTCGTTGCTGCCGGCGTAATCGTTGAGGGCACCCAGCCCGTTGAGCAGCTCGCATTCGAGCGTGCGCTCTCCGGCCTCTCGCGCGAGCGCGAGGCCCGCCTCGAGCTGCCGTCGAGCCTCTTCCATGCGAGCCCGGTCCGAGCTCGGCCGGCCGAGATTGCTCAAGGCCCTGGCCTCCAGCCTGCGGTCGGCGACCTCCTTCGCGTGGCCGAGCGCGCTCTCGAAGCAGCCGCGCGACTCCTCGAGCCGGCCAAGCGTTCGCAAGGCCCGACCCTTGATGAGAAGGACTTCCGCGAGCATGGCCGGCGCCAGCCGCGGGATCGACAGCACCGACGCAGCGAGATCGAGCCCCACCTTGATGGGGCCGCGCAATTCGAGCACGGCCCAGGCGAGCCGGACCGTGCGCGTGGCCGTCAGACTGTCCGAGCGTGCCACCGCGCGACGGCAGGCGGCGGCGAGGTTGTCGAGTTCCGGGAAGCCCGGTGCCGTGGCCGCGCCTTCGTCGAGGCCACCGAAGAAGCTGCCGTGCCGGACTTCGGCGCCGAGCGCGGCGGCGGGGCCGCTGGCATCGAAGCGGCCTTCGGTCCGAAGGTGCTGCGCCGCGTACTCCTGGACGCTTTGCAGCAGGTCGAAGCGGTAGTCGCCGATCTGGCGCACGAAAGACTTGTCGACCAGTGACTGCAGCAGGTCGAGCGCCGCCGCCGGCACCGGCCCGACGCCGACCTGCAGGATGGCCTCGACCGCTTCGAGCGTGAAGCCGCCTTCGAACACCGAGAGCTGCGCCAGCGCCGACTTCTCCTGAGCCAGCAGCAAGTCCCATGACCAGTCGAGCGCGGCCCGCAGCGTCATCTGGCGGTCGAGACGGCCGCCCCGCGTGGCGAGCAGCGTGAAGCGCTCGTTCATGCGCGCCAGCAACATGCGCGGCGACATGACTCGCGATCGCGCCGCGGCCAGTTCGATCGCGAGCGGCAGCCCGTCGAGCAACTTCACCAGCGGGGCGATGGCGGCCTGATCGGCCGCGCCAAGCGCCAGCCGATTTGCCACGGCCGAGGCACGGCCCAGGAAGAGGCGTGCGCCTTCCTCGTCGGCCATGGGCGCCAGCACGTGCGTCTGCTCGCCCGAGATGCCGAGCACCTCGCGGCTGGTGACGATGAAGCGCGCCTCAGCCGCGTGCTCCAGCCAGACGCCGACGGTCGCCTCGGCGTGGCGGGCGACTTGCTCGAAGGTGTCGAGAATGACGATGCACGGGCCGCGCGCGGCGATGGCCGAGGCGATCTGCAACACCGGATCGGACTTGCCGAGCGGTACCTGGAGCGCATGGGCAACCGAGGAGACGATGCCGTCGATGCCGCGCGCCGTCGACAGGTCGCAGAACCACGAGCCGCCCGGATAGTCGCCGAGCCAGCTGCGCGCGTGGCGAATGGCGAGGCGCGTCTTGCCGATCCCGCCGATGCCGAGGATCGTCACGAGCCGAGCCCCGCCGTCGAACTGCTTCGCCAGCGTGTCCAGCGCATCGGCCCGGCCGATGAAAGTGTCGCGCTCGGCCGGAAGATTGTTCGGTATCCTGCGCGCAGGCACCCACTCGTCGACGCTGTGGACGACCCGGTACGCCTTGGCCGAATCGGCAGGTGGCTCGAACACGCCCTCGCGCCCGCCGATCTCGAACAGCTCCAGCGGTTCGCTCAGGCCCTTGAGGCGCCAGTGGCCGTGGCTGCGAATGGTGTGCGTGGTCGCGGCGCCGAGCGCCTGCACCGCGGGCGCCGTCAGCAAGGTCTGCCCGCCCGATGCAGCGGCCATCACGCGAGCGGCGACGGGCAAGGCGACGCCATCGATCTCGACCTGGGGCGCTCCGCGCGCACGATCCAGCTCGGAGTTCTGGCGCAATTCGACCGACCCGACGTGGAGTCCGACGCGGGCCTTGAGCCGCGTATCGATCGCTCGAATGGCCTGGTGGTAGTCGAGGGCGAACCCGGCGGCGTCGCTCGTCGAATCGAAGAGAACAAAGAAGCCGTCGCTACGAGCGATCTCGCGTCCCCGCCAGGTGACCATCAGCTCGCGCGCCGCGCGGTCGTGCGCACCCCACAGCTGCGCCATGACGGCGTCGCCAAGCTGGTCGTTCAGCTGGGTGCTGTCGACGACATCGGTGATCAGGAGCGTCAGGACGTTGCTCATCGGATGCCAAGCACGTTGCGGTCCGGGTCGCACGATTCTCGCGCGCGCAGGGCCCGCAGCCGTCCCACGGGTTGACGACGAGCTCCTTTCGACTCCGCATCGGGGTGGACGCGTTGCTCGGAAGGGAGTTTCAGCCAGGGACATGGCCGGAATCGCACGAGAGAACGAGGCCCTGGACCACGGCAGCTCTCGATCTGCACTAGCAGCGAGCGCCCTGACGACGCCGCGCAGGCCTCCGTTCGGCGCCCTGGCCTAGCCTCCGACCGCCGCCAGGGCGCGCGCCAGCGTCGCCGCCAGGATCGACGTGCGAACCGGCTTCTCGTGGAAGACGAGGTCGTAGCGCTTCACCGCCTCGGCGATGTCGGCCTCGTCGACTACGCCGCTCAGCACCTGCGCGGTGAGCACGACGATCGGGCATTTCGCATCCTGCTCGCGCAGCGAGCCGATCAGCTTGAGCGTGCTCTTCTCGCCGACGATCCAGTCGACGATGTAGCCGTCGTGGCGCTGCGCGGCCGCCCTCGAGAGCAGGTCGGCGGTCTTGTAGAACGGCCGCGCGTCGTAGCCGCCCGCCTCGAAGTGGGCGCAGATCGAGTTGGTCAGGTCCTGGTCGTCGTCGAGGACGGCGATGACGCGGCGCGTCGCCGCGACCGGCTTCGCCTCGAGCCTTTCGATGCGATAGGCGACTCCCTCGGTCGCTTCGCTGGCCGGCACCGCCGACCAGCCGGATGAGGTCTTCACCGCGACGACCGTCTCGCGCCCCGGGTTCTCGACGGCTTCGCCGAGCCAGAGCTGGCAGGGCAGGCGCGCCGCGCCGACGCTCATCACTCCCGCCACGGCCACCTGCCGCTGCGCCACACCGACGATATCGGCAAGGCTCTCGCCGAAAAGGGCGGCGACGCGCGCCAGGTCTTCGAGCGACCAGGGCGAGGCGCCGGTCATGCGGCGATGCCCCTGCGAGTACGAAAGGCCAAGGGCGTCGGCGAGCCACGCCGACTGGCGGTACTTGGGCAGGCCATGGCGCTCCATGAGGGCGCGTACGCATGCGACCGCCAACGACGTGGAGGTGGCTAGCGGTTCACCTGCGGTAGAGGGAATTGCGTCCGTCTCATTCATCGTTGTTCATGCGCAAACCTGTCGGAATAGCGCCGTTTGTCAGCTTCTACCTCGGAATCGGCCCGTGCGCGGCGAATCTACGCTTGATTTGTGCGACTTTGCCACCTAAAGTTATCAGGAGGCGCCGCGTTTTGTGATGTACGACGGGATATATGACTGGATTTGACGAACGGTTCTGTTCCTCCGAGGTCCGTATGAAAGTTGATCTGAGTGCTTGTCATGGTCCCCATCTTCAGTCTCACGCCCTCCCGCAGGAAGCCGACGCCATCGCTGCCACGCTCCAACTTCCACGCCTCACTCCGCGGCAACGGCAAGTACTCGGCTTTCTGCTCCGAGGCTATTCCAACAAGCTTATTGCGCGAGCTCTAAACCTCTCTGTCGAAACCATTAAGGATCATGTCGCGGCTGTCCTCCGAGCATTGAAGGTAAGTTCGCGCACTCAGGCCGTAGTCGCGGTGAGCCACATGTCTCGCGGTCTTTGGCGCCCACCGGGAACGAAGTCATCGAGCCCTGCGGCAAGTGAAGTCTTGTGATCGTCGGCGATGTCTGTTCATCGCGCAAATGCGAACCTTACTGGCGGTAAGCATGACAGTCGATGAGGCGGCGGGGACCCAACTGTCGGAGCGAGACGAAAGAAGAGCAGGCCATGGCGAGACTAGGCCAACCAGACCTCGTCGATAAGTCGACCAATCTCGACGTCTGCCGCGGGCCGATCGCCCTGTTCGATGTGCTGAAGCAGGCGAGTGATAGCGGCGTCGTCCAACCCGACGATTAGGCCCCGAGCGTCGCGGAAGGTGTCGCGGCAACGTTGCACGAAGCGCGCGCGGTCCTCAAAGCGCCGGCAGAGCAAGAAGCCGACTTGCCCGCGATTCACACCGAACCGTCCGGCCAACTGATCCAGTTCCGGATTGGCAACCTCGTTGCTGTAGTTCTTGCATTCGAACGGGATGTAGCTGCACGGCGTATGCCGGACGCTGTGGAGCCTGTGGAAAATGCCGGAAGCAGCGGCGTTCTCCATGACGATGTCGATGCGCTTGCCCCCTTCGTGAATCTCCTGTTCTTTCCGAGGACCGATGAGGGTTCGGAAAAAAGATCAGTTCCAGCGCTCCGATCATCGGTAGGTGGTATCGGGTCGCAGCGTCGCCCCCCGCGGGGATCGACTGCAGAGCAGTGCGGAGCGCTGCGGCGATAACACCTTCGTCTGCCGCCGTGATCGCGCCTCTCGGCCCGCGAGCTTCCATTGCAGCCAAGTCAGTGCGGTACTCCGCCAAGACCTCGGGGTGCTCCCTCGCAAACTAAAACAAGCAAGTCTTGTTACACGGATGCCGGGCTTCCAAGTCCTTCTTGAAGACCCGTCGCGTCGCGTTCTTCAGCGTCTTCACCAAGCTGCCACCAGCCGCCATCTGCTGCGCGCGCAGAAATTCAATCGCGTAGCTTCCGTAGAACCGTTGCGAGTAATACGCTGATCGCGTCCGCGCGATCGCTGTCGGCACCAGCAGGAGGGGGCCGCTGGTCGCCACGGGCAGCCGAAGGTACTCGTTCACCCATTCGAGCTGGTCGACATCGAACGTTGGACCTACAGCCACATTCCGAGTGGCGATGCCGTGCAGGTCGCATTGGCCTTGCGTGTATTCCGCGAGCTGGCCTCGGAGAACGTTGGTGGTCAGGTCCGAGATCTTGTCGTCACTCACCCCATCGACCATCAATTCGCACTCCTCCAGCGACGTCAATAGCCCTGTCCGGACGGCCTCGGACTGCGACAGGGCGCGGAAGATTTCGTCCGCCTGCCCGGGACCAATTCCTGCACCCTGGGGCCGACCACGAGACAAGCCGAAGCGGGTCTCATTGGGTTCGGCAAGGTTCTGCAGAAGCGAGCGCGCCTCGCCTTGACGGCCAGCGCGCAGCCGGTCGATGATCGCTTGAAAGAAGGCCTTGAGCGCGAGATGGGCGCCCTGTCCCCACCGATCGTGTCGCTGAGAGATCGCGAACGGGTCGACGAAAAACGGATTGCCTGTTTCGAGGACCACGTCCACGAAATCGAGCTCTGCCTGAGACTTCGCTAGTTGAAAGTGCTGGGCGAACCTCGCCATGGTTTGTCCCCGGTGCGGAGCGATCGCAACATCGTGCCATGGAGCCGTGCTTACCTTTCCGCGCCGAAGTCTGCATTGCGCGTACCGTGGAGGTGCTGGCAGAAGCGACTGTCCCCTGACGCCGGGGCGCTTGAAGAATTTAAGAAATGCACATCGCCCACGGTCTTCACTGGGGCTTGCTACTACCACTGACCGCTTCTTGCCCAACATCGGCCCTCTGGCCGCTGAGCGCGAACAACAGCAGTTAGGTCTGGCCGACGTTCGCCGTAAACGCGATTGGCGTCTCATGACCCTCCCCGCCGTTCACCACGTTCACCAATACAGGTGGACGAATACACTGCCTCCATGATCATCGTCACCGGCTCCATCCAGGCCCGCCTCGACACCATCGACGAGTTGCGCCGCCTGAGCCTCGAGCACGTCGCGCGCTCGCGCGCCGAGCCCGGCTGCCTCGAGCACGGCGTCACGGTCGATGTCAACGACGGGCTGCGGCTGGTGTTCTTCGAGCGCTGGGCCGACCGCGAGGCCTTGTTGACGCACTTCCGCGTTCCGGCGGCGCGCGAGTTCGGCGCGCAGGCGGCGCGCCTGGCCGCGCACCCTCCCGAGCTCGCGACGTACGAGGCGAGCGAGCTGCCGCTGCGCTGATCGAGGCACAAACGCGAACGATCGCTGCCGGCCTTGTCCGACCCCGACTGAAGCGATACGCTCCGCCGGTGATCGCAGTCGAGTGAGGTGACGCCATGAGCGATTCTTTGGGGCTGCATCGCGCCATCGTGAAAAGCACGACCGACCCCGCCAAGCGCGGACGGGTCCTCGTCGCGATCCCGGCCATCAAGGCTGAACCCGCCTGGGCAGCTTTGTGCGTGACATCCCGGGGCCGAAGCGCGGCGTTCGCGCCCGCCGTGGGTGACGAGGTGGTCGTCGCTTATCTCGGCGGAGACATGCGCTCCCCGGTCTGCCTGGGCTGGCTTTGGAACCCGGACTCGCCCCCGACCAGCGCTTCCGACGATCCGCCGAACAAGATGCGATCGCCGTCGGCGACCTGAGCGCCGCGGCGGCAGCGGGTCAGCCCGCCGCCGCCAGCCGCGCCCGGTGCCGCGCGATCTGCTTCTTCACCTGCTCCGGCGCCGTTCCGCCGACGACGTTGCGCGAGGCGAGCGAGCCGCGCAGCGTGAGGACGGCCTGCACGTCGGCGCCGATCGCCGGATGGAAGCCCTTCAGCACTGAAAGCGGCAGCTCGCCGAGGTCGACGCCGAGGCCCATCGCGTGCTTGACGGCGCGCGCCACCGCCTCGTGCGCGTCGCGAAACGGCACGCCCTTGGTCACCAGCGCGTCGGCGAGGTCGGTCGCGGTGGCGTAGCCGAGCAGCGCGGCGCGCTCCATCGCCTCGGCCTTGACGGCGATGCCGGGAACCATCTCGATGAAGACGCGCAGCGTGTCCTTCAGCGTGTCGACGCTGTCGAAGAGCGGCTCCTTGTCTTCCTGGTTGTCCTT
>Ga0157375_10006328_pt1 | contig 10317 bp, 9 predicted proteins | sample M35metaG_FD_115311 | JGI IMG/M metagenome (GOLD analysis project Ga0157375, IMG submission 115311) | Miscanthus rhizosphere microbial communities from Kellogg Biological Station, Michigan, USA - M3-5 metaG | ecosystem: Host-associated > Plants > Roots > Rhizosphere > Soil | place: USA: Michigan... | reverse complement strand
CGCGGTCTTCGTGCCGCCTCTGCGGCGGAAGCTGCTCGCGCTCGCACCAAAGGAGAGCAAGTAGCCATGCCGCGCCGAAACAGCACGCGTGTGCAGCGGGCCCGCCTCGCCGGCAAGGAAGCCGTCGGCCTGAATGACGCGTTTGTCGATCCCGCCAACATTCCCGAGGCCTCCGCGGAACCGCGTGTTCGTATCGACGCCGCCGGCCTGGCCGATCACCTGGGCCTTACCGCCGACGAGCGGCGCTTGCTGGCGGGCCGGGTGGCGGGCGAGCCCCTCACGGCGGTAATGGAGCGGTGCGGCTGGACCTATCGTCGGGCCAAGGCCATCGAGGAAAGCCTGCAGCATAAACTCGCGAACGCTGGCCGCCGGCGGATTGAGCGCTTCGTGATGCACGGCACGGTGGATTCCCGAAGGTTAGCTTACCGGGAATCGTTTCCGAGCGGCGGTCGCGCCTATACGCTCGCGGAACTCGGGGACTCCTTCCGGGAGATTATGGCAGCGGAAAAAGCCAATCTATTCGTGCCGTATTTTGATGCAGTTACCGAAAGCGTAAAAAGCAGCCCGATTTGGGCGGTTAGTTACAGGAGAGCAACAATGGACCTCGAGAAGAAGCTGACCGCGGCCAAGGCGAACCTCGCTAGAATCCGGAACGAGGCGCAGGACAAGCGACGCGATTTCGACCTGATAACCGCCAAGATCACCGCGGCGGAAGCCAGCGCGAAGAAATCTGCCGAGGATGATGTTCTGGCAGGACGCGTGCCCGGCGCGAAGCGCACTGCCGAGATTGCAAAGTTGCGAACCGAGGCGCGGGAGATCGAGGAATCGTTCGACGCCTATGTACGCGCGACCGAGCGAGCCCAGGCCGACGTCGACGAAGCCGCCTCCGAGATGGCCGCCAAGGAAATGGAAATTTTGCGGATCAAGTTCGCACCGGCGTTAAAGGAATTTTTCGATTTCATGGATCAGGCGCCGGTAATTGCAGGGGGAATCAGGAAAACGCTGCTCGAAGTTGGGAGCGCGAATTTGACCGATCTTGCGTTTCCTATGCGCGATCCGGCTCGGGCAGACTCGCGTGCTCGGCGCAGCCGAATCGCGCAGATGAACTTCTACAACGCGTGTTTTGAGCTGCTAAATCTCCAGCAGGAAAATGCCCTGCAGATCTACGAACGAGCAAAGGAGGCGGCGGCCTAATATGCCAGCGAAATCAAGAGTGGTGGATCTCGACGCGCGTGGCGCTCATGGCGCGGCGCCCACAGGCGAGTGGGCTAACTTTGGCGAGTACGCGATGGCTGTCCGCGCGACACGCTGGGGCCGTCCCGATTCACGCCTTACACGGAGTGCTGGATTGAGCTCGACAATCGGCAGCGATGGCGGATTCGCTATCCCCGAGCAGTTCATAGCCGACCTGCAAATGCGCGTCTATGGCCAATCCATCGCCGGCTATTGCAGCGTGGTTCCGATGACGAGCAATTCCGCCAGCATGCCAGCGATCGATGAAACTGATAGACGCGACGGCAGCCGTTGGGGAGGGGTTCTTGGCTATTGGCTTGATGAAGGAGTAGCCCCAACAGCCACGAAGCCCAAATTTGCATCGATTGGGCTGAACACCAAAAAAATAGAAGTCTTGGCACACACAACCGATGAAATGATGCAAGACGTTCCGACCCTTGGAGCATCCCTCAAGCGAATTCTCACCGCGGAAACCGCATTCCAACTGGACCGCGCCATCATTGCGGGAACCGCCGGCCAGGTTCAAGGCATTCTGAACAGCAACGCAAAAATCAAAGTCGCGAAGGAGGTCAGTCAATCCGCAGCTACGATCACGGCGGAAAATCTCATCACCATGTACTCGCGGATGTGGGGAGCAAGCCGGAAGTCGGCAGTGTGGCTGGTGTCGGAAGACGTCGACGCGTATCTGGTTAGAACTTATGTTCCCGCGAAGAATTTAGCGGCAACGGATGTCGTCTCGGGAGCGCCTTTATACGTTCCTGCGGTTGGCGGCGAAGACTATGCGCGGTTATTGGGAAGGCCAGTAATCATCACCGAAGCGTGTAACCTGCTCGGCCAAGAAGGCGATGTGATTTTTGCATCATTGGATCAGTTCCAAATCGGCGACAGGGGTTTGCGATTCAATTCCTCAATTCACGTGAATTTCGGAACCGATCAGACGGTATTTCGCCTAATTTCTAGGTGCGATGGTGCTCCGTTATGGAAGGCGCCCGTCACCCCGCGCAACGGCGGGCCAACGCTTTCTCCGTTCATCACGCTTGCCGATCGCTCGTAAAAAGGAGAAACGAAATGTATCAATCAACGAATATTCAGCCATCCAGCACGGCCGCGCTCGACCGGACTTTAAATATCGACATCGTACGGCGACACTTCGGCGGCCGCCTGCGCGAGACGCAGGAATTTGTTCTAAACCATCTCGAAAAAAGCAGCGCAAAGCGACGCGCCCGCGAAAAGCAGCGCACCATGTCGCCGACGGATCAGACTCTAATGCTCCGCCTGGAGTATCTCAAGCTGAAGCATGAGCTCGGAATTTAAGTTTTTCAGCGCGGCCCGCTGAAAAAGCCGATGCGTTTTGGAATGCGCATGGGTTCTCCTTCGCGTCACGGTGAACTTGGGCCCGCTTCTCACGAGGGAGCGGAGGGGTTCACTGTGGCGCTTTTTTTGAGTTGAAGCCAGCGTCGTGATGACGCGGGGAGGTGTATTACGGCTAGCTTGGGCGAGCTTATTGTCAGTATAGGGGCGTCCGTGGAGGGATTTTCCACGGCGATGAAGGATGTGGACTCGCAGCTCGGCAACCTGGAAGAGCGCGGTATTAAATTCGGCGAAAAGTTTGCCGAAGCACTGAGTTTTGCTGAAATTACCAAGTCCGTATTCGAGGCTGGCGAAGAATTCGAAAACGCGATGGTGAAGATCGAGCGGGCCACCGGCGCGGCCGGTGAGCCGCTCCAAGGCCTTGAGGAATCCTTTGCCCATACGTTTGGAAACGTCGTCCAGGGCGCAGATGATGTAGCCGGTGGGTTGGCTCTGCTTTCCCAGCGCACCGGCGCGACTGGTGAGGATCTCGACAAGCTCCTGGAGGTCAATAGCAAACTCGCTCAAGTGCTGGGCGAAGACCTGAAACCCACAATAGAGGCGACGCAGAAGGTTTTTACAGCATTCAAAACGTCCATCGAGGATCAGCCCGAAAAGCTCGATGCCCTGCTGGCGATCGCGCAAAAATCGGGCGTTAGTTTCAACACCCTAGTCGGCGGGTTGCAGACAATGGGGCCGACGCTGCGCGCGTTGGGTCTCGACATGACGGACTCGGCGGCTCTGCTCGCGAACTTTGAAGAGCAAGGGATCTCGACCGGGAAGGTCGCCGGCACGTTGAATGCGACGCTGGTATCGCTAGCGAAAGAGGGCTTCGTCGACCCCAAGGCCGCGCTCGGCGAGTTTCTTGAGCAGATAATATCGGCCAAAGATCCCACGGAAGCTTTGCAACTCGCAGCGGAGAATTTCAAGGGCAAGGGTCTTATTCCGCTTGTCGACGCACTCCAGAATGGAGCGGGCAATCTAGCGGTCTTGCGTGATGCCGCGGCTAATAGCAAAGGCAGGATCGAAGAGACCGCGGATTCGACGCAGACGCTTTCAGAAAAATTCAAACTGCTCGAAGGTGCCACTACCAAGTTGCTCGCACCGATCGGCGTTGAACTGGTGGCCGCGCTGGGCCATATGACGGACGCAGGAACGGCGATAGTCAAGATCATCGACTCCGTTATCGAAGAGGCCGACAAACTCGACAAGGCGATCGGCACCGACGTCGCCGGCATCAAGAAGTTCGCGGATCAGGTGGACTTTGTCGCCGGTGTTCTGATCAACCTGGCTGTACCGAGCATCTCCCTCATGGGTTCTTCACTCAAGGGGCTCGGGGATCAATCCGCCAATAACAAATTCATCGACGGGACAATGGCCAACGGCCTGAAGACGATCTCCGAAATGTTCCCGGAGTTCGGGAAAAACGTTTCAGGCGCGGGCGATAAGTTCGTCGATCTCGACAAAAACCTAAAGGAAGCGGAAAAGGACCTTTCCGAAGTCGAGAAGGCCGTCCGGTTGGGTATCGGAACAGATGAGGACGCTGCTGCGGCGCGGCTGAAGGTAGTGGCCGCGATGCAGGCGCTGCATCCCGAGATGAAGAGCATCTTTGCGGAGACAGACTCCTGGAACTCCATCGTGAAGATCAGCGACGATCTCATTGGGGAACAGAACGAGGCGCTGCTGAAACTCGCGCCAACCATTTCAGCGCACACGGCACTGCTGGAATCGCAAGCCATTTCCCTAAAAACCCGCGCCGATCTGTGGCCGATAGATATGCAGGGGATTCAAGACCAAGCCGAAGCGCTCACGGCGTCGAGCGATGCGCTCAGCATCAATAACGTGAACATGAAGGGCTTCGACGACGTTCTCAAGCTGGTGCAGATGGGCTTGAAGGATGAGGAGAAGGCGATCCTGCAAACTACGGCGGCGGAAGGTCCGCTACATAACGCCCGCCTACTTGGGATCAACGACGGGACTCGACTCCAGACCATTATGGAGCAAACCCACGCGGCCTACCTCGGCGCGATCTCGGCTACGAATGCTCAAGGTGGGGCGCTTTACAGTCTGCACCAACAGCAGATTGCGCAGATCTCGGACCTCAAGAGCCAAATCGATTATTACCAATCAATTGGTAAAAACACGACGAATCTGCAAATCCAAATGGACGGACTTGTAGGCGCGCTGGCCCGGCAAAGGGCTGGCTGGGTGGACCTGGGGGTGGCGGGGAAAGAGTTTGCCACCGACGTCGGGGCGGCAGTTAAGGACGTATTCACCCATATCGGCGATTTTGGCTCGGCGCTGGGTAAAATCTCAACCGATATAGGAACAATTATATTCGATCCGAAGGTTTTGCACGATATTCGCAATGCAATCGATTCTGATCTGACTACGGCACTGAAGGGCGTTATCACTGGCGTGGGCGACGTGGGCGCGGCCTTCGCCAAACTCGGCACGGATGTTCTGGACATCATCCTGAATAAGATCATTGGGCTGGGGATTCAGCAGATGTTAAATTCCTTGGCCGGCGTGGATGGAATCGTGGGCAAGATTGGAGAGGGGCTCGGTGGCGTCGCCTCGAAACTCGGTGGTCTCACTAGCACTGCGGGCGCGGGCGGGCTTCCCTCCGGAGTTTACCAGCCGGGCATTTCGGACATCCCGAAACTTCCTGGCTTCGGTGGTGATCCAGGCGGTATACCGGGAGTCGGCGACGCTCCGGGTATCGATCTAGCTGGGGCGGGGGGCGCGGGCAGCTCCGCATCGTCATTCACATCTGTCCTCTCGGCAGCAGGCGCTATCGGCGGCGTGGTTAGCGCCATCAGCGGCATCATCGGCAATTTCCAGAACGCGCGGCAGGAGGGATCGCTCAATGCCATCGAGAGCAATACGCGCGTCGGTGCATTGTACTCCCTCGGTACGCTGCGGGAACTTGAAGGGCATTCCAAGTTTTACGGAAACTCCCTGTTCCCTGAACTGAAAGGCATACTCGACTGGCAAGGCTATATCGTTAACTCGATCACCGCCCTGGGGAGCGTAAATATGAGTGCCCTGCCGGGGCAGATTGCTACTGCGCTGACGCCGGTCTTAAAGACCAGCGCGCAGCCCATCACGATCAACATCAACGGCGCTGGCGATCCGGCAGCCGTGGCGCAAGCAGTAGCAGCCTATCTCAAGACCGTTAACCCCTCATTTGCGTAATGGAGCACCATGAAGTTCAAAAGGCTTTTTGATTTCAAAGAACGAAAGCGGCGGGTAATTGCGCGGCGGGCACTAGAACAGACACGTCGACTCGCTGCGACGAAATACCCGCTGGCTATGCTTTTCGACCGGGGGCCGAATATAGGCCGCCGGCCGGGCGAAAGCTGGCCGCAAGCATTCGCGCGCCCGCTAGGCCTCTCGCTCGAACAGCTTCGGGATCACCTCGCAGGCTCAATCGCGACGGGCTTCTGCGAGCCCATTAAATTGGATGTGAAAAATCCGAGCGACGAAGATTTGTTGAACTATTTTTCCGGTCTTGCCGCGCTCATGATCGAAACGGAACGGGAGCTTGCGAATGCAGGGTCGCATCCAGTTCTTTAGCGAAGAGAGGAAGTTCGGCTTCATTAGGATTCATCCAGACATCCGATGGGCGCCACGGGGAGTTGATAGCGGTAGAGGTTAAGCGATTCTGAGGGGGCTTTGGAGTGACGTGGCCGGCCGGATATTTTTTAGGGCCAATTACTATCGTCGGCTCAGGCAGAAATCTTAGGGGTACTCCTACCTATCTTTCGATATACCCGCAAATGGGGGTAAGGGGTTAACCTTATGACTACACAGCTTTTCCACAGGGATACGGTTTTCTAAGGTTCTGAAAACTAAGGGTTAGTCGCATTTTCCTTAGTTCTTTTCATGCCATTCAGCGTCATACTATCAGGGATCGCGGTGTTTGGTATGAGAGTTCCGTGGTTTGGTTCTCATGACCGGAGAGGAGGCTCTGCGATGACTGGATCTAAAATAACCGCTTCACACTTGGCTAAGCATATCATTGCCGAGTGCAACCTCCATGGGAAAACAATTAGCAATTTGAAGCTACAGAAACTGCTCTATTATGCGCAGGCGTGGCACCTCGCTTTTGAGAGTAAACCGTTGTTCGCCGATCGCATAGAGGCTTGGGTGCATGGCCCCGTCGTGCCGACTGTTTTCCGTGAATATCGTGAGTTCAAGTGGTCTCCGTTGACGGCTCAATGCGAGGATCGTCCGTCCAATGACGTGGCTCAACACGCCCAAAAAGTTCTCGATGCGTACGGAAATTTTGACGCTTCGCAACTGGAGCGGATGACTCACGGGGAAGATCCATGGCGGGAAGCGCGATCGGGTCTGCCGGATGATGTAGGATCTACGCGCGAGATAAGCTGGGAAGCGATGAGAAAGTACTTCAGTGCTCGACTGGATGGCTAGTTGGGGCATAAAAAGCGGGCTATCCCAGCCCCCCAACTTCCACCGGCGCAAAACGTAAAATTTTCCTTCGCCCATCTCGATTCCACAAATCCTAAGTACGCCGTCACCAAATGCTGCGTCAATTTTTTCGCTCGCATGGTTGACGCACTAACTCGGTATAGCAAGTTTACGGTGGAGAACTTTCGAAACCAGGACAATTTAGACGGAAGGCATTGTCATCACTTCCCGGAAACGACGGAGCCGCAAGGGTTCACAACGCTAGACCCTGATGGGCTGGGACTGGAAGAGCCTTGGCAGATCAGGTTATGCCCAGATAACCACAAGCCACCGGAGAGCGCATGGCGGATACATGGCGTACTTCACGGCGATGTTTTCTATGTCGTATGGCTAGACTATGACCACATGATGTACGAAAACAAGAAGTTTGCGCCAGGGCGCTAACATTTGGGCTGGCCCGAAGGTTACCGGGGAAAAGGGCCGATCCGAAGATCGGCCCTAGGGTGGTGATGGAAACCGAAAGACCCAGCAGGAGGGTACATCCTAAAAGTGCCATTTCGGTTTAGCGGACTGACTGTCTTATCGTGCAGGATGCCCGGTTGCTGTAGATGTAAAATTTGCCCTCCGTCGACGAGCGATAGGGTGCGGAACCAGAGCGGGCCGTTGCCTTTGTTTGGTTGCTTGCGAGGCATCATGCCTCAGAAGTCTTTCGAGTTCAAGCGATGGCGAATGTGCGGCGGGAGGTACATCTCGCCATACGAAGTAAATTCCTCCGGAAAACCGTGCTCTTCGATCGCGCTGATGACTTTCTTTAAAATGCGCCGAACGTCACCGGCTTGCGTGCCAGGCTTGATGCAGACGCGAATGGGCGGCTCGCCATCAGCGAGCAATTTCATGCGGGCGCCTCGTAGTATGTCGCCGTCGAGATCCATTTCCAGCAGCGCTTCCAGGTCTTGACGCACGCGGACCGGACGTTCCCGCAGTGGGAGCCATCCCTTGAACTCGATCACGTCATTGATATCGAGTCTTTCGGAGAGCTTTGCCTTTTCGGTCCGCAAATCGACAGCAACTTTCTTACGAGGCACGCTTCACCTTCTTTCGCGGCTTACGCGAACGTGGCGCCTTCGCCGCTTTCGTCGTGGCAGGTTGGGTCGTTTGCTCGGCCGCGGGCCGCTCTGGCGTTGCTTCTGATTCGGCGCGAGAAGGGAAAACGAGGTCGGGGCGCCGACGTGCGATCTCTCGCGCCTTTTCGATCTGAGTCTCGTGTTCCGTGATGAATTCCCGGAGGTTCGCTGCTACATGCAGCGGCGCGGGGAAGTGGTATTCGTGCTCCGTGGGATTACAGGCGATCTCGCATAGCTGAACTTCCAGGAATTCGGCGAACCATCCACCGGCGCGGTAAGCCGCCAAGGCCCACTGAAGTAATTCGGTTTCTTTTCCAGAAAGGTCTTCGATATGTTTGAATCTGTCATCTGTGCCGTGGAAAATCCTCGCTAGAACACCGATCGTTTCGGTATGGCGCTCATTGCCGTAATTGGTTAGGAATAGGCTTAGGGTTTCCTGGTCGCCCATATTGGCGTCGGCGAAGCGTAGCAGATACTCGATCGCCTGGCACGCTGCACCATCGGGCATATCCAGATACCTGCGTATGGTTTCGTATTCCCGCTCGCTAAGCGTTTCCGGGTTGGCGCCCACGGCGTCGACGAGGAAAGCGGTTCCGGTTTCGTTAGCCATTGGCGGCCTCCGGGATGACGTAGCCACGCCGTTCTGCGAGATGGCGCTTTAGGGCGATGTACTCGTCTCTGGCCAGGTCAATGCACTCCAGCGAGTCATCGACGCCGTCTCTGCGGTCGTCGGTGATTAGAAGAACGTATGACAGTTCGTCCCGGGTCTCAGTCACCCAATTGGGAAGTGGCTTTGCTGGTGCCGGCTCCTTGCTGAGTAATCGCCGCACGGCCTTTCGTTTCGCCGCGGGCTTCTGTTTAGGTTTCTTCATTGCATTCTCCTTTGTTGGTTATGCTGTCGATATAACCACTATAACTATATAGTCATCATTCTTGTCTTGTCAACACAAATTATGTCGGTTATAGTGGTAGCCAGATGAGCTCAGACAAGCCGCTTCTGAATTTTGTAATCGAACCCGAACTGCTAAAGAGGCTCGACGACTACCGTTTCAAGCACCGGTTCGACAGCCGCGCCGCGGCGATCAAGTGGCTGCTGGATGCTGCGCTCAAGGCGAAGCTGGCGCCGAAGGAAACGGAATAGGAACATGGTCCTCCGAGACAATAAAGGTAAACCTCGGAAGCCGGCTAAGCTGTTCGGGACCAAACAAGCGAAGGGCGTAGCACACGCAATGACCCGCGATCACCGCTCCGATCCACAACCGGGCGATGTGGTGGTTAGCGCGACCGGCGAGGTGCGCCGGGTCATACGGCGTCACGCGGACAGCCTACTGTGCGAATACGGAGTGATACGTCGTTCGGTCACACTCAGGAGATGGATGGTTTGGTGCGAGAAAAATCATGCGATGCCCTTGGCACGCGACCAGAAATGAAGACATGCGGGGGCTCAACAAAACTAGCGACAAATGTTCCCGAGCGGTGATACGATTCCAGCATGGCGCTCTACTCTGAACCTTCCAGCATGATTCGCACGTCGTCTGTGATGTGCGTTGAGCGCTCCCCCGCGCCGGTCACGCAATCAACCCCTGGACCCGCAAGGATTGACCCGCCACGGGGTAGCGACGCCTTGAGCCCCCGAACCTGCCGCAGATGCGGCTGCACTACGGCCACGGCTCACGCCGACGCCAACGATTGCATCGAAGCCCTGCGGGAAATTCTTGGCGAAGTTTGGTCTGGTGAGCTTCGAAGGACGGGGCGGCCTGCGGCCGGCAAAATTAGCGGGCGGAAGTAGTACCCCCCGAAGTACCCCCGGATCTGTGAGGCCTTCTCTTAAAAGTCCTTTATTTTGAGTTGGTGAGCGCGGTAGGAATCGAACCTACAACCTACTGATTAAGAGTCAGTTGCTCTGCCAGTTGAGCTACGCGCCCTTTTGGGTTGGCCCATCGGGGATAGAAATCTTTGGCGGGGGAATGCCAAGAGCCGACTCATTCATTGTATCCTCACTCCCGCCTTCAAACAAGCCGGAATCGGGATTCCCGTTGCTACACCAGCATCGTCGCGATGTCGACAGTCGAGCGGTGACCTTCCACCACCACAATGCCGCTTTCAGTCGTGTGGTAGAGCAGGCGGTCCTGCGCCGGATCGTAGCCGATGGAAGCGTCCTCGGGAACGTGCACGT
>Ga0157375_10006327_pt1 | contig 10318 bp, 9 predicted proteins | sample M35metaG_FD_115311 | JGI IMG/M metagenome (GOLD analysis project Ga0157375, IMG submission 115311) | Miscanthus rhizosphere microbial communities from Kellogg Biological Station, Michigan, USA - M3-5 metaG | ecosystem: Host-associated > Plants > Roots > Rhizosphere > Soil | place: USA: Michigan... | reverse complement strand
GCCGCATGATCACCTTCCTCAAGAAGCACCAGCCCTGATCCCGGCGCACCCGGGTCGGGCTTTGCAACTCCCGCCACCCGCCGTAAGTTCAACCATGAGAGTTCCCGCCCTGCTCCTCCTCGGCATCGCGGCGCCCCTGTGGGCGAATCCGCCGATCATCATCTACCGGCCCGCGCCCAGCGCGACCGTCGTCTCCCCACTCACCACGGGCACCGCGGCCTCGAACCAGATCCTCCTCAACCAGATCAACAACTCCCTCGTCCAGCGTCGCCTCCAGCACGAGATCGTCACGACAAACGCCGCGCTCCTCGCCCAGCCGCCCACCGTTCGCATCCGCTGAGCGTCACCTCACGAGAAAATCCCGCACGACGGCCATGTGCTGCATATTCGGCACTGCGCTGTCGCCCGCCTGCACCGGCGCCACGTCGGCCAGCGGCTGGAACGTCCGACTGTCGAAGACCAGCCCCTGCGGAAACTCCGCCGCGCCGATCCGCGTCGGCACGGCGCACGCCGCCAACTCCGGATCGGCCAGCACCCAATCGTAGGGCTTGTTCCGCGGCGCGTTCGTATCCGCATCGCCCGCCGTATCCGCCGCCGGCTTCCGCTTCGCATCGAACATTCCGGCCAGCACCTCCACGCAAGCCTCTCCGCGTTCACGTGTATTAAAATCCCCGCCAAGCACGACGAGATCGGCCGTCGGAATTTTCTCCCGCGCAAAATCCACGAGCGCCTTCGCCTCCGTCGCCCGCACCGCCGGCTTTTGAGAATAGAGATGCACGCTGATCGCCCAGAGAAACCGGCCGCCCGGCAGCGCAATCTTCGCCCAGGCAAACTCCCGATTCGTCTGCGAGACATCATCCCATTCCCCGCTCTCCACGATGGGCCACCGGCTCACGATGCCATTGGGAATCCCGCCCGGTTGCGCCGTTGGTTCCACATAAACCGAGAACTCCTCGCCAAACGTCGCGTTCACCCATTGCCGCAGCGGCACCGTCGGATTGAACTCCTGCACGAGCGTCACATCCGGCCGCAATCCCTTTAAAATTCGCGCCCCGGCCCCCTCGGGATTCGAATGATTTCCATTGTCCGGCGAATACGTCTGGTGATTCCCCGAAGTCAGATTCGCCGCCACCACGCGCACCGGAACAGGCTCCGCCGCCGCAAAATTCGCCCACGCCAAAATCCCAACCGCGCCCGCCAGCCATCGCCGCATGACGCCGAAGCTAACGAACACTCGCCCCGGAAGTCGAATGCAACTAAATCTCCGAGACTTCGTGCGAACACCATAGATTCTCCCTTCCTTCGCAAGGTCTATCAACCTATGCGTTAAGGAATGCGAATGATCTGGTGCGCAGTATTTTCCTCAGTCGCGCTAATGGCAGCCGCACCAGCGCAAGGCCTCGTCGTCGCAAAGGGGACCGCGGTTGACAGCGAAGGAAACGCGGTTCAGGTCGCCGTGAAAATGGATCAGGGCCAACCTCGAACCGTCGATCTCGACTATGCACCGACGCATCTCTTTCCCCGCTACTACACCTCATTCATGGGAGAGCCCGCGATCCGCGCCGGCATCACCGGCGTGGACTACTTCGACGAAAAGGGCGAATTGGAAACTCTGGTGTGTCACCTCCACCTTTTCGATCTGCAGCCGAAGCCCGGGCGGAACGACAATCACTGGGTCGGCAAGGTTCGCCGCTTCGAACAGACGACGTTCCAGATCTCCGGGTACGACATCTATTTTGTGCCGGATGGCAGTTCTCAAGGCTCCGTCGTCGAGAGCCACGCGACCCCAACGATCTATCCCACACAGACGCGGAGCAGCGTGGACAAAGTCAGTGCCTCGCTGGATCTCAATGTCTTCCTCGATTGGAATTTCGACGTCGGCAGAATCCAAGCCTATCCCCGCAGCACGGTCGCGAACGTGGCGATCCATCTCCAACGCGCCGGACGAAAAAAATGGCGGATCAAGATGACCACCTTGCGCAGATATTTTTTCGTGGATGTGTGGGAGGACAGCCCAATTACTGCCACTGGCTACCTCCGCGCGCGCTAAAACAAAATCGCTGCCGCGTTTCGCCGCGCCTGCGCGATTTGCTCCGCGCTCAGGCCCGCCGCCGGCGCCGCCACCTCGTATTCGTGGGCGAGGTCGATGCCGCTGATGCCCGGATCGTCCGTGTTGATCGTCGCCAACAGCCCGCGCTCGAGAAATGCGCGCAACGGATGGCTCGCATAATCCGGCACCGTGCTCGTCTGCACATTGCTCGTGAGGTTGCACTCGATGCCGATGCCGTGCTCGCCGAGGTAATCGAGCAGCGCCTCGTCCTCGATGGCCCGCACGCCGTGCCCGATACGCGTCGCCCCGAGGTCGCGAATCGCCGCCCAGATGCTTTCCGGCCCCGCCGCCTCGCCCGCGTGAATCGTCACCGCCAGGCCCGCGTCGCGCGCGCGGCGAAAATGCTCGATGAACAATGCCGGCGGAAAATTTCCCTCGTCGCCCGCGAGGTCGATGGCGACGAGGCCACCGCGATGCGCAAGCAGCGCGTCGAGCTCGCGGGTGCAGGATTCCACGCCGAACGTTCGACTGAGGATGCCAGTCAGCGTCGCCGGCACGCCAAAATCGCGCGAACCAGCCACGACGCCGTCGATCACCGCTTCGACGACGGCCTCCGGCGCGAGGCCGTGCGCCGCCGCCATGAAGATCGGGCTGAACCGCAACTCCACCGCGTCGAGCCCCTCGCGGCGCGCGTCCTCGACATTTTCGTAGGCCACACGCCGACACGCCTCGGCATCGACCAGCACGCCGACCATCCATTCGAACTTGGCGAGAAACGCCATCAGGCCCGGCTGCGGCTCGCTCACCACGACGAAGGGACGCAATCCCTCGAGCGTGCGCGCCGGCAGCGGCAAATCATTTTCCAACCCCAGCTCCAGGATCGTCTCGAGACGAATGCTGCCGTCGAGATGCCGGTGCAGATCGATTTTCGGCGCGTCGTCCGTCATCGCCATTCCCCTGCCTTCCGCCTAGTGCGGTGGCCCACCGATGGCGCGTTGATAGGCGTAGGGGCCGGTCTGCGTCGCCAGTTCCACCTGCTGCTTCTTGCTCGCGGAGACGTGCGTTGCACAGCCGGCGACCGCGGCGGCCAGCGCGAGAAGCAATGCGAATCGGAGCGTCATGCCCGCATCGTCCCTCGAAACGCCGCGCGCATCAACTCCCGATGCGCGCGGAATCTTTTCGCGCCGCGTCCGCGTCTCGGCTAAAACCCCCATCCGTGAAGCCGGACCCGTTTCTCGTGACCCGACGCAGCCTCGTCGAACGTCTCGCGAATCGCAGCGACCGCCGCATCTGGCAGGAATTTTTCGATACCTATTGGAAGCTCATCTACAGCGTCGCGCTCAAATCCGGACTGAGCGACGCCGAGGCGCAGGACGTCGTGCAGGAAACAATCATCACCGTCTCGCGCAAGATCGACAAACTGCGCTACGATCCCGCGCTCGGTTCGTTCAAGGGCTGGCTGCTGCACATGACGCGCTGGCGCATCGCCGACCAATTCCGCAAGCGCCGGCCCGACTCCGCCGGCTGCGGCGACGCCCCCACGCTCGACGATGAACGCCGCACCGCGCCCATCGACCGCATCGCCGACGGCTTTGACATCGACGCCGTGTGGGACGCCGAATGGCGCGCGCACCTGCTCGAGGCGGCGATGGATCGCGTGCGGCGGCGCGTTGATCCGAAGCAATTCCAGATCTTCGACTGTTATGTCGTGCGTGATTGGCCGGCGCAGAAAGTCGCCGCCGAGCTGCGCGTGAATATCGCGCAGGTCTATCTCGCACGGCATCGCGTCGCGGCCCTCATTCGCCGCGAGGTCGAAACGCTCGAGAAAGGCGAACAATGAGCCGCGTCCCGCCGCCGCCCATCATTCCCGATCACGAAGTCCTGCGCGTGATCGGCCGCGGCTCCTACGGCGTGATCTGGCTCGCGCGCACGCTCACCGGCGGGCTGCGCGCCATCAAGGTGATCGACCGCGCGAACTTCGACAACGAACGCTCGTTCCAGCGCGAGTTCGACGGAATGTCCGCCTTCGAGCCGATCTCGCGCGCCCATGCCGGCTTCATCAACATCCTCCACGTCGGCCGCGGCGACGGCTTCTTCTATTACATCATGGAGCTCGCGGACGGTATCGACGCCATCCAGCCCATCGACGTCGCGACCTACGAGCCGCGCACGCTCAAGAGCGAGATCGACCAGCGCGGCCGCCTGCCCACGAGCGAATGCCTCGCCATCGGCCTCACGCTCACGGAGGCCCTCGACCAGCTCCACCGCCACGGCCTCATCCACCGCGACATCAAGCCCGCGAACCTCATCTTCGTCCAGGGCGCGCCGAAACTCGCCGACATCGGCCTCGTCACGACCAGCGGTCAATACTCGTTCGTCGGCACCGAGGGCTACGTGCCTCCGGAGGGACCGGGGACCGCGCAGGCCGATATTTTCAGCCTCGGCAAGGTGCTCTACGAAATCACGATGGGGAAGGACCGCCTCGATTTTCCCGAGATGGCCACGCGCATCGACGAGATCGAAGAGAAGGATCACGTCCTCGGCCTCAACGAAATCCTGCTCAAGGCCTGCGCCGCGAAGCCCACTCGTCGCTACGCCGCCGCGGGCGAGATGCACACCGATCTCCTGCGTCTGCAGGCCGGTCGCCGGCCCGCCCGACCGCTCGCACCGCTTCTCCTCACCGCCGCCGCCATCATCCTGATCGGCTCCGGCGCTGGATGGTGGAGCACCCGCCCACCGAAAATTTCACCGCCACTCGTCCACACCACGCCCACACCGGCCCCCACTCCGCAGCCAACGCCCGCCGTCCTCACCGGCTCGCTCGCAATCACGAGCGATCCCACCGGTGGAAAGATCGTCGTGCAGCGCGATGGCCAGCTCGTCCGCGCAGGCGAGGCCCCGCTCGCACTCGACGATCTCCCGCCCGGCGACTACGAAATCCGCGGCGACCTCGGCCTCGCCTCCACCACGGAAACCGTCGCCGTCCGCGCCGGTCAGCATGCCGCCGCCGCGCTCCATTTTCCGACCGGCAACGGCACCGTGAAAATCACCAGCGCACCCGGCGGCGCCATTGTCTTCGAGGGCGACGCCGAGCTCGGCCGCACCCCCCTGCCGTGCGAAGACGTTCCGCCCGGCCCGCACCGCTACCGCCTTCGCCTCGAGGGATACAAGGACGCCACCGTCGAGGGCCTCGTCCATCCCGAGGAGCAGATCGTCCTCCGCGTCCGCCTCGAGCACAACCTCGGTCCCGAACCCGGCAAGCCCTGGACGAACAGCCTCGGCATGGTCCTCATCCCGCTCGGCGACATCCGCATGAGCATCTGGGAGACGCGCGTACGCGACTTCGAGGCCTTCTGCGCCGCCACCGGCCGCGCCCGCACGATCCCCGATTTCGCGCAAACCCCTGACGATCCCGCCGTGCTCGTGAGCTGGCACGACGCGATGGATTTCTGCGAATGGCTCACCGACAAGGAACGCGCCGAAGGCCGCCTGAGCGACCGCCAGGCCTACCGCCTGCCCACCGACCGCGAATGGAGCGACGCCGTCGGCCTGCCCGCCGAGGCCGGCACCACGCCCGAGAAACGCGACGGCCTCGTCCACAAAATTTACCCCTGGGGCAAGTTCTGGCCGCCGCCGAAGGGCGCGGGCAACTACGCCGACACCTCGCTCAAGAAAGACTTCATCCCCGGTTACGCAGACGGCTTCCCGCAGACCTCACCGGTCGGCCGGTTCGCGCCCTCGGCCGCCGGCATTTATGACCTCGGCGGCAACGTCTGGGAATGGGGCCTCGAGAGCTACGCCGGCGGCGACGATCCCCACGACTGGGGCGTGCTGCGCGGCGGCTCCTACGCGAACCGCAACCGCCTCGAACTGGAATCCGCCTACCGCAACGTCGTCTCCCGCGACGACCGCGACGTCATCTACGGCTTCCGCTGCGTCCTCGCCGAGGAAGCGCCGTGAATCAAAAGATCGCTAAGGAATGCAGGAAATTCCGTCGAAGTTTTTCCTCTTTTCCTGCCTTCCTTAGAGCCACTCACTCCCGCATCAGGCTCTCCAGCAGCAGCGTCGCCAGCTCCTGCGTCGCGTCGTCCAGCTCGGCGATTTTCTTTTTCAGCCGCTGCAGGTTGGGATTCGCAATCGCCGCGCGCACTTCGGCCACGAGCGCCTCGATGCGCGTCCGCTCCTCCGCCGAAAGCTCCGCGCCGAGCTTCTGGAATGCCATGTCGATCGCCGGCAGCATCTCCTCCGCCTTCAGCTTCGCCTCCGCGAACTGCCGGTCCGCCATGTCCTCGAATGCATGCTCCACCGACGCACCGATCATCTCCTCGACGGCCTCCTCGGCCACATCCACCGCGCTGCGAATCTCCACCACGGTATCCGCGCCCGTCGCCACGTCGCGCGCCAGCACGTGGAGAATGCCGTCCGCATCGATCTCAAATTGCACGCCCACCCGCGCCTGCCCCTTCGGCGCGGGCGTGAACGCCACGTCGAACTCTCCTAATCGCCAGTTGTCCTTCGCCAGCTCGCGCTCGCCCTGCAGCACCGCAATGCGCATCGCCGTCTGCCCCGCCACGGCATTCGTGAACATCTCGCCCTGCTTCACGGGGATCGTCGTGTTGCGCGGGATCAGCACGTTCATCAACCCGCCAAACGTCTCGATGCCCAGCGACAACGGCGTCACGTCGAGCAACGTCACGTTTTGCACCGAGCCATCGAGAATCCCCGCCTGCAACACCGCGCCAATGGCCACCGCCTCGTCGGGATGCTGCGAAACGTTCGGCTCGCGCCCGAAAATCTCCGCCACCAACCGCCGCACGAGCGGCATGCGCGTCGCCCCGCCCACGAGCACGACCGCATCGAGATCCCCGGCCTCGACACCTGCGTCCGAAAGCGCCCGCAGGCAATGCCCGCGCGTCCGCTCGAGGATGGGGCTGCAAATATCGTCCACATCCGCCACCTCGCCTCCCTCCTTCGCGGCCTTCGCGTCTCCGCGGGAAATTCCCAGACTTTCCGCAATCGCCGCGTCGAGATCGTCCCCGCCGAGCTTCGTATCGCCATGCGTGGCGAGCACCTGAAAGACGCCGCCTGCCAGCTCGAGCACGGAAATATCGAACGTCCCGCCGCCGAGATCATACACCGCGACCTTCGAGTGCTCCCCGAGCTTATCGAGGCCGTAGGCCAGCGCGGCCGCCGTAGGCTCCGCCAACAATCGCCGCACCTCCAGGCCCGCGAGTTCCCCCGCGCGCTTCGTCGCCGCGCGTTGGGCATCGTTGAAATACGCGGGCACCGTGATTACCGCCTCGCGCACCTCCACGCCGAGGGCCTGTTCCGCCGTCGCCTTGAGATCGGCCAGAATGAGCGCCGAGACTTCCTCCGGCGTGCGCCCGTGATGCCGCGTCGCGTTGCCCATCTCGCGCTTGATGGAAGTCACCGCGCCGCCATGCGCGAGCGCCGGCCAACCGACGGTGGGCGCGCACGCCTCGACCGTCTCGTCGAAAGCCACCGCGGAAGGCCGCAACCGCCGCCCCTCGGCATCCGCAAACAGCACGGGAAACCCCGCATCCATCGCGCCAATCAGAGAATTCGTAGTGCCAAGGTCAATGCCAACGATCATGCCGCACGCTACCGGGAGAGGAGGGTTCGCGCAAAGATGCAAAGGCCACCCTCCCTTCATCGGTCATACAAGACTTGGATTCCGTTCGGCGTCTGGATCACGCGGTAGTTGCCGGAGGCGCCGCGTTGCACCTGCGGGGCTGGCGTAGCATTGGCGGCAGGCGCTTCGACCGGGATCGCGACGGCGACGGGCGGGGCGGATGCGGTAGGCTCCGGCGGAGGAAATGCGGAATTACCGCTCTCGGCGACAAGGGCCCCAGCGTGAGCTGTGCATGGAGCGGTCGGAACCATGCCTCGCGGCAGGCGGACGTGATGGACGGTGCCGGCGTCGCGACAGGCGTCCGTCGCGAGGGCGCCGGAGACGCTGCAGACGTCGGCTTCGACGAGGCCTTCCGGTGCGGGGAAGTCGGTGGCGACGTATTTCCAGCTCGCGGCCTGCTTCATGTATTCGCCCCAGATCGGGAGGGCGAGCTTGGCGCCATAGCCATGGGCCTCGATGCGTTCCGGGCGGTCCATGCCGACCCAGACACCGCAGGTGAGCCGCGTGGTGTAGCCGACGAACCAGGCGTCCTTGTAGTCGTCGGTCGTGCCGGTCTTTCCCGCGGCGGGAAAATCGAGGCCCAGCGAAGCGGCGGAGGCGGCAGTTCCTTTCGCGATCACGTCGCGGAGGAGGCCGTTCACGACGTAATCCACCGCGGGCGAGAGGCAGCGCAACTCGGCGCGAGTGGCCTTGTAAATGACGCGACCATGGCGGTCCTCAATGTGGTCGATGATGTAGGGCTGGCGGCGCACGCCGTCATTCGGGAACATCGTGTAGGCGGCGGTGAGGCTCTTGAGCGTGACGCCGAAGGCGCCGAGGTAAATCGAAGGCATGTCGGGCACGCTCTCCAGGCCGGCTTTGAGCGCGAGGGCGCGGACGGCGCCGCGGGTTGCCCGCTCGCCCACGCGAATGGTCATCGTGTTCCGCGAACGGATCAGGCCGGTCTCGACCGGTTGCAGGCCGAGGTTTTCGCCGTCGGAATTCTCGGGATCCCACGCACCGACAAGCCCGGCGACTTCGCCATCGCGAAGCGGCGCGTCGTCGATCAATGTGCCCGGCATTAAGCCGTGCTCGTAGGCGGCGGCGTAAACAAACGGCTTGAAGGTCGAGCCGATCGGCCGCTTCGAGAGGATGGCGCGATTGTAGGGGCTCGACTTGAAATCGCGCCCGCCCACGATGGCGCGAATGCCGCCGGTTTCATTGTCGATCGCGACGAGTGCGCCCTGGACGTAGGGGGATTCCGTCGCCTTCGCGCCGTCCTTGCCGACCGGCGGAGTCGCGGCTCGAGTGGGGTGCGGCCAACCTTTTTCGGACTCAGCGGCGGCGAGGCTGGATTCCACAGCGTTCTCCGCGAGCAGTTGAAGGCGGCGGTCGATCGTCGTAAAAATTTTCAATCCCCCCTGCTCGACGATCTCCCTGGGAAGGAGGATCGCCAGGTCGCGCCCCACGGCGTCCATCGCGTAATTTTCCTGCACGTGCGGCGGCTGGCGTTTGCCGGAGGGCATGGGCTCGGCGCGGGCGGCGCGCGCCTGGGCGGACGTAATCATTTTCAGCTCCTCCATCCGCGCGAGCACCTGATCGCGCTGGGCGAGGGCGGTGCGGCTGTCCTCGAGGGGATTCAGGCGGTTCGGACTGCGGATGAGCCCGGCGAGGATGGCGGCCTCCGAGAGCGTAAGGTCCTTCGCGGATTTGCCGAAGCAGGCCCGCGCGGCCGTCTCCACGCCATACATGCCGAGGCCATAATAGATCCGATTCGCGTAGTCCTCGAAGATCTGCGCCTTCGTGAGCTGCCGCTCGATCCGCAGGGCCAGCAGCGCCTCCACGCCCTTGCGCCGCCAGCGATCCTCGCCAAGGTCGAAGGTATTCCGCGCCAGTTGCTGGGTGAGCGTGCTCGCACCTTCCTTCACGCCACCGGCCAGGAGATTGCGCACCGCGGCGCGGGCGATTCCGTTGAAATCGACTCCGTGGTGGTCGTAAAAACGCGAATCCTCGCGCGCCAACACGGCATTCACAAAATTCGGCGAAATTCGTGCGAGCGGAACGACATACCGCACCTCGCCGGGCAGCCGCCCGTAGCTGCCGCCGAATTGGTCGAACACCTCGGAGATCGCGGGAATGCGGTCGAGCTCGCCGAGGTCGAATTTCCCGGCGAGCGCGCGGTATTCCTCGTATTTGGGCCAAAGAAGGACGGCCGCAACCATCCCCAGCAGAATCCCCAGCAACCCGATTCCCAGGGCGATGCGTCTCAAAATTCGTCCCATTCCTCCTCACGTTCGCATTTCGGAGCCTGAACGACCGTAAACTCCGCCGGCACGGGCCGCACGCGACTCCGCGCTTGACCCGCCTGCGCCGGGACGGTTGTTTTCCTGCCTTTCGCCGCGGCCGGACCTTCCCGGGCATGCGCGGTGCTGCCTGACATTCTCTATTCATGACACCCGATCCTTCGTTTACCGAAAGCCCCGACGTCATTCTCGTCGGTGGCGGCGTGATGAGCGCCACGCTGGCCGTGCTCCTCAAGGAATTTCAGCCCGATCTCTCGATTGCCGTCTTTGAAAGCCTCGACGGCATCGCCGCGGAAAGCTCGAACGCCTGGAACAACGCTGGCACGGGCCACG
>Ga0157375_10006324_pt1 | contig 10319 bp, 6 predicted proteins | sample M35metaG_FD_115311 | JGI IMG/M metagenome (GOLD analysis project Ga0157375, IMG submission 115311) | Miscanthus rhizosphere microbial communities from Kellogg Biological Station, Michigan, USA - M3-5 metaG | ecosystem: Host-associated > Plants > Roots > Rhizosphere > Soil | place: USA: Michigan... | reverse complement strand
GTTTTCGAGCAACCTATCCGAATAGATAACCCGGCTATCCGATCGGATAGTGAGAACTGGGGGACCATTGCGGATTTGGCGGGATTCTGGTGAAGACGGATGTGGCACGAGAGTCGCTAATCAGAAGGATGCACTTGGAAGGGGCTCGAGTAAATAGTTTGATGCAAGCCGGATAAAGGAAGCCCCGGCTTGCCGGGAACGCTGCGCAGCGAATTCCGCTCAAACAACGAGCTGCTGTCACAACTCGTCGCTCGCTTGTCTCCCCAAAGCAGAGCAGCAACCCAACGCCCCCGGGTTGCTGTTCTGCTTTTGCGCTGAGGGAATATCACCGCGGTTTTCGCGTTACTAGCAAAAGCAGGGACCGATTGCCCAGAGGGTCTTTGGACCAGCGGTAGGCTTGATGTATAGGGTCACTCGGCGGCAGCCACCTGCTGCTGTTAGCTGTAGCGAAAACCACGTCCATTGCCTTTAAGACGTTCAGCTTCTCGCGCTTGATTTCCCACGCGGCGGCACGATCAAGTGGCAAGGCTGATCAACTCACCAACCAGTTACCGGGCCAATTGGCCCAGGAGGATTAGTGATGGCTACACAACAAGCGAACAAGGCTCAGGATAAGATCAGTTCGAAGCAACAGAAGATCAATGAGGGTCAACGGGACATCAACGGCGCCCTTTGCTACGTCGACTGGCACGTAATCAAAGGACTGAAGGCGTTATGCAAGGCGCTGGAGGATGCCGGAGTGCTCACGCACGCTCAGCTTGAGGAAGTGCACAAGGAAGTGAAGCTGGCGTACTACACGAGCGAACGAGTTGCCGACATCGACCCGCCGGGGTGCGGGCAGAACTTTCTCAAAAGCACGAACGTGATCAAGGCTGCTTAGCAGCGACATGATCATGATCAAACCCGACGAAAGTTCTTTCAAAAACGGCACCAACTCTCCCCAACGAACGCAACAACAAAAGGCAGCGAACAGATGGTGCGTCACTGTTCGCTGCCATTTTTGTTTCCACTAAGCGTTCGCAGGCGGCAGTCACACCGCCTTATAAACCCTAATCATTACCAATGATCGTAACGTTGCTGAGCTTGGCGCCGCGTTGACAGACGAGTTGTTTGAAATCAGGCGACCAGGCATAGGCGAAGATCTGATCGCTGTTGAAATCCGTGATCTGTTTCGAAACTCCCGATCCGAGCTCGTAGCTCCAGATATTCGAAATACCGCCCTCATTCTTAATGAAGCTGAGGGTGGATTTGTCCAACCAGTAAATACGTTGCCACTCGATCTGCGGAACAGGAATACGCTGCAACGGCGCGCCACCTTGAACCGAGAAGATCGCGACATCCCGAGTCCCTGACTTCCGCTCAAACCGCGCCGCTATCAGTTGATTGTCCGGAGAGAACACCGGCATACGGTATTGCTCACCGACCTTGACCGAGTCACCACCCTCGATCGGCACCTTCCACACACTACGGCCCATTTCGGTCTGATGGTCATACGCCACCCACTGATTGTCGCCAGAGATCGCCGGATACGCATTCCCGTCCGTGTAGGTGAGCTGCTTGATGTCGTTACCTGTCTCAGCATTCAAACGATAGATCTCAAAACCTCCGCCGCGGGTCGAAGCAAAGACAATGAACTTGCCATCGGGCGAAGCAGCAGGGTTGTAGTTGTCGCCGGAATTGACGGTGATCTGGACCTGGTTCGAACCATCGGGATCGATCCGCGACAGATTAAGCCGATCCTGGGCCATCGCCGAGTACACAATCTTGTCCTTTGCGGTCCAACTAACTCCGTACGTCAAGCCACCGCCAGTCGCAATCGCCGCCGGCGCAGACGTGCCATCGACGGTCGAACGCCACATCCGCCAGGTCCAGTCAGTCTTCACCGTAACGATCTTCTCACCTGACAAACTAACGCCACGATACTCGTTAAGATCGTTAGTCAGTCTCTGAACCTCTCCGGCCGGATAACTGATCCGCCACAACTGATGCGGCGCCATCGTCCGATCACGAGCGCTAACGATCAAAGCGCTCATATCTTTCTGCCAGGCGAGCTGATAAACCGACGACCACGATTGATTTCCAATCCGTTGCTCCGCTCCCGAGTTTACGTCGATGGCGATCAGCTCGAGGTGATGGCCATTGTCCCAATGACCCGCGGGACAAACAACAACGGTGCCGTCGGGTGACCAGGCGAGGCCATAGAGCGAGAAGTTGTCGCGAAACTTGCGCCTCGCGATAGTTCGCTCTTCCGTTCCACCAATGTCCGACAGCACGACGGAGTATTCACGATGAGCAGTATCGAGACGCACGAAGGCGAATTGATCGCCGTGAGGCGAGAGACTAATCGGGCTATCAACACCTTCTTTAACCTTCACTGGCGCTGCGCCCGGAAGTGCGAGTCGATACACAATGCCAGTCGTGTCTTTCTCGGTGCGCGTAAAGTAGAGGTAGTTGTTATCGGGTGAGAACGTCACGCCGAGATACTGCACCTCGTCGGCAGGAACAACGACGGAAGTGCCAAACGTCGCGGTGCTCGTGAGCATCAGCCGCTGCTTCCCGTCCTGCTGTTCAGCGTGGGCCACCAACCTTCCATCGGGAGAAATCGCGGAACAGATCGACGTGCCGGCATTGGTCACTGCCTGTTGCGGCTTGAGCACTGGCGCGGGCGCCGGTTGCACGACTTGCTCAACATTGGCCGCCGGCGTCGTAATTCGTCTAATCAGTCCCGGGACGTACGGCAACGCGAGCAGAAGAGCCAGAACGCCAGTCACCCCGGTGAACAGCGCTGCGGCTTTGTGTGATCGGATTTCACTGAATAGAAAGTCCGCGGTGGAGATTGCCTGCGACTTTAGTCGGGTGAAGATCGCCGACGGCGTGTCAGCGTTGGTTTCGTAAGACTTGATCGGCGGCGGATACCACCGCAGCGTCTTTTCTCCGGATCCAACTCGGTCATCGTTCTCACGTTCGAGTTCGCGTTGCAACATGTTCAGATCCGCGGCGAGCATCGTCACAGTTTGGTAACGCGTGCCACGATCCTTGTCGATCGCTTTTTCGATGATCTCGCGAAAGCGAACGGGCAGTTCTTCTGACAACTCAAGCGCCGGCGGGTGCTGGGCAACGATCGAAGCGATCGTACCGTTCGGCGTGCGCGCCTCGAACGGCGTGGTCCGCGTCAACATCTCATACATCACCACGCCCAGGCTCCAGATGTCGGTCCGTTCGTCCAACTCCAGTTCGCGCAACTGCTCGGGCGACATGTATTTCACAGTCCCCATTAACGTGCCTGCTTCCGTGCGTACAGTCGTTGACACTTCGCGCGCTGCCCCTCGCGGTGTGGGTTCGGGCTCTTCCGGCAGTACCTCTGTCAGTTTAGCGAGACCAAAGTCCAGCACCTTCACGTAACCGTCCGGCCGCAGCATGATGTTTTCCGGTTTGATATCGCGATGCACAATGCCCGCGGCATGCGCGGCGCCGAGCGCATCCGCGACCTGACGCGCAATGTGCAACGCTTCGAGCGGCGAGATCGGTTCACGACTCAGCTTGTCGCGCAACGTGATCCCCTGGATGTACTCCATCGCGATGAAGTGCCGGTTGTTCTCGGTCACTCCGGTCTCGTGGATCACGCAGACGTTGGGATGGTTCAGGGCTGAGGCTGCGCGGGCTTCCTGTTGGAAACGAAGCACCCGGCGCGGTTCGGTCGCAAACGCGCGGGCAATCATCTTCAAGGCGATCTTGCGGCCCAGTTGCTCATCCTGGGCCAGATAAATCTGGCCCATGCCGCCGGCACCCAACGGACAGAGGATCGTGTAGCGTCCAACTTTTTGACCGTTGGCAAACTCACTCACCCCCGGCTCCTCGTCGGACAACATGCCGGCGGCGAACTCGTACGCGGGCGCACTCAGGAAGTCGTCGTTACTATCGTCTGCAGTTAATAAAGCCTCGACTTCTTCGCGGATTGACTTGTCGTCACCGCAAACCTGGTTGAGAAAGTCTAAGCGCTCGGCAGGTGTTTTTTCCTGGGCGGATTGGAAGATCTCTTTTATTCGTTGCCATCTGTCATGGGTGATCATGTCAATTCTTGAGGGTTAAAATTGCAACGCTTTCTGCCTTATAACGCGAGATTTCCAGTCTAAATCCCTCACGAAGAATTCGCGACCCGGTTAAGTTCCCGCTTCAGGAAGGCTTTGGCCGTTCTCCATTCACGCTCGACCGTCGCGTGCGAGATGCGCATCACCTCGGCGGTCTCCTTAATGGTTAGACCACCAAAGAAGCGCAGCTCTACAATGCGGCCCTGGGTCGGGTCGATCTCTTCCAGACGGTTGAGAACATCGTGGAGGGCGAGCAGATCTGCGTCAGGCTGAGCGCCGAACACCGCCACGTCTTTCAACGACACGGCGAATCGATCGCCACCCCGCTTGGCTGAGTAATGCGCCCGTGCGTGGTCTACCAGGATGCGTCGCATCAGCTGCGCCGCGATGCCGAAGAACTGCGCACGGTTCTGCCAGCTCATACTGTTCTGATCGAAAAACTTCAGAAACAGCTCGTTGACCAGCGCCGTCGGTTGCAGAGTGTGTTCGCGGCGTTCGCGGCGGAGGTAGGCCTCAGCGAGGCGATGCAGTTCGTCATAGACCAGTGGCATCAACTGATCCAGGGCCTTCGCATCACCGTTACTCCATTTCTTGAGTAGTTGAGTGATGCCTTCAGACGAACGAGTCGCCATTCGATATCTCTTTCTGTCGAAAGATGGTGGTGATGAAGTGGGCGATCACTTCAGGGTCCGTTGTTGCCGAAGATTCTAGCACCAAAAAAAATATTTGAGGGAATCTTCGCTGGCTTCCCGCGTTAGAGGATAACAACGAACCAAGGGGTTCACTTCTGAAGGGGAATGAGGGCGGGGTTCATGACCAACAGCTGACGGGTTGTTCATGAACAAACCTAGGACAATACTTCTCACCCCCGCCCGCTCAAAAAACAAAGCGGCAGAAAAAGATCCTCCGCTCTTTGCCGCTTTGTTTTTCTTTTTGGTCGTTAAGGCACTATGCGCCAGTTGTTATTCGGTTTCGTGGGGATGGTCTTGTTTCGTTCCATCCAGTCGACCATCAACTCGCGAATCTCCTCGCCCGACCGATAAACAACTGGGGCATTTTTGTACATCGTGTACCCGCCACCGCCATTGACCCGATAATTATTGGTCGCCAAACGAAGCTTGCGCGTCATCGACAGCGGCTGGCCTTTAAAACGAAGGTTCTGGATGCGACTGCCGATTGGTTTCGAAATGTCGAGGTCGTAAGTCACGCCTTCAGCGATATCGAAGTTGTAAGCCGGAATCTTATCGTTGATCAATTCGCGGGGCGTTTTGCCCGCTTCATAAGTGTTGTAGTACTTCGCCGAGTGTTCCAGCGCGTCTTTGAGTTGCTGGCCCGTGACTTCCAGGACGGCCAGCGTATTTTCGTAGACGTAGAGCTCCGTGACGTCTCGCACTGTGACCGGTCCTTTATCGATCCGGGCCTGTTGATTGAAACTCGCGACCATCGACACGTCGGCTTTGCCGGCTTCCAGTTGGACCTTCTGAATCAGATCGAGAATTGCTGTGTCGCGAAAGCGCGCGTCTTCCGCGGTCAGATCCTCAGGCGACTGCGCCACGACGCGTTCGAGCCACTGCTGCGTTTGGCGATCGTAAGGCTCGGCAAGTTTCACCACTTCTCCATCAGGTTCGACTCGATCATCCGTCGGTAGCGTGCGCGCCGACTTGGCGTATACGCGCCAGCCAGTCGGCTCCTTTTGCAGATACAGATCCGCGCGAGCGAGATGCCGGCCCCAGTGGTTTGCTTGCGTGAGGAGAACGCCGTTGACGTACAACGAAGAGACCTCGCGATGCGTGTGGCCCATGAAAATGACGTCCACTCCGGGCACTTCTTTCGCGATCGAGATCGCTTCGTTTTCGTGTGGTATCTGCCCGGGACTCGCTTCACCAGTCCGCAGGTCTTCGCCGAGCCCCATGTGCATCGCTATAACAACGACGTCCACTTTCTCTTTCGTGCGCAACGTTTCAACCCATTTGCGCGCCTCGGCCACCGGATCGCGAAACTCCAAACCGGCGTAGTTCGGCGGATTGTCCCAGTACGGAATACCCGGCGTTGTCAATCCCAAAATCCCGATCTTCACTCCGGCCACGTCCTTCACGATGTATGGCTTGTAATGAGTGCGCTCGGTTCCCTTCTCGTAAGTGTTTCCTGAAAGCCAGGGAAACTTCGCTTCGCCACGCGCTTTCTCCAACACCTTGAGTCCAAAGTTGTACTCGTGATTCCCCACCGCCATCGCGTCGTAGTTCAGCGCATTCATCACGAGCATCATCGGATCCGTTCGCATGTTGTTCTTGCGACTGTGGAAGGATTCGAGCGGCGAGCCCTGGATCGTGTCGCCTGAGTCGATGAGCAGAGTGTTTGGTTGCTCCTTGCGAATGCGTTTGATGAGGGTCGCGACTTTGGCGAACCCGCGGTTGTCGGGTTTGTTGGTGTAATAGTCGATCGGGTTGATGTTGCCGTGCAGATCGGTCGTGCCGAGGATCGTTATCTGTACCCGCTCGGGCACAAAGCTGTGCGCAACAAAAACGATGACGAGAAGAAAGACGAGGATTGTCAGCGATTGAATGAGAGGCGCGAGTTTTCGGTTCTTCATTTGCTTAATGGTTAACAGCCACGGCCGAGTTTCTTTTCAACTACCGTGCCCCGGCTGTTTGTTAGCTTAGACCAAAATCGCTTAAGGTAGTAGCGACTCGGACACTGCCGGAACTTGATTGCAAATGGATAACTTAGTTACTTCGAATATTCGTCAACGTCCAATTCGAACTCTCGTCAGCGTGGCGGGAATTGCGCTCGGCGTCAGCCTCGTAATGCTGTTCACCGGCCTCGCGCGCGGTATGTCGAATGACCTCCAGCGCCGGGCGAGCAACGTGCGATACGAACTGATGTTCATGCGTCCGGGTGCGGTCCAACTGACATCGACTACCGCAAACCTCGACACGCGCTATGTCGACCGTTTGAAAGCAATCGACGGCGTGGAAGATGCGCAGCCGGTCATCCGACACTTTTTCCAGGGATCTAAAGGCTTCGGCTTCGAACAGATCGACGGTGTTAATTGGGAGGCCTACTCTCGTCTGAACGGACTCAACATGGTCGAGGGTCGTGGTCCGCAGGGACTGAACGAAGTGGTAATTGACGCGATCAAGGCGCGCAACAGCAACCTCCATGTTGGCGATCTAATGAAGCCGTTGGGAACGGACGACTTTCGGGTTGTCGGAATCTATTCGCCCGAATCCGGCGCGCGCGTGAAATTGACGCTCGAGGGTCTCCAGAAAGCGCTCGAAGTGGAAGGGAAATGTACCTTCATCTTTTTGAAACTGCGCAATCCGGATCAGGTTGAGCAGATGGCCGCGCGCATTAATCAGGAGTTACCAGGGAACCGGATTCAAATCACACGAGAAGTGTTCACAAGTTTTGAGAAGAACATTCCGTATCTGGGTGTGTTCTTGCGCGTGCTCGTAGGATTGGCGGCGGTGGTGAGCGCGCTCGTGGTGATGCTCGCGATGTACACGACGATCACGGAACGCACGCGCGAGATCGGGATTCTGAAAGCGATGGGTGCGTCGCGGGCTTATATCGTCGGCGTGATCGAGAAGGAAGCGATACTGATCAGTATCATCGGACTGATCGCTGGCTTCATCCTGTCGTTCGTCGCGGGTTACTTCATTCAGAAGACTTACGGGCTGGTGTTTGAATACAGTTGGCAGTGGGCGCTGGTGGCGGCCGCGATAGGCATCGTTGGCGGAGTGCTTGGTGCGCTTTATCCCGCGTGGCGCGCTTCAAATCTCGATGCAGTGAGCGCTCTCGCCTACGAGTAATTTCATTCACTTGCAGCGACGGGTTGGGATAGATCAGTCGCGGCTTCCTCAGACAAGTTACGCAGCGAGAGTCCGCGCCTCCAGATCAGCGCGACGCCGATAGCGCTCCAGAAAATGTCCCGTCCCTTGCGCACGATGGCCAGCGTCACACCGATGTCGCGGCCGATTCCGAGCACTTTCGAAACCTGTCCAGTCCCTCCTTCATCAACACCCGCACGCAACGGCACAAACTTGAACGCCACATTGATGATCCGGTTCACTGACTCGAGAATAAACGCCTGCGTCAGCGTCGGCGCAACCGGACTGATGAACGACAACGTGGTGTAAATCTCGAGCACGCCCGCCAAATGAAAACAAAGATCCAGTGCGAAGATTGATAAGAACCGTCGCTGATTTCGTTCGTAGAAACCGTAAACCCTTTCTTCCAACGTCTGCGCCCGCGGCTTGATTCGCGTCATGAACTTTGGTGCAACGCTGCGTCGCGCGAGAAATCCCAACGTGCCGCTGATAAACCGCGCCTGCTTGCGAATCAGTAAATAGATAAGCGGCACAATCACGAGCGTCACGCAGACCGTTCCGATGCTCGCGTATCGCAAAGCCTTCGGCAGCGTGAAACTGAGCAGCAGCGTCGTCGTGCCGAAGAAGATGAAGAGTGCGACCGACAGCGCGTAGAAGATGTTCTCGATCGCGAGCGCCGGCAGCCCAACCATCAACGGCACTTTGTCTTTCACAAACACACCCTTCGAAGGTTCGCTAACAGCAACACTGAGGAACGGAATGATGTTGCCGAGCGCGTCGCCCATGATTCGCGCCGCGAACGCATTGCGAAACGGCAAGCGGTAAGGCGCCTCGACGCAACGTGTCCAGGCCCACGCGCGCGCGATGTAACGCAAACTCGAAATGGCGAGAATCAGGAGAAAACCGACGCCGAGTCGCTGAATGCCGTTCAGAATTTCGCCGACACCGGCGCTCCTGACGAAATAGATGAAGAGGAGCAGTCCCAGCAGACCGAATATGATTCCAAGTGGCGCGAATCTCCTGCTTCGGGTTCGCGGCTCAACTGGATTGGGTTTCTGTTTGTCTGCGGGCATCAACATTTCGAACTACAGTGACTCGTTCTTTCGGCAACAGGCATGCCGCGTCCTTTTTGAACTTGGATCTTTATGCTTGGTGCTTTGTGCTTGGTGCTTTGTTCTTTGTTCTTTGTTCTTTGTTCGCAAGCTAACGGTCAATTCTAAACGCGTAGCTCGAAATTGCGAACAAAGTACAAAGTACAAAGCACCAAGTACGACGCACAAAGTACAAAGCACCAAGATCTAAGGACTACGCCCTTTTGCCTTTTTCGTTTTGGCTTGATTATGATGCTATGTTCATTGAAACAGACACCGCGAGCACTACACTAATGAGTCAATCTCAAACAGCCATGGCGCAATTCTCCACAAGCCCGCTTACAACCCTTTCTGAAGACGAGTCGATGTTTCGCTCCAGCGTGCGCGAATTTGCCGAGGGCGAGTTGCGCCCCCGCGTCGAGCACATGGACGAAACTGCCAAACTCGATCCCGCGATCATCAAACAATGTTTCGACCTTGGCTTGATGGGTATCGAAACGCCGGAAGAGTTTGGCGGCGCAGGCGCGAACTTTTTCACCGCGATTCTCGCGGTCGAAGAACTGTCGCGCGTTGACGCGTCGGTCGGCGTTTTCGTTGACGTGCAGAACACGCTCGTCAATAACGCGTTCATCCGCTGGGGCACAGACCAACAGAAACAGACCTACCTGACGCGACTGGCCAGCGAGCATGTCGGCGCCTACGCTCTGAGCGAGCCCGGTTCAGGTTCCGACGCCTTCGCGATGCAAACGCGCGCTGTCGACGCCGGCGATCACTACGTCCTCAACGGTCGCAAACTCTGGATCACAAACGGCATCGAGGCCGAGATCTTCGTGCTCTTCGCGAACGCGAATCCCGAAGCCGGTTATCGCGGCATCACGGCTTTCGTCGTTGAAAAGAGCTTCCCTGGTTTTTCAGTCGGCAAGAAGGAAAACAAACTCGGCATCCGCGCTTCGTCGACGGTTGAGTTGATCCTCGAAGACTGCAAAGTGCCGAAAGAGAACGTGCTCGGCGAGGCGGGTAAGGGTTACAAGATTTCGATCGAGACGCTGAACGAAGGCCGCATCGGAATCGGCGCGCAGATGATTGGCATCGCACAGGGTGCGCTCGAAAGCGCACTCGCTTACACCGGTGAACGTCAGCAGTTTGGCAAAGCCATCAATCAGTTCCAGGGCGTGCAGTTTCAACTCGCCGAGATGGCCACAGAACTGGAAGCCGCGCGTTTGATGGTCTACAACGCAGCGCGGATGAAAGACGCCGGAGTCAACTTCGTCAAGGAAGCAGCGATGGCGAAACTTTACTCGTCGCGCGTT
>Ga0157375_10006323_pt1 | contig 10319 bp, 9 predicted proteins | sample M35metaG_FD_115311 | JGI IMG/M metagenome (GOLD analysis project Ga0157375, IMG submission 115311) | Miscanthus rhizosphere microbial communities from Kellogg Biological Station, Michigan, USA - M3-5 metaG | ecosystem: Host-associated > Plants > Roots > Rhizosphere > Soil | place: USA: Michigan... | reverse complement strand
TGCCTGGTCTCGTTCGATGACGGGCAATCGCACTCCACCAGATCGTGCGAGGGAGGTGGTGTGGCAGATCTCGCGCACCACGCCGCAGGTGATGAAAGGTGACCTCACAGGCTATGCGAACTTTGATCAGCGGCAACAAGTTGGAAAGATCAAAGCGCCTGTTTTACTTCTGCGCGGTGACGCGGATTGGTTGGTGTACCAAGAGAAGGTTGAGGAGACCGCATCTCGCATTCCCGGTAGTAAGATCGCCGTGCTCGCAGGTACTGGCCACTATCCAATGACTGAGAACCCATTGGAGTTCTGTGACACGGTACGCGCTTTCCTTCGTGAAGCGGGTCACGGCCACGCAGGCTGAAAGATCTGATTGAGGAGCCCGCTCGTCAGGCGGGCTTTTCTGCGTTTATTGAACGAGAAGGTTCAATCCCAAAAACACCTTTTCTATTCCCGCACAAAAACCTAAAGCGCGCCGACCCACTGAGGCTCTGGCCGTTGCGGGAGCTATCTCGACCCTCGAATCCCTTCCACAGCCGATCGTCAGACAATCAGAATTATTTTCTTGTGATCTGTGATCACAGTGGATAGCATCTGTCTCAGAGCGAACATCTGAGCGTCAGCATTGTTCACCAACCGCTCAAACGATTACTCCTAAACATAAATACAAAATTTGGAGAACATCATGCGAAGTACAACTCCATCTGCGACCGAGCGTAGCCCCATTGCAATCGTTGGCGCAGGCCTGATCGGGAGAGCTTGGGCGATTGTTTTTGCTCGAGCGGGACATCCGGTACGCCTACACGACATGGATCTGCAGACAATGCAGAACAGCCATGCCTACATCGAAGCGAGGCTTAATGAGCTCGCAGAATTCGATCTTCTTAATGACGCCCCCCTCACCGTACTTGCACGTATTACGTGTGTTCCCGATTTGGCTGATGCGCTACGTGATGCGGTGCTCGTACAGGAAAACGTTCGGGAAACGGTGGAGGCGAAAATCGACATTTTCAGTCGAATGGATGTGTTGGCGCCCAAGGATGCGATTCTTGCCAGTTCAACTTCATGGTTACCGGCCTCCGTGTTCACTAAAGATCTACCAGGTCGGGGGCGCTGCGTAGTTGCACACCCTACCAACCCGCCTTACTTAGTTCCTCTTGTGGAGTTATGCCCTGCGCCGTGGACAGAATCTGAAGTGATGATTCGAGCGCATGAGATCTACACCGCAGCAGGGCAGAGCCCTGTCGTTCTATCCCGAGAGATCCACGGCTTCTTGTTGAACCGAGTCCAAGCCGCAGTCCTCAACGAATGCTTCAAATTGCATGAGGAAGGCTTTGCCAGCTCGGAGGATATTGATCGGGTGCTCAAAGATGGACTCGCCCTCCGCTGGTCGTTTATGGGCCCCTTCGAAACCATCGATCTCAACGCCCCTGCCGGCGTATCTGACTATGCCAAACGCTACGGTCAGCAAAATCGCGAAACGATCAATTCCGAAAATGCTTTTGACTGGTCGGAATCAGCAGTCGCCCGAGTACATGACGAGCGCCGCCAAAAACTTGAACTTGAAGGCATTGCATTGCGATCCGCTTGGCGTGACCGCCGCCTTATGGCTCTCGCTGCACACAAGCGTCAAGCACCAAATTCCTGACGGAATCAATTCATCCTGAACACCAAAATAAAAGTAACCAGGAGATCACCATGGCTCGTAAAGTCATCATCACTTGCGCGGTCACCGGCGCAATTCATACACCTTCCATGTCTCGATATCTGCCGGTAACACCAGGTCAAATTGCCGAAGCGGCGATTGGTGCCGCTGAGGCTGGCGCCTCAATTGTTCACCTACATGCTCGTAATCCAATTGATGGCAGCCCCTCTCAGGATCCGGAACTGTTTAAGCAGTTTCTGCCGGCTATCAAAGAAGCTAGCGATGTGGTGATCAACCTGACTACAGGTGGCGCACCGACAATGTCGCTTGAAGATCGACTTCGCCCAGCTCATCAGTTCAAACCGGAAGTGGCCTCACTGAACATGGGGACGATGAACATGGGTCTATACCCAATGCTCAATCGTTTCAAGGAGTTCAAACACGCTTGGGAGGAACCCTATCTCGCCGGCAGCCATGACCGCATTTTCAAAAATACATTTACCGACATAGCCCACATCCTCGAGTCATGCAGTGAGAACGGTACCCGTTTTGAAATCGAATGCTATGACATTGGGCATCTCTACACCGCTGCACATTTCATTGATCGCGGCCTCATCAAACCTCCATTTTTGATCCAATCGGTTTTCGGCATTTTGGGCGGTATCGGCGGTCACCCGGAGGATGTCCTGCATATGCGTCGCACAGCTGATCGTCTCTTCGGTGATGACTATCAGTGGTCGGTTCTTCCAGCAGGAAAGCAGCAGATGAGCATTGGTGCTCAATCAGCCACGCTTGGAGGACACGTGCGTGTGGGTCTTGAAGACTCGCTTTGGGACGGGCCGGGCCAATTGGCAAAAAGCAACGCAGACCAAGTCTCGCGTATGCGCAAAATTCTCGAAGGGCTTTCACTTGAAGTGGCGACACCTGCTGACGCGAGGGAAATCCTGAAGCTCAAAGGTGGCGATAACGTCAATTTCTAAGCGCGGGCACTCACCCCCCCCCATAAAGTCTATCTAGAGGATATTTTGATAATTAAAGGTCGCGGCACAACACCCGCGCCTTAGCAACTTATCCTCATGAGGAGAAAATGAACCATGTTAGCTACGACCCATACAAAAATACAAAAGGGAAAGTCGCTGAACGCTTTAATGTTTCGCAAACTAATGCCGATGTTAATCTTTGCTTACGTTATAAGCTTTCTAGACAGAACTAACATTTCACTTGCCAAAACACACATGGCAGTAGACTTGGGTATTTCCGCTGCCGCTTACGGTTTTGGGGCAGGGCTCTTCTTCCTTACCTATGCACTCATGGAGGTACCCAGTAACCTGATCATGCACCGGGTAGGGGCCCGACTCTGGATCACCAGGATCATGATCACTTGGGGACTGTTATCTGCCGGTATGGCCTTCATTACCGATGAGACTACGTTTTACATTGCCCGCGCGCTACTGGGCGCAGCCGAAGCCGGATTGTTCCCAGGTGTAATGCTCTATTTAACCTATTGGTTTGGTCGTGAGCAAAGGGCACGAGCCAGTGGCTATTTTCTAATCGGGGTCTGTCTCGCGAATATCATCAGCGGGCCGGTTGGCGGGCTGCTGTTAGAGATGGATGGAATCTGGGGTTGGCAAGGCTGGCAGTGGCTGTTCTTCTTGGAGGGAATTCCAGCTGTTCTATTCTCCGTAGTGATTTGGCGAAAGCTTCCGGACGGCCCATCTACTGCAAGTTGGCTATCAAAGGAACAAGTCACTGAAGTAGAACAAGTTCTGAAGAAAGAACATGATGAAGAAATCGCCTCCGGCAATGTAGGTCATTCTTTTAAGGGCGTCCTTAAGATCCCTCAAATTTGGCTTGCGATCACGGTGTATTTCCTCCACCAAGTTAGTGTGTATTCGGTAATTTTCTTCTTGCCGGGCATCATTGGCACGTATGGAGGCTTGTCATCGTTACAAATAGGATTGTTAAACTCAATCCCATGGATAGCAGCGGCACTCGGCGCAGCGCTTCTTCCAAAGTATGCAACTACTCCGAAAATCTCACGCAAAATAATGTTTGGTGGACTGCTCCTGATGTCGGCTGGATTGACTCTTGCGGCCTATACCACTCCACTGATAGCTCTAATAGGATTCACTCTTACGGCATCGATGTTTTTCGTTGTTCAGCCTGTGATATTCCTCTTTGCCAGTTCAAGACTGGCGGGAGCGGGTATGGCGGCGGGTCTGGCGTTAGTGAATACCTTTGGTATTACTGGTGGTTTCTTCGGCCCTTCACTTCTGGGCTTCGTTGAGCAAACTACCGGGAGCACAAAGAATGGACTCATTATTGTAGCGGCTCTTTTAACGCTCGCGGCATTCCTGAGTTTGAAACTACGTCAGGCACAAGAAATGATTACTACAAAAACGCGGGACAACATTGTATTGCCCCAGGCTGCGCCGTGTATTACTGATAATGCGAGGACAAAATGAAGAGTACATCCCTGGCACTTAAACTACATCCCGACGACAATGTTGCAATCGCACGCGCTTCGATACCTCAAGGAACCGTGGTTACGGAGTTCGGTAATATCGTGGTGCTCGCCGATGTGCCCGCAGCGCACAAGATTGCCCTTGCACACGTAAACCCAGGTGATCCTGTTCTGCGTTATGGCCAGATTATTGGCTTTGCTACTAAACCCATTGAGCCAGGCGATTACGTGCATACGCACAATCTGGAGATGGCGACGTTCGAGCGAGACTACGCGTTCGGCGCGGATGCCAAAGTCGCGTCGCCTGCAGCCTCTCCTGTGACATTCCAAGGTTTCGTCCGCGCTGACGGGCGAGTAGCAACTCGAAACTACATTGGTGTAGTGAGCACTGTGAACTGCTCCTCCACTGTTACCAAAATGGTGGTTGAACACTTCTCGCGAAACGGTGTGCTGGATGCTTACCCAAACGTGGACGGTGTGGTGCCGATCACCCACAGCTTCGGTTGCTGCATAGAGCACAATGGCGAGGGGGTGAACCAACTGCGGCGCACGCTAGGCGGTTTCATCAAGCACGCCAACTTCGCTGGCGTGGTGGTCATCGGGCTTGGCTGTGAAGCCAATCAGATGGGCGCTCTGTTCATGGCCCAGGGCATCGAGACCGGCAAGCTTATCGCTCCCGTGGTCATCCAAGACGTTGGCGGAACCCGCAACGCAGCGGATGCCGCCATTGCCGCCGTGGAATCGATGCTGCCGGTTGCCAACGAGTGCCGACGCGAGCCGGTCTCGGCGCGGCACCTGACCGTGGCGCTCCAGTGCGGCGGTTCAGACGGATACTCGGGCATCACGGCCAACCCCGCCCTCGGTGTGGCTGTCGATATGCTCGTAGCGCAAGGTGGAACTGCCATCCTTAGCGAAACGCCGGAGATCTACGGCGCTGAACACCTGCTGACTCGTCGCGCTGCAACCCGTGAAGTCGGCCAGGGTATCGTCGACCTTATCAAATGGTGGGAAAGCTACGCAGACCGCGAAAAAGGCAGTATTGATAACAACCCCACGCCTGGTAACAAGGCCGGCGGCCTGACGACCATTCTCGAAAAGTCTCTAGGCGCAGTTGCCAAAAGTGGCTCCTCAGCACTCATGGGCGTTTATCGTTACGCCGAGCCCATTACAGTCCGAGGCTTGGTGTTCATGGATGCGCCTGGCTACGACCCGATGGGAGCCACTGGCCAAATCGCCAGCGGCGCAAACCTCGTTGCGTTCACCACCGGACGCGGCTCGTGCTTTGGCGCCAAACCTGCTCCTTCGATCAAGCTTGCGACGAATACCAAAATGTACACTCGCATGAAGGATGATATGGACATCAACTGCGGGGATGTCATGGATGGCGATGCCACCCTTGAATCGAAGGGTAAAGAGATTTTCGACATGCTCATACGAGTGGCTTCGGGAGAAAAATCTAAAAGCGAGGCATTAGGCGTCGGCAATGAAGAAACAGTGCCTTGGATGATCGGCGCTCAAATGTAACAAGCAAAAAAAGAGGCGCCCTGATACCAGGCGCCTCTTTTTAAAACATGTTGGTGGAATTAATCAGCGTCGACAGGCTTGTGCGCATCGGCAACGATCAGCGCCCCTGTATTCACGATAAACTCGGCAGCACTTTTGATGTCATCTTGCAGTGCTTCACATGCTGCAACGGAGTCACCCTTCTTTAAAGCATCAACCATCGCTGCGTGATGACTGGCTTGCACTCGCTGAACCACACGCTCAGTGCCAGATCGTAGATCATAGTTGATGATAGGCCCTATTCTCAGCCACAGGGACTCAACTATCTGGAGCAGGATGGGCATGTCCGCTTGATTATAAATTGCAAAATGCAATTCTTTGTTCAGCGTAATCAGCCGTGACTCATCGGGAGCGCCTTTTGCAAACTCTGCGCAAAATGCCTCGTGTATCTTTTCAATCTCAGCCAGCGCCTGCGAATCAACAAGCTCCGCAGCACGAGCCGCAGCTTGCCCCTCAAGATTCAACCGGATACTGGTGATTTCCCGGAACTGGCTGACCGTCAGCACAGGAACACGAATATATCGATTTGCCGCCATCTCCAGCGCTTGCTCAGCGACCAACCTGTGAACCGCTTCTCGCACTGGCATGACGCTAACACCTAGAGCGTCCGCTATAGACCTGAGCGAGAGCTTTTCCCCAGGCATAACGCGTCCGCTTATCAGCAGATCACGCAGCTGGGCATAAACGTCCGCACTGAGAGTCTGGCGGATCATGGGCGTTACGAGTGTGGATAGGTTCATGGCGAGAATTATAGGCAGGTTCGATCAGGCGGCATAGCAAAATGAGACATCTGTAATCACGGATGTGCCGGTATCAAAAGTGACGGAATTGGGGAGAAACGAGTTCTCTAGCACAGGCATAACAAGCGTCTCGCTACCAAGGTCGGTGGCGAGACGTGTAGGTCTGACTAATCAAAGATACTCGACATTGCCGTCGATGCTGATTGCTTGTCCTGTCACATTGTTAGCAGCAGGAGAGCATAGAAATAAGGCCATTGCTGCCACGTCTTCGGGTGGAGTCATCCGGCGCAATGATATTTTCTTCAATGTTTGTTGGCGCATCTCCGGCTCTGAAATGCCTAACTGTTTGGCGCGATCACTGATGACGCGATCCTGGCGCGGGCCCTCGACGATGCCTGGCAGCAGTGCGTTGACTCGAATGTCTTTTTCGCCCAACTCGGCTGCCAATGACTTCATAAGACCAACGATGGCCCACTTGGTCGCGGCGTATGGCGTCCGCCAGGCATAGCCTAAGCGCCCCGCGACTGATGAAATATGAATGATGTGTGCGTGTTCTGACTTCGTCAGGAGGGAGACAGCATGATGAGCGAAGCGATACTGCGCATTAAGGTTGATTTCTACAGTCTGGCCCCATTCGGCATCGGTAATCTTGTCGATTCCGCCCGTTGGCCCTGCGATGCCTGCATTGTTGATCAGTACATCGAGCCCATCCACCCACTCCTGTTGTATCTCGAAGACTCGCTTAATTTGAGCAGAGTCGGAGACGTCAGCCAATGTGGCCAAAGCCTCTGGATAGCGCTCACGAAATTGTGCGATCGCCTGCTCACTTACATCGCATACATGGACTCTTGCCCCAATTTCGAGATATGCAGCCGCGATCGATTCGCCAATGCCTGCTGCCCCACCGGAAATCAAAACTCTCAATCCGGTATAGGGTGTCAGCCGCTTCATCACGTTCATAGCTAATGCGTCCTGTCTTGTTTTTGTTCATGAGTTCTTTCGTGGCTACGGCGTGCGTAGACAAGAAAACCTCATTAAGTGATATGTGATCACAGTTTGTTTGTCAAGACAGGTTTGCCGCAGATTTGCAGGTGATTACCGGAGAGGGTGCAGACTCCTACTCCGGCTCAGCATTGCTACCTACGGCCCGATTAATCTGCGAGTGGCAGCCGGCGGCGACTGCGCTTACCGCAGCACTTCATCATTATCGGATCTGGGCCATGGTCGGGTAATCCGTGTAACCGCGCTCCTCACCCTGATAGAAGGTGGTCGGGTCAGCGTCATTCAGTGCGACACCCTGTTCGAATCGCTCTACCAGATCCGGGTTGGCCAAAAAGGCTGTGCCAAAGGACACCAGATCAGCATTTCCTTCTCTGAGCGACGTTTCTGCGCGTTCCGCGTCATAGCCGCCATTGGCAATGTAGGTGCCTGCGAAATGACGCTTTAGTTCTTTGAAGTCGAATGCACCCGCACCGATTTCTACTACGTGAATGTAGGCTAGCCCGTAGCGACTGAGCATTTTCGCTGCATAGTTGAATGTCGCTCGTGGATCGCTGTCGCTCATGGAGAAGTAATTAAAGATTGGCGACAGGCGAACACCCACGCCGCTAGCCCCGAATACCTCGATGACCGACTCCACAACCTCCTTAAGAAACCGAGCGCGATTTTCTGCAGAGCCGCCGTATGAATCGGTTCGGGTGTTGGTGCCATCGCGCAGGAACTGATCGATCAAGTAGCCGTTCGCGCCATGTATTTCCACACCGTCAAAACCTGCACGCTTCGCGTTTTCAGCACCTTGGCGAAAATCCGCAATCACACCAGGAATTTCATCCAGACTCAGAGCCCGTGGCGACTCGTAAGGCTTCAGTCCTTCAGGCGTGTAGATCTCGCCATCAGCCTTGATCGCTGAGGGGGCTACCGGCAGCTGATTATCGAGCTGTACTAGGGAGTGTGACAGGCGCCCAACGTGCCAGAGCTGGAGAAATATCCGTCCGCCCTCTGCATGCACGGCGTCGGTCACGTGTTTCCAGCCGGCGATTTGCTCGCTGGTGAAGATGCCCGGTGTTCTCATGTAGCCTTTGCCTTGAGCCGAGACCTGGGAACCCTCAGTAATGATGAGGCCGGCGCTTGCACGTTGACGGTAATACTCGACTACTGTGGAAGTTGGAACATCGCCTTGGCCAGCCCGGCTTCGCGTCAGAGGCGCCATCACCATATGATTTTTCAAGGGTAGGTTGGCGATTTGAGCGGGGGACAAAAGAAGGTTGAGATTGCTCGCTGTCATGACGTGCCTCAGTATGATTTGGGGTGTTGGATAGTTATCGTCGAGATGATTTTCACGCCGGCTTGAGCGGCGCTAGTTGAGCCGTCCTTGTTGCCGCAGCCGTGTGCCAATCCTCTGTATTTCCGTTTCACCCTGCGCCAGAGCTGCCTTGCTCGTGTGAACCGAGTAGTGACCCGTTACCAGGTCGTACGGATGCTTTACCGCCGAGCCCATCACGAAAGAGCAATCGCCTTTCGCGATGAAGTTGATGCGGTGCTCTGACTCTTCGAACACGGCTAATTCGCCTGCATTGATCAACCCACCTGCGTCCAGACTCCCAGAACTCACAGCGAGCCAAGCAATGTTGTGACCGGATGGAGGGGTGTAATGCCAGTGCTCACCGTCTTTTAAACTCACGGCGAGATAGTTCATTTCACTCGGCACTTCAATCAGGCTTTGGGCTGCCCCGTAACGTCCCAATAGCAAACGCGCGGGGCCCACTTGAGGAACTTGCGACGGCGCAAGGTAGACACTCATCGCGGGTGCGTTTTCAAGAGATGGTGGCAATGCCACCCAAAGCTGGAATCCCTGGATTGCGGACTTGCTGGCTAGCGTAGCGTCGTGCCACACCCCATTGCCGGCCTGCATCCACTCAACACCACCGGCAAGCAGTAAACCGGTCGCCCCTGTGGTGTCCTCATAAGAAACATCCCCTTTTGTCATGAAGGTAACCGTTGCGATTCCTGAGTGCGGATGCATGCCGAAACTCGACTTACCACCACTGGCGTTCAGGCTGAAAATGTCCAGGAAAATAAACGGCTTCAACATCTCGCCTAGATCACCTGGACTCATAAGCCTCGTTATGGGGCCGTGTGTGGTTCCTTCAGTACGATGGACAATGGCGCGTGGTCGAACTACTACGGTGGTGGTCATATGTTTTCTCTTTGTTCTCCATTGCCGACAGACGATGTCGTCGAGCGGAGTTCCGGCTGCCTGGACTGGATGTGGATGAACTCAGTGATGCCGAAAGTCTGGGCGGTGAGCCCGTAGGAGATTCCGGCAACTGAAGGTCAACTGCAGCAATGACAGAAGGATATGCGTCCGCTGATTGCTTTATTAGATGGCATAATTGGATTGGACTAATCCATTTTTGGAGTGGATGGCAGTAAAGATGATTGATCTGAATGACGTCGCATTGTTTGTAAAAGTGGTGCGCAGCGGTAGTTTCGCTGAGGCAGCACGGCAGCTTGGAATGCCCTCAAACACCTTAAGCCGGCGGGTTCAACAGCTCGAGGCTCAACTCGGTACGAGGCTGCTGCAGCGCTCCACGCGAAAGCTCACACTCACTCAGTCCGGCGAGGCTTTTCACGAGCGCTGCTGTGGAGCAGTGGAAGGTCTGATTGACGCTGGTGAGCAGCTGATGACCGGAAACCAAGAGCCGAGTGGCACCGTGCGCATTGCGGCAATGGCTGATTTTTTCGACTTCTTTCCTATGGAGTGGGTGGCCGATTTTCTCGAGGCACATCCGCGGGTACACGTCGACTTTGTGCTAAGCGATGCACGCGCCGATTTGATCGCTGATCGCATCGATATTGCGTTTCGAGGTGGGGCGTTGCAGGACTCAGGATACGTCGGTCGCCAGCTCCTTGGAGC
>Ga0157375_10006321_pt1 | contig 10320 bp, 6 predicted proteins | sample M35metaG_FD_115311 | JGI IMG/M metagenome (GOLD analysis project Ga0157375, IMG submission 115311) | Miscanthus rhizosphere microbial communities from Kellogg Biological Station, Michigan, USA - M3-5 metaG | ecosystem: Host-associated > Plants > Roots > Rhizosphere > Soil | place: USA: Michigan... | reverse complement strand
GGAAAGTGGTTTTCCCCGTTCCGGCTTTTCCTGTAAGAAATAGATGCTTGCTGGTTTGGTTTATAAAGGCCGCAGCAGTTTGAAAAATAGTGTTGGATGAATCAAATGCGGACATAGAAGGGTTTAATGGTATGTTGAAGATAAAAAACTTGCCTTATTCCAGTGGCCTGTTGAGGAATTTTACAAAGGGCTGCATAATGCCAAATGCGGCTACGGTTTTTGAAACCAGGTCTTTAGAAGTGAGATCTGCATCTTTAATATCAGTGATCACAAGCCAGCTTTTGAATTTTAAATATTCTGAGGCGGGATTGTCTTTTTCAAAACCTTGTGGCACTTTAGACAATTGAATGCCTTCGCCCGTATACAGATCGCCATAGAGCGTCTTAAATTTTTTTGATGCAATGATCTTTTTGAATTCATCAAAACAATAGTCAATTTCCTGCCTTACTTTTTTAAGTTTATCAGGTTCGGGTTGCCAAAGACCGCCTCCCAAAAAACTTTTCCCAGGTTCTACATGAAAATAATAGCCGGCCAATCCTGATTTCTTTCCTCCTTTATCCATACTGGCGCCAAGATTTGTTTTATAAGGAGATTTATCTTTTGAAAAACGAACATCACGATTAATGCGAAACATGCATTTTTTTGCAGTGAGTTCTTTCAGGTCAGCATCGTTTTTTGAATGCTTGTCAAGTACCGATTGAATAAAATTTTCAAAATCGTTTTTGGCAGCCTCATATTGTTTTCGGTGCGCGTCGAACCATGTCTTATTATTATTCTTTTTGAGGTCCTTTAAAAATTTAAGTGTAGCTGACTGAAACATGATTTATAAAATTAGCCTTCCAATTTAAATATTTTTCTTTGCCTGAATTACATTGTTAATTAAAATACCGGGCTATTTTAGAAATGAGAAACTTCATTTATGTACGGTTTTACTTTATATTTCAATTACAATCAACCACCATGAGAAAAACTATCTGCTTTGTTACAGTTATTTTTCTGTTTACAAGTCTATCCGCCCAACAACGCATTGACAGTCTTCAACGACTATTGATGCATGCAACAGAAGATACTGCACGTAGTAACCTGATGAATCGTATTGCGTCAAACTATGTAGAATCAAAACCTGATTCCAGTTTGAAGTATGCCAATGATGCGTTGACGTTGTCGAAACAGACAAATTATAAGAAGGGAGAAATCGAGGCCATACGTAATCTTGCCGCTGCGTTTCTTATGGCCGGTGATTATTCCAAAGCACTTGAATATTCATTGGATGCTTTGAAGAAAAGTGAGATGATAAACAACAAAGAACTAATAGCCAGCAGTCTTTGGGCGATTGGGGGTGTGTACAGTTTTCAAGGAGATAACCAGCAAGGGCTGGATTACATGGTTAAAGCGAAAGAGATGTATAGCGAAACGCATTCTGAACACAATATTGGAGGAGCATTAATAAATATAGGTGCTAGTTATATCAATCTGGATCAATTAGATTCATCCCGCATTTATTTAAACCAGGCACTGGAGGTCTCCCTAAAGATAAAAGACGAAGAGAATCTGCCGGTAGTTTATCTCAATCTTGGAAGAGTTTACTCTAAGATGAAACAATATGACATTGCCAGATCCTATTATAAACAAGCACTGCCCGCTTTCATGACGGACAGCAATTATTTATTTCTATATAATACATACTATTTTCTTGGCGAAGGGTTTGATTCCACTCGTCATTATGACTCGGCATTATATTACAGCAGGCTCGCATTGATCACGGCAAATAAAATGAACTCACCTGTAAGTCTGGCGGACATAACAAAACAACTTTCTTCACTTTTCAAAAGAAGCGGTAGGCTGGACAGTGCCTTTGTTTACCAGGAAATGGCTATGAATGCAAAGGATAGTCTTTACAGCCAGGAAAAGGAAAAGAAGATCCAATTGCTGACCTTTAATGAGCAGCTCCGGCAAATGGATATAGCTGAACAAAAAAGGAAAGATGCTGAAGCAAGAAAAAGAAATCTTGAACTTGCGGGCATTGCCATTTTTATTCCTTCGTTCTTCTTTATTGTATTGATATTGGGAAAAAGAAAGGTGAAATCCCGCACGGTAGATTTTCTCGGTGTGCTTTCGCTGCTTTTCCTTTTCGAATTCATCGTGTTGCTCATACATCCCTACATCGGGAGTTGGACGCATGAGTCACAGATAGGGATGTTATTGATACTGGTCGCGATTGCAGTTATCCTGGTTCCTTTGCATCACAGGTTAGAAAAATGGATGAAAGAGAAATTAACAACAAAAGCTAAAACGAAATTGCAACCTGAAATGGCAGAAGCTCCCCTGAATATTGAAAGCTGAAATCCCGGTGAGTTGTAATTATTTTTTCCGGATCAATTTCAAAAATTCATCCTCTGAAATGATCTTTACGGTATTTAATTTTTTTGCTTTATCCAGCTTACTTCCTGCGTCTTCTCCAACAACAAGGTAATTGAGCTTTGCGCTGACACCGCTGAGTATCTGCCCGCCGTTTGCTTCGGCCATGGCCTCTGCATCGCCCCTTTTTAAAGTGGGTAATGTGCCGGTAAATAAAAATGTCTGCCCGCTGAGATTACCATCGGTAACATGTTGTTTCTTTTGATTCTTCAACTGCAACCCTATCTTTTCCAATTCTTCCAACATCGCAATATTTTCCTTGTTGCTGAAAAAATGATGTACGCTACCCGCTACCTTAGGCCCTACGTCCTCGAGGTTTTGCAGATCTTCCAATGAGAATTTTTTAAAATCAAGTAAATGATCGACAGCCTGGGCCAATGTTTTTGCCGAGGTTTCACCGATAAAACGAATACCTAAACCAAATATCAAACGATGTAAAGGTTGTTTCTTTGAATTCTCTATTGCCGTTTGAAGATTATCAATTGACTTTTGACCAAAGCCTTCCAACTCCCCGATCTTCTGAAAATCTAATTTATAAATACCGGGAACATCTTTTAATAAACCGAGCTCATAGAACTTTCTCACATTCGCTTCGCCAAAGCCACGAATATCCATTGCATCTTTGCTTACGAAATGAATGACCCGTTCAACGACCTGTGCGGGGCATTCAATATTATTACACCGCCAGGCGGCCTCACCTTCCTCTTTAAATAATTTGCTGTCACAGACAGGACAGGTTTTGGGAAAAGAAATTTTCTTTTCATTACCTGTACGTAATTCTGCCATGGATTTAACAATGTAAGGGATCACATCGCCGGCTCTTTCAACCAAAACCGTGTCACCGATCCTCAGATCTTTTTCCCTTATCACGTCCTCATTGAACAATGAAATGGAAGAAACTGTGACTCCTCCAATATGTACCGGCTGGATCTTAGCAACCGGCGTTATTGAACCAGTTCTTCCCACCTGGTATTCTACATTTAACAGCTTACTTGTTGCTTGTCTTGCTTTGAATTTGTAGGCAATGGCCCATCGCGGATGGTGGCTGGTCATGCCCAGTTGATCCTGTAGATCAACATCGTTTACCTTGATCACCATACCGTCTATTTCATAGGGGAGGTCATCCCGTCTTGCCTCGAATTCGAGACAATAATTTATAACAGCTTCAATTCCTTTAAAAACCCTCATTTCTTTTTTCGGGCTGCGAAAACCAAGGTTCCAAAGCATTTCCAGGGAACCCGAATGCGTCTGTAAGATATCTGACTTACTACTGCTTTTTTTTGTCTTCGTATAAAAGCTGATATTATAAACGAAGACCTCAAGATTCCTTTTTCTTACTTCTTCGGGATCCTTTATTCGCAAAGTACCTGATGCAGCATTTCTCGCATTAGCTAAAGGTGCAAATCCCTGTTCGATCATCTGCTGGTTGTATTTTGTGAAATTGGTCTTATTGATCAATACCTCACCTCTTATTTCAACTTGCTGTAAACCATAACCAGAGAATTTTGCAGACAATGGAATAGATCTTATCTGCCTGATATTTGTTGTTACTTCATCGCCTTCCACACCATTGCCTCTTGTAGCGCCCCGAACCAGCATGTCATCTTCATAGATCAGGGACAAACTGCCGCCATCAAATTTTGGCTCAACAGTATATTCGATCTTGTCAACGCCGGTTGCTTCTCTTGCTTTTCGATCGAAATCGACCAGGTCATCACTATTGTACGAGTTATCAAGTGACAACATGGGAACAAGATGCTGCACTGTTGGAAAAGCTTTTGTCAATCCTTTTGCTACACGCTGAGTGGGTGAATCAGCTGTAATTAATTTCGGATTTGCTGTTTCTATTTTTTCCAGTGCTTTGAAAAGCTGGTCATATTCATAATCCGAAATAAGAGGGTCATTTAATATATAGTAGCGGTATTCATGAAATCGCAAGACATTCCGAAGACTTTCGATTTTAGTTTCGGAAACGCCTTTTTCATACTCTTTTAAAAAGGAAACTGTAACTTTTTGAAGCCGGGTTGACTCATCTTTTGTATACATAGCAATAGACTAACTGTATATTTAAATATCAAACTAAGGTTTTACAAAAGGTAACATCATCAATTTGTGGTTTAAAAAAATAATCCAGAGGCTGAAAAAAAATTTCTGAAAATTTTTTTTGTGTGGATTATACATATTACCTAAATTTATGCAATCTAATAGAAAAACTAACGATTATGCTTGTAAAACAACTGCTGCGCAGTATAGGGTTGTCTGTACTGCTTTTGAGTCTTACACAATCTCTTTTCGCACAAAAAACAGTTTCGGGAAAAGTTAGCGACAGCAAGGATGGGGGGCCTCTTGGAGGGGTGTCTGTTGTCGCGAAAGGCACGAGTACTGGTACAAGTACAAAGGTCGACGGCACTTTCTCGTTAAGTGTTCCCGATAACGTGACCACGCTGCTTGTTTCCTCTGTAGGTTATGCTACACAGGAGGTGAGCGTAACCGGGCTAACGACGGTCGATGTCTTACTTGTGGCAACAGGGGCCAGTTTAAACGAAATTGTTGTGATCGGGTACGGTACCTCAAAGAGAAGAGATGTTACCGGGTCTATTGCAACTGTCCAGGCAAAGGATTTTAACAAGGGTGTAATAACCTCTCCGGACCAGTTGCTACAAAGTAAGGTTCCAGGATTGGAGATCACCCAGAATAGCGGCCAGCCTGGTGCCGCAACAACTGTAAAGATTCGCGGTAACAACTCCATTCGCGGGGGTAACAACCCAATTTATGTGATTGACGGTGTGATCCTGGATGGAAGGACTGCCAGACCGAGTCTGACCCTAGGAGGCTTTGGGCCAACTCCTGAGTCCAACCCGCTGATCTATATTAATCCAAATGATATCGTATCCATTGACGTCCTTAAAGACGCCTCCTCTTCAGCGATCTACGGTTCGCGCGGAGCAAATGGAGTCATAGTAATCACGACCAAAAAGGGCGGGTCTGGGCCGACAAAAGTTGAGTTCGGAGCGAGTTGGGGTGCTTTCGCGGGGTATATGAAAAAATATGAGATCCTCGACGCGGGTCAGTTCAGAAGTGGGTTGAGCAAGTACAACGCTCCAAATGCTTCGACATTAGACGGCGGCCAGGATATCGATGCACAAAAGGAGATCACTCAGAATAACTGGTCACAGAATTATTCATTGGCATTGAGCGGTGGAAATGAAAGCGGCAAATTCAGAGCATCATTTCTTGCCTCGCAAACCCAGGGATTTATTAAGAATACCTCCCTGAATAGATTTCTTGGAAATTTCGGTGGTCAATACAAATTCCTGAATAAAAGACTGACAATTGATTTTGACCTGATCGCCGGTCATACCACGGAAAATATTGGTGCCGTAGTGAACCAGGTTGGTTCACAAGGAGACCTGATAAGTTCTGTGTTGCAATGGAATCCTACACAACCCTTTAAAGATCCAGCGACGGGCTTCTTCGTCTTTCCGAAAAACGGTTCGGGTAATCCTTTAGCGTTGACGGAGGGTATAACAGACGTTGCGAATGTAAATACCTATTTAGGGAACATCTCTGCAACACTCAGATTATTTAAAGGGCTTGACTATAAATTTCTGTACGCTGTCAACCACAGTGCGGGATATAGAAATACGAACGAATATGGATGGCTGGAAGGTTATTCAGGCTTATCGGGCAACGGTATTGGAGCGATCTCCAATGCGCAGCTGACGTCACAGACCTTTACACACACATTGAATTACGTTGCAGATCTCACAAGCAAGCTCAACCTGAACGCAACGGCTGGGTTTGAATACTGGAAATCAGATTTCGCTAACAGCAGTTTTTCAGCAAACGGATTCAACACCAACCTGACTCAGGGCAACATTATTGACATTCCTTATACTGCGATGTTACAGAATGGTCGCACTCAGAATTTGCCAAGTACCTATGTTGATCCCACAACCGAATTGCAGTCCTATTTTGTGAGGGCTATATTAAACTATAACAATAGGTTTTTCTTAACCGGTACTTTCAGAAGCGATGGATCCAGCAGATTTGGTGAGAACAATAAGTATGGTTATTTCCCGTCTATCGCGGGCAAATGGTTGATCAGTAATGAAGAATTTATGAAGAAAGGCGGACTGATCACATCCCTTGCACTCAGAGCTTCCTGGGGACAAACTGGGAACCAGGAATTCCCTTCAGGTGCTTCACAGGAACAATTCGGATTCAATGCATACAACAATGCCAGCCAGTCCAATGTGGCCAACCCTGATCTTAAGTGGGAAACAACAACTTCCTACGACTTTGGGGTAGACTATTCGCTTCTTAATGGAAGAATATATGGCGCGTTTGATTATTATGACAAAACTACCACTGATATCCTGTTCCAAAGCGTAGCCATCCAGCCGGCCCCAGCATCAACTTACTGGATCAATATTCCTGGTCATTTGAAGAATACAGGTTTTGAATTTGCGGTCGGTGCAACCGTTATTCAGAAGACGGACTTCACTTTAGACGCTACGTTCAATATTGCTAACAACAAAAACAAGCTGACAGAATTTTTTGCGCCTGGCACAAAAACTCCTTTGGTGATCTTGACCGGTACGATCGATGGACAAGGAGTATCGGGAACACTGTCGCAGATTATCACAAATGATCAGCCCGTAAATGAGTTTTACCTGAAGCCATTTAAAGGATTTGACGCAGGTGGCAACCAGCAGATAGGCGGCGCCGATGAGATATATTTTGCAGGGGATCCTAATCCTAGCACGATCTGGGGAGCTACAGTTACTGCCGCTTTCAAAAAGCTCACGCTAACTTTGAACGGAGGTGGTGCAGGGGGATATGTGATTTACAATAATACCAGGACAAGCGTTACCAATATTTCCGGCATCATCCAGGGCAGGAATATAGACAAGGCAGCATTTGATTCCGACGAAAAGCCTAGCAGCGGGGTAGGAGCATCCGACAGGTTTTTAGAAAGTGGCAATTACTTCAAAATGCGTAATGCAACCATCTCGTATAATATCGGAGAAGCCGGGAAATATGTAAAGAACTTAAGTGTATTTGTAAGTGGAACAAACTTATTCGTATCGACAAAATTCACCGGGTTTGATCCTGAGGTAAACATTGATAAAAACAATGGCGGGTATCCATCGAGATCGATCGAGTATATTCCATACCCGACGCCACGGACGATCACATTTGGTTTGAATTTTACTTTATAAGTCAATCATCTAATCTAAAAAATAACTTTTATGCTCTCATATAGAAACTTAAAGGTAATTGGAGTTGTACTCACAATGACTATTATAAGTTGTACCAAATTGGATGAAACATTAAGAAGTACCCTAACGAGTAGCCAGACGTCGTCTGCTCTAGGTGCGCAGGGAACCCAGTTATTATTACAGGCCGCTTACAGTGACATTGGCACTCCTTTTTGTGGTGACCAGGGCCAGGTGCTGAGTTTAGAGGAAAACTCGTCAGACATATCGCTTGTGCCCACAAGAGGAGGTGATTGGGATGACAACGGGGCATGGCGTATCATTCATAATCACACCTTTAACGCGGCCGATGGGAATACGCTTAATGCGTTCAATAATTTAAATAAGCTGAATTTCGATGCCACGAACGTGCTTGCATTCAGTCCAACTGCCTCACAGGCTGCCCAGGCGAGATTTTTGAGAGCGCTTTCGTTATACACCTTGTTGGATTTATTTAACCAATACCCAATCAGGCAGCCGGGAGAGAATTTGCTGAATGCTCCAACGGTTAAGACAGGTGCTGATGCCGTGCAATTTATTATTGATGAATTGACCGCAATTATACCTGATTTGGCTCCGGGTGGAATAACAAATATGGCTGTAGCCAACCAGGATGCTGCGAGGACTTTATTGATGAAATGCTATCTTAACAAGGGAGCTTTCATAAATAGAGCTTCTCCTACTTTTGACGATGCTGACATGCAGCAGGTTATTACTATCGGTAATTCCATTATCACTAGTGGAAAATATTCATACATGTCTGAATACTTTGACAACTTCAGCATTACGAACCGTAATTCCACTGAAGCTATTTTTGCATATGCCAACACGACGGGAGTTTCTGCAGGCAATAGCGGCATTAATACCCGTTGGTTCATGACGCTGCATTATAATCAATATACACCTAATAATCCCAATGCCGGGTGGAACGGATTTTCTACCGTTGCTGATTTTTATAACAGCTTTGGTGTTCCAACACCACTCAATGCGCTGAGTCCACATTTGAGTGATACTGCAGTTGACCAAAGACTTGGTGGCAGGTTTTACCGTGGCGTTACAGATAAGAGCGGACAAAGACCAGGACTTATGATCGGGCAGCAATACAATGAGAATAATGTTGCATTGAAAGATAGAAAGGGTAATCCACTGTCGTTCGATCCCAATATCGCTGCCAATATGATTGAAACAGGTCCTAACTTGGAAGTTACCGGTATAAGAGTTGAAAAATATCCACCTGATTTTAGTACGGGCAGTGCTTCTTATAGTGGTCCTTCCGGTAACTGGTTTATGATTTTCAGATATGCTGACGTAGTATTGATGGTAGCCGAAGCAAAAATGCGAGCTGCTGCTCCCGATGCAGCAGGAGCCCTTGTCCTGGTGAACGAACTGAGGACTGCAAGAGATGCAGTCCCGATGGCAGCTCTTGTCTTAGTGAACTCTGGCGATTTGAAGGATCCGAACACTTTGCTTGCGGAAAGAGGCAGAGAGCTTTACTGGGAAAGCCAAAGAAGAACTGACCTGATCCGTTTTGGAATGTTCCTGAAACCCTGGGCTTACAAACCGGCTGACGATCCAAAATATCTTGTATTTCCCGTACCTAGTCAGGCTTTAGCAGCGAATCCGAACCTGGTTCAGAATCCAGGATATGAATAATAGATCATTTTTATTATAAAATTGTGAAAGGTCATTTTTAAATGACCTTTCTTTTTTTGAAATTGTTTTTTCTTAAACATCAACTGAAGATGCGCCTGGCGATTGTGTATGTGTTTGTAGTGCTCTTCTTGTCCTGCAATAACAAAAAACACGAGAACAGTTTATTTCAACTGGTTGAAAATTCAGGGATCAATTTTGACAACAAAGTTGAAGACGACAGTCTTGAAAATAGCTTTCTCTTTCGGAATTTTTATAACGGCGGAGGTGTTGCAATTGGCGACATCAACAATGACGGACTTCCGGACGTGTTTTTAACCTCCAATCAGGGTGCCAACAGGTTATACCTCAATCAAGGCAATTTTAAGTTTGAAGATATTAGTGATAGAGCCGGGATCATTAAAGACGATAAATGGAATACAGGCGTTGTGTTTGCCGATATAAATGGAGATGGCTGGCTCGACATTTACATTTGCTCTTCAGGGCGCATGAGGACAGGCAATAGAAAGAACAAACTTTACATAAATAATCACAATCTCAGTTTTACCGAATCGGCGGCTCAATATGGACTGGATATTTCTGCCTATACCACACAGGTTTCATTTTTTGATTACGATCTCGATGGCGACCTGGATTGTTTTATGATCAATAACAGCCCTATTCCAATAAACCAGTTGAATTATTCGAATCGACGCGACCTGCCAGAGAGCCAATGGCCGGTAGCTGATTTTTTAAAAGGCGGCGGTGATCATTTATTCCGAAATGATAATGGACATTTTAAAGAAGTAACGAAAGAAGCGGGAATTCACGGAAGCCTTATCAGTTTTGGATTGGGAGTTTCTGTTGGTGATATAAACGGCGATGGTTATCCCGATGTATTTGTCTCGAACGATTCTTACGAAAGAGACTATTTATACATTAATCAAAAAAACGGAACTTTCAAAGATGAAATGGAAGATTGGATGCAGCATACAAGTTTTTCATCAATGGG
>Ga0157375_10006320_pt1 | contig 10320 bp, 8 predicted proteins | sample M35metaG_FD_115311 | JGI IMG/M metagenome (GOLD analysis project Ga0157375, IMG submission 115311) | Miscanthus rhizosphere microbial communities from Kellogg Biological Station, Michigan, USA - M3-5 metaG | ecosystem: Host-associated > Plants > Roots > Rhizosphere > Soil | place: USA: Michigan... | reverse complement strand
TACCCGGCCGCGCGGCGCGCCGACGTCGTCGACGAATATTTCGGCGTGAAAGTCGCCGACCCGTACCGGTGGATGGAGGAAGCCGACTCGAAGGAAATCGCCGAATGGGTCGCGGCGCAGAACCGGCTGACCCTCGCCTACCTCGAGCGGTCGCCGTTGCGCGAGCATTTCCGGCGGCGCATCACCGAGCTCTGGAATTATCCGAAGCTCACGACGCCCATCGTCGAGAACGGGCGCCTCTTCTACCGGCGCAATAGCGGACTGCAGTTGCAGTCGCCGATTTACATGAAGAGCAGCGCAAAAGCGGCGCCGAAGCTCGTGATCGATGCGAACGCCCTGTCGCCGGACGGCTCGGTCTCGCTCGCCAACTTCCGCGCGTCGCCCGATGCGCGATTCATCGCATACACATTGTCGGAAGGCGGCGCCGACTGGCAGACGGTGCACGTGCGCGAGATCGCGACGGGGCGCGACCTGCCCGAGGCTTTGAAATGGATGCGCTTCTCGTTTCTGTCGTGGACCAACGACAGCCGCGGATTTTTCTATTCGCGCTATCCCGAGCCGCCCGCCGGCCGCGTGCTCGAAGCGCAACTGTCGGGGCATGCTCTTTACTATCACCGCCTCGGAACGCCGCAATCGGCGGACCGGTTGATCTACGAGCGCAAGGACGCGCCGACCGATTTCGTCCTCGGGTGGGTCACCGAAAGCGGCCGCTACCTGGTCGTGGAAACGAGCAAGGCCGCCGGCCCGAAGAGCCGCCTCTATTACGCCGATCTCGAAGATCCGCGGCGGCCGCGCATCGGCGCGCCGGTCAAACCGATCGTCGAGGACGACGACCTCGTGCACGCGGTGCTCGGCAATGCGGGACCGCTGCTCTACATCCACACGGACCGCGACGCGCCCAGGCAAAAAGTGGTCGCAATCGACCTGCGCGATCCGCGCGTCGCCAATTGGAAAACGCTCGTCGCGGAGGGCAAGGACGCCATCCGCAAAGGCGACTTTATCGGCGGCCGCATCGTCCTCGAATACCTGACCGACGCGCGCAGCCGTCTTGCCCTGTTCGATCGCGCCGGCCGCCCGCAGGGGGAAATCGCGCTGCCCGAAGCCGGCACGGTCACCGAAATCCGCGGCCGCGAGGACAGCCCGGCGATTTTGTACTCGTTCACGTCCGCGCTTTATCCGGCGACGGTGTTCATCTACGACCCCCGCACGCGCAAGAGCACGCCATTCGATCCGCCGCCGCGGGTGGCCGACGCCAACCGCTACGAAAGCAGGCAGTATTTTGCGACGTCAAAAGACGGCACGCGCGTGCCGTTTACCGCAACCGCGCGCAAGGATCTGCCGCGCGATGGCAACAACCCGACGCTGCTGCTTGGCTACGGTGGCTTTTCGCTGAGCCAGATGCCGTTCTACCGCCCACATGTCATCGCCTGGCTCGAACTCGGTGGCGTCTGGGTCAGCTCAAACATTCGCGGTGGCGGCGAATATGGCGACGACTGGTATCGCGCCGCGCGCGCCGAGAAACGCCAGAACGGGTTTGACGACTTCATCGCGGTGGCCGAGCACCTCGTGCGCGAGAAATTTACCGCACCCTCGCGGCTCGCGATCCTCGGCGGCTCCAACGGCGGCCTGCTGGTCGCGACCGTGTCGCAGCAACGTCCCGATCTGTACGCCGTCGCGATGCCCGCGGTTGCGGTCACCGACATGCTGCGCTTCGACAAATTCACCGGCGGGCGCGCGTGGACGCTCGAATACGGCTCGCCGGCGGATCCGGCGCAATTCATGCAGTTGATCAAATACTCGCCTCTGCATAACGTTAAGGCCGGCACCTGCTATCCGGCGACCTTTGTGACGACCGCCGATCACGACGACCGCGTGGTACCCAGCCATTCATACAAATACGGCGCCGCGATGCAGGCGGGGCAAGGTTGCAGCCGACCCGTGCTGGTGCGCGACGAGCCCAAAGCGTCTCACGGCTATCGCCCCACCGACCGGCTGATCGCGGAAATTGCAGACCAGTGGGCGTTTGCGGCGGAACACACCGGAATGCGAGCCGCAAAACCATGACGATTAAGACAGTCGCCATCATCGGCGCAGGCCCCGGCGGCTTCCGGCTCGTCGCAAATCTCGGGTTGATGGGTTACCGCCTGCGACTCAACGATATCGACGAAGCGAAGCTCACGGCTATCCGCGTGCGCGGCGGGATCGACGTCGAAGGCGAACCCGGCGGATTCGCGCCACTAGAACTCGCGACGACCGATTTACGCGCGACAGTCGATGGCGCCGACCTGATCATCGTCGTATCCGGTGGCAACACGCAACCCACCGTCGCACGCGATTTGGCGCCGCTGCTGGTCGACGGGCAGACGATCCTGCTTATGCAGGGCAACACCGGCGGCTCTCTCGTCGTACGGCGCGAGCTCGACCGCGCGGGCTGCAAAGCGAAAATCGAACTCGCAGAGACCGATACATATCCTTATGCGATGCGTTTCGTCGCCCCAACGAAAATGCGGCAGACGACGCAGAAACGCTGGATGCAGATCGCGGCGTTTCCCGGCACTCACAGCGCGGCAGTACACGCCTGCCTCGTTCCGCTGTTCCCCCAAGCGGTCGCCGCGCCCGACATTCTGCACACGGCCTTGATGAACGTGAACGCAATACTCCACGTCGCGAACTGCCTCGCGAACGCTGGACGCATAGAGCGCGGCGGCGGCTACATGTTTTACGGCGAAGGCGTCACGCCCGCAGTCGCGCGCATGTATGAAGCCATCGACGCTGAGCGCATGGCGATCGCAGCCGCCTTGAATGTTAAGGTTCCCAGTCTCGTCGAATGGATCGAACGCGCCTACAACGTGCGCGAAGCGGACCTCGTCAAGACTTTCCAGCGCCTGACTGCCGAACCGGACGGGCCTTATCTAGCGAACAAAGCCGCAGGCACGCTGAACCACAAGTACGTGACCGAGGACGTACCGACGGGATTGATTCCGATCAGCGAGCTTGGTAGGGCGACAGGCGTACCGACGCCGGCGATCGATACGCTAATCGACATGGCGCGGCTGATGACAGGGAAGACTTTTGCGGATGAAGCGAGGACGTTGGAGCGAATGGGGCTGACGGATATGAAAGCGGTGTCAATTCGAAGTGTGGTAAACAATGGGTATCGGTGAATCAACTACACCTACAGTCGTAGAAACGTGACAAAAGATCGCAAATCGAGAGGATCTTTACGGAGACTCTCAGTCTCACTTACTGTGACGTCGTCATATAGCGCTTGACGGGGTTGCGAGCATAGCGGAAGCTTTCGCGCTTGTTACTCAGTGGCGGCTAATGGAAGAAATCACTCTTTACGACCGGTATGGCTGGCAATCGGATCTCCACACATTCTCGGGATCTGAGCCGAAAGTCGTTCGATTGCATCTCCAGAATTTCATTTCAGACGCTTCGCCGGAGCAGTTAAGGGCTTGGGATCAGTCCATTCCGTGGCTTCAGCGGGAATGCCGCGCACTTACGGCACGTGACTCAGCGGCAAACGAGTACACGGCAATTCTTGAATATGAACTACCTAGAGATTCTCGGCGCCCGGACGTTATTGTTCTTGAGCGTGGCTGTGTCGCAGTGCTGGAGATCAAGGGATACCTCAATGCATCACAAGCTGCAGTGGATCAGGCATTGGGGTATGCGCGTGATCTTGCGGCGTATCACGCTGCCTGTGCTGGCAAAACAGTAACGCCAGTGCTCCTAATACGGGGTACTAATGTCGAGCCATATACTCGAGACGGCGTCTACATCGCTTCTCCGGATGGGCTAAATCAACTCCTCGATAAAATCTCCTCCACGAACGAATCTCGCGTAACCATAAGAGATTTTCTCGCCCCGAACGCTTACGCACCACTTCCGTCAATCGTACAGGCTGCACGCGAGTTGTTCCACAAGCGGCCACTGCCGATGATAAAACGCGCGCGAGCAGCCACTGATCCCGCTCTAAAGCACATCACAGCCATCGCGCATGAAGCTGCCCAAACCAAGACCCGCCATTTGGTATTGCTTAGCGGAGTTCCTGGCTCAGGCAAGACGCTCGTAGGGCTGCAGCTCGTTCACGCGGGCTGGGTTGACGATCTTTCAATAGACCGTGGAACCGGCAAACCTTCTGTCGCGGCCGTCTATCTCTCGGGCAATGGACCTCTAGTGGAGGTGCTGCAGCATGCGCTGCATGAGGCAGGCGGCGGAGGAAAAGTGTTTGTACAGGGAATAAAGAACTACGTTAAACATTTTAGTCGACGACAATCCTCTATTCCGCCGGAGCACCTAATTGTATTCGATGAAGCGCAACGCGCCCACGACGCGGACCGCGTTGCAACCGTTCACGATGAACCAGTGGAAAAGTCAGAACCGCAACTACTCCTTCAGTTCTGTGAGCGAATTCCAGAATGGTGTGTTTTGGTCGCTCTTATTGGCGATGGCCAAGCAATTCATATTGGCGAAGAAGGAGGCACGCCTCTTTGGGCGGATGCAGTTCGAAAGATTCCGAACTGCGCAAACTGGGTTGTTCACGCCTCACCTGAACTCTCCAAGGTGTTTGCAACCTCGGGGGGCGACGTTCGATCCGAACCGGCTTTAAGCCTTGATACTGAGATTCGCTTTCACCTTACCCCGAGGGTTCACGAGTTTGTAGGCGGCCTGTTAGATTGCGCACCTGTTAAGCATCTGTCGCAACTTGCTGATGAGCTGCATGCGAGCGCTCATCGATTTCTTGTCACGCGTGACCTTGAGACAGCAAAGAGTTACTTACGTGAACGCTACACCGATGCCAAAGAAGCAAGGTTTGGGATTCTGGCGTCCTCCAAGGACAAATGGCTACTAGACTTTGGCATTGACAACACGTTTCAAACCACCAAGCGATTGCGCGTAGGTCCCTGGTACAACGCGGCAACTTCAGATTCAGGTTCGTGCTGTCAACTTGATACCGTAGCAACTGAATTCTCCTCACAGGGGTTAGAGCTTGACTGTGCGCTAGTTGCTTGGGGCTCTGATTTGCTCTGGGTCGATGGCGCTTGGTCAATTGCTTACTCACGCGGCACAAGAGGAGTACTAAAGGATCCATTAGCCTTGAGAAAGAATGTTTATAGAGTGTTGCTCACTCGAGGGCGAGATGGCTCGGTGATCTTCGTGCCACCGGATGTTCGATTTGACAGCACCCACAACTACTTACTTAATGTTGGCATGCGAGTACTCGATAAATAGATAACTTTATTGCGCCGTGCAACAAATTATGCCGAGCGTCAACGTGCAGCAGCATTCGTGGATAAGGCGAGAATCTTCGATGAATAACCGGCAACTGATTCGTGCGTTTCATGGAACCATCGTCCAGGGCAGATCTGGACAGGTGTTCCGAAAGTTTGATAAATCGAAGCTTGGAACCGCATCAGAAACGTCCGATTCAAAAATTGGTTTTTGGTTTACAACGAGCAAAGAGCGTGCAATCGAGGCGGCTTCGGACGCAAAGGAGCAAGCTGACTCTGATGGGGTGAGCGCAGAAGTATTTGAGGTGTCGCTCCACCTCACAAACCCGGTGATTGTCCCAACAATTAAAGACCTTACCCCCGCTGAAGTGGCGGTCCTCGCACAGCAGGCGAAACGAAACGGACGCGATGGAGTTGTCTTTGCAGCTGGCGAGCACGGCGGAACCGATTATCTTGTATTTGATACAGATAATATCTCTAGTTGCGAAACCAAAAAATCCAGCGGCGCCTAAATTGCCCGGCCACACCTTCGCGAACTCTCGAACTCACGGGTGCGGCCTCTGAAAACATCGTCCAGCATCTCCTTCGTCAGCCCTGTCAACGCGTGGAGTTCTTATGTCATCCCAAGCAATCCCCGGCAGCTGCCTCTGCGGCTCCGTCAAGTTTGAAGTCACCCCGCCATTCGCGGCATTCCGCTATTGCCACTGCAGCCGTTGCCAGAAAGCGAGCGGGGCCGCGCACGCGGCGAATGCATTTCTGCCGGAGAAACAATTCAAGTGGCTGGCCGGGGAATCGTTGGTAAAGCGATTCAATCTGCCGGGGGCCAAGCGCTTTGCGGTCGCGTTCTGCACGGAATGCGGCACGCGCGTGCCGCACAAGACCGGCGAGAACATGCTGATCCCTGCGGGCCTGCTTGACGGCGATCCCGGCGCGCGGCCCGAAAATATCATTTTCTGGAAATCGAAAGCCGCGTGGTACGTGCCGCCGCAAGACATGCAGAAGTTCGACGGGGCAAGCTGATTCGCGTTAGTTTGTTGCACACGGGAATCGGGTCTATCCTAGCTGTCGCAGGCCAACAATAATCTGAGGAGAAGGCAATGCGTCACCTATTGATCGCCGCTGCATCTGTTGTAATCGCAATCGCGCCATTCGCTGCGCATAGCCAATCCTCATATCCGACCAAAAGCATCCGCTTTATCGTGCCCGTCACGACCGGCGGACCGAGCGACCTCGTCGCGCGGCTGCTCGGCGAGAAACTTTCCACGTCGCTCGGCAAGCCGGTGATCGTAGACAACCGGCCGGGCGCGTCGAACACGGTAGGCGCCGCGATGGTGGCGAAAGCGGATCCCGACGGCTACACGCTGCTGCAGGCGGCGGCAAATATGGCGACCATTCACATCCTGATGACGGACCTGCCGTTCGACGCCGTCAAGGACTTCGCGCCGATCTCGTTGACGCACCTGACGCCGTACGTGATCGCGGTGAGTTCGCAGTCGCCGGTGAAATCGCTGCCGGAGCTGCTCAAGTACGTGAAGGACAATCCCGGCAAGATCACCTACGGCACGACCGGCGAAGGCAGCCCGCAGCAACTTGCCACCCTGCTCTTTGCGCAGACCGCCGGCGGGCTCGGGAAAATGACGGAAGTCCCATATAAAGGCAGCTCGGCTGCGCATCCGGACCTGATCGCCAACCGCATCACGTTCATGATCGATCCGCTCGCGGCGGCAGGACCGCACATCAAGGCGGGATTCCTGCGCGGACTGGCCGTCACGACCGCGCAGCGCAATCCGTCGTTTCCGGATATTCCGACGGCAACCGAGGTCGGCGTGGCGGGTTACGATTTCTCGAGCTGGGGCGGCGTCTTCGCGCCCGCGCGCACGCCGCGCCCCGTCATCAACAAGCTCAACACCGAGATCGTCGCGGCACTTGGCAACCCGGAGTTGAGCAAACGCTTCGGCGATATGGGCCTGGTCGCAAAGAGCAGCACGCCGGAGGAGTTCGGAAAATTCCTGCAGTCCGAGATTACGCGCTGGGGAGCGATTCTGGCGAAGAAGCCGTGAAAACGGTTACGCACTTTCACTGATCGGCTTTACCAATCCCCGATTCCTTGATCACAACGCCCCACTTCGCTATCTCGGACTTAAGATAGTCCGCGAACTGCGCAGGTGTCGAACTGGCGGGTTCGAATCCGAGCGCCACAAATTGCGCGCGGACTTCTTCGCGGTCGAGTGCGGCGGCGATTTCACGGTTAAGCAGATTGACGATCTCAGGCGGCGTGCCGCGCGGAGCCACCAACCCATACCAGCTGTCAGCGGCATAGCCCGGCACGCCCGCTTCAGCGACCGTCGGCACCTGCGGCACCAGCGAAGAACGCCGGTCGCCGGCAATCGCCAGGTCCCGCAACTTGCCGGATCGAACGTGCGGCAGGCACGAGCCCAGCGTAGCAATCATTAACTGAACCTCGCCGCCCAGCAGCGCCGCCAGCGCGGGGCCCGCACCTTTGTACGGTATGTGGACGAGGCGCACGCCGGCCATGTGGTTGAACATTTCGGCTGGCAGGTGATTGATGCCCCCCTCGCCCCCCGACGCGTAATTCAACTTGCCCGGGTTGGCCTTTGCCAGTGAGATCAACTCCTTGATGGAACGCACCGGCACCGAGGGGTGGACCACGAACAGCAGCGGACCGGATGCTATCCGCGAGACTGCGGCAAAGTCTCGCAGGGAATCGTAGGGAAGCTGCGCGTAGAAATTGGCGCTGATCGCGAACGAAGCCGTCGCCAGCATGATGGTATAGCCGTCGGCCGGCGCTTTGGCTGCGATGGCAGCGCCGAGCGTGCCGGCGGCGCCGCCGCGGTTGTCGATGATGAACGGCTGCCCGAGCTTTTCGTTGAGCTTCTGCCCGATGACCCGGCCGACGATGTCGGTGCCGCCCGTGGGCGGAAACGGTACGATGAAGCGGACTGGATGCGAGGGATAAGGCTGCGACTTATTGCCGGCGTCCGCGCTCATGCAATCCACGCCAGCGCCGGCAAGCGCACAGAAAACCAACGCTGCGACGAAGTCAGATTTCGACCGTGACACAGCGCGTATCGCCCCACGTCGGGAGAAAAACGGTATGGTTCCCGGCCGCGCCCGCCACGATGATCTGGATGTCCTCCACGCGATCGGCAATGGGTATCGTGGTGGTTTCGCCTGCTTCGGCAAAAACGCGCGGCCGGCGGCCGCGCATGAGCTCGACCGTCTCGGGATTGAAGAGCGCAATGGGGATCCGGGTTCCCTCGAAAATAATCCGCCTCACATCCTGCTTCGACAATCCCGCCTCGCCGAGGATCGCGGCCTGTTCCGGCCCGAATATCAACAGCGGCTCGCCACCGGAATAGAGGTTCTTGTAACCTTCGCGCGGAATCGCGTGGATGACAGTGTCGAGAACCTGGCGCGCGCTCGTGCGCGCGTAATGGATGATGTCCTGCGTGCCGGTCACGCCAATGACGGACACCGTGCTCGCGTCTGCAGCATGGCCTTTTTCCACATGAAACGCCTCCCACGGGCTCGCCTCGATATTTTCGGCGATGCACAGGGAGAACTTGCCTGGTTGGCCGTGACAGGCCTTGTCGAATTTGCCCGGAATGCCGCCGCCGATATTGGTGAGGACGAACCGCAACGCGCGCCCTATGGTCGCGTTGCTTTTCCATCCTTGCCCGAGAACGTTGTATCCGGAGTTGATCTCGAGCTGCTTCACGACGGGACCGTTGACGACGATCATCGGTGTAACGGGGTTGGTCGTCGCCTGCATCGGCAACAGGTTGAACTCCGGCCTGCAGATGGCTTTGACCGCTGCGAGCACGACGGGAAAATAGTCGGGTCGGCAGCCGGCCATGACGGCGTTGATGGCGATTTTCTCGACCGTCGCCAGCGCCATCCGGGGCGGGATCACGCCAATGATAGTGTCGGGGGCCTGCCGGAAGGCCGCCAGCATTTTGTCGACGCGCTCGCGGCGCGGCGGCACGATGGGCAGGCCATCGGTCCAGCCTTGCGCGTAGAAATAGTCGTTGATTTGATCCGACGACGCGGTCTGCGGCGGCATCGGCGCAACGGCGTCGACCGCGTCGTCCAGGCGTTTCTGCGCGGGCGTCAGGAGATTGCGCATGATGTCGGCAAATGCTTTGCCGCCTCTTTCCCGGACTTCCGTCCGCTTCAATTCTCCCAGCGGATGGGCGATCACGCTCGTCCTGATGTTATGCGCGCCGAGCGCGTTTGCGACTTCCCTTCCGAGTTCGAGAAAAACATCGGTCACGACGGTGACAGTCGGGACCCCTCTGTTTTCGAGTTCAATCGAATCATGGAAACTCCATGATGTGCATGAACCTCAATCGGCAACTGCGTTGATCACATAGTCGCAGCGCTCGGCCAGCAACTCGATGTCGGGACACGGTCCCGCGGACTTCGGTTTGACGACGTTTATGATTTCGTAATTTGTCCCGGGCGCGCGAAGCTCCTGCTCGATTGTTTCGAGGAAGAACGCCACGTTCGGCTTGCTGTTGTTGAGCAGGCCTATGACCGGCTTGCCCCGGACTTTGCGCCGTGTAACGGCAGCGGCCTTGCGACCGCCCTGCCGCTCGCCGACTGGGTTAAGGATCTCCTGACTCATTTCGATCTCCTTTGAATTCGGGACGTCTGCACGATCAAAACCGCGAATATTTCACCGCATCGGCGTCAACGGCTCCCCCGCCATCCATGCCTTTATGTTCTTCAGCGCGTTGACGTAGAACATTTTCATGTTGTCGTCGACGACATAACCGACGTGCGGCGTCAGCACGACGTTATCGAGGCGGCGCAGGACGTGGTCTTTCTGCAGCGGCTCGGTCCAGAACACGTCGAGGCCCGCGCCGGCGATCTTCTTGTTCTGCAGTACGTCGATCAGCGGCTGCTCGTCGATCAGTGGCCCACGTGAAGTGTTGATGATGTAAGCCGTCGGCTTCATCAGGTCGAGCTCGGCTGCGCCGACTATCCCGCGCGTGGTCTTGCTCAGCACCATGTGCACGGAAATGAAGTCGGATTCCTTGAAGAGCGCCTCTTTCGCGAC
>Ga0157375_10006318_pt1 | contig 10323 bp, 14 predicted proteins | sample M35metaG_FD_115311 | JGI IMG/M metagenome (GOLD analysis project Ga0157375, IMG submission 115311) | Miscanthus rhizosphere microbial communities from Kellogg Biological Station, Michigan, USA - M3-5 metaG | ecosystem: Host-associated > Plants > Roots > Rhizosphere > Soil | place: USA: Michigan... | reverse complement strand
GGTCTGGGCCTCGACCCCCTGGCTGGCGTCCACCACCAGCAGCGCGCCTTCGCAGGCGGCCAGGCAGCGGCTGACCTCATAGCCGAAGTCGACATGGCCCGGCGTGTCCATCAGGTTCAGGACATAGCTCTGGCCATCGGCGGCCTTGTAATCCAACCGCACGGTCTGGGCCTTGATGGTGATGCCGCGTTCCCGCTCGATGTCCATCGAGTCCAGAATCTGGTTGGTCATGTCGCGGTCCGCCACCGTGCCGGTGAACTGGATCAGCCGGTCGGCCAGGGTGGACTTGCCATGGTCGATATGGGCGACAATGGAGAAATTGCGGATTTTGGACAGGTCAGGCATCGGGCCGGGGGTCTAGCAGAACAGGCCCCCCCATTCCACAAGCTTTTCCGGCTATAACCCCCTGATGCTGCACTATCTCTACCTGGACTATGGCGGCCGGGCCCAATACCGGCGGGAGCTGCGCTATAGCTTGATTTCGCTGCGTCAGGAGCTGGGGGCCGCCGCGGATGCCCGGATCGCGGTCTATACCGACGCGCCCCAGCTCTATGTCAGCTGGCCGGTGGAGGTGGTGGACATCGCCGCCCAGACCCAAGCCTGGTCGGGCCAAGGCCTTTACCATCACCGCATCAAGCCGGCGGTGGTGCTGGACGCCTTGCAGCGTTTCGCCGCACCGGTCTGTTTCATCGACAGCGACTCCATCATCCAGTCCGGTTTTCACGCCGAAGTGACCGCCAAGATGGCGCCGCAGGAAAACTGGTCGGTGACCAAATCGGCGGTGGTGATGAACCGCTTTGAGTTGCGCGATCCTTTTCCACCGCTCAAAGGTTTTCGCACCAGCCTGCCGCATCTGGGGCAAGTGCGTTACGACACAGCCAATAGTTGGATGTTCAATTCCGGCCTGATTGGGGTGTCGCCGGTGCACATCCCGATCATGGAAGACGCTTTGGCCTATATCGATGCGCTGATTGGGCGGGCGCGCAAATTCCCCACCCTGGAACAATTGGCGCTCAGCGAAGTGGCGCGGCTATCCCAAACGCCGATTGCCGAAGTGCGCGACACGTTCCTGCATTACTGGCAGGGGCGGCGGCGGCTCTATATGGCCAACCAGATCGAGAAAAGCCTGTCGCCGAACTGGGATGATCTGACGCCGCCCAAAGAGTGGGCGAAAATGAACTATTGGGCGGTGCGGGCCTATAACTATTGGCACGGCATCACCCATCCGCTTGAGGCATTGCGCTCATGAAAAATGCAGCGACGGAGTTGTGGCCAGGACAATCAGTGTCGTTGCTGAAGGCGCTGCACATCCTGACCCACAATGGCGGGCTCAATGCCGACTCGCGCCGCAAGCTCAAACAGGTTCAGCATCTGGCGCAGCTGATCAAACCCGCGATCGATGACAGCTTGAAAGACAAAGATCAGCCAGTGCTTGCCGATTTGGGCGCGGGCAAATCCTATCTGGGCTTCATTCTTTATGACCTTTATTTCCGGCCTGCTGGGCGCGGCAAGGTGGTGGCGGTGGAAGCGCGCGCCGAGCTGATAAAAACCGCCCAGAAAATCGCGGAGGAAGGCGGCTTTGACCGCATGGTGTTTGTCGAAGGCAAGATCGCGGAGTCACAGATCGGCGCGGTGGATATCGTCACCGCCCTGCATGCTTGCGACACCGCCACCGATGAAGCCATTCAATTCGCGTTGAAACACGAGGCCAAGTTCGTGGCCCTGGTGCCTTGCTGCCAGGCGGAAGTTGCCGCCGCGCTGGAAGATGTCAAAGGCCCGCTGGAACAATTGTGGCGCCATCCCATTCAGCGCCGGGAATTCGGCGCCCATGTCACCAATGTGCTGCGCGGGCTTTATCTGGAAGCGCATGGTTACAAGGTGCGGGTGACGGAATTCACCGGCTTCGAACACACCCAAAAGAATGAAATGATCTTTGCGGAACGCCATCAGCGTTCCAATCCGCGCGCCAAAGCGGCGTTTGAGAAATTAGCGGAAGAGATTGGGGCGCGTCCGAAGCTGCTGACGGTTTCCTAACTGTCATCCCCGGCGAGCGATGCGAAGCACCGCGAGGGAAGGGGATCCAGGTGGAAAGACCGGGGCTGATCCAACTACCTGGATTCCCTTCCCCTCGCATCCGCCGACAGGGATACTCGGCCGGGAATGACAAGCTGGTTTACGACCGCAGCGTCGCACCCAGTTTCAGCGCTGCGGCGACGATCTTTTGCGCCAGGGCCTCGATTTCGGCATCAGTCATGGTGGCGCCCTTGGGCTGGATGCGCACTGCCACGGCAATGGACTTTTTGCCTTCGGGCACGCCTTTGCCTTCGTAAAGATCGAACACACTGACCGTGTCGATCAAATTGCGATCGGCCAGTTTGACGGCTCTGACGATCTCTCCTGCGGCCACGCCCGTACCCACCACAAAGGCGAAGTCGCGCTCGATCGCCTGGTAAGGCGAAGGTTGGAACAAAGGCTTGGCTTTGCCTTTGGATTTGGCGTCGGGAATGGCATCCAGGAAGATTTCAAACCCGGCGGCGGGTACTTTCAGATCGAAAGCCGCCAGCACCCTGGGATGCAGCTCGCCGAATTGCGCGATGACTTTGGGGCCCATCGCAATCGTGCCGCTGCGGCCCGGATGATACCAGCCGGATGCGCCTTGGGTCATAGGCGCGGACATCGGTGCGCCGGTGATCGCTTCCAGCGCGGCCAAAAGATCAGCTTTGACCGCAAACATGCCTGATGCATCACCGGCCTTTTGCCAATGCCGCTCCGGATTTCCGCTGCGGATGGCGGCCGCGACGGTTTTTTGCGCTTCCGGCTGGCCTGAATCGAAAGCCGCCCCGATCTCGAACAGTTGTAGATTCGCAAAGCCGCGCGCTGCATTGCGCCCCGCCGCCGCCAACAAGGATGGCAGGACGGACGGCCGGAGCGCATCCAGATCGGAAGCGATGGGGTTGGAAAGTTGCCGCGCATCGTCCCCACCGCCGAACAGCTTGGCGTGGTAGCGGGCGATGAAGGAAAAGCTTACGCATTCATTGAAGCCGCGCGCCGCCAAGGCGCGCCGCGCGGTGCGGGTGCGGCGCTGGGGTTTGGATAGAACCGGCACAGCCACCGCATGATCGCGCACCAGCGCTACCGACGGCACGTCGGTCAGGCCATGGATACGTACCACTTCTTCCACCAGATCGGCGGGGCCATCCACGTCATGTCGCCAGCTGGGGGGCACCACATGCAAACTTTGTTCATGAGGGGCATGGTCTTCCACCACAAAACCCAGATCTTCCAGGATGTCGATGATCCGGTCGCGCGCCACTCTGATGCCGCCAAAGCTTTCCACAAGGGCAGGATCAAACAGGATCGGCTTGTGGGGATGGGGCAGGGCGCCCGCGATCACAACGTCGGAAGCCTCGCCGCCGCACCATTCCAGGATGTATCGGGTGCAAAGCTCCAATCCCGGCAGCACGAATTGCGGGTCGACGCCACGCTCAAAACGATAGCGGGCGTCTGAGATGATGGCCTGCTTGCGGCCTGCGCGGGCAATGCGCGCCGGATCAAACCACGCGGATTCGATGAACACATTGACGGTGTTCTCAAAACTGCCGCTGTCCATTCCCCCCATGATACCGGCGATGCTGAGGGCACGCGCGCCATCGGCGATCACAATGGTGTCGGCATCCAGGGTGTAGGTCTTTTCATCCAGCGCCGCGACCTCTTCGCTCGCGTTGGCCATGCGGGCTTGGAGATTGCCGCTCAATTTGTCGGCGTCGAACACATGCAGGGGCCGCCCACGATCTTGGGAGATAAGGTTGGTGGCGTCGACCAAAGCGGAGATGGACTTCATGCCCACGCTTTTGAGCTTGTCCTGCACCCATTTGGGCGCCGGGCCGTTTTTGACGCCGCGGATCAGCCGCCCGGCAAAGATCGGGCAAGCATCTTGGTTCTCGGGCGCGAAATTAAGCGCGATGGTCTTGGGCGAGGGAAACTTCCCCGCCACGGGCGCCACCTTGTCGGTCTTAAGCCTGCCTAGCCCGCTGGCGGCCAGATCGCGCGCAATACCATAGACCGATGCCGCGTCACCGCGGTTGGGCGTGATCGAAACATCGAATAGCGGATCATTGGCCAACAATCCCGCATCCACCAAAGCCGCAACCACCGGCGCGCCCACTTTGGCGCCGGCCTCCAGCTCGATGATGCCGTCATGATCTTCGCCCAACAACAGTTCGCGGGCCGAGCACATCATGCCGCGCGATTCCACGCCGCGGATGGTGCCCAGCTTCAGCACGTCGCCGGATGCCGGAATGGTTGTGCCGGGCCGCGCCAGCACCACTTTGATCCCGGCCCGCGCATTGGGCGCGCCGCAAACGATCTGCAAGCTGTCCTTGCCGTCACTGACCGTGCAAAGCCGCAGCTTGTCGGCATTGGGATGTTTTTCGGCGGTAATCACTTCGCCGACAATGAAATCCTTCAGCGCCGCGCCCGGATCGGTGATGCTTTCGACTTCCAGGCCGATGGCGGTCAGCCGCTCGCCGATGGCCGTCGCATCGGCGTCGGTATCGAGATGTTCTTTCAGCCAGCTAAGCGTAAATTTCATCTACCAAGCCCGCCGTCCAAGGTGGGAATGTCAAGCGCCGCAAAGCCGTAGTGCTTCAGCCAGCGCACATCGGATTCAAAAAAGCTGCGAATGTCGGGGATGCCATATTTGAGCATCGCCATGCGGTCCAGGCCGAAGCCGAAGGCAAAGCCCTGATATTTGTTGGAATCGATGCCGCAATTTTCCAGCACCTTGCGATGGACCATGCCCGAGCCGCCCAGCTCCAGCCAGTCATTGCCGCTGCCGAAGGTGATTTTGCCCGGCACGCTGCGGTCGCAGCGCATGTCCCATTCCAGGGACGGCTCGGTGAAGGGAAAAAAGCTGGGGCGGGCGCGCAGTTCGATCTGGTCTATCTCGAAAAACGCTTTGCAGAATTCTTCCACCGTCCATTTCAGGTGGCCCAGATGGATGCCCTCATCCACCACCAGTGCTTCGACCTGATGGAACATGGGTGAATGGGTGGCGTCGGAATCCACCCGATAGGTGCGTCCGGGTGAAATGACGCGAATGGGCGGCTTGTTATTCAACATCACCCGCACCTGCACCGGCGAGGTATGGGTGCGCAGCACATGGCTGGCGCCATCGGCTTGCGGCGCGACGTAGAAAGTATCCTGCATCTGCCGCGCCGGGTGATCGGGCGGGATGTTCAGCTTGGTGAAGTTGTAATCGTCAAATTCCACATCCGGGCCTTCGGCGACGCCAAAGCCCAGATCGGCGAAAATCGCCACCACTTCTTCCAGCACCTGGCTGATGGGATGCACCGTGCCGGTATTCTCGGGGCGCGCGGGCAGGGTGACGTCCAGCTTTTCACTGGCCAGGCGCGCATCCAGCGCCGCATCGCCAAGCTGCACTTTGCGTGCGGCAATGGCTTCGGTGACGGCGTCCTTCAACCCGTTGAACTTGGGGCCCTGAATCTTGCGCTCATCGGGCGAAAGACTGCCCATGGTGGCGAGCAGGGCGCTGACTGAACCTTTCTTGCCCAATGTGCCGACGCGCACAGCCTCCAGCGCGGCCTCATCGGCGGCGCCAGCGACAGCGGCCAGAATCTCGGACTGAAGTTGGGCGATATCGGTCATGCAAACTCCGGAGTGAAAATCCCAGGGGCATTGCGCCCCTGATTCGCTCGGATGGAGTTTGGCTTAAGCCTTCGACGCCTGATCCACCAGAGCCTTGAACGCGGCGGGCTCGTGGATCGCCAGATCGGACAGAACCTTGCGGTCGATCACGATCCCGGCGCCGGCGAGCCCGGCGATAAATCGGCTGTAGGTGAGACCGTGCTCGCGCACGGCGGCGTTGATGCGCTGGATCCACAAGGCGCGGAAGTTACGCTTCTTCTCCTTGCGGCCGATATAATTGTGCTGCAACGAACGGTCGGCCGCGGCATTGGCCGTGGTGATGTTGTTCTTGCGGCGGCCGCGCATGCCCTTGGTCTGCTTGAAGACCTTCTTGCGGCGGGCATGTGACGGAACGGAACGGGGTGAACGGCTCATGGATCAGATCCCCCCGCCGTAAGGCATCCAGCGCTTGACGCGCCGGGTTTCGGATTCCGACAGCGTGTCCATGCCGCGCAGATCGCGGGTCCGGGCCGGGGAATTGTTGATCAAGCGGTGACGCTTACCCACCTGGTGGGTTTTGATCTTCCCGCTTTTCGTGATTTTGAAGCGCTTCTTAGCGCCCGACTTGGTCTTCATCTTGGACATTTTGCTTCCTTATAGGGGCACTGAAGCCCGGTAGCGTTTGGGGCTGCCACGGCATGTCCGGCCGGGCCGCCCGAAAGAGCGGGGTTTCTATAAGGGGTTGGCGACAGGCGCAAGCCCGAAAGCGCCTATTTGGCTTGGCTTCTGTCGTCCCCGCGGTCGCGGGTGGGTGAGGCCGAGGACGACCCGGTAACCCCGAAATCCCCGGATTTGCTGCCGGTTTCGGCCAGATTGAACCCTTCCGCTGTCAAGCCGCGCTTCAAAAGTTCGCGGACCGCGGCGGCCCTGCTGGGCATGCGCTTGCTGAAGCGCCAGTTGTCCAGCGCCTCCACCTCTTCCTTGGTCAGCATGATTTGAAGCCGTTCCCCACGCGCCAGATCATCAGACATGTTCGCCTCTCACCATTTTATCCAATAAAAACAAACCCATATGATATTTTCATCAAGATGAGTAACTTACTCATTCAGTGTCATATCATCATAAAACTCACATTGGGAGCCATTAGTTCCTTCTGACAAGAGAGTTGTTGGTACAAAAGGGGGCAAATACTAACTTAACTCATTGATTTTGTTGAAGAATTTTCTTTACAAGGCGATGGAAAGGGCGCATCTTCACCCTTGAAAGGAGTCCCTCATGGATATCCTCCCCTTCAAAGCCCCCCACTCACCCGCTCTCGTGACCGACCCGGTCGCCGAAGCCCACCATCGCATCGCCAACAGTTTGGCCTTGTTGATTGGCACCGTTCGGATGCAGGCGGTTTCGATAAAGAAACAGAGCGAATCCTTCAGCAATGCGGAAGTCCGTCACCTGCTGGACGGTATTACTGCGCGCATCAGCACCGTCAGCCAGCTTCATCGCATTCTCTCCTTCTCCGCATCCGATGGCGTGATCAGTCTCAAGCCGCATTTGCACGATGTGACAGATGCGTTGATGACCGCTTTCTCTTCATCCGAACAGCAGGTGCGCGTTGTGCACACTGGCGGCGACTGTCTGGTTTTGATGCGCCAGGTGCAGCCGATCGCGCTGATCCTGTGCGAGATTTTCATCAACGCCATGAAATACGCCCATCCTGCCGGCGTTCCTTTGATCATGGTGGTGGACTGCGAGCCCGCTGCCGACGGACGTTTGGTGCTGACCATCAGCGATGATGGTGTCGGCCTGCCGGACGGTTTTGCTCCCGAACAGCAAGGCGGCATGGGCTTTAAAGTGATTAAGCGGTTGGCGGAGGAGATCGGCGGCGATCTCAAAATCCAGTCCACACATCTGGGCCTCAGCTTCCGTCTTTCTCTGCCGACCTGCACCATGGCTGGCGTGAAGCTGGCGTGAATTTTCGGTCAGTTCGCGGCTGCGCCTAGCAAAGGCCTTATTTCCGGCCCGCCCTCACACTACTGAGGGCCGATGTTCTTTCACGGGATTTTCCTGCCCTGGATGCGCCGTGCCGGGGCGGTGTTGTTTTGGCCCGCGCTGGCGGTGGTGATATGGGGCGAACTCACGCCGCATCCACCCAGGCTGGCGGGGCCATGGGTCTGGGACAAGCTGGACCATTTCACCGCTTACTTTGGTCTTTCACTGCTTTCGACCTTGGGCTGGGGGCTGCGGCGTTCCCTGATCTGGGTGTTTCTGGCGGTGATCAGCCTGGGCGGAGGCATGGAAATCCTTCAGACCCTGGTGGGACGTGACGGCGAATGGGGGGACTTCCTGGCCAACGATCTTGGCGCGCTGCTGGGGTTGGGTGTGGCGGCCGCCTATTTGGCCATGCCGCGTCGGCTTGTTGAGACGCCGCTGCGCGACTAGCCTTGGGCGTTCAACCAGCGGCGAATGCCGGAAAGATGGGGTGTTAATCCATGTCCTTAGTTGGTGAATTCAAAAAATTCGCAGTCCGCGGCAATGTGGTGGACTTGGCGATCGGTGTCATCATCGGCGCGTCCTTCACCGGCATCGTCAATTCGCTGGTCAATGACGTGATCATGCCGCCCATCGGCCTGGCGCTGGGCGGCGTCGACTTCTCCAACTTCTTTCTGGTGCTGAAGGGCGACACCAGTGTCGACACATTGGCCGCCGCCAAGGCCGCCAAGGATGTCACCATCAACTACGGCCTGTTCATCAATGCCTGCATCACATTTCTGATCGTGACCTTTGTCCTTTTTCTGCTGCTGCGGCAGTTGAACAAGCTGATGGCTCCGACCCCCGCGACGGAAGCAGCACCGGCCCCTTCCGAGGAAGTGCTGCTGTTGCGCGACATCCGGGATTCGCTCAAGTCGCGGTAATGAAGCTAGCCCCGCCCCTCCTATTGCTGCTTTGGCCGGTTTCCGCTTTCGCAGCGGATGACCCGGCTGCGGCGGCGGATGCATTTTATGCCGTCTATAAGGATCATCACGCCCAGGGCGGCATTCCCGATGCGACCGAACGGGTGCGCTATTCCCCGGTGCTCTCTGCCCGTCTCAACAAGCAGCTTGCCGCTGCCGATGCCGCGCAAGGCCGGCTGACCGCCAAGGTTAAAAATGCCGTGCCGCCCATGCTGGAAGGCGATATTTTTTCCTCTTTGTTCGAGGGCGCCACATCGTGGAAAGTGGGCGCGTGTCAGGCGGACGCCAAAACCGCGCACTGCCCGGTGACGCTCAGCTATGTCCCGCCACCGGTCCCTAATGCCAAGGCCCCCAAACCGGCCAACTGGAATGACACCGTGCTGCTGGTGAACACGCCCCAAGGCTGGAAGGTGGACGATGTGATCTATGACGCCGGATTTGCCTTTGGGAATACCGGCCGGCTCAGCGGTATGTTGCAGATGGTGATCACGGCAAACCCTTGATTGTTCAGGCCAGAATAGACGTAACTTTTGGCCGTCTGATACGTATTGGGGAGGGAAAGGAAACGCCCATGAATGACATCAAGACAGACACCACCACCCGCCGCCCCCTGACACCAGAACAACACCGTGTTCTTGTCGAGCACGGCACCGAACGCCCCGGTTCCAGTCCCCTGAACACTGAAAAGCGCCCGGGCGAGTTCCAATGCGCCGGCTGCGGCGCCGAATTGTTCGATGCCTCGACCAAGTTTGATAGCGGCACCGGCTGGCCCAGTTTTTACGACACCAAGCCGGGGGCGGTGACAACCACCACCGACACCAGCCACGGCATGGTGCGCACGGAGTTCAATTGCGCCAATTGCGGTGGCCATCTGGGCCATGTGTTTAACGACGGCCCGGGACCGACCGGTCTTCGTTATTGCACGAATGGCTGCGCCCTGGATTTCAAGCCAGACGCCAAGTAACGCTCGGCCGAAAAAGGTAACGCCGCGGTTCTTACGAGCCGCGGCGTTTTTGTATGCAAAACCCTGTCAGAACGTGTCGCGGGAACGGGCCGCGGCGGCGGCTTCGGCCTCTCTCAGGGCCGCGCCTTCCGGGCCTTCGAGCGCCTTCTCGGCCTCTTTGCCTAGACCTGAGATCTTGGCCTTGTTCTTTGCGACAAAGCCGGACTGGTCTTTCAAGAAGGCGCGCGAGGCCGCGTAGTCGCCTTCGCCTATCGTCTTTTTAGAGGGTTTCTTCGCCGCTTTCCGGGCCGGAGCCTTCTTTGCGGCGACCTTCACCTTTTTCTTGGCGGGCTTTTTTACGGCCTTCTTGGATTTTGATTTCCGGGCGGCGGCTTTTTTTGCCTTTTTGGGCGTCGCCGCCCTCTTCGCCTTCTTCTTCCTTGCTGCCATGTCGATCACTCCATGGGTTGGGATAAGAAAAACGCCGCGGCTCGCAAGAACCGCGGCGTCCGCCATTCAACGCGCTGATTAGGCGCTGGTGCCCGGCGCTGCCGGAGCAGCGGCTTCCGGGGCCGGCGCCGGGGCTGCCGCCGCAGGCTTGGCCGCCTTCTTGGCCTTGCGCTTAGCCGGCTTCTTGGCCTTTTTCGCGGGCTTCTTTGCAGACTTCTTCGCTGCCTTCTTGGATTTCTTGGCGGCGGCTTTTTTCGCCTTTTTGGGCTTCGCCGCCTTCTTCGCCTTCTTTTTCTTCTTCGCTGCCATGTCACTCACTCCATGGGTTTTGTGTTT
>Ga0157375_10006317_pt1 | contig 10324 bp, 9 predicted proteins | sample M35metaG_FD_115311 | JGI IMG/M metagenome (GOLD analysis project Ga0157375, IMG submission 115311) | Miscanthus rhizosphere microbial communities from Kellogg Biological Station, Michigan, USA - M3-5 metaG | ecosystem: Host-associated > Plants > Roots > Rhizosphere > Soil | place: USA: Michigan... | reverse complement strand
GGGTCCATGCCAAAAAACTCATCGTCCCCACGTCGTGCCAGTAAACGCCACAGGCGCGCATAAGCGGTGGCCGGCACGCGTGCGTCGGTGGTTTGCAGCAATGCCGGATCGATGCCGACCTTGTTCAACACCTCTTCGGTGGCGACTCCCGGGGCGCAGCTTTGCAACAGCGCTTCACGCACCAGTTGAATGGAAATGGTGTCTTTTTCCGACATTAAGCGTCACTCAGGTGCTCTGATTAATCTGTTGGCCATCTTAGGCAGCCCGCAATAAAAAACCAGCCCTGCGCGTAACCAGCCTCAATTAGCTGGCCCTGTGGCCGATAGGTTGTTGCCGGGAATTCCCGAATAGACATGGAGTTGTAAACGTTATGATCGTCGGCATTGATTTGGGCACCACCAATAGTCTGGTTGCCGTTTGGCGCAACGGCGCGCCTGAACTGGTTCCCAACGCCCTGGAAAGTCTGCTGACGCCAAGCGTGGTGGGCCTCGACGACGAGGGTAGAGTGCTGGTCGGACAGGCCGCCAATGAACGTTTACAGACTCACCCACAGTTGACGGCGGCATTGTTCAAACGACACATGGGCAGCGCTCATGAACTTCGCCTCGGCACCCGATCGTTCCGTCCGGAAGAACTGTCGGCACTGGTGCTGCGCAGCCTGAAGGCGGACGTCGAGCGCCGCTACGGAGAAACGGTCACTGAAGCGGTGATCAGCGTACCAGCCTATTTCAACGACGCCCAGCGCAAAGCCACGAAAATCGCTGGCGAACTGGCCGGTCTCAAGGTCGAACGGCTGATCAACGAACCGACTGCTGCGGACCTCGCCTACGGACTGCATCAACGCGACAGCGCCAGTTCGTTTCTTGTGTTCGACCTCGGTGGAGGGACCTTCGATGTGTCGATCCTCGAACTGTTCGACGGCGTCATGGAAGTGCGCGCCAGCGCCGGCGACAACTTTCTCGGAGGCGAAGACTTCGACACAGTGCTGGTTCAGGCCTTTGTCGCCGCACACGCCAACCGTAGCGACATGCCCTCACTGACGGAACCGAATATCGCCCATCGCCTGCGCCGCGAAGCCGAGCGCGTGCGACACGCCCTTGGCCAGGCCGACAGCGCGACCTTCGTCCTGCGTCATGGCAGCGGTCAATGGGAGCAGACGTTCACCCAGGCGCAGTTGGCCGAACTCTGCGCCCCGCTGCTCGTGCGTCTGCGCACGCCGATCGAAACCGCGATGCGCGACGCGCGTATTCGGCCATCGGAGCTGGATGAAGTCCTGCTGGTGGGCGGTACGACCCGCATGCCAATGATCCGGCGAATGGTCGCGGGGTTGTTCGGCCGGTTTCCTTCGATTGCGCTGAACCCGGACGAATCGATTGCGCTGGGCGCAGCGGTGCAGGCGGCCCTGAAGGCACGGGATGCCGCACTTGAAGAGGTGGTGTTGACCGACGTTTGCCCCTACACCTTGGGCATCGAAGTCGCGGTCAGCGTCGGCGAAAGTACGCAAGCGGGTCATTACCTGCCAATTATCGAGCGCAACTGCGTGGTCCCAGTGAGCCGGGTCAAAACCGTCTCGACCCTGCGCCACCATCAACGCGTTGTGCAGTTGAAGATTTACCAGGGCGAAAGTCGTTGGGTAAAAGAAAACATTTATCTGGGGGAAATGGACATCGAGGTGCCCGTGGCGCCGGCTGGCGAGATCAGCATCGATGTACGCTTCACTTACGATAACAACGGCCTGCTCGAAGCCGAGGCGCTGATAAATCGTACCGGTGAGCGTCGGATCCTGGTGATCGAAAACAATCCCGGTGTACTCGATCCCGAAGAGGTTCGGAAACGCCTGGCCGCGCTGGCCAACCTCAAGATTCACCCGCGCGAGCAACAGGTCAACAGCCTGCTAAATGCCCGTCTCGAGCGCCTTTATCAGGAAAGCCTCGGTGATTTGCGTCAACGCCTCGATCACATGGCCAACCGCTTTCAGCAGGTGCTCGATACCCAGAACGACCGCGCGATACGCGAACTGCGCCTGCAACTGACGCAACAGCTTGATGAACTGGAACAGGGCCTGTGGCGGTGAATTGCTGGGCAATTCTGGGGCTGGAAGCCGATGCCGACTTGCGCAGCATCAAACGCCAATACGCTACGCTGCTTAAAGTGCACCGCCCGGACGAAGACCCGAGCGGTTTCCAGCGTCTGCGCGAAGCCTATGAGCAGGCGATGGAGTGGAGTCGCCGCGAATCGTCGATGTCTTCATTCAGTCAGCGCGACCCTGTGGTTGAAACACAGCCTCTTGAGCGGTCGCTTGATCCTCCGCTCAGTTTCGAGCTGGAACATCTAGAGGTTGAGCGCACCCACGGAGCACGACGGGCGGCGCAGCTACTGGAAGACGTTACGGTCGAGCAACTCGATGAACGTCTGGCTCAGGCACAGGTGTCTCACTGCAGCCGGGAGTTTGAAGACCAGTTGTTAATGACGTGCCTGTCACCGCGCGACGACGGGATGTTATTGGTCGCCTGGGGGATGGAGAAATTCAACTGGCTCAGCGTCTGGCAGCGCCCGGACTTATCGCCGCATGTGCTTGAGTTGGTGCTTCGCGCTTACTGCAACCATGTGGAAAAGGGCTTGCGCGAGCTGCTTGACGCTGGCCAGGTCGACGCGTTCGTCAAGCGCTACCTGGTGCTCAAAAAAGTCGACTGGCTGCAGTCGTTCGAACGCCACGACTGGTTCAATGAAACCTTGGCCCGCTTACTGGTGGATTCGAGTTTCTGGTCGGCACATGTGTTCGAAACGCTGTGTGCACATCAGCACTGGAGCGCCACAGAGGACGGGGGGCGTTGCTCGCAGCCTTATTGGTCGGCGCTCGTGAAACGCCGAGATGAGCAGGTGTTTGTTGAAACCCTGGAACGCCTGGCCGTCCTGAATGATCGTGAGCCCCAGAGCCGCGCGGCACGCTTGTTACTGACGCCAATGACCGACTCCGATCGAAGCGCCTTTGCCCGGCGTTTTTTTGAAGCGGACTGGAATGCCTGTCGCACACTCAGCGAGAAGCTTCTGCGCCTGGACCCGGCGCGATGCCGCGACATGCCAAACGGTGATCCGTATTTCTGGAAGGCCCTTGTGCCGCGCCACCAAGCCTGGCCGATGTTTGCCGGGTTGTTTGGCGCGTCGCTCACCTGGGCAGTCGGCGAATACCTCAGTGATAAATCCGGGCTCGGTGCAAGCTTTGCCGCGATGCTGTTCTGGCTGTGTGTATTGGCCACGCCTGGCGCGGCACTGTTGTGGGTCTGGCGCCCGATGGCGGACCGGTTCTGGTCATTGGACGTGTATTTGAGCCGCGCCGTGTCGCCTCGACTCAGCTTCAGATGCCCTGCGCCGCTAGTGCTGCGCGAGTTGCTGCCCTGCTGGCTAATGGGTGCATTGACATGGGCCTGCTGTGGCGCGCCAGCATTTGCCAGCTACACCGGAGTGCTGCTGGCGCTGGGTGTATTGAGTCGTGTCGTCTGGCCAGAAACGCTACGCATCAAGCCTCCCAAGGTTCGGTTGCCCACCTTGGGATCGGCACCGTCGATTGCGCTGATGATCGGGGTCATTGGTCTGACGTTCCTGTTTTATACCATTGCCAGCAGTCAGTTGATGGGCCCGGATCAAGGGTTGCAGCCGTTTGCCAAACGCGGTTGCAGTGGGCCCCTCGACAGTCGTCAGGAATGCCGGATCGCACCTGACTATGAGCAGTGGTATGGGCCGTCGCATGCTCAGAGGGCTCAACCGTGAACAAGCGCGTTCTGGCCGTCGCAATCACCGCCGTGTTGACGGTGACCTTTCTCGGTATGTTGAGAGAGCATCAAGGCACCCTCCTGACCCCGATCCAGCGCTGGCTCCGTCAACCTGACCTCGCCGAACGGGAAAAGGCCAACGCCTTGCGCCCGTTGATTGCCTGCCTGAACTCAGTCGACAGCCGCTGGCGTCACGCCTACGCCAAATACTTGAACCGGGACCGCAAAGTCGATCCGACCCTGAAGGAGCGCTTTCCCGAGGACTTCGACCCGATGGTAAGCGTCCGCGAGCAGCTCAACTACCGGAGAGCCAACGATGTTTACATCTGCCGGCTGGACCCAGTGCGAAAAGATAATCTTCAGAAGTCGGCACCTGAGTTGATACCGTTGCAAAATCGCTTTGAAGCGTCGCTGACGGCCGCCAACCAAGCGGCCGAGAAATTCGATTTTTTCAGCCCCACGCCGCTCTATTCGGTCAGCCCTACAGATAAGGCCGAGCGTGACAACCTGTTTATCCCGCTAGTCAACGACTACCTCAACGCCTCTGACCAACTGCGCCGCGCGCTTGATACCCAGGATCAAGGTTTGCGCCAGGTCCAGCTCGAGCAGCTCAAGACCCGGGATCAACTCAAGTACGCGCACATCCTCACCTACATGCTGCAAGCGCGAACCCTCATGCTCAAGCTCGACAACCGTGTTCGCGAGCGAACCTTTACCGCCAGTGATCTGAGCGACGCGACACTCATGCTGCAACAGGCCTGGGACGACGGCACCCGTTACATGCAAGCCAACCCGGCAACCAGCAACGCCGATTACCCGGAAAACATCTGGAACTATGTGCGTTCACCCGGCAAGAACTATCTGGATGCCGTTAACAAGCTGCGCGACGACTGGGCAGCCAACGCCTCGCCACAACAGCTGAGTGACGACTTCGAACGGATCGGCCGCCGCTACGATCAGTTGATCGAGGTGTACAACGATCGGGTGAGTCCGCTGTTTTGACGACACATTGAACAATGCGTTCAGCTTACGTTCAGCTAAATGCCAATGAGTGCCATTTGGGAATGAGTGTCATTATGTTACAAATTAGCACCCTATCTAATGACGCCCCGGTGCTGAATGCTCGTTCCTTTTCTGATCATGTTGCGCGAAGGCATTGAAGCCGCGCTGATCGTTGGCATCATCGCCAGCTACCTCAAGCAGACCGGCCGCGGTCAGTGGATGCCGGCGGTGTGGATCGGCGTGTTCCTCGCCGCGGCCCTGGCCCTGCTGGTGGGCGGAGGTCTGGAACTGGTCAGTGCCGAGTTCCCGCAAAAACAGCAGGAACTGTTTGAAGGCGTGGTCGGCCTGGTCGCCGTGGGCATTCTCAGCTCCATGGTGTTCTGGATGCGCAAGTCGCGCGTTCAATCAAACATTCGCTGCACGCTTCTCTCGATCAGGCGCTGACCGGTTCCAGACACCAGGTCATGGCGCTGATCGCCATGGTGTTTTTCGCCGTGGCCCGGGAAGGTCTGGAGACGGTGTTCTTCCTGCTCGCCGTGTTCCAGCAGGGCGAAGGCCCGGCGGCACCGATTGGCGCCCTGCTCGGCCTGATCCTGGCGATAATCATCGGTTTCCTGATCTACACCGGCAGCATGCGCCTGAACCTGGTGGCGTTCTTTCGCTGGACCGGGTTGTTCATTCTGGTGGTAGCCGCCGGGATTCTCGCCAACTCGGTGCAAGCGCTGCATGAAGCCGGCGTATGGAATCACCTGCAAACCGTGCTCTTCGACTTCAGCGCAACGCTGCCGATGGATGGCCCGCTGGGCGCAGTGCTGGCCGGAATGTTCGGTTACCAGGACGCGCCGACCGTCAGCACCCTCGGGGCGTATCTGATTTATCTGGTGGTGGCGCTGGTGATGTTTTTTTACCCGGTTCCGGCACCGGCTAAACAACCTTCTTCCGTTTCCAGCCAGTAAGGGCATCCATGCCAAATCAAGCCTCTCCCCAGGCCTCCCCTCCGCGCGCCTTGCGCTGGGCGGTGGCCGGTTCGGTGATCGTGATGATCGCCGCCGGTGGCCTGTTCTATTACGCCTCGAAAGTCGCCGCCGCCAAGCGCCAGGCCAACCATGACGAAGTGCTGGTGACCCTCCACCCGCACAGCTGCGAGCCGAATGCATTGAGCGTCCCGGCCGGACGCGCCAGTTTCCGCATCGTCAATCGCTCGGATCGGGCCGTTGAATGGGAGATTCTCGACGGTGTGCTGGTGGTCGAAGAACGGGAAAACATCGCCCCCGGCCTGAGCCAGGTGATCAATGCCAACCTGTTGCCCGGTGACTATGCGATCACATGCGGCTTGCTGAGCAATCCGCGCGGCACTTTGCACGTCAGCCCGACGGCCGCTTCAGACGCTGCGGCCAAGGCTAAACCTTCGATGGTGGCCTTTGTTGGCCCCTTGTCTGAGTTCCGCGTTTACCTGAGCACTCAGAGCAGTGCGCTGATCAAAGCCGTCACCGCCCTTGAACACGCCATCGAAGCCGGCGACCTCGGTCAAGCGCAAGCCTTGTACGTGCCAGCCCGCGCCGCGTATCAACGGATCGCCCTGGCTGCCCAGCGCCTGGCGGAGCTGGACAACACAATCAACGCCCGCGCCGATTACTTCGACAAGCGCGAGCAGGATCCGGGTTTCGCCGGTTTCCACCGGATCGAATACGCACTGTTCCAGCAACGCACGCTCGATGGCCTGATGCCCGTCGCCCAGCGTCTGATCGCCGACATCACCACGCTCAAACAACAACTGCTGGCCCAGTCGCTGCCGCCTGAACAACTGGTGAGCATTGTGGTGCGCAATCTCAACAGTCTTGCCGACGTCCGCGCCAGCAGCGGTGAAGAAGAGCGCTACAGCCACACCGACCTGAACGGTTTTGCCGCCAACCTCGTCGCCACCCGCAAAGTCGTCGAGCTGTTGCGTCCGTTACTGAGCAAATCCGCCGCCGAACTGCTGCCGAAGATCGACAGCGCCGTCACTGCCCTCGACGCCGAGCTCAACGGCTTCAAGGTCAATGAAGGCTATGCGAGCTACGACAGCGTCAGTGCCGAGCGGCGCACACAGATCGCCGACAAGGCCAAGGTTCTGGCCGACGCACTCGATGGAATCGATCCCGCCCTTGGCCTTTCCGGCCTGTAAGCCGAAGAAAAAACCGATGAACGATTCAGAGCAATTCAACCTCCAGCGTCGCCGGGTTTTGATGGGCATGGGCGCCGCTGGCGTGGCATTGGCCGGCACCGCACTCAGTTGCCCGGCCATGGCCGCCAGCCCGGCGCAAGTGACCGAAGCGCCGAGCAGCGACAAGACAGAAGACCGCCACGCGTTTCACGGCAAGCACCAGACCGGCATCGTCACCCCGCGCCCGGCCTGCGGCATGCTGGTGTCGTTTGACGTTTTGGCCAGCGATCGCGAAGACTTGGAACGTTTGTTTCGCACCCTCAACGAGCGCATCGCCTTCCTGATGAAGGGCGGCCCGGTTACGCAGGTCGATCCGAAACTGCCGCCGGTGGATTCGGGGATACTCGGCCCGGTCGTCACGCCGGACAACCTGACCATCACCGTGTCGGTGGGCGAGTCGCTGTTCGATGAGCGCTTCGGCCTGGCCGACGCCAAACCCAAGCGGCTGATCCGCATGGTCGGTTTCCCCAACGATGCGCTGGAAGCCGATTGCTGCCACGGCGACCTCAGTGTGCAGTTCTGTTCCAACACCACTGACACCAACATCCACGCCCTGCGCGACATCGTGAAAAACCTGCCGGACTTACTGCTGGTGCGCTGGAAACAGGAAGGCAGCGTGCCGCCCCAGGCCCCGGCAAAGCCCGGCGTGCCCGCGCAAAGTGCACGCAACTTTCTCGGTTTTCGTGACGGCTCAGCCAACCCGAATTCCAACGATGCCAAGACCATGGACAGCATCGTCTGGGTCCCGCCCGGCAGTGACGAACCGGCCTGGGCGGCCAATGGTAGCTATCAAGCGGTGCGGATCATCCGCAACTTCGTCGAGCGCTGGGACCGCACGCCGCTGCAGGAACAGGAAAGCATTCTCGGCCGGGTCAAGAGCACTGGCGCGCCGATGGGCGGCGAGCATGAAACTCAGGTCCCGGACTATGCCAAGGACCCGGAAGGCAAGCTGACCAAACTCGATGCGCATATCCGCCTGGCCAACCCGCGCACCGCCGCGACACAGGCCAACCTGATCCTGCGCCGGCCGTTCAACTACTCCAACGGCGTGAACAAGAACGGTCAGCTGGACATGGGTCTGCTGTTCATCTGCTATCAGGCGGATCTGCAAAAAGGCTTCATCACCGTGCAAACCCGACTCAACGGCGAGCCGCTCGAGGAATACCTCAAACCGGTCGGCGGCGGGTACTTCTTCACCCTGCCCGGCGTGATTGGCGACAAGGACTTCATCGGCCGCTCGCTGCTTGACGCCACACAACCCGCTCTTCAACCAAAAGCCACCGCATAACCATCCCCCAACACGGAACCGTGCCATGAAAAAGTCGCCCCTCGCGTTATTGCTGACCCTTGGTTTGCTCAACACCCCGCATTCGGCTTTCGCGGCGACGGCACCGCTGGAGTTGGTGGGGCCGATCTCCGACTACAAGATTTACGTGACGGAACAGCTCGATGAGCTGGCCAGCCACACCCAACAATTCACCGACGCCGTGAAAAAAGGTGACTTGGCCACCGCCAAAAAACTCTACGCCCCGACCCGCGTCTACTACGAGTCGATCGAGCCGATTGCCGAACTGTTCAGTGACCTGGACGCGTCCATCGACTCACGTGTCGATGACCACGAAAAAGGCGTGAAAGCCGAAGACTTCAGCGGTTTCCACCGCATCGAATACTCGCTGTTTTCGGAAAACAGTACCCAGGGCCTTGGCGAACTGGCCGATGGCTTGAACAAAGACGTGAAAGACCTGCAAACCCGCGTCGCCGGCCTGACTTTCCCGCCGGAAAAAGTGGTGGGTGGTGCCGCTGCACTGCTTGAAGAAGTCGCTGCGACCAAGATCTCCGGTGAGGAAGATCGCTACAGCCACACCGACCTTTATGACTTCCAGGGCAACATCGACGGCGCGAAGAAAATCGTCGATTTGTTCCGTCCGCAGATCGAAAAGCAGGACGCGGCGTTCATTGCCAAAGTCGACAAGAACTTCGCGATGGTGAACAAGACGCTGGCCAAGTACAAAACCAGGGACGGTGGTTTCGAGACGTATGACAAGGTGAAGGAAAACGACCGCAAGGCGCTGGTCGGGCCGGTGAATACGCTGGCTGAGGATTTGTCGACGTTGCGTGGGAAGCTTGGATTGAACTGAGTTTCTTATGCACGCCGCCCTTCAAGGATTCAGAGGGCGGCTACATCGGATGAGGATGTTCATGTTACGGCATACTATGGCGCCGTGACGGAAGGACACCACCGCCGATGTATTCAAATGGACTTAGGGCTTTGAACAAACGACTGAACAACCTGATGGAATTTGCCATCGAATGGATGGAAGCATCGCTGTGCATCAAGCTCTACAGCGTGGCGATGATGACTGCAATTGCCTGGGTAATTGGCGCTGTCATCGAACCGCAAAGGCCGCTGACCGGCCCGCTGAGCCTGGCATTGCTGGGCGTGGCCGCGATCGCTTCGGGCCTGAGTTTACTAATTGAAATCATGCCTGGGCTACGCGCCTGAAAACCTGGCAGGAAGCTTCCTGGCTGGTCCGGGGTACATTCGCTGGGCTGCTGACGATGGCACTGGCATTTTCAGCCGCATATGCCTCCACCCTCGTCAACGAAATCACCGGTGCACCGCCCTCTCTTTTCCCTTACACCACTGCGTTTCTCACGCCATTGGCCGCTCTGGCAGTGTTGTTGATGGTGGTTATGGTGGTTTACGTCCTGGTGTTTGCTCACGCCTTTGTGATGGGCACGCTTTCCATGCTCATGGGCGTGATGAAAATCATCTTGCCGAAATTCAAAACCAAAGCGGCGCGCTGGGTAACGTTGGTTATCAGCATGAGGCTTTTAGGCGTCTTCGCACTAGCCTCGGGCATTCTCCAGATCATACCGTGGTATGAAACCGCACTGAAGTCCATCGGCTGGCTGTTCGCCGTGCGTTATGAAATGTACGCCCACGATCCCTGTGTCAGAAACACTGAGCTGGAACGCCTCATCCGCAGTGACGATGAGACTGTACTGGTGGTGAGCAGAGACCAATCGTTCATGACACCACTCGAGCGTCGCAGGTGTCCGAAGACCACCGGGTTGGCGCCTGCCAGTGGCGGGCAAACACCGCAGTGACGCAATCGAGCCTTACAGAATCCGATAGAGCAACCGCTCGATCCGCACCCGACTCACGCGCTTGAGAAACTTGGCCACCCCCGCCGGGTATTCCAGCAGCGTTTCCAGTTCCTGATAACGCTCGATGCGGCGGGTGTTCTCGAAAATCTCCGCCAGCTCTTTACGGCGCGGCTCCAACAACTCGCCTTTCGGATCATCGATCAGCAAGGCGTTTTCCAGATCGAGACGGAACGCCCGC
>Ga0157375_10006315_pt1 | contig 10327 bp, 14 predicted proteins | sample M35metaG_FD_115311 | JGI IMG/M metagenome (GOLD analysis project Ga0157375, IMG submission 115311) | Miscanthus rhizosphere microbial communities from Kellogg Biological Station, Michigan, USA - M3-5 metaG | ecosystem: Host-associated > Plants > Roots > Rhizosphere > Soil | place: USA: Michigan... | reverse complement strand
TACGGCTTGACTGATCTAAATACGCCCGTAAGGACTCTAACCTTCGACCCCCTACTTAGAAGTCAGCGCCGAACAGCCCATCCTGTAGGTTCTCCGTGGTCGCGTCTCATTCGGCCTAATACGGCTCATTCGGGGAAAAATGAGTAGTGAATCGTGCGCTCGCGAACCTATGCGGATTTTCCGACTTCTGGGCGGCAATACGACGACCACTTGAATTCACGATCGGCAATCCCTCGAAGCTTCCTATATGGCTACTTATGCTTCGTCAAGACACTGTGTAGATAGCCGACTCGCGATGAACTGGCCGCACTTCTCTGATCCCCGGACAATCTCATTATCGAGAGGCACTGACTCCGCTTTGCGGATCGTGCGGCTAGTACTAACGTAGGATCGAACTAATTTCTACTTGACGATCTTACGTTGAAGCCTACAATGTAGTTTATAATGGCTGACGTATTGGGTACTTTTGAACAAGCCGTGCTGCTTGCGATCGCACGGTTGGAAGATGGAGCATATGGTCGGGCAATCCTGAATGAAGTGCAGACTCGCCTTGAGCGTGATGTAGCAGCTGGCGCTGTGCATGCGACTCTCGTCCGGCTGGAGGAAAAGGGGCTGCTGTCCTCAGACCTTGGATCTGGAACAGAGGTTCGCGCCGGAAGACCTCGCCGGTACTACCGCCTCAATCACTCGGGAGTCCGCGCTCTAAACGACGCGCGAGCCGCCGCTAATGCACTGTGGAGCGGCTTCAAGTGGCCGCTGAAAGGACACTCATGAATATGACCATGCCTCCTCGAACGGCCGACGCCGTTCTTCGCATGATTCTTGCGCCGCAGGATTTTCAGACTGTGTCTGGAGATCTATTAGAGGAATACCGCGAGCGTATCTTACCGGCCCGAGGAAAGTACCGGGCCGATTTGTGGTACGTCGGTCAGGTTGCCGGATTTGCGTGGCGTGCCAACAAAACATGGGCGGGCGTCCTGGGTGGCGCTGTCGTTGCAAGAACGGCGCTGGACTGGCTTGTTCCAACTGCGGATTTCAATGCGAGGTCGACAATCTCCACAGCCGTGAGCGCAGGTATCTTCGTGAGTGCAGGCTTTTGGGCGGCCTTGCGAAACAGTTCGTTTCGAGCAGGGACACTCGCTGGCGTCGCGACGGCGCTTATGGCAGCCGTAATCAGCATTCTGGGCGCTACCTTGCTCCTTGCTATTTGGCATGATCCGCCGACGCTCGCTGCTATTGAGGCTAGTGGAGGGCTTAGCGAGACCTACACATTGCCAATATTGCTAGTTGTTCCTGGCGCATTGCTCAGCACGCTTGGAGGTCTATTGAGCCGGTATCACAATTTTCATTACAAAGGCGTTCGATAGCGGCGGGTTGATATTCATGAGAGCACCACGAATCCAGCACGCGAGTGAGGTAGAGTCGTTCCGCCGAACCCAAAGAGTAACAAACTCCGGCCCATTGGCAATCCTGGGCTTGTTCACAGTACTCATTCTCATGGCGGCTACTGTCGCTCGTCATCCGGCGAGCATGGAGGGCCAGGGAAGCGCCCTGCTCAAGACGGATGTCGCGCTCCTTTTTGTCTATGGAGCCGCGGCGACATGGGCATGGCGTCAGCGACGCCGCGGGGTGTCTATTGCTCTCACTGTCGGCTCGCAGTTCGGGCTTTTGCTTGGTGCGATATTCATCATCAACCATCTGAGAGAAACATTCGTTGAGACCACAAGCGCCACTGTTCAATATGCCCTCGCCATTGGTCCGATCTTTTTGATGCTCGCATTGTTCGGTGCGGCGGGCTCGGCGGCTTGGGGGCGCACGCGTTCTTTCAGTCTGACCTCAGTCGCCGGTGTATGGTGTGCAGTCGTAGGGATGCTGATCGGTCTCGCCTTGGCATTGTCTTCAAATCTTGCCTTTGAGACACGTTCGGAGCTTCGGCTCAATGGGACCTTTGCCGTAAGCGGAATGAGCGACCCAGGTGCGTTCCTTGCTAGTAACTCTCTGCAAGCGGCATCTGAGGGACTTGTCCGTATGCCGGCTCTCGCGTTCTTCTTGTCGTTTGCTGGCGGGCTCGCGAACTTTTGGATCGGTAAGCGATCTCGCAGCACACGGACCACCCTGGCTTGGCTGACTCCTGTTGTTTTCGTGGTAGGGGCATTTGCATTGTGGTACGCCAACTCCATCGAACGGTCCGACCGGCCGCCTTTCATAATGACTGGAGTCCTGCTCGCGGGTCTCGCACTGTCTGGCGCCCATCCGATCTGGTCGTCCCTTCGGCGCGATCCGCGTCGTTGAGTTGCGGCAGCCGGCGCCTCCCCACCGTTCCCAACATATGAGGCTTTATCCGCTGTAGTTCCCATTACCGCATTCCTTATGCTTCCTATGCTTAAGTGCGTTGCGCCAAAGCATTTCATCTGCCGGGTAGCGTGTAGGAGAATTCGTAGGAGTGTTTTGCTCCTTCGATGACGATCGTCATCGTGCCCGAGATTCCTGCAAGTCCCTCGGTTCCAGAACCCGGAACGACAGTCACCTCGAGCGGATTACTGCCTTCATCCATTGTTCCTCGGTGGAGCAGGACAAAACTTCCACGCTTGCCGTTAAGGATGCCTGCCACTTGTTCGAGAGCCACATAGCCGCCGGATCTCGACGGGGGGCCTCCACTCGCCAGCATCTGCCCCCGGCTTACGGCATCGAGGTCGCCTTCAAACTTCTTGTCGAGCAGGAATCGCGCGAATGGTCCACCTGCGGCGTCGGCAGGTTGGGGGAGCATCTTCACTTCGAACGTTCCGCGAGCTGTCATCGTTGTCTCCTTCAGGGGTTTCATAATCATCGCATCGGCCGTCGCAACTATCCACACGCCGGCCAGGACCAGACAGACCACTTTCATCATGTTCCTCATGGCATCTCCCTCCGATGATGTGAAATGCTAGTCTTCGCATCACGTGCCCGTATTGCACAAACGCGACAATCTATGACTTACGGCAAGGTTAATCCACCCCGGGGCATACTGAGAAGCGGCGTCGCCGATTCGACCCGATATCGATACGTTCGCTATCACGCCCCTCGCGATCTGGCTGCCTGCATCGAGCACTTCTGGTTGGTAGAGTGGGACCTGCGGGGAAAAGAACCTGAATTCGCCGAGACGCTTCCTCATCCGAGCGTCCACATGATCTTTGAGCAGGACGGAAAGAGCCACGTTCGAGGACCATCGCGATCGAAATTCTCACGGTTGCTCAACGATCGCGGCGGCATTTTTGCCGTGAAGTTCACGCCTGCGGGTTTTCGTCCATTCGCGAACTCTGCCGTGCGCACACTTACAGACAGGACCGTGTCGCTCCGCGAGGTGTTTGGTGCCGATGGCGACGTGCTCGATCGAGCTATTCTGTCCGAAAGGGCCGATGCTTCGCGTATCGCTCTGATTGAGGATTTTCTCCGCGGCCGCAATTCCGCACTGGATGAAAACGTGCCCCGAGTGAACGAGATGGTTTATTCCGTGGCGGATGACCGCAGCATTCTTTCGGTTGAGCACCTGGCGGATCGTTATGCGTATACGACCCGCACGCTGCAGCGGTTGTTTGCAACCTACGTCGGCGTGAGTCCCAAATGGGTGATCCGGCGTTACCGACTCCACGAAGCTGCGGCGCAGCTCTCCGAAGGGCGTGCGATCAAGTATGCGTCGCTGGCAGCCGACCTTGGATATAGCGATCAGGCGCATTTTGTGCGTGACTTCAAGGGTATCGTAGGTGTGACGCCCGCCGCATTTGCAAAGGCAGTCCAAAAACACGGCAGTGCTGGCAGAACTCTTCAAGAGACCTGGAGTCCGACGGATCGCTGATTCGATTTTCTTCCGCCGCTCCAGCGGCTTCATTCATGCCGGCAAGCAGGAAACTGCACTTAAGAGCGAGGAAGAAAATCCAAATTTGATCGCGTTTCGGAACCGAATGTGTCGCATCCAATTGAGGCATCAATGCCTGGGATGCTTCGACGAGGTAGCGCTCAATCGCTATTCGCCCCTCGGGAGCCCGTCCTGCTGTACAGCCGGACACCGAAGAGAAATCAATTGTCGTCCTGCCATTCGAAAACCTGAGTCCGGATCCGGACAACGAGTACTTCAGCGATGGTCTCACCGACGAGATCATCACCGACCTCTCGCAGGTCGGAAGCCTGCGTGTGATCTCCCGCAGTTCAAGCATGCCAGCTGAAGGGATCGAGTCAGGAAATCAAGACGATCGCAACTCAATTGAACGTGCGTTACGTACTTGAAGGCAGCGTCGGGAAGGCCGGCAATGCCGTCCGCGTTACCGCGCAGCTGGTGGATCCGGAATCGAACCGGCCCCTGTGGGCGGAGAAGTACTCGGGTACCCGCCAAGTGAGCTCACGTCAGGCTCGTCGGGCGCCGACCTAACATACAATTCTGTCGGCGCTCTCGTACAATTCCTTCATGAGCGCGTCCGCCATCCGTACCACGTCGTACTTTGCCACTAGCCGAGCGCCACGGTACTCGGTGCTGTTTGCGCTGCCGTTGCTGATCGTCTATGAGGGACTAGCGGCGCTGCTCGGGGGCGATGACGGTGGAACTCTCCGCAACGGGGCCGACGTGTTGCTCCGGAGCATGTTCACCATGGTCATGGGGAGGGATGGATCGCTCGTCTTCATCGCCGTGGTGGTCCTGGTCGGAGTCTGGTTCGTTGGGCATGACCTTAAGCGGTCTCGGGGCTCCCTCCAGCCGTCGATTTTCTTCGCTATGCTCGCCGAATCGGCGGTGCTCGCGATCGCGTTCGGCATAGTGGTCGGTGCACTAACTGCGCGGATCCTCGGATTGACGCATCTCCTTGCGATGGGCCACATCGAGAAAGCAAACTGGCCAACGCGGCTTATGCTGTCGCTAGGCGCGGGACTTTACGAGGAGCTTTTCTTTCGCGTCATCCTCGTGTCAGCTCTCGCCGCGGGCGCTCGGGTCCTTCTGGGAGCGAATGGTCGATTGGCTGGGGTCCTGGCGACTGTGGTCGGTGCGGTCGTCTTTTCGGCATTCCATTACATCGGGCCCTACGGGGATCCTTTTCAAGTACAGTCGTTCGCCTTTCGCACCATCAGCGGCGTCGCGTTCAGCGCGTTGTACCTCGTCCGCGGCTTCGGCATCACCGCCTGGACGCACGCGCTGTACGACGCGTTCCTACTGCTCTTCTAAGATCATTTGTACTGAGTATTCGAAAGATCTGCGTGGTGAGCCGGGTAATGCATGGAGATTCCTTGCCCGGCCGAAAGCAATTCCTGCTTCGAAAGGATTTTGCAGAGTGCTCAATACGCGGAAGATTCTCGAATGTATGGGCCTCCCCAGCCGTGCGCCGCCGGTTGCACGCGCTGCATCCGAATCCGCATTTGAAAAATTCTAAGCGCCCTGTGGGGAATCATCTGCCCTGAAACATCCGGACACTCGACGCTGCACTTCACAATTCGGCTCAACAACACGAAAACACCGACTCTTATCCGCCCTGTGGCCGCCGGCGCCTCCCCACCGTTCCCAACCTATGAGGCTTTATCCGCTGTGGTTCCCATTACCGCGTTCCTTATGCTTCCTACCCGATCTTACGAACTCTCTTTATGTTCCTTTCATCGACAACTGTCTGGATGAGACCGCAAAAGGCGAAGCTGTAAACGGGCAACGTGGTTCTCCGGAGCGTCGTGTGGGAGCTCCTCGCCCGGGTGTGGATCCTGCGCTCGCTCGCAATGGTCTGGCGAAGGTGAATCTCTCCACAGGCGAAATCCAGCGTTGGATGAATGGGGAAGTGCCAACCACCGGAGCCGTACTCGCAACCGCCGGCGGACTGATTTTCTGGGGCGATCTGAATCAGAAGTTCCGCGCCTTCGATGCACAGAATCTGAAGATGCTCTGGGAGACAACTCTCGGTGGCCTGTGACGGTCAGCACCATCACATATGCGGTGAATGGCCGGCAGTATATTTCAGTGATCGGCGGCGACAATCTTGCGGTGCCGGGACTGATCACCGGGACAATGGGTCCTGCAAAAGTGGCGATCACACCGAATCGCATGCACAACGCCATCTATACATTCGCGTTGCCGGCGAAATAGCGTCGTATTCGTTGGAGGCAGTAACAGAATTCAGCGCGGTTTCGCGTCATCTGCAATCTGATCGAGTTGAACGTTGATGCGGCTGCTCTGCGAAACGACGACCGGCCGGCCGCGATTCTGGTATTTCGCCAGAAAATCCGCGTTCATCCATGCGGTTAGAGGGACGTTTTCCCAAGCGAACAAGGTGTATTCTCCGGGAGCCACTCCCTTCACGGAATAGCTTCCCTTGTTGTCGGTCTCGGTGAATTTGTACTTCATGGCGTTCTGCCGATCTGCTGCAGTCGGCACGAGAACAACCGTGGTGTTTTCTGCGGGCCTGCGATCAGGAGTTTGAACGCTGCCTTCGATGGTTCCGCCGTTGGCATTCACGATAATTTCCAGCGTCGTCGTCGGTTGACTGTCCACAGTAAACCCTGCATTGAAAACGTTGGTTCCGCCCTTCCGAATGTCTGCGACATACGCCGTTTCAGGCAGACCGGTCACTTGAAGTGCGTATCTTGCCGATGGAATGTTCGGCGCGGAGAAACTCCCGTCCGCGCCCACGGAAATGGCGCCGACAATGGTGGCGAATGCCTCTGGCATCGTGTCTTGCGAGCGCAAACTGACTTTGACCTTATCCATCGGCAACGTCGCTGCTCCCTGTTGGACAACCTTGCCGCGGATCTCCGTCCCATTCTGAATTTGCAGCGAGACGCCATCAACATCCTTGTCCCGGACTTCCACTCGCGTTCGATCGATGTAGTAACGCCGCATTTGCAGGGTCGCGGGGAGAGAGTAGTAAATGAACAGATCGTAGGAACCGGCGCGAACATTCTGGATTTCAAATTCGCCATTGAGCCTTGCCTGCGGCGGAAGGGAATTCTGCAGGGTCGGTGGATTTGGAGTCCCGATATCCGGATTGCCGGGATCTCGCAGCACCAGCATGAACGAATTTGCATTTCGATCCAGGTCGCCTGCGGCGTTCGGTACCGCCAGAGGATTTGTGGCGATTCCGCGAATTCTGTAGGTGGAGGTTGGTACGATCGGCGGAAGCGAAAAATCAATTCCCGAAATTTCGGATGCGTCCTTGACGACAACAGTCCTGGCGGCAGAGGGATCCGTTACTCCAGGGTAGTAGGTTTTTCCCACTGAACCGGGAGTTACAATGGCTTCGCGAGGCACGGCGCCGACGTAATACTCTCCTGGAGGGACCCAGAACAGTCGAAACACTCCGTGATCATCCGTTGCCTTGGAAATGACCGTCGTCCACTGCGGACGTCCGTTGGAATAGATGAGGCGCGTGGCGGCGACGTCAATGCCTGAAATGGGCTCACCCTTCAAGTCTTGAATGCGGCCTGCGATGACTCCGCCTTTCACCATGACGATATCTGTTGGCGCTGTGGGTTTCGCCGCTTCGACCGTGACAGACTTCGTAATGGTCGTCGATGCCACGCCGTTGATCGCAGGGCCGAAGTATCCATCGAGGGCAGCACGCACGGCATAGGTTCCCGGCGCTTGATTCCTGAAACTGAACAGTCCCGCAGCATCCGTGAGCACTGCCGGCTGGCTCGTCGCCTGCGCAAATGTTCCCGGCGGTAAACCCAGGGCTTGTTCACGATTTGCGACGAGAGTGTCCAGATAAGCGCGTGAGATACCTCGAGGTGCGCCGGATACCAATTGCTGAATCGAATCGAGAGCTGCCGTAGTTTCCGCGTTCAAGGCTACTCCCCCTGGGATGGGCCGGATCAACGTGATCTGGACATTCGGAATTGGATCCTGGCTCCCGGCGCGCACTACTCTGCCTTCGACGGCGGTTTCTTGTGTGGCCTGCAGTGGCTCCAGCGTCAGGATTGCCGCTAATAGAAAAATCTTCACGCGTCCTCCAAAGTTGCGTTGCAGGATCGCCGAGTACGGAGGGTGCTCGTTTCTGCAAACGAAGCAATGCTAGAACCAATGAAGGTCCCCCTTCAATGACCTAAAAGATACTACGCTTGATTAAAGAGGATAGGTGGGAGCTGGACTCAGGCCGAAGGCGGTATAAGATCTTCGGGAAGATCTTTAAGAGTGTCGTAGAGAATCTCGATGGTCGCTTTTCGGTCGTTTGCAGTGAGGCTGTCATAGCGACGATCGTTATCGCGTCCTGAAAGAACGGCCCAAAGGCGTTCGTAGACCATTGTCCTCGCCTCCCGGGGAAGAGAACGGAAAGCCTCCGAGTAAATGACGTAACTGCAGGGGTATTTCAAAAGTCGCGTTTTGAGGTCAAGCTGGCGCAATGACCTGCCCTTGCTGTCGAACGGCCCCAGAGCGGCGAACTTCGCAGCGAATCCAGAACTACCCTCAATCGGTTCGCTCATCGGCGCCTCATCAACGAAGAGCAGATAATCGACAAGTTTCATCACCGCGGACTCGTACGTTTTCGCAGGCGGATCCTTCGCGCGTGCGACTCGAGCTTCCCACCCGAGTCGCGTTATCAGATTTGAGCCCGCGGCATCACCCTCCCACATAAAAATCCCACTGCGACGCCGACAACCCGATGCTGAAAAACCGCTCTTATACCGACTATTCTCGATAAAGCATCATACGTTGGGAACGGTGGGGAGGCGCCGGCGGCCAACTCATCTTCTGGAGCGCGGAACCGACTTGAAAACGATTCAGGTTCTTCTGGGCCATGCCGATCTTGAAGCAACGACGATCTATCTGCATCTGTCCCAGCGGCATCTCCAATCGATGACCAATCCCGTCGACGCTCTCTCCATCCCAGGTCTTGGAGAGAAACCGCTTCTTCGCAAGCCGAAGGGCCGATGAACCGGCCCACCGTCGAGGTGGCCGACATTTTCCGCTCGCACGGCGACGCATTCATCAACCGACATTCTCTGGGTATCCAGCAACTCAAGGCAATCCAGGCTATCCGGCGCTGCCGCACCGCCGCCCTCGGTGGTCATGTCGATGTTTGCCCGCAATGCGGTGGAGATCCGCTCATCTCTTACAACAGCTGCCGTAACCGGCATTGCAATAAGTGCCAGTCGCAGTCCCGTGACCGCTGGATCGAAGCGCGCAACCAGGAACTGCTGGACACGCGTTACTTCCACGTCGTTTTCACGCTGCCGCACGACTTGCATGGGCTCGCCCTGCAAAACCATGCTGAGCTTTACGACCTTCTATTCCGCACCGTCGTGGAAACGCTTCGGCAAGTGGCCCGAGATCCATAGCACCTGGGAGCCGAGATTGGCTTCTTCGGCATCCTGCACACGTGGGGACAAAACCTGCTTTTCCACCCCCACATCCACTGCGTTATTCCTGGCGGCGGCATCTCTCCCGACAAGACACAGTGGATCCATTCCAAAGACGTGTTCTTCCTCCCAGTTAAAGTGCTGAGCAAAGTCTTTCGTGGGAAGTTTGTTGCTGGGCTTCGGCGCGCTCACCGCAAGAAGCGGCTGACCTGCGCCGGCTCGATCCAATACTTGAAGGATGAGAAACGCTTTTCAGCGTTTCTCCGTACGCTCTTCCAGCAAAACTGGGTCGTCTATGCCAAGCCCGCCTTCGGCGGGCCGGATCAGGTGCTCCGCTACCTCGGCCGCTACACTCACCGTGTCGCTATTTCCAACCACCGTCTCGTGTCTTTCGAAGGCGATCAGGTCACGTTTCGATGGCGGGACTATGCCCATGGCAACAAGCACCGGCTCATGACCGTGCCGGCCGAAGAATTCATGCGGCGCTTCCTGTTACACCTTCTACCAAAAGGCTTCGTCCGCATCCGTCACTTCGGACTCATGGCTAACTCTCAGCGAACCATCTTCGTCGAGTTGTGCCGGAAACTTCTTCGGATGGCACCCCTGATCCGCGAGGCCGTCAAGGCAGCGTCAAACGCGCCCTGGCGTTGCCCTCGCTGTCAGTCTTTCATGGTGATCGTCGAACGACTCACCGCCAGTCAACTCTTCTGGAAGATTTCGGCCAAAGCGTTCGCCGACTCTTCCTGATGTCGGCCACATCTCGAACTGCGACGTGCTCCCAGTCACGCCGATCTGGTCGTGCGTCCAGCATCCAGAAAATCAAATTCTCGTGAGTGGAGATGTGCTTGTGATTCGAATATCAACCACAGCAATCGCCTCTTGGCGGCCATTGCTTTCGGCTCCTGCATGGGGTCATGCGACGGATTCAAACCGCATCCCCATACTTTCTCCATAACCTGACCGCGTCCCCCGCAAACACCAGCGGCCTCCTTCATACCTCGTTATCGAAAATCCGCGGCGACTGGCATTC
>Ga0157375_10006314_pt1 | contig 10328 bp, 7 predicted proteins | sample M35metaG_FD_115311 | JGI IMG/M metagenome (GOLD analysis project Ga0157375, IMG submission 115311) | Miscanthus rhizosphere microbial communities from Kellogg Biological Station, Michigan, USA - M3-5 metaG | ecosystem: Host-associated > Plants > Roots > Rhizosphere > Soil | place: USA: Michigan... | reverse complement strand
TGGAAGCGCGATCAGGTTTCCGAAACCGCCGTGAGGCAGCGTGTCCTGATTCGGAAAGAAGCGGTCATAGGAGCCAAAGCTAATGCTGGAGTGACGATCCATGCTTTCGGTCAGGATGAACGAGCCCAATCGCCGCGCCGAAACCGCAGTGATCGCTTCCTCGAAGAAAAGCCAGACATGTCCACCCAGACCGGAGCGAGATCGTTCGAGAGCAGCTGAAACACCTAACGTGCGACAGCCCTCAAGAAATGCTCGCGCTGCTTCCTTCCATCCCTCTTTATCAAAATCGACGGCCAGTAAGAAACAAGTCTCATCCTGAAGCATCGGGTAAACACCCGCGACGAACGGCTCCCCGGCCGGGTCGAATCCTGAAAGATGCCAGCGAATCACGTCGTCAGTGATCGGAAGAAACTGGCGGAACTGGCACTCGGCGCATTTGATCCTCGGTTTCTCACAGATGCCACGAACCCATTCGTTAGCACACGCGGGCGCATAGCCAGATCGACCCGTCTTTCGGCTTTCGAACCTGCGAGGATAGACATCGTCTCGGCCGCGAAAGAGAGAACCGAAGAGTCGAATCTTTGCGTCAGCAGGGGAGTACTGATGAACGAGACTCGCTTCTGGAACCATGGGTGATGGGTTTGAATATACACGTTCTACTGGGCTTACAATCCCCCCTATTAGCTCTTCTAAGAACTTATTGTCCGAATTGTTACCAAAGAATTTGGATAGAATCGTCGTAAAATGTTTACAATATCCGACGGAATTATCCAATGCGTCCATCGACTAAACACATCGCTCACGCGAAACGCGTATTCGCGAAGAATCAAAGCATGTTGCGCACCAGTGACGCCATTCGTCTGGGCATTCATCCACGAACGCTCTATTCCCTGCGCGACAAAGGACAGATTGAACAGATCAGCCGCGGGCTCTATCGGCTGAAGTCGGCAAGACCGCTGGCCAATCCAGACTGGGCAACGGTGGCCGCCAAGATTCCCCGGGGAGTCATTTGTCTCATTTCGGCGCTCTTTCATCACAGACTGACCACACAGGTTCCTCATGCCGTCGATATAGCTCTTCCCAGCCATTCCCGTATTCCAAAACTCGATTTTCCCCCGATCCGGATCTTCTGGTTCTCTGACCCGGCCTTCAGTTCCGGCGTGGCCACTTTCATTACGGATGGCATCCCCGTCCGCGTCTACTCTCCGGAGAAGACGATCGCAGACTGTTTTAAGTACAGAAACAAGATTGGTCTGAATGTCGCTGTTGAAGCCCTCAAGACTTACCGGGAGAGTTCGAAGAAACCAAATCTCAAACTGGTACTCAAATTCGCGGAACTCAATCGAGTTCAGAAAATCATGCGGCCCTATCTTGAGGCAATGATGTGAGTAAGCGAGACATTGGAGCCTCAGTCCGGCAGAAGCTGCTCAACGAAGCTCAACATCAAGAGCGGCCGTTCCAGGAATTGTTGCAATACTTCGCAATGGAACGATTTCTCTATCGCCTTTCCATCTCGCCTCACCGGGACCATTTCGTCCTGAAAGGAGCGCTCCTGATGACCGCCTGGCACGCACCGCAAACTCGGCCGACTGTCGATATCGACTTGGCTGGCCGGACAAGCAACGCCCCTGAGCACGTCGGGAAGATCATTCAAGAAATCTGCTCGATCGAAGTGGCGCCGGACGGAATTCACTTCAATCCAGCAACTGTGAAAATTGCACGCATCAAAGATGCGGACTACGAAGGCGTTCGAACGCGTTTTCAGGGAACTCTAAGCAGAGCGCGAATCGAAATGCAGATCGACATTGGATTCGGTGACATTGTTGTTCCCAAACCCACGCCGCTCGAGTACCCGGTCATACCAGCGATCCGAGGAGGTGCGCCGTCGGGATTACGATGAGCTGGAGGCGCTTCTGGTCCAGCTTGCCCGCACTCTCAGGCGCAATTCACTCAAGGGATCGAAGAAATTCTCATCGGGATATTCGCGCGACGAGATTCTTGCAGCAAAAGATCGGCTTCAATCCACTCTGGATCAATTCGTGCAGCATTCCGAAGCGGACCTGGCCGCTTCGCTTCAGGCAGACCTGCAAGGTCTCATCGAGCAATACGAGGTTCTAAAGGCACGGTCCGGAAAGCTGGACTTCGGCGATTTACTTATCCGCAGCAGGAATCTTTTGCGAGAAAACCACGACGTCCGGTGATTCATGCAGGAGCAGTTCACGCACATCTTTGTCGACGAGTTCCAGGATACGGATCCCGTTCAAGCCGAGATCCTCGTTTTGCTATCGGCGGATGATTCCAACGAAACAGATTGGCGCGCCATCAGGCCCAGACCTGGAAAATTGTTCTTAGTCGGTGATCCGAAGCAGTCCATCTATCGCTTTCGTCGAGCCGACATCATCATGTACCAGGATCTGACTCGACTCCTTCAGGACAAGGGCATCGCCATCGAGAACCTGAGCCGGAGCTTTCGTTCGGTAAGACCGATTCAAGAAGCGGTAAATGCGGCGTTCGCCCCGGAAATGACCGGCAATACCGTCACAGGTCAGCCTGCTTACGTTCCTCTTGAAGAGGTTGTGCCTGCAACGGAGCAACCTTCGGTCGTCGTTTTACCTGCGCCGTACCCTTATGGCGCACGCCAGATCAGCAAGAAGTCCATCGATGAATGCTTGCCCTCCACTGTTGGGGCTTATGTGGACTGGCTGATCCGAGAAAGCGGTTGGAAGGTGCGTGCTGCCGGCACGGGAGACCTTGTTCCCATCGCTTCCGAGCACATCGCCATTCTTTTCCGCCGATTCGTCTCGTGGGGCGACGACGTCACACGCGGCTATGTTCATGCCCTGGAAGCGCGGGGCATACCTCATTTGCTCTGGGGCGCACGTTCCTTTCATCAACGCGAGGAAATCGAAACCGTCCGCGCGGCGCTCAACGCCATTGAGTGGCCGGATGACGAACTCTCCCTGTACGCGACTCTTCGTGGCGGCTTGTTTGCGCTCACCGACAACCTTTTGCTTCGCTACAAAGACCGAGTCGGGTCGCTTCATCCTTTTCACGCCATTTCAGAAGACCTCGAAGCCGACTTCTTGCCCGTGGTCAACACACTGAGAGTCCTTGCAGAACTCCACCGGCAGCGCAATCAAAGGCCTATCGTTGAAACGGTGAATTCCCTTCTGGAAGCACCCCGCTGCCACGCCTCTTTCGCGCTGCGTCCTTCCGGCAATCAAGTGCTCGCGAATGTTTTTCGAATCTGTGATCTGGCGCGGACATACGAGCAGGGGGACGGCTATCCCTTCCGAGGGTTCGTCGAGCTATTGAACACGCGCGCGGAACGCGAAGACAGCGGAGAAGCTCCGGTGTTGGAAGAAGGGACCGAAGGTGTTCGCATCATGACGGTGCATTCGGCGAAAGGCCTGGAGTTCCCTGTGGTGATCCTGGCCGATATGACCACGAACATCGCCTCCCGCACTCCAGACAAACACGTCGATGCTGATCAGCGGCTTTGCGCCGTCCGCTTACTCGGCTGTGCGCCGTGGGATTTGATCGACCATGAGCAGGAGGAGCATGAGCGCGATATCGCGGAGGGCATCCGTATCGCGTACGTTGCCGCAACACGCGCAAGAGATCTCTTGGTTGTCGCCGGTGTTGGCGACGGGCCTCAGGAGGGTTGGCTGGGACCGTTGAACAAGGCTCTCTATCCCCAGAAACCCAACTTCAGAGCATCGACGGTCGCGTCGGCTTGCCCACTGTTTGGAAATGCCAGCGTGCTCCTGCGCCCGGCCGACTATGACGGCAGCCCGGAATTCTCGGTGAAGCCAGGGTTGCATGGTCCTGAGAACGGCTCGCACAAGGTCGTGTGGTGGGACCCCGCCTTGCTCAAACTCCGTCGATGCAAGCTTCGGTCTACGTCAGGAGCAGATCCTGGTCGACGACGACGGTGGCCATGCGTCGGAGGGCCAGGACCTATGACAAGTGGAAGTTTGTCCGAAATCAGTCCATTGATGTCGGTCGAGTGCCCACGACGACGGTATTCCTGGCGACGGATGACGTCGAGCCTCCGGTAGGTTATCCGGCTCGGGTCGAGGTTGTAACAGTCCCTCGAAGCGGCGTCAGGCCAAAAGGGCGCCGGTTTGGATCTCTTGTCCACTTGATTATGAGGGACGTTGATCTTAGAGCCGCGATACCCGCGATTGATCGCCTGGCGCGTGCCCATGCCAGGCTGCTGAATGCCACAGACGAAGAAATCGCGGCCGCCACGCAAACCGTCACCGGCGCGCTTCAGCATCCTTTGCTGCTGCGCGCACAGCGAGCCAGCTCCACATACCGCGAACTCCCGATCTCTACGAAGGACCCGGCAGGGAATCTAATCGAAGGCGTGATTGACCTAGCCTTCGTTGTGGGGGGGGGCAATGGACTATTGTCGATTTCAAGACTGACACAGAGGATATGAGCCAGGCCGAAAAGTATCGCTGTCAAGTAGGCTGGTACGTCTATTCCGTCGAGAGGACGGTTGGCGGCACTCCCCGCGGCGTGGTTCTCCATCTGTAGCTACAAGACTCGTCAGCTCGTGCGAAGAAGGAGTGCAGAGTCGCGTTTATCGAGTTCGGGGCCGCATCCTTTACAGCTGCTCTATCCACACCAGCGCACTCAGATGAACGTTGAAAACGCGATCTAACCCGCTGCGACGCTGGCCCCACGGAAAAAGTCAGCGGGCATTGGAGTTCGAAGACGCCAGACAAACGACACGGGACGATCTCCCTGATGAGATACGTAATCCGCCGGACCCAGGAACATATAGGGCGCAGTCCGGCCACCCAGTGTCTGGGTCCGCCGAGCAAAGATGAGAATATTTGTCTCGCGACTACGGTGGTGGATGTAGCGCTGACCAGTGGACGACTTTTGGCTAGTGATACTTTGTGACTCCCAGTGGAGAAGCTCCGGCGAGATGGCGTAGTCCTTGTACATGGTAGTCGGTGAATATTGCTTTTCGCTCTTCTCGAAGGTTACAAAAAAGAGGTCGCTCTTCGTTTCATCATTGAAGGTCGTACCTTCACGAATACGGTGCGGCTTCTCCAGACTCATTTCACCAAATGCAGTGAGAATCTCTTCAAGGTTGTAGGAGGCATGCACCGAGAGCGGTATCGAAGACCACCGCTCCTGGGGTTCAAGATTGCGAGTCAAATGAGAGGCCTCGTCCTCCAGAACCGCCAGCATCTCCCGCAGTTCGGCCAGGACCGCCGGGTGCGCCCACAATTCCGATAGAGCCTCATTCAGCTCACTTGCCTTAATACTGTTTCCCAGAAGAGTGAAGTGTAGACCGAGCAGAGTCCTGCGCTCTCGCACACCCAGTCGATGTGTGTCGGGCGGACTGGGCGCGGTTATTAGATCGTTAAGAAAGGTCAGTCGGCTGCGGTCGTCGGTATGAACGAGGCGTGACAACCCCTTTCCCAAGTCCTTTTCATTGGGTCCTGCTGCAGGTACTGTGAAACCGGCCTCCCGGCGCAGACGAGACCAAGTCCACTCGGGATTCCTGTAGAGGTCACGCATTTCAATCCCGGCCTCAGAGATAAATTCACGCAACGAAACGTCTCCGTACTGCCGGAGTTCGTCGACGAGGGTTTGAAAGCGCGAACCAATGCTTTCTTTCAGGTTCTCCAGAATCAGGCCGGCTGCGACGCGATCCAGTTGAATCTTGCAACCCGCCGGAAGATAGGGGAAACCCTGTTCGACCGACTTTTGGACAGTAGCGCGAGTGGCATCGGTCATGGCGCGGTATCTAAGATCGAATCTAAAACGACGCGACGCCTTACCGATGAAATCCAGCACCGTCAGACAGGATTTGCCTTCGCTTTGACGCAGCCCGCGACCCAACTGTTGCAAAAAGACCGTTGCACTCTCGGTTGGTCTTAAGAAGAGAACCGTGTCAACTTCTGGGACGTCCACGCCTTCATTAAATAGGTCCACTGCAAACAAGATGCTGACTTCACCATTCCTTAGCTGCCGTAATGCCCCATCGCGCACTTCTCGAGAGCTCTCGGAGGAGATTGCCAGCGCGCGAATGGCGGCCTGATTGAACTTCCTGGCCATGAACTCGGCGTGGGCAATGCTGACGCAGAATCCCAAGGCACGCATTCGTTGAGGCTGAGCGATCTTATCCAGCACGGCCTGGATGATGAGCCGCACGCGTGCATCATCGGCCGTATAGAGTGTTTCAAGTTCGCCAACGTCGTAACCACGTCGGGACCACGTCATCCGAGAGAGATCCGTTTCATCGTGAATCCCGAAGTAGTGGAACGGACAAAGAAGGCCACGCTCCAGCGCTTCCCACAGTCTGAGTTCGATGGCGATCCGGCCGTCGAACCACTCCAGGATGCTCCTTCCGTCAGCGCGCTCCGGCGTGGCCGTCAAACCTAGCAGGATCTTGGGTTGGAAGTGCTCCAGGAGGCGTCGATACGTTGCGGCCGCGGCATGGTGGAACTCATCAACAATGATGACGTCGAACGCGGAAGCGGAGATTTCACTTAAATCCAGTTGGGCCAAAGATTGAACCGACGCAAAAACATGACGCCACTCGTCGGGACGATGGCCATCCACATATAACTCGCCGAAGGCGCCGTCCCGCAAGACTTGTCGGAAAACCGAGAGGCTTTGCCCGAGCAGCTCCTTACGGTGAGCAACAAACAACAACCGTGGATTGCCTAGCTTTGTCCGCAATCTGCGATAGTCGAGCGCCGCAACAATCGTCTTTCCCGTTCCAGTGGCGGCAACAATGAGGCTGCGATAGCGCTGATGCCGTTCTCGCTCTACCTCCAGGCGCTCAAGAATCTGTTGTTGATGGGGATAAGGAATTATGTCGATAGCAGCAATCAGGATTGAATCGGTGGTTGTGATCGAAGAGACCGCGCGATCAAATCGCTCTCTGTCCCGCGCCGGATCGTAGTTTTCGAACTCTCTTTCTTCCCAGTAGCTCTCAAATGTCGCGCGAAACTTATCGAGGATGTCGGGGGAAGTTACCTGAGACAACCGCACATTCCATTCCAGGCCCTCCACCAGGGCCCAATGCGTCAGATTGGACGAACCGATATAGGCTGTCGAGTATCCCGTTGCGCGGTGAAACAACCAGGCCTTTGCATGGAGCCTGGTCGAACGCGTCTCGTACGAAATTTTCACTCGCGCGCCAATACGGACAAGTTCGTCCAGAGCGCGCCTTTCGGTGGAACCGGTGTAAGTCGTCGTGATGACTCGCACCGTTTTCCCAGTCTCGCAGTGCGCCTTCAGTTGCGGCAGAATCAGACGGAGGCCATTCCACCGAACAAACGCGCACAGCAGATCGACACTGTCGGCGGAAGGGATCTCACGCTCCAAGGCGTGGCCAACCGACGGTTCTCCACGAGCGTTGACCAATAGATCGCTGGCGGAAAGCGGGACATGGGGACGAGGAAGAGTTTGTGGGACACCTACACCGGCTGGGTCCAGCAGTGCCAGCAGCCTCAATGCAGGCTCGTTGATTAGAACATCGCTATCGCTGAGGAGTTTGATAACTTCGTTGCAGAGTTCAACCTGCCGCTCAACTCTTCTTTCGTGCGGAAGCGAGTGGAGAGCGCGTCGGAGGACAGTGTAGACGTAGTGCGAGAGAACTTCATGCGAGTCAGCGCCGTCAAGTTCTTCATCGTTGGCAATGAATCCCTGCGACCGAAGTTCGGTCAGGACGCGATCGATCTCGCGGCTGACGATTTGCTCGTAAAGTCCTCGCGGCAGCTGCCCTCGCTCGTCAAACACGCCAGGCATTGTAGGCGAAACATCAAGACAGGGCTATGGCTGCTCCCGATTACGTCTGCCGGCTTGGCATGGGAGATAAACCCTTGTGGCGGGTTGGAGCATTCTAGCGCAACGAAGACCCGCAGGCCCGTGATCAAGGAAGGAGTGTAGAGGCTGAACGTTGGGGCCCGGCAAGGCCTGAAGTATGGAATCCGAGACGGCGAGAAACGGCAAGACAAGATGGCCGTTCTGCTTGCAAGGCTGATGTGAGCAAGCAGAAATCTTGGAGTCTCGGTTCGGCAAAATCTGTTCAACGAAGCTTACTAACAACGAACGGCCGTTCCAGGAATCCTTGCAGTACTTCGCGATGGAACGTTTTCTGTACGGTTTTCCCATCTCGCCTTCACGGGGAGCACACTCTTATGGGACTGCATGCTGGCACAATGGATCCATCATCGAGGGCAACTGTGCTACTTGTGGGACTGGCGGGCGGCGCGGTGCCTCGGCACCTTCGGCCCCGCACGCGGGTAACCGACGTACTCGCGGAAGCGGCCCTTCCCAACCAGGTCTTACCTCGGCGACCATCCCGACCTGGTGTCAAACCGCGATGTGTTGCCCGTCCGATTGGCATGAAGGCGAAGAGATCCAAGATGACGCTGCGCTATACTCACCTGTCCGTGGAATACAAACGACAAGCAGGAGAGAGTCTACTGAGACTGGACGTTACGGAGGCAGAGTCTCCCAGAAAAGTCCCCATCACCCGAAGCAGCCGAAAGTGGTAGCATTCGGTAAGTAGTTTGTTTTCTATCGCGCCGGAGTGGCGAAATTGGCATACGCAGCAGACTCAAAATCTGTGCCCTGCTTTTTCTGTCCTCTTCGAAATTCTTCAAATCTCCTTGAAAGCACAGAAGGAAATCCCTCCGATGCGCTGATGCCGTTCGCAGGCATTTTGGAGCATTTTGATGCGTTTTGAAGCCATCTTTACCCAATCCTTTACCCAATCGGGGGATAGTAAGCCCACGGATCAATAGTTTGTTCGATTGACACTTCATTGAAGGACATCGCACTGGGATTGGCCCCGCAGAACATTCACGGCTTTCGCCCAAAATCGGCAACCGCAAGCGGCCCACACACTCGGTCTCTAGCGGAAGGCCGGAATCGACTCGATAATGGTGGCCGACTGGATCGGTGCCGGATCTACCTGAACCTCAAAATGTGGACGACTTCGGCTTCGATCAATCGCCTCCAGTCCCGCACACAATTGTCATCGTTTTCTCCAGTGCTGAAACCAATCTGTGAATGGTCGTCATTGAACTCTGAGATGGGCGCGGTGAAAATGTAGACGTAGACACGAACGCTGGGGTGGATCAACGCCTCGGAGCCGTAAACCGGCTTGAACAGAGCCTCCCGTCGACTCACTTTACTGAGTTTCCGACCGACTCTTAATCAGTAGGTTGGTGTTTCGATTCCACCACGGCTCATTTCCTTTAAAATCATTGGTTTTCTTCCGTTTCAATCTTCATATTTCCCTCGTTTTGGGACTCCTGTTGCCAATTTGTTGCCGGTTTTGGGAAAGGTGGTATGGGTAGAAGGATCGAATCACCATCGGACTTCTGGCCGAAGGGCTCAACCCAAAGCGACTTTGAATGCCCCTACTTGCGTGAGAATTGGGAGGTTGCACAGTGGATTTTGTTCGGTAACAATCCGAGAAACGCGCGACCGTCTCCTATCAAGCCAAGGCAGGGTTTCTTGATTTTTCTCCCCTCTATTGGTCGTCACAAATAAGTTACATGCCTCGATCGGTGTATTCCTCCTGGCCTACCGTCACATCTTTCGGCCGTCCAGAATCCAGTTGCGATTCCGTGAACGCACGTCTGCCTCGCCCCTAGCCAGGCACCGATTCCAAGCTACAAACAAATCGGCCCGGACAAATGCAAGGTGTCGATACCGACATCTACCCCTGATCTTAGGCAGAGTCTCAAATCTGAAAATCTGCTCAACTGAGTCTGGCATCGATAGCAATCAATTGATGTCAGACCTGCTATCTCTCCGGTATAGGGCAGCATCAAGTTGGGCTCACTATTTCAAACCCTTGTTTGTTCTCTGACCCGACGTGCTGGGGCACATACCATGCCACTATCAGAGGCAACGGCCGCAAACCCAGGAGCGTCGGCTAACGTCCGAAAGGAGCCAACGAAACGTGATCTGCGATGCAGCGTTCATTCGGAACGTTAGGGGATCAGACAATACATGCCCATGCTACTGTTGACTAGATCCGAAGTAGAAACTTTGCTTGAGCCGATGGCGCCGCTCCCGGGGCTTCGTCAGGCCTTCGTGGCCTATTCGGCTAATCCGGCGGAGAGGGCACGTCGAGTCTCTTATCAAGGAGTCATCAGGTAACCTGCGGAGTCTAACTCTAACCTTATTCTCCCATCTCCATCGGGCATCCTTCCTCTCGGGACCACTCGTCCAGCCCTCCGTCATAGACCGCGACACTCAGGTGCCCGAGCAGTAGAAGCGCAAACGCATTCAGCGTCGCTGCGATTCCGCCGCCGCAATAAGTGATGACATGA